>WNFM01152328.1_pt3 | contig 25980 bp, 23 predicted proteins | sample 5400271 | NCBI WGS metagenome assembly WNFM01 (sample SAMN13153352, study PRJNA577476) | soil metagenome | isolation source: 60 cm saprolite on Douglas fir-dominated hillslope | place: USA:California | collected 2013-09-17 | reverse complement strand
AACGTGGCCGTGGTGCGCGCGGAATTTACCGCCATGACGTTTCCCGAGCCGCTCGACGTGGTGTTCACCGCCCAGAATTATCACGACTTTCACATTGCCTACTATCGATTCGGAGACACGGCGGATATCAACCGCTCGGCCTTTGCCGCGTTGAAGCCGGGCGGTGTCTACCTCGTCATCGACCACGCCGCCGTCACCGGAACGCCGACGTCGGCCGAGCGGGAATCCCTGCATCGCATCGATCAGGCGGTCGTGCGCCAGGAAGTCGAAGCCGCCGGCTTTGTAGTGGACGGCGAAAGCAACGCGCTTCGCAATCCCGGCGATCCACGCACGGCCAGCATTTTCGATCCCGGCATTCGCGGTCACACCGATCAATTCATGCTGCGCTTCCGCAAGCCGGCCACGCGCTGATGGATTAAACCGCGGGGCTGGATCACTGCGCACCCTGGACCCAGACGAGCCGCGGAATGGCATCTGCTCCCGCATGCACGAAGGCGTGCTGCCCGAACTCTTTGGCCAGACCCGTCGCGGTATCGCGATCGAGGCCCGCGACGAACAGGCTCTGTTCGGCGGGCCACGACCCTTGTGGGTCCCGGCCCCAACCCGGCAAGATCGTGAGCTTGAGCGCCGCGAGCCGCTGGTCCAGATGCGCCTGCGCCACGGCGTTCCGCGGCGCGCACTGCGGCACGCTCTGCGGATTCCACGCCGTCAGGAACACCGATTCGGTCACCCCGAGTTTGGCGTGCACGCCCTGCAATCGTGGGCAATGCTCGTCGATGCGCAGCAGCATCGGGCCATCGGGCGTCTGCACCTCGTAGTCGGTGCGGCGATACGCCGCCTCGAGCTGTGCGCGGTTCATGGCGCGGGGGACGCAATTCCCGGTTGCATGCGCTGCATTATGACGTAGGCTTCCACCTCATGATTGTCGAACGCATCTGGGCGGCCAACGAGCTGCGCAACTACCATTATCTCGTCGCCTGCGCCGAGACCGGCGAGGCGCTCGTGATCGACCCGCTGGACTGGCAGGCCTGCCTGCGCCGCGCCGCCGAGCGCGGCTGGACCATCAGGCAGATTCTCAACACGCACGAGCATCTCGATCACACGGCCGGCAACGCGGCGCTCGTCGCGGCCACGGGCGCCAGGGTGCTGGCGCACGCCGCGGCCGCGGCGCGCATCGGCGGCGTCACTCGCGGACTCGCGGCCGGCGATATCATCCGCGTGGGCCGGACCGTGGAGCTCGAAAGTCTCGACACGCCGGGTCACACCTTAAGCCACATCTGCCTGCTCGCGCACGCGGACGGATCAGCACTGTTTTCGGGCGACACACTGTTCAACGCCGGCGTGGGCAACTGCCGCAACGGCGGCGATCCGGAGCTCCTGTTCGAGACCTGCGCCCTCAAGCTGGCGCGCTTACCGGCCAGCACGCGCATCTATCCCGGGCATGACTATCTGCTCAACAACCTGCGCTTCACGCGCCACATCGAGCCCGGCAATACCGCGGCGGCGGACTGGCTGCGCCGCTCGGAGCCCGTCGCCGCCGAAGACCGGCCGGTGCTGAGCCTGGCTGAGGAACTCACCGTCAATGGATTTTTCAGGCTGGCCGAACCTGGCCTCATCGAGGGCCTGCGTGCGCGGGTGCCGGGCCTGGCGCCGCACCCGACGCCGCGCGAGGTGTTCCTGAGCCTGCGCGAGCTGCGAAATCACTGGTAATGGCGGCGATTGAGAGCGCCGGGGCGACTCGGCGCGGGGTAGAATTCCCCTCTGCCATGAGCCTCGATCCGACCGACGTTTCCCCGATCCTCGCACCCCTGAACGACGCCCAGCGTGCCGCCGTAACCGCGCCGTTGGGCGCGACCCTGGTGCTGGCCGGCGCCGGGAGCGGGAAGACCCGCGTGCTCATTCATCGCATCGCCTGGCTGATCCAGGCCGAGGGCGCCACGCCACATGGGATCCTGGCCGTCACCTTCACCAACAAGGCGGCCGCCGAGATGCGCTCGCGTGTCGAAGCCCTGCTCGGCGGTTCCGGCAGCGCCCTGTGGCTCGGGACTTTTCACGGCCTGGCGCATCGCCTGCTGCGGCTCCATTGGCGCGAGGCCGGGCTCCCGCAGAGTTTCCAGATCCTCGACAGCGAAGACCAGCTGCGCCTGATCAGGAAAACGATCCGCGCGCTCGAATTCGACGAGGCGCGCTTCGTGCCGCGTGAAGTGCAGTACTTCATCAACCAGCACAAGGACGAAGGCCGCCGCCCGCATCAGATCCAGGCCGGCGGGGATCCGACTGAGCGGAGCCTGATCCGCCTGTACACCGAGTACGAGCAGCTCTGCGCGCGCTCCGGCGCGGTGGATTTCGCCGAGCTGCTGCTGCGGGCCTTCGAGTTGTGGCGCGACGGCCCGGCGCTCCTGCAGCATTACCGCGCGCGCTTTAGCCACGTGCTGGTGGATGAGTTCCAGGACACGAACGCCATCCAGTACGCCTGGGTGCGGCTCCTGGTCGGCGCCACCGGCTTCCCCTTCGTGGTCGGCGATGACGATCAGTCGATCTATCGCTGGCGCGGTGCCAGGGTGGAAAACCTGCAGAAGTTCCGCAAGGACTTCCCCAGGGCCCAGCTCTACAAACTGGAGCAGAACTACCGCTCCAGCGCGGCCATCCTCGCGGCGGCCAACGCCCTGATCGCCCACAATTCCACGCGGCTGGGCAAGAAACTGTGGACCAGCGGCGCCCAGGGCACGCCGGTGCAGCTGTACTGCGCCTACAACGAGCGCGACGAGGCCGAGTTTGTCCTCGGACGCATCGGGCAATGGCTCAAGGACGGCGGCCAGCGCAGTGATTGCGCCATCCTCTACCGCTCGAACGCGCAGTCGCGGGTGTTCGAGGAAGCGCTCATCCGGGCCCGTATTCCCTATCGCGTCTACGGCGGGCTGCGCTTCTTCGAGCGCTCCGAGATCAAGGACGCGCTGGCCTACCTGCGCCTCATCGCCAACCGTGATGACGACGCTTCCTTCGACCGCATCGTCAATCTGCCGGTGCGCGGCATCGGCGCACGCACGCTCGAGGGCCTGCGCGAGGCGGCGCGGTCGCAGGGCCAGTCACTGTGGCGTGCCGCCGCGACGGTGCAGCCGGATGCCGGCGGCGGCGCGCGCGGATCGGCCGCGCTGCACCAGTTCCTGGCACTGATCGAGCGCCTTGGCCGCGAGATCGGGGGTCTGGCGCTGCACGAGCAGGTCGATCACGTCATCAGCCAGAGCGGGCTGATCGAGCACCATCGCAAGAACAAGGCCGAGCGCGGCGAGGCGCGCGTCGAGAATCTCGAGGAACTGGTCAGCGCCGCGCGCGGCTACGAACCCGAGAGCAGCGAGCTGCCGCCGTTGCAGAGCTTTCTGGCGCACGCGGTGCTGGAATCCGGGGAGACCCAGGGGAGCGAATGGGAGGACTGCGTGCAGATGATGACGCTGCACACCGCCAAGGGACTGGAGTTCCCGGTGGTGTTCCTGGCCGGCATGGAAGACGGGCTTTTCCCGCACCAGCGCTCCATCAATGATCTCGCCAGCCTCGAGGAAGAGCGGCGGCTGTGCTATGTGGGGATCACCCGCGCCATGCGTCAGCTGTACCTGAGCTACGCCGAGCAGCGCCGCCTGCACGGCGTCGACAGCTACAATGTCGCTTCACGCTTCATCCAGGAGATTCCGCCCGAGTTGCTCGAGGAGCTGCGGCCGCGGATCCAGCTCGCGCGCCCGCTCGGCGGGATGGAAGGCGGCGCGCGCCGCCGCGGCGCAGCGGAATCGGACCCCGCCGCCGGCGGCATGCGCCTCGGTACCCGCGTGCGGCATGGCAAGTTTGGCGAGGGCATCGTGCTCAACGTCGAGGGCCAGGGACCGCACGCGCGCGTCCACGTCAATTTTGAGCAACTCGGTGCGAAATGGCTGATGCTCAGCCTCGCGCGGCTCGAACTCATGTAGCAGGTGGGGCGATGAAGATTGTGATCCTCGGCGCCGGCCAGGTGGGCCGCTCCGCCGCATACAACCTGGCGCGTGAACCCGCCAACGAAGTCACGGTAGTCGACACCGATGAACAGGCGCTGCGCGACCTGCAGGACCGCATCGACATCCGGGTGGTCGCGGGCCATGCCTCGCACCCCTCGGTGCTCGAATCCGCAGGCATTGCCGATACCGACATCCTCATCGCGCTGACCAGCAGCGATGAGGTCAACATCGTCGCCTGCCAGATTGCCCATACGCTCTATCGCACGCCGACGCGCATCGCCCGGATCCGCGCCGCCGAGTACACCACGCGTCCGAGCCTGTTCGTCGAGGGCGCCCTGGCCGTGGACGTGTGGATCAGCCCCGAAGAGCTGGTCACCGACTATATCGCGCATCTGCTGTCGAACCCAGGCGCGCTGCAGGTCGTCGACTTCGCCGACGGCCGGGTACAGCTCGCCGGCGTGCGTGCGCGCCCCGAGGGCACGCTCGTGGGTCAGCCGCTGCGAAACCTGCGCGAGCACCTGCCCGGTACCGATGCGCGCGTCGCCGCAATCTACCGTGACGAGCGGCTGATCGCCGCGGACGGGGACACGGTGGTCGCCGAGAATGACGAGATCTTCTTCGTGGCCGCGCGCGATGACCTGGCCAAGATGCTGGCCGAGCTGCGGCGGCGGGAGCCGGCGGTGCGCAAGCTCGTGATCGCCGGGGGCGGCAATATCGGCCTGCGCCTCGCGCGCACGCTGGAGCAGACCCACCAGGTCAAGCTGATCGAGCGCGATCCGCGGCGTGCGCGCAAGGCCTCGGAGCTGCTGCAGAACACCATCGTGCTGCAGGGTGACGCGGCCGACGAGGAATTGCTGGTTGAGGAGAACATCGACAGCGCCGACGTGTTCGCGGCGCTCACCAATTCCGACGAGGCCAACGTGATGGCGGCGATGCTCGCCCGGCGCCTCGGCGCGCGGCGCGTCATGGCGCTCATCAACCGGCCGGCCTACGGCGAGCTGATGGAGCGGGGCAACATCGACGTCGTGATCTCGCCCCAGACCATCACCATCGGCTCGCTCCTGGCGCACGTGCGGCGCGGCGACATCGTGCGCGTGCACTCGCTCCGGCGCGGCGCGGCGGAAGCCATCGAGGTCGTCGTGCACGGGACCACCGACCGTTCCCGCGTGATCGGCCGGCGCATCGAGGACCTCGAGCTGCCCGAGGGGGCCAGCATCGTCGCAATCGCCCGCGGCGAGCAGGTGATCATGGCTCACCACGACACGCTCATTGAGACCGAGGACCACCTGATCGTATTTCTCTCCGATCACCGCCACATCGAGGCGGTCGAGCGGCTGTTCCAGGGCGAGAGCTGAAGGGCGCAGGCGGATGCGTTCGCTGATCAGCGTCATTCATCTGCTCGGCTCGGTGCTGGCGCTGTTCGCCGTGCTGTTCCTGCTGCCGATCGGCACGGCGCTCTATTATCACGAGACCGCAATCAGCGCCTTTCTCACCAGCGCGCTGCTCAGCCTCGTCGTGGGCCTGCTGATCCGCGCCGCCACCCAGCGCTTCCGCACCGAGCTCAAGGCGCGCGATGGGTATCTGCTGGTGACGCTGACCTGGGTGGCGCTCACGGCCATGGCGACCGTGCCCCTGCTGCTGCTGGTACCGGAACTGTCCTTCACCCGGGCGTTCTTCGAAGCCATGTCGGGGCTGTCGTCCACCGGATCCACGGTGCTGTCCGGCCTCGACACCCTGCCGCGGGCCCTGGTGCTGTGGCGGCACGCCTTAAGCTGGCTGGGCGGCCTGGGGCTCATCGTGATGGCGGTGGCGATCCTGCCGCTGCTGGGGATCGGTGGCATGCAGATGTACCGCGCGGATGCACCGGGCCCCATCAAGGATGCCAAGCTCGCGCCGCGGATCATGCAGACGGCGCGCCTGTTGTGGTTCGTCTACGTCGGGCTTACGGCCGCGTGCACGCTGGCGCTGCGGGCGGCCGGCATGAACTGGTTCGACGCCATCTGCCACGCCTTCTCGGTGCTTTCGCTCGGCGCTTTTTCGACTCACGATGCCAGCATCGGTTACTACCACTCGCCGCTGATCGAGACGGTGCTGGCCGTGTTCATGGTGATCGCCGCGGTAAACTTCGCGACCCATTTCCTGGCCCTGCACAAGGGCGAGCCGGGCACCTATGCCCGCGATCCGGAAGCGCGCTGGATGCTGTTCTGGATTGTGCTGAGCGGCGTGCTCGTTTCGATCAATGTGTCGCTGAGCGGCACCTATCCGGATTTCCTGACCACCGCCCGCTACGTCGCCTTCAACCTGGTGTCGATGGCCACCACCTGCGGGCTCGTCAGCACCGACTACGGCCAGTGGCCGGTGTTCGCTCCCATGTGGATGCTGTTCCTCAGCTGCCTGTGCGCCAGCACCGGCTCGACCGGCGGGGGCATGAAGATGTTCCGCTCGCTGGTGCTGTGCAAGCAATCGCTCCGGGAGATGTTCACGCTGGTCCACCCCCAGGCGGTCGCGCCGCTGAAGATCGCGGGCCAGCTGGTGCCCAATCGCGTGGTCTATTCGGTGCTGGCCTTCATCTTCCTGTACTTCATCACCATCGTCGTGCTCACCTTCGCGCTGCTGATGTCCGGGCTCGATTTCATGTCCTCGGTCACCGCGATCATCGCCAGCGTCAACAACGTCGGACCGGGCCTCAACCTGGTCGGGCCCGGCGGCAACTACGGCGCGCTCAGCGATTTCCAGCTGTGGATGTGCACGGCGGCGATGTTCCTCGGGCGCGTCGAGATCTTCACCGTGCTGATCCTGTTCACGCCGGCTTACTGGCGAAAGTAGCTCCCGCATGGCGGTCAGCAGGCGGGCGACGCAGGGCGGCGATCAGATCCTGATCCTGCTGGCACTGCTCGTGATCGGCGCGCTGGCCTGGGGCTACCTGATCGGGCTCGGTGCGCAGATGGCGGCCAGCATGCCCAGGGCGGACATGCCCGGCATGGACATGAGCGCGCCGGCACTCGCCGCTGCGGCCTTCAGGCCGTGGACCTACGTCCACTTCCTTTTCATCTTCAGCATGTGGGCGGTGATGATGGTGGGCATGATGACGCCCGCGGTCACCCCAATGGTGCTGATGTATGCGCACATCGTGCACGCGACCGCGGGACGGCGGCCGGCGCCGGCGGTCTGGTTCGCCTGCGGGTACCTCAGCGCCTGGATCCTGTTTTCCGCACTTGCCGCTTGCGCACAATGGGCGCTGGACGCACTCGCGTTGCTGACGCCCATGATGGCGAGCAGCAGCCACCGCTTTGGCGGCGGGATGCTGATCGCCGCGGGCATTTACCAGTGGCTGCCCGTCAAGAACGCCTGCCTGTCGCAATGCCGTGCACCCCTCCAGTTCTTCCAGAACCACGGGGGGTTTCGGCCCGGCGCGGCGGCTTCACTTCGTCTTGGTTTCCTGCACGGCCTGCATTGCGTCGGCTGCTGCTGGGTGCTCATGGCGCTGCTGTTCGTCGTGGGCGTCATGAACTTGCTGTGGATCGCCGCGCTGATGGTGTTCGTGCTGCTGGAGCGGCTGGTCCGCGGCGGACAGGTGTTCTCGTGGTGGACGGGTGCGGCGGCCGTACTGGCCGGCATCTGGATGTACGTGCCTTGAGCCGCGCGCCGCGGCGGGGGCGCCGATTTCCGCTTCAGCTGTGGATATAGCTTTCCAGCTGCTCGATCGTCTGTGCCTGCTCGGCCAGCACCGCGCGCACCAGATCGCCGATCGAGAGCATGCCGATCACGCGGCCTGCTTCGACGACCGGCAGATGCCGGAAGCGGCGGTTGGTCATGATCTCCATGCACTTCTCCACCGCCAGGCCCGGTTCGACGGTGAAGACTTCCTTGGTCATGATCTGGTGCACCGGCGTGTCGCTCGAGGAGCGGCCCATCAGGATCACCTTGCGGGCATAGTCGCGCTCGGAAATCACGCCGACCAGTTCGTCGCCCGTCATCACCAGCAGGGCGCCGACGCCGTATTCGGCCATCAGGCGCACCGCCTCCAGCACCGGAGCGTCCGGCCCGATGCTATAGATGGCCCGAGGCTTGCGACCCAGCAATTGCGCAGCAGTAGCCATGGCGTTCTCCTCCCCTTCGCGGTGGTTCAGGCCGCTTCGACGATCAGCAACGCTCCCTCGACGGCGGTGACGCGCACCGGCGTGCCCGCGGGCAGGTCCGGCCCGCGCACCTTCCAGTGTCCATCACCCACTTTTGCCTTGCCGGATCCCTGGATGATCGGCTCGCTCAAGACGCAGACCTTGCCGATGTACTGCGCCGCGCGCTGATTGAGGTTCGGCAGCGTGGAAGTCTCCGGATGAGTGCGCTTCCAGCGGCGCCACAGGGCCAGGGCCGCAAAGGACAATCCGCCGAACAGCACCAGCTGCAGCTGCCACGGCATCGGAACCACCAGCAGCAGCGTGCCAACGACCGCCGCGGCGGCGGCAAACCAGATGGCCACGGCGCCCGGCGCCATTGCCTCGACGATGGCGAGCACGGCGGCGGCGATCCACCAATGCCACCACTGCAGGCCGGAAGCGAACTCGATCATGGCGAGCATCCTAAGCCCCGGCTATCGGCCGATGGGCGGCTGCAGGCGCATCGCGTCCTTCGCGAGCTCGGCAATCCCGCCGATCGAGGCCAGCAGGCCCGAGGCCTCCACCGGCATGAAGAACACTTTCTGGTTGGGCGAGGTCGCGAAATCCTTCATCGCGTCGACATACTTCAGCGCCACGAAATAATTGATGGCCTGCACGCTGCCCTTGCCGATCGCGTCCGAGACCACCGTGGTGGCCTTCGCTTCCGCTTCGGCCGAGCGCTCGCGGGCCTCGGCGTTGCGAAACGCCGCTTCGCGCGCGCCCTCGGCCTTGAGGATCGCTGCCTGCTTCTCGCCCTCGGCCTTGAGAATCGCCGCCTGGCGGAAGCCCTCGGCATCGAGGATGTTGGCGCGCTTGTCGCGCTCGGCCTTCATCTGCCGGCCCATCGACTCGATCAGGTCCGCGGGCGGCTGGATGTCCTTGATCTCGATGCGCGTGACCTTGATGCCCCAGGGCATGGTCGCGTCATCGACCACGCGCAGCAGCCGGTGATTGATGTCATCGCGCTTCGACAGTGTTTCGTCCAGGTCCATCGCACCGACCACGGTGCGGATGTTCGTCATCGTCAGGTTCACGGTCGCGAGCCGCAGATTGTCGACTTCGTAGGCCGCCTTCGCGGCATCCTGCACCTGGTAGAACACCACGGCGTCGACGCCGACCATGGCGTTGTCCTTGGTGATGACTTCCTGGCGCGGCACGTCGAGCACCTGCTCCATCATGTTCATGCGCCGCCCGACGCCTTCGAAGAACGGCGTGATCAGGTGGAAGCCCGGCTCCAGGGTCTTCTTGAAGCGGCCGAAGCGCTCGAGGGTGTACTGGAAGCCCTGCGGTACGGTCAGCCAGGCCTTGGACAGGAACACCAGCACCGCGATAACGATGATGATGGGCAGAAAGTTGAACTCGAGGCCAAACATCGGCATCCCCGGCAATTATTAGGGGATCAACATAGCACGTCGCATCCCTGCCAGCAGTTGTTGCGACGCACCAAAAGCCGCGCTTGCCGCAGTCCCTAGCCCGCGCGACGCCGGTGCCCCAGGTGCACGAGGAGGATCGACACCGCGGCGGGCGTCACCCCCGGAATGCGCCCGGCCTGCCCGAGCGTGGTGGGGCGGATCGCGCACACTTTCTGGCGCACCTCGTTCGACAGCCCGCCGAGGCGCCCGTAATCCAGATCTGCAGGCAGGAACGTATGTTCGTGCCGGCGCGTGCGCTCGATTTCTTCCTGCGCCCGCTCGATGTAACCGTGGTAGCGGGCACGCGCCTCGAGCGCCGAGCCCAGCTGGGCCTGCACGCGCTCATCGGGCGCGATCTCCGCGGCTCCGATGAGCTCGAGCAGGTTCTCGTAACTTAAGGCCGGGCGCCGGAGCAATTCCAGCGCCGAAAGGTCGCGCGTCAGCGCGGTGCCGCCCAGGGCGCGGGCGCACCAGTCGGCGCTGGGATCGCTGGCGCGGATCCGGAGCGATTCGAGCCGTTCCACTTCACGGTCCACGGCCGCGCGCTTGCCCTCGAAAAAACACCAGCGCTCATCGTCCACCAGCCCCAGCTCGCGGCCGATCGGCGTCAGCCGTTCGTCGGCATTGTCTTCGCGCAGCAGCAGTCGATGCTCCGCGCGGCTCGTGAACATGCGATAAGGCTCGGCCGTACCCTGGGTGACCAGGTCATCCACCAGCACGCCCAGGTACGCCTCGCTCCGTTTCGGAACCCAGGGCTCCCGCCCCTGCACGACGCGCGCGGCGTTGAGGCCGGCGAGCAGCCCTTGAGCGGCGGCCTCTTCGTAACCGGTGGTGCCGTTGATCTGGCCCGCGAAATACAGCCCGCGGATGCCCTTGGTTTCCAGCGAGGCGATGAGGTCGCGCGGATCAAAAAAATCGTACTCGATGGCGTAGCCGGGGCGTGTGATGTGGGCCTGTTCCAGGCCGGCAATGCTGCGCACGAACTGCTGCTGCACGTCGAAGGGGAGGCTGGTGGAAATGCCGTTCGGATACACCTCGTATGTGTTCAGCCCCTCCGGCTCGAGGAAGATCTGATGCGAGGCGCGATCGGCAAAGCGATGCACCTTGTCCTCGACCGAAGGGCAATAGCGCGGCCCCGTGCCCTCGATCCGCCCGGTAAACATCGGCGAGCGGTCGAAGGCCGCGCGGATGAGATCGTGGGTGCGCTGATTAGTATGTGTTATGTGACAAATAATCTGTTCTGGATGCTCATTGACTCGCCCAAGGAACGAAAACACCGGCAGCGGCGAATCGCTGGGCTGGGCCTGGAGCTGCGAATAATCGATCGTGCGGCCATCGATCCGCGGGGGCGTGCCGGTCTTCAGCCGACCCACCCGCGGCATGCGTTCGCGCAGCCGGGCGGCCAGTGCGTTGGAGGGCGGATCGCCGGCGCGACCGCCGGGGTGCTGTTCGAGCCCGACGTGCATGCGCCCGCCAAGGAAGGTGCCGACCGTGAGCACGACGGCGCGCGCCGCGAACTCGACTCCCGTGACGCTGACGACGCCACGCACCGCATCGTCCTCGAGTCTCCAGCAGGCTCCGCATGGCCTGCTTGTAGAGCTGCCGGTCGGCTTGCGCGCGCGTCGCCCGGACCGCAGGGCCCTTGCTCGCGTTGAGGGTGCGGAACTGGATGCCGGCCCGATCGGTGGCCCGCGCCATCGCGCCGCCGAGCGCATCGATCTCGCGCACCAGATGACCCTTGCCGATGCCGCCGATGGCCGGGTTGCAGCTCATCGCGCCAAGCTGCTCGAGGCTCTGGGTCAGCAGCAGCGTACGCGCGCCGGCCCGAGCCGCCGCGAGCGCGGCCTCGCAGCCCGCGTGGCCGCCGCCTATGACGATGACATCGAAATGATCCGCGTGGCGCATGGCGCCAATTCTACCGCGATCGGGCAGCCCGAGGCCTCCGCGATTCGGACGCGTCAGCCGAATCCGGCCGCTCGCGCGATCAGGTACAACCCGGCGCCGCCGACGACGGCCCCGATGGTTCGCGCGACGCGCTCACCCGCCGGTGCGAGACGTTCGATCGTGAGGGCGGCCATCACGACGGCCATCGCGCGCAGCTCCATGACGCCCAGACCCAGGAGCATCGCCGTCAGACCAGCGCAGCAGCGGCTGCAGTGGAGGCCCAGTTGCAGGCCGTGTCGCCAGGCCGTGCCGGCGTCGGCCGGCAGCACGCGGCCGCGCCCGGGCGCTTCCCGGCAGCAGGCCAGTTGCCTGGCCTTCCAGGTCGTGAACTGGAGCGCGCCGGCGAAGAGTACGACGGCACCGACGGCCATCGGAACCGCGCGCGCGGCCGCTGGCCAATGCATCTCGGCCTGGGCCAGTACGACGCCCAGGGGATACGCGGCCAGTCCGATCAGCGTCCACACGAGGAAGTATCCGGCGCTCACGATCGCAGTCAGCGAAGCAAGGCGCATTGCGCCTGATCTGCCCACGGCCAGGCGGTAGCGCGACAGCATCGGCACCAGTGAGGGCAGCATCATGGCGACCATCATGACAATCCACATGCCAAGGAAGGTGGCTGCGGCGCCCGGCCAGGATTGGCCGGGCATTCGCATCCACGCCATTGACATCGTCCAGCCCCCGGGCATCGCCATCCCGCCCATCGCCGACATGGACTCACACCAGCTGATCGCCACTGTGGCGCTGGCGGCGAACAGCAGGGCCGCGCTTCCCGCGAGGGCCCGCTGCGCCCTCATCGCGCCAGGTACTCGTCGTGCCGCCGCCACCAGACGCCTTTTTCATTGCGACCGAGAGGAGCGCGATCGAGCCACTGGTACATGCCCCAGAGGCCATCAAGGCCGCGCGCATAAGTGGAGTAGGTGTGGTACACGGCGCCATCCTCCAGCGCGAAGGTGCTCATGCCGGGGCGATCGCGCACGTAAGTGGGCGCGTCCACGCCACAGCCTTTCGCGATTTCCTTGACGATTTGCGGTGGCTCTTTCTGGTCGATCGCGTGCGTGCCGCGTTCATAGTTGTATTCGACCCCGCCCGCGCGCTGCTGCTCCTCGGTAATCGACACGTTGAAGTCGAAATTGAACTCGCCGCCAAACGACGACGCCCAGGGGAACGACCACCCCATGCGCGCCTTGAAGGCCCGCAGCTTGGACTGCGGCGCGCGCGAGACGGCCGACAGCGTCACGTCGTGATTGGCGAGATGCACGGCGAAGCCGTCGAAACCATCCGCGATCGACGAGCAGGACGGGCATCCCGCGGTGTAGTCGGGCCCGAACATGAAGTGATAGACGAGCAGCTGCGAGCGGCCCTGGAAAAGGTCGGGGAGCGCTGCCTTGCCGGCATCGCTCTCGAAGCGGTAGGTCTTGTCGACGCGAACCCACGGCAGCGCCTGCCGCCTCTGCGCGAGCTCATCGCTCCGCCGCGTGTGCTCCTTTTCCAGGGCGAGGAGCTGCAGCCGCGCGGCCAGCCAGTCTGTACGGGAACCGGTTTTGTGTGTCGTCATCACGCCTACTCCTGTGGTTATGCGTCATGGGTTAGCCTACGTGCACGACCACGACGGGTGAGAGTGACAAGTGTGACGGGATTTCAATGGACAGCCTGATCAACGCCGCCGCACGTGCCCTCGCCGCGGGCGATGCCCTCGGCGCCCTGAAGCGGATCGCGCTGCGTGAGGACGCCCCAGCCCTCGCGCTGCGCGGCATTGCGATGGCACAGCTGGGCGAGCTCGTCCGGGCCAAGGTGCTGCTGCGACGCGCTGCACGCGCGTTCGGCCCGCAAGAGGCGGTGGCTCGCGCGAGGTGCGCCGTGGCTGAGGCCGAGGCGGCACTCGCCTCGCGCGACCTGGGCTGGCCGGCGAAGGCCCTCGATGCAGCGCGGGCCACGCTCAACGCGCACGGCGATCTGGCCAACGCCACCTATGCCCGGTTCTTGCAGGCGCGGCGGCTCCTGCTGATCGGCCGCATCGACGAGGCTGAACGAACGCTTGCCAGGCTGGATTCCGCACATATCCCGCCCGCGTCGCGAACCGTCTACGAACTGGTGCTCGCCGGGATCCAGATGCGCCGGCTCCGTACGAAGGCCGCCCGAGAGGCCCTGGCACGGGCGACGGACGCGGCGATCGAAGCCCGCATCCCGGCGCTGATGGCGGAAGTTGAAAGCACGCTCCGCACGCTGAATGCGCCTGCCGCACGATTGCTGGCGCAGGGCGAGGAGCGGGCGCTGTTGTTCGACGATGTCGAAGCGTTGCTGGCGTCGAAAGCATTCATCGTAGACGCCTGCCGCCACGTCGTGCGTCAGGCCGGCACGGTGATTTCGCTCGCCAGGCGTCCGGTATTGTTTACGCTCGCGCGCGCGCTGGCTGAAGCGTGGCCCGCCGACGCGTCGAGGGAGGCGCTCGTATTACGGGCGTTTCGCCTGAAGCGCGCCGATGAATCGCAGCGCGCGCGCCTGCGGGTCGAAATCGGGCGTCTGCGCCGCGTACTGCGACCGTTGGCCGAGGTGCACACCACCGAGCGGGGGTTTGCACTCAAACCACGGCGCGCGCACGAGGTTGTCGTGCTTGCGCTTCCCGTTGAAGAGGAGGACGCGGCGGTGCTCGCGCTGCTCGGCGATGGCGAGTCCTGGTCGACCTCGGGGCTGGCCCTGGCGTTGGGCACGAGCCAGCGCACCGTACAGCGGGCGCTCGAGTCGCTCGCCGCGGCGCGTAAAGTGCAGGCTTTCGGTCGCGGCCGCGCGCGCCGCTGGACGATGCCACAGGTGTTGGGTTTCACGACGAGCTTGTTACTCCCGGCCTCACTCCCGATCAGCTAGGATCAGCGCATGCGAAAATCCAAAGCCGAAATCATCCGTGAGTACGGTCCCTTTCCGGGGTGCGACCAGGTGGGTGGCGTGTCCTTTGACGGGCAGAACGCCTGGATTGCGGCGGGCGACAAGCTGATGGCATTCGATCCGGAGAGCGGGAAGCTGTTGCGCTCGATCGAGGTCGCGGCGCATGCGGGCACGGCCTTCGACGGCCGGCACCTGTTTCAGATTGCGGACAGCCGCATCCAGAAGATCGATCCGAAGACCGGCCAGGTGCTCGCCACGATCCCGGCGCCCGGAGGGGGCGGCGATTCGGGGCTCGCGTGGGCCGAAGGGACGCTGTGGGTGGGGCAGTATCGGGACCGGAAGATCCGTCAAATCGATCCGGAAACCGGGGCGATTCTGCGCACGATCGAGTCCAACCGCTTCGTTACCGGGGTCACCTGGATCGACGGCGAACTCTGGCACGGCACCTGGGAAGGCGAGGAGAGCGAATTGAGGCGGATCGATCCTCACACGGGTGAGGTCCTGGAGAGTCTCGGGATGCCGGCCGGAGTGGGCGTTTCCGGCCTCGAGTCCGATGGCGGCGACCGATTCTTCTGCGGCGGCGCAAAGACCGGCAAGGTGAGGACTGTCCGCCGGCCCCGGCGCAGCGCCGTGACGGGCAGCGCCTCCGCCTAGGTCGACTTCGCTCTCAGCGCTCCGCCAATATCCTGAGCACCTCGGCGCGGGCGCTCGCCGCATGGATTGGCAGCGCCAGCACATCGCCGGGCCGGGCCCACTCGAGCGCATACTGGGCGGCGTCGAGCTCGCTCGCGCGCATCGGCAGCGCGGATTCCGGCAGCCCCAGACGGAGCAGCTCGGCGCGGATGATGAACGGCACATCGCCGATCGGCCGGCCGCGCAGATGCGCCTCGTCTTCCTTGATCACGATCAGCTCGGGCTTAAATTCCGCCGCGACGCGCGCCAGCGCCCGCACGTCTTCATCGGTCCGGTTGCCGGCGTGGCCCAGCACCAGCCCCAAGCGCCCCTGCGGCGCGCGCATCGTGGCGGCCACTTGCAGGAATCCGCGCAGGCCGTCGGGATTGTGGGCGTAATCGACCAGGACCCGCACGCCCCCGGCGTTGAAGCGCATCATCCGGCCCGGATTGTCGGCGAGCTCGGCGCCAAAGCGCGCGTACACGCGGGCGATGGCGGCCGGGCTCACGCCCAGCGCCGCGGCTGCGAGCGCCGCGCCGGCGAGGTTGGCGATGTTGTACCTGGCCTTGCCTTCGATCGTGAGCGGCATGGCCGACACGGCGCCGAGGTCATGTTCGCCGCTGAGCAGCAATCGTCCGGCGCGCACGCCGCAGGTCCCGCCGCCGGGCGCGCGCTGCGCCTGCAGCCATGCCCGGTCGAAATCGAGCGCGAACCAGGCGAGCGGCGGGGCGTGGCCGAAGCGGCGGGCGAGTCCTTCCGCCTTGGCGCACAGCGTGGGATCGTCGGCGTTCAGGACCAGCAGCCCGTCCTCGGGCAGCACGGCCCGTACTCGCCGAAATGATCGGCGCTGATGTTGGTGACGAGCGCCACCCGCGAGCGCGTGACCGCCACGCCACGGCGCAGGATGCCCCCGCGCGCCACTTCGAGGACGGCCGCCTCGGTGCGCAGATCGCGCAACACGCGGCGTGCGCCCGCGGGCCCGGAATAATCGCCGCTCGCCACCGCTTCGCTGCCGACAAACACGCCGTCGGTGCAGTTGTAGGCCGCCCGCCAGCCCTGCTCGCGGGCACAGGCCGCGAGCAGCCGGACCGTTGTGGTTTTGCCGTTCGAGCCCGTGATGAGCGCCGTGGGAATATCGTGCAGCTCGGCCCAGGGCACGGCGAGCGGCGCCGGCAGGTCCCCGAGCGCGAAGCCGCGCCCGCCGCAGCCGGCGCCCAGGGTCAGGAGCTGCTCATCGAGCACGCACGGCAGGGCCCGGCCGGTAGCTTCGGCCAGCAGGGCGCGCAAAGCCGGCCGCGCCTCGAGTGCAGCGAGGCGCTTGAAGCGGGCCAACGCCGCCGTCGCCTCCAGCACGGGCGCATCGATGTCGGCCGGGCCCGCCGTCCCGGCGCTGCCCGGCACGTTCTCGATCGCCGCGGTGAGCAGCGCCGCCTCGAGATCGCGCTTGAGCGCCGGCTCGCGCTCCTCAAGTGAAGCGCACAGCGCCCACTCGTTCACCTCAGTGGCGAGAAACAGCAGGTCAACCGGGGCGGCGATCGACAGCGACGCGCCGCCGGCGTGGCGGCGTGCGACGATTCCAGTCTCCTCCCAGCCCAGGTGCGCGCGCGCACGATTGACACGCACGCGCCACGCACTGAGCAGCGCCTCGTCGCAGAGCGCGCGGGGCAGCTCGAGCGTAGCGCCCGTGCCGGCAAAGAACAGGTTCGCGCCCGTCAGGCGCCGGGAATCGGCAAAGGGCAGCGCAGGCGGCGCAGGCGGCGTGTTCAGTCTTCCGCCTCCGGCGCCATGCGCACGCCGCGCTCGTCGCGCACCAGGCCCTCGAGACTGAAGGCCGGAGTGGCGCCCTCGCCGGCGCGCGCGCCGGCGGCCCCGGGCGCCGCAGGCGTACTCCCCAGGAATTCCGACGCTACACCCATCAAGCTCTCGCCTTCGGTCGCGCCAGAGGGCGACGCGGAAGTGCGCGCGGCCGGGGCGCCGGCCGGCTTGAATTTCGTGATCTGCTTCCAGGAGCGCACCAGCGCATCGGCGAAGACCAGCAGCAGGTCCCCCGGATGGCCCATGGCCAGCGCCGCGGCGATCGCCTCCTGTTCGTCCGGAATAATCGAGATCGCCTGCTCCGGCACGCCGGCGGCGCGCAGGGCCTTGGCCTGGATGCGCGGCACTTCATCGGGCGCGCGGCCCCGGAGCGAGTCATCGCGGCGGCAGATGTAGTGATCGAACTGGCCGGCCACGGCGTTGGCGATGGCGATCAGGTCCTCATCGCGCCGGTCCCCGGGACCGGCGAGCACCACGATGCGCCGGCCGGTAACGTCGAGGCGCTGCGCGAGATCCACCAGCGCCGCCACGGCATGCGCGTTGTGGCCGTAGTCGAACAGCACCTTGAAGGGGTGCTCGTTGAACACGTTCATGCGCCCCGGCGCCTGGAAGAACGTGGAATCGAAGGTGCGCAGCCCCTGGCGGATCGCATCGAGCTTGATGCCGAGCGAAAAGGCCATGCTCGCGGCGAACATGGCGTTCTGCACGTTGTGGCGCGCGCGCCCCTCGAGGGTCGCCGGGATCAGGTGCGTCCACACGAGCGGGATATGGCTGCCTTTATCATAGAGCGCGATCATCTGGCCGTTCACCCCAGCCTCCAGCGCGCAGGCGCGCCCACCGGCGCGGATGTGCTCGCGTACCAGCTGGTGCTCGGGGTTCACGGTGACGTAACAGATGTTCTTCGCCTCGGTGTAGCCCGACATCTTCAGCACCAGCGGGTCATCGGCGTTGAGCACCGCGCAGTCGGTCGCCACCTCGATGACCACGCGCTTCACCTCGGCGAGCTGCTCGAGCGTGTTGATGCCCTTGAGTCCGAGGTGATCGGCCTGCACGTTGAGCACGCCGCCGACGTTGACCTCGCGCACGCCCATGCCGGCGCGCAACAGGCCGCCGCGCGCGGTCTCGAGCACCGCCATGTCGATCTGCGGATCGGCGAGCACCATGCGGGCCGAGACCGGCCCGGTCATGTCGCCCGTCACGGTGCGCTGGCCGTCGACGTACAGCCCATCGGTGGTCGTCAGCCCGGGCGTGTAGCCGGCCATCTTGGTGATGTGCGCCAGCATGCGCGCCGTGGTGGTCTTGCCGTTGGTGCCGGTGATCGCCGCGATCGGCACGCGCGTCGGCGCGCCGGGTGGAAACAGCATGTCGATGACGGGCCTGGCGACATCGCGCGGCGTGCCTTCGCTGGGAGCCACGTGCATGCGAAAACCCGGCGCCGCGTTCACTTCGCAGATCCCACCGCCGATCTTGCGGTAGCTCTCGGTGATGTTCTTCGTGAGAAAATCGACGCCGCCCACGTCCAGGCCGACGGCGCGCACCGCGCGCTCGGCCATCTCGCGATTGTCGGGATGGATGACATCGGTCACGTCGCTCGCCGTGCCGCCCGTGGACAGGTTGGCGGTCGAGCGCAGATACACGATTCGCCCGGCCTCCGGCACGGAGTCCGCCGTGAGGCCCGCTCGCCCGAGCATCTTCTGCGCCTGGGCGTCGAGTTCGAGCCGCGTCAGCACCTTCTCGTGGCCCACGCCGCGCCGCGGATCCTGGTTCACGATATCGATCAGCTGCACCACCGTGTGCAGCCCGTCGCCCACCACGTGGCCGGGGGTGCGCCGCGTCGCGGCCACCAGCTCGCCGTTCACGACCAGCAGGCGATGATCATCGCCTTCCAGAAAACTCTCGACGATCACGGAGCGCGAGTGCTCGCGCGCGACCTGAAAGCCAATCGCCACTTCAGCATCGCTGGTCAGGCGGATGGAGATGCCGCGGCCGTGATTGCCGTCGTAAGGTTTGGTCACCACCGGAAAGCCAATCCGGCCCGCGGCACGCACCGCCTGCTCGGCGCTGTGCACCAGCTCCTGCTGCGGTACCGGGAGTCCCAGCGTGGCGAGGATCTTGTTGGTCTCCTCCTTGTCGCTGGCGAGTTCGACGGCGATATGCGGGGTACGGCTGGTCACCGTGGCCTGGATGCGCTGCTGGTACTTGCCGTGGCCGAGCTGCACCAGCGATTGATCATTGAGGCGCAGCCACGGGATGTCGCGCTGCTCCGCGGCGCGCACCAGCGATGCGGTCGAGGGCCCGAGCGCGCGTCGCTGCGCGAAGCGGATGAATTCATCGCGCGCCGTCGGCCACTGCCAGCCGTCCGGCACGGATCCGGCCGGACGGATCGCCTCCGGCAGCAGCGAGCACAGCAGCTGCAGGCCCAGCTCGCCCGCGGCGATGCCTTCATCGCGCTGCGCGTACTCGTAAACGACGGTGTAGACGCCCGGCGCGCCGGCGCTGCGCGTCTTGCCGAAGGTCACTGCCTCCCCGGCGATGTTCTGCAGCTCGATCGCGACGTGTTCGAGCACGTGGCCGAGCCAGGTGCCCTCGTCCTCGCGCATGCGCCGGAAAAATCCGCCCGCGACCTTGTAGGAGCAGCCGTGTTCGGCCAGCCCCGGGAGCGCTGCGGCCAGGGCATCGACGTAGGCCGGGCCCAGCCTGCCGGTGGGCCATTCTTCGAGCGCCCCCAGGTCCAGCTCCAGGCGGATGACCGGGAAGTGTGCATAGAGCGACGGACCGACATAGATCGAGCGATCGAGGACACGCATGGTATCTACCTCAAGCCGCGGATCGCTGAAGCTCAGGCGTCCGCTGGTTTTTCTTTTGCCCGCAGCAATGTGCCCGGTTCAGCCACCCGGGTGTGCAGATTGAAGGTGGCGCCGGCGACCAGTACGTGCAGGCGGAGCCCCAGCATGCACACCGGCTGGCCCTCGGCCACCTCGCCCATCGAGGAAAAGCTGACGTCCGCGCCATCGACGATGGTCACGCCGCCGCTCCCTTCCACTTCGATCGTTTCATCAGGTCCGATGAACGCCCCCGTGTCCTCATCAAGCCCGATGCCCACCGCGAAGGGGTTATAGGCCAGCGCCGTGAGCAATCGCCCGAGCCGGTCGCGCTGGCGGAAATGCTGGTCGATGATGAAGCGGTTGGTGAGCCCCAGGCCCGGCGCCAGGCGCACGCTGCCGGAAATGACCGCCGAACCTTCATCGCCAAAAGCGATCATGTGCTCGCTCAAGATGCTGGCGCCGGCGCTGGTGCCCCCGACCGTGACGCCCTGCGCGTTGCGCTGGCGGACGAGGCGGGCGACCGGCGTTCCGCCCAGGAGCGTCGTGAGCCTCAGCTGGTTGCCGCCGGTAAAAAAGATGCCGCTCGCCTCTTCGAGGCGGCGCAGGCGCCCGCCTTCCTGGCAGTCACGGCGCGTGTCGAAATCCATGACGGCGACGCGCTCGGCCCCGAGCTCCGGGAATGACGACGATATCGGCATGCCTGCCACCCGAGACGCGCACGAAGCGCTCGAGGATGTGCCGGTCATTCTCCTTGTTCTCGGCGCCGCCGATCGCGACGATCCAGCCACGGGTGGCGCCTTCCGGAATCCTGCTGGGCACTGTGCTACTCCTGGGTTTCGAAAGTGCCGCGCCGCACTGCGACGCCGCCCTGCACATGGACCACGCCCCGGATGATGACGCTGTGCACTGCGCCGCTGGCCTCGAGCGCCACCAGATCCGCATCCGCGCCGGCGCTGATCCCGCCCTTGCCGGCAAGGCGCAGGAGCCGGGCCGGGTTGCTGGTGAAGGGCGCCAGCGCCTGCTCGAGCGGCATGCCGCCCGCCAGCAGCTCACGGAGCGTTCCCATCAGCGCACCGGCGGAGCCTACATCAAATTTACACACCCGGCCCTCGCCGTCAAAGCAGGGCAGGCACCCTCCGGCATCGGAACTCACGGTGATGCGCTCGGGCGGCGCGCCACTGGCCGCGTACCGCATGACCGCGTCCGCGGCCGCATAGGCATCTTCCCCTTCAGCCACCGGGAATGCCGTGACGTCCACCGTCACCCCTAAGCGCGCGAGCGCGACCGCTTCCTCGAACAGCGCGCGCCGGCGATTGACATGAGTGGGGTTGAACACGCGTGCCGGGAGCTCTGATTCCTGGATGGCGCGGCGCACCAGCTCGAGCCCACGCGCACCGTCGCCCAGGTGCAAATGTAAAATGCCGGCCTTGCCCGTCATCAGGCCCGCGACATGGGCTTCGCCCGCCAGCCGCAGCAGTTCATCGTAGGTCGGCTGGCTGGAGCGATGGTCGCTGATGGCCACCTCGCCAATCCCCACGAAAGCCTCGATGAACACCAGGTCGCCGCGCACCCCACCGGTGAGCGTGGTCGGCGGCACGTGATAGCCGCCCGTATAGCACCAGGCATTGAGGCCCTGTTCGCGCAAGGCATAAATGTTGGCGAGCAGCTCACCTGAGCCGCGCGCCACATCATCGGTCCCCAGCAGTCCCACGACAGTGGTAACCCCGCTCATCGTGAACCGTGTCAGCGGCACCGGCGGGACCGCCGGTGACGTGCACGTGCGCGTCGATCAGCCCCGGGATCAATCGCGCGCCGTCCAGATCGAGCGTTTCGGCCGCGGCGCGCAGGGCCCCGGGGAGCTCGGGCAGCTCGTCGTGGGAGCCGATCCACAGGATCCTGCCGCCGCCGATGAGGAGATTGCGCAGCCCCGAGGCGCGCGGCGCGTAGACATCGGCGTTGCGGATGAACAGCATTACGCTGGAACTATAGCGCCGATCGGCTGGGCAGGCAGAGGCGGTTGCGCTCGGCACAGACGATGGCCCTGATCTGTCCCGCGCCATCAATGATCGCCAGGAGCGGGGTGCCGCGGCCGCTGAACAGCAGCGTATTCGGCTGGTCGGGATCGAAACCGAGCTCGACCACGCGCTGGCGCAGCAGCGGTTTCAGCTTTCGCAGGCGGATGTCGGGCTGCGCATCGACCGTCTGCAGATGGGCCCGCAATTCCGGGAGGCCGCCCTCCCAGCTGCGAAACAACCGCGGCATCTGGATCACATCATCTCCGCCCCTGACGGCGGCGCGCACGATCTGCGCGCGCAGCTCGGTATCTTCAGGGAGCGGCGCCCATACCCAACGCGGGCGACTGTTCCAGTACGGCGCGAAGACGGCGTTCTCCTCGCGGGCCCGCGCGATCTCCCGCGCGTTGAGATCCGAGGCCTGGACGAGCTGCAGCCGGTCCTCTGAAAAGGCGTAGTACAGCGGCCGTCCCTGCCACAGTGTGGCGGCGCCGTACGCCAGCGCCGCGAGCTGCACGGCGACGATGATCGACACGTCGCGGGCCAGCGAACGGCGCGGCTTGTGCGGACTCGCAATCAGCAGCGTGATCAGCGGACCCAGCGACACGTCGACGCCGGCGAGTATCGGTACCGATACCAGCCCAGATACAGGGCACCGAGCACGAGCGTGATCACCGTGGCGCTTCCCGCCACATGCAGGGCAAAAGCTTGGAGGCGAAATCTCATGGCTGGCGACCGGCCGCCATTTTAGCGCACGGGCCTTTCAGGCCAACGGCAGGTCGTGCGGGCGCACCAGCAGATGCCAGTTCTGGTGTTCTTCGAGCAGCAGCGCCATGGCGGCCTTGATCGCCGCCTTGGCCGGCGCGAAATCGCCGGCCAGACCGGGAAGCTCGAGCGCGGCGCGGATCCGGGCGATCGCCGCACCGAGTTCGGCCACCAGGCGCTCCGAGGTTGCGCCGACCCGATAGGTTTCGGATTGCGCCAGCGCGCCGTGGAGCGAGGCGCCGAGCGCCGGAAAAAAAGTCGTCACCAGCGACAGCCACAGGGAGTGGATCGCGAGGTGCAGCAGCGCACCGACCGCGGTGAGGCCGAACAGGGCTCCGTTCAGGCGATGCACCCGATGCAACAGCGCGTGCTGCTTGATTGCGTTGCGATGGTGATAGTTGCGCTGCTGTTCGAGGATCTCGATGCTCCACTGACCATAGCCGGACACGAAGCTCGCATTGGACCAGACGCTCGCCTGCAGCCCCTGGACCAGCGGCTCACACCGAATGCACAGGGCAGTGACATCGCTGGCATCGCGCAGATGCTGGCCCGGGTCGAACACCCGCTGGTACCAGTTGGGCTCCGCCGCCGGCGCGGTGGAATCGAGCAGCGGGGCGAGCATGGGGAGGTACCAGGTCAGCTCGGCGGTCGTGCGAGCGTGGAGCCACTGTCCCTGCCAGTCCCGCCGGTGGCCCAGCCAGTAGATCGCGGTGACCGTGCCGATCAGCGCGACTTCGTTGAGCGCCCAGAGCCCGGCAAAGGTGTGCAGCTGATAGCGCGAACTGTCCCAGCCTAAGGCCAGGGGCAGCATCGCGGACAGCACCGCCACGGCGCTAAGGAGGTAGATGGCCCAGAAGCCGCTCCGGTAGCGATGGCCGTAGACCAGTGCGCGCGCGTCGAAGACCCGGTGGGGTTCCGCGACCGCATCGATCAGGGGCTGCAGGGCCGGCGGGGCACTCGGCGCCGCCGGCGCGGCCGGCAGATCCAGATCCGCGCCGACCAGCAACAGGCGTTGAATGATCTGGTGCAGCGCCATGGGCCGGCGCTCCGCCGGGGCGCGCCGGTCGAGGATTTCGTAGGTGGTGGCGAAGATGGCCGGCGAGACGACCCCGAGGCTCCCGTCGCCATAATCGACCAGCCAGTCTCCCGGCTGCCCGCTCAACAGCGATTCGCCGTCGGCGAGCAGCACGTCGAAGGACGCGCTCATCGGCACTGCGTGGATGCGATATTTGAGGCTGAGATAGACGCCCGGATGGCCGGCCTCCAGCGGCGGCTGGGGCCGGTATTTCTCGGCGAAGCGCGCCCGCGACACGCGCCACTGCTCGCCGCCCGTGCCCGTAATAATTGCATCGCCGGGCTTTGCCTTGACGTTGCCCTCGCGCGTATGCACTTCACAGGCCGCTGGCGTGAATCGCACCTGGACGGCACGCTCGAGCTTGCGGGCCACGACCCGGCGCGCATCGGCGGTGATCTGCGGCAGGTAACCGGGCTGACCGCTGGAGCGATAAAGGGGCGGCGTCTCCGGGCTCACCCGGCGCCCCGCGCCGCGGCGATGAGATTGCGCCACTGCCGCACGTCATGCAGGTTGCGCAGCGTCGCCGGCACCGCGCCGAGCAGCGTCGCTGCCTCCTGCAGCAGCGCCGTGCGCTGTTTCGGATCGGTGAGCGCCTGGGCATAGAGGGCACTGGCCAGCTCGACCGGCAACCACTGATCGCTGCGATTCCTGGCCGCCAGCCCGCGCTGGAACTTCACCACCGGGCCGATCAGCTGGGCGGCCTCCTTGGTCTTTCCCTGCCGCGCCAGGGCCATCGCCAGCCAGGTGGACACCTCGCCGATGTCGCGCTGGTCGGGAATCGCCTCCGTGCCCCAGACCTTGCGCGCCGCCAGGGCCTCGCGCTCGGCAGCTTCGGCGGCGGCGTAGTCGCCCGTCTGGAAGGCGGCCCGGCCGGCCAGGTGCTGCGAAAAGAACAGGCTGATGGAGCGCTGGCTCACCTCGAGACTGCCGTTGGGCGTGATGGCCCGCAACTGATCGGACGCGGCACTCGCAAACCTGCCGGTCGCCGCGAACTCATCGCGCTCCAAGGTCGCACCGGCACTGGACATCTTCCCCAGCGCATCAACGATGGCCAGCGCCACACTCGCCTGCGGGTCCTTCTGGCGCAGCCGAGCCAGGAACGGAGCGCCCGAGGCGATCGTGGCCGCCGCTCCGGCCGCATCGCCGAGCTGCGCCTGGCGGTAGGCGGTGGCGGCCACGTCGTAGGCGCGGATGATGGAGAAGCCGGCGCCGCCTACCGTGGCATGCCCATAGTCATCGAGTGACTTCAGGTAATACGGGATCGCGGCGCCCAGCTTGCCCGCGCCCCACAGCGAGTCGCCCAGGGTCTGGTGTGCCACGCCCAGGTTGTTGATCGTCACGATGTTGTCCGGATCGAGCTTCAGTATCGAAAGGGAAGTCTGTTCGGTCCGCAGCCCGAGTCGATAGGCCTCCATGGGGTCCAGCTCGTTCTGGGCCACGTTGCTGAGGCTGCTCTCGATGACCTGCTGTCCGTGCAGTGCCAGGCGGTAGCCCGGCCGCTGCTCCAGCACCCTGTCCGCGAGCGCCACGGCATCTTCGCCGCGGCGACGGGCCTCGACATTGCGCCCCATGTTGACCAGCGCCGGCACCAGCCAGGCGCCGGCCTCGACATAGTAGGCGCCCATTTCCAGGTTCGACAGATCCCGCGCGCCCAGTCCCGTGGCGAGCTGCATCGCCTGCTCTTCGGTGCGGATGGCGTCCGCGTTCTGCAGACCGTTGAGCTCTTCGTATCCGCGCCGCACCAGCACCTCGACGAAGGCGCGGCGTACCGCCACCGAAGCTCCGGGCGCTGCCGCCAGCGGTCGCAGCAAGTCGGCGGCGCGCTGGCCGGCAACGGGCCCCGTCGGATCATTCTGGTTATCCAGGATCACGGCCTGCGTCGCGTAGCCGAGCGCGAGGGCAATGGTAGTGGCCTCGGACTGATCTCCCTGGGCCCGCAGCTGCTCGAGCAGCTTGCCCGCCTCGGTCGCATTGGCCGTAGCGGCCTTGATATCCCCGAGGATGCGCTCGGCGCGCGCGTAATGGATCATCGCCAGCGCGCCGTTGCGCGTGGTCTCCGGACCCTTGAGCGCCGGCGGCAGCGCGTGGAAATAATCGATCTGCCGCTTGCTGAATTCCGCCACGACGTTCAGGCGCCCGAAGCTCTCCAGTTCGCGCACGAAATCATCCGTGAGATACCCGAGCAGGTGCTCGGCCCCGCTGCGCGCCTGCTCGGCGAGCTGCTCGGCACGGTGCGCGCGCTGGGAACTCACATAGGCAAAGCCGGCCGCCACGACGGCACCGAGCGCCAGCAGTACGCAGACGGTGGCGACCTGGCGGGCGCGCACCAGCGCGCGGCGCGCGGCCAGCTCGCGCTCGCGCTGCTCGGCGAGCAGGCGTTCGGTGGCCGCCCGCGCTTCACTCTCCAGACGCAGATCGCGGCTCGCCTTGACCACGCCGCACA
>WNFM01285083.1_pt1 | contig 25996 bp, 32 predicted proteins | sample 5400271 | NCBI WGS metagenome assembly WNFM01 (sample SAMN13153352, study PRJNA577476) | soil metagenome | isolation source: 60 cm saprolite on Douglas fir-dominated hillslope | place: USA:California | collected 2013-09-17 | reverse complement strand
GGGCTCGATGTACTTCGGCACCGGCAACCCGGTGCCGTTCCCGGGGCCCGCCAGGTACCCATGGGGGTCCAGCCGGCCCGGCCCGAACCTCTACAGCGATTCCCTGGTCAAGCTCGACGCCAAGTCCGGCAAGCTGCAGTGGTACTACCAGCAGACCCCTCACGACCTCTACGACTGGGACTTCCAGGATCCGCCGGTCCTGATCAAGGCGGGGGGGAGGGAACTGGCGATCGGGGCCGGCAAGTCCGGTTTCGTCGTCGCCCTGGACGCCGAAACCGGCAAACCCGTCTGGAAGCGCCCGGTGGGCACCCACAACGGACACGACAGCGACAATCTCTACGCGATGAGGGGCGAATACTCGAAGATCAAAGCGGGGCCGGTGTTCCCCGGCCTTCTGGGCGGGGTGATCGCTCCGATGGCGACGAACGGCTCGACCGTCTTCGTGCCGGTGGTGAACCACTCCGTGACGATCACCTCCCAGACCCAACCGTCGGAATCCGGGGGATTGACGGGGGAACTGGTCGCGGTCGACGCGGCGACCGGCTCGGTCAAATGGCATCGCAAATTCTCCTCGGCCGCATTCGGCGCTCCGGCCGTGGTCAACGACCTCGTCTTCGTCACGACCTTCGAAGGAACCGTCTACGCCTTCGACACGAAGAACGGCAACGAAGTCTGGACGGCCACGCTGCCGGCGAGCGTCAATACCGGCGTTGCGGTCAGCGGCGACACCGTGATCGTCCCAGCCGGTCTGGCCAGCGCCGAAGGGCAGACGCCGGAAATCGTCGCCTACCGTCTCGGCGGCTAGCGGGGCCGCCCGAGCGTCCGCGTGACCGCGCCGCTCGCGGTCGCCGTCCGCTGGGGCGGGTCGGTACGTTCAAAGGGTGTCCGCCAAGCGCAGCGCCGGCGTCCTCCTCTTCCGCTTCGCCGCGGGCGAGCCGCAGATCCTGCTGGTGCATCCCGGCGGGCCGTACTGGGCGAAGCGCGACCTCGGCGCCTGGACGATCCCGAAGGGCGAATACGAGGAGGGGGAGTCGCCGCGGGACTGCGCGTTGCGAGAGCTGGGGGAGGAGCTGGGGGCGGCTCCGAGCCTCGAGGTCGAGGAGTTGATCGACCTGGGGGAGGTGCGCCAGAAGTCCGGCAAGGTCGTCAAGGCCTGGGCGGCGGAAGGCGATTTCGATCCGGCTGAGCTGCGCAGCAACACCTTCGCGATCGAGTGGCCGCCCCACAGCGGCGCCGAGCGCGAGTTCCCCGAGGTCGATCGCGCCGAGTGGTTCGACCCGGCGCAGGCGCGGCGGAAGATCCTGCCCGCCCAGGCGGAGCTGATCGATCGCCTGCTCGATCGCCTGGGGTAGTCGGGCCGGTGGCCCGGACGTATACTCGCCGGGGAATGGAAAACGGCTCCACTCCGCCGTCTGCGAGCGCTGGCGAACCGGGTCAGAACGGCCACCTGCCGCTCTCCGCGCGGCTGCTGGGCGTCGGTGTGCGGGGCGCGCGCACGGTCAGCAGGGCGACCGGGATCGATCGCGCCGTCGAAGTCGCCGCCGAGGAGGCGATCGTCGCCGCGGTCGAGAGCGAGGCGGTCGAGCGGGCGATGGCACGGGTCCTCCAGGGGCCGATCGTCGAAGAGGCGGTGCAGGAGGCGCTGGAGAGCGAGGCGGTCAAGCGGGCGCTGCTCGAGGCGATGGACAGCGAGCTGGTCGACGAGGTCTGGCGCCGCCTGCTGGCCAGCGAGGAGGCGCAGCAGCTGGTCGAGCGGATCGCCGGGGCGCCGGAGGTGCGGGCGGCGATCAGCGCCCAGGGCGCCGGCCTGCTCGAGGACATCGGCCGCACCATCGGCAGGCTGGCGCGGCGCCTCGACGACAGCTTCGAGCGCGTGGTCAGGCGGGTCTTCTTCCGGCGCCGGCGAACGGTCGCCAGCGACCACGCCGGAGCGGTCAGCCGAGGGCTGGCGATGGTTATCGACGGCATCTTCGTGAACCTCAGCTTCACGGCCATCGTCGCGATCGTGACGCTGGTCGACAATGCCTTCGGCGGCACCGGCAACAGAGCGTCGAGCTTTGCGATCGCGGTCGGCTCGACCGCCTGGCTGTCGCTTGGGGCACTCTATCTGGTCGGCTTCTGGTCGCTCGCCGGGCAAACGCCGGGGATGCGTTTCGTCGGCATCAGGCTCAGCCTGCCTCGCCTGCTGTTCCGGCGCTCGGTCAGGCGCCTGGTCGGGCTCGGCCTCTCGGTGCTGACCTTCGGCATCGGCTTCCTCGGCATCCTCTTCGGCGAGCAGCGCCGGGGCTGGGCCGATCGCCTCGGCGGCACCGACGTCGTCTACGACGAGCGGCGCCCGGAGCCGGCCCCCTGGTCAGCGCCGGAGCCGCCAGTGAGAGAGGCGGAGACGCCGATCGCCGAGGCGGGGCCGGCCGAAGATCCGGCCACCGCCGCCTCGACGTCAGCACAGGGTCACGGGGTGGCTTCGGGCCCCTCGGCGAGCTTGTAGACGATGATGATCGAGAGCGCGAAGACGGCCAGCGACCAGAACGGGTAGGCCGGGATCGAGAGCAGCGCCCCGATCGAGTTGAGCGCGGCGATGAAGATGCCGAACCAGCGCCCGAACTCCCCGCCGGCGAACAGCGAGAAGGCGGCCACCAGCTCGAGCACGCCGAGGACCAGCGTGATCCAACCCCAGGTGTGGAGGCCGCTGAGGATGTAGGTGGCGTTCGCGGTGAAGAACTTGGAGTCGCCGATCGCGGCGATACCCCAGATGATGTTGAGAACGCCGGCGACGAGCAGCAGGACGCCGGCGAAGACCCACCAACCGCTGAGCATCGATTCCTCGTTCATGAGCAACCCTTTCGTGCGTTGGACAGAACCGGGACACACGGAACATAGGCGACGGCGGCGACGCTGCGCAGGAATTCCTTTCGAACCCCGGGAGTCAGGAGACGAGTTTGAGGACCCTGAAGGCGCGCACGCCGCGTGGGGTCTCGACCTCGACCGTGGCGCCCACCCGAGTGCCCATCAGCGCCCGCCCGATCGGCGACTCGGCGGAGAGGCGCCCCTGGGTGAGGTCGGCCTCGGTCGAGCCGACCAAAGTCCAGGCGTTCGCCTTGCCGCTCTCCTCGTCGACGACTTCGGCGGTGCGGCCGAAGGCGAAGGAGTCGGCGCCGGCGTCGACCTCGACCACGACGGCGTTTCGCAGTCGCTCCCGCAGTCGCTTGATCTTGGTCTCCAGGTGCGCCTGGTCCTCTTTGGCGATGTGGTAGTCGGCGTTCTCCTTGAGGTCGCCGAGCTCGCGGGCGGCCTTGATCCGAGTCGCCATCTCGTGACGCGCCGGGCCTTCCAGCTGCTCGAGCTCGACCCGCAGGTCCTCGATCCCCTGCGCGGTGATCGGCTCCCCGCCTGAGTCCGGTCCGTTCATCAGGCCAGCCTGCCAGAAACGGGCCGCGCGTGTGGCACCATTCCGCGGATGAGGGTCGCTACGGGATTGCCGGCACGGGTCGTGCTGGCCGCGGTGGCCCCGGCCCTGTTCCTGCTCTCGCCGGCTTCCGCCCCGGCCCTGCCGCCGTCGCACTCGCTCGACCCCACCGCCGCGACGCGCTTCTGGACCCCGTCCAGGGTGCGGCGGGCCCTCGCGAGCGACTCGATGGCCCATCTGCCCTCGCCCGCCGCCGAAGGCGCCAGCGCCAGCAGCCTCCGGGTGATCGACGCCTCCGATCCGGAAGACCGCACCAACGGGCGGATCTTCGGCGTCGACCCGCGCCAGGGGCCCTACTCGTGCTCCGGCACCTCGCTCGCGACCCCGAGCGAATCGATCGTGGTCACCGCCGGGCACTGCGTGGTGGAGGCGGGCAGGTGGGGGACCCACATCGTCTTCGTGCCGGCCTTCGAAGACGAACAGCGGCCGTTCGGCACCTTCGCCGCCAGCGCCGTTTACGTGATGGATGCCTGGAGGACGACGGGCAACTCCGACTTCGACGTCGCCGCCCTGCGGGTCACGCCGAACTGGTTCGGCACCCTCGGCGCCGCCGTCGGCGCGAGAGGCTGGGCAAGCGGCAGATCCCGTTACGCCGCCTTCCAGATCTTCGGCTATCCCGCCGCCGCGCTCGGCGGCGAAGAGCTGCGCTCCTGCGTGGCCGTCGGGCTCGGCAGCGACAGGCTCACCGATCCCTTCGGCGGCCCGCCGACCGTGCCGGCGCGGTGCGACATGGCGGGTGGCTCGAGCGGCGGCGCCTGGCTGCTTGACGGCAGCGAGCTGCTCGACGGCGTCACCAGCTATGGCTACACGGCCGACCACACCCACCTCTACTCGCCCTACTTCGGGCCCCAGGTCGACGCCTTCCTGCATCAGCTTCCGTAACGCCGCTGCCGACCTTACCCTGGTGGTGAGGTCAAGATCGGATGCGAGGGATGCTCCGCTCGGAGCCTAGTCGCCGCCGTTTTCCCCCAGCAGCGCCGGGGCGAAGGACTTGACTTTCGCCCCTTCGGCGGCTCCCAGATGGGTGAGGCCGAAGAGGTTCTCGGTCGACCTCAGCATCGAGTAGGGGTCGTAGGCGACGCCGTCGCTGGAGCCGGGGGTGACGAGCGGCGACAGCAGCAGCGCGCCGACTTTCAGCGGATCGGTCGCAGGGGTCGCGGGCACGGCCGCCGGGTCGGCCGGGGGGGCCGCGTTGGCCTGGCCGAAGGTGACGACCAGCAGGCCGTCGCGCTTGTAGGCGGGCGAGGCGAGGATCTTCGGCACCAGCCCGGCGAGGAAGGCGTCGGCCGCGGCGGCGCCGTCGGGCGCGCCGGCCGGGCACTGGCCGCTCACGCCGGCGTCGCAGAGGTCGGGCGAGACGTAGGAGTAGTTCGGCGTCGAGTCGACCTTCCTCAGGTCTTTTTCGAGTTCGGCGAAGGGGACGTCGTTCGTCGCGCAGTCGCCGAGGTCGAGCAGGGAGTGGAAGTAGACAAAGGGGTTGAGCCGGGCCGAGTAACCGCCCTGGATCGGTACCTCGGCCGAGCCGGGTTCTGGATGGACGCAGTTGGCGGCTTTGCCGGTTTCGTCGGCCATCCCCTCCATGTAGGCGCGCCAGCTGAACCCGCCGCTGGCCAGCTGGTCGGCGACGGTCAGCGTTTCGACTGGGTAGACGCAGCCGCTGCCGCTGACGACTCCCCTGCTGTTGGCGCTGGCGGTGAGGGGGAATTCGGCGTAGTCCGGGCAGTCGGCCCTGGTCTGCGCGTTGGGCGGCTGGCCGCTGACGGTCGCGATCGAGTTGGGAAGCGCGGCCGTGTCGAGCAGCGAGTAGCTGCTGAGGAGGGCGCCCTTGGGCCGCAGCGTCGTCGCCAGGTAGGGCATCTGGGAGGTGGCGCCGAAGGTCGCGTCATAGCCGGAGCTGGCGAGGGCGACGACGAAGACGTGCTTGATCCTGCCGGCTTCGGGGGTCGGGACTTCGGGGGTGGGCGGGGGCGCTTCCGGTTCTTTGGCCGGACTCGCTTCGGGGGCTGGGGTCGGTTCCGGGGAGGGGGAGGATTCCGCCGGGGAGGAGGCCGGCCTTGGCGCCGGCTTGGCCGATCCGCCGCCGGTCCCCTCGGTCGCTTCGGAGCTGGCCGCGGGCGGCGCGGTCTGGGCCGGCGTATTGCTGGCGGCGAGGCTGCGACCGAGGAGCGCGGCCAGCGGCCCGATCCCGCTGGAGCTGGTCATCTCCGCGGCGACGATCGCCGAGGTGGCGACGAGGGAGGAGGCCACGAGCAGGCCGAAGCGGCGCCCGGTCAGGGTCGCCGCGGCCGCCGTCGCCCGCCGGAAGGGCCGGGCGAGCGCCTTCACCGCCTCGCCTCCGTCGGCACCAGCGCGTGCCCGCACTGCGCGCAGAACCGCACCGCGTGCCCGAAGGGGGCGCCGCAGCCCGGGCAGAGCCCGGCCGCGTCGGCGCGCTCGAGCTCGAGCACCCGCTCCACCGCGAGCAGCTCGGCGTCGACTCGCTGCAGCTCCGCCGCCTTGCGGGTCAGCACGTCCATACGGACGTGGTCGCGAATCGCCATCTCGTAGAAGGCGCCGCCGAGGTTGGCCTGCATCACCGTGAACTTCTCCAGCAACCGATCCCGCTGGGCGAGCAGGTCGGCGCTCTCCTCCGCCTCGACGAGCTCTTTGGGAGCGGACTTGGGCTCCGGGCCGGGTCGGCGCAATGCAGCCGCGGGCCGGCGCGCGAGATCGGCCAGGCGACTCACGGTTCGTTCCCGCTGCCGGACGCGGGTGCCGAGCCGGGGCTGCCGCCGACGACTATGACGTCGGGCAGGTTCTGCTGCGCCTTTATGTAGTTTTCGCCGGTCTGTTCGGGGTTTTCTTCCACCAGTTTGGTGTCCGCTTCTTCCTGCTGCTTGGAAGCGTGGAAGCCGGTCACCTGGTGGACCGTCCCGTTCTTGGTCTTGGCGATCACCCTGCCGCCGCCCTTCGCAGTCGCCTTGTTGGCTTTGGCCTGTTTTTTGCCTTTGGGGCTGGCTGACGCGGTCGTGGTGGTCCTCGCGGCGCTGTTGGCGACGGCGGCTTCCTGGCTGCGCAGCGCCTGCAGCAGGGCCGCGTTGTCGCCGCTGCCCGAGCCGCTGCGGCCGACGACGACCCCGAGCGCGACGGCGATCGGCAGCAGCGCGAAGAATCCGACGACCGCCGCGCGACTGTTAGTCCCGGCCTTGGCCGGCGGGCGCGTCAGGGGCCGTCGCGCCTTCTTGCTCATCGCCGCGAAGTAGCGCGAGGCCGGGTTGGCGCCGTTGCCACGGCGGGCGGCGCAGTTGACGCAGTAGCGCTGCTGCGGGTCGAGCGGGGCGCCGCACTCCTCGCAGGGCTCATAAACGGTCATTGCCTCCGCTCCTTCCGCGCTTCGAGGATGTGCTTGGCCCGCGCCTGCTGGCGCTGGGCCTTTTCCTGCGTCGTCGAGCAGCCGGCGGCGACCCCGGCCAGGAGCACTCCGCAGGCGGCGAGGACCGCGAAGCGGACGATTTGGCGGCTAGCCGAACGCACCGCTCACGTACTCCTGGGTCCGTTTCTCGCGGGGCGATCCGAACAGGGCCGTCGCGCTGTTGTACTCGACCAGGTCGCCGAGGTACATGAAGGCGACGTGGTCGGCGACTCGGTAGGCCTGCTGCAGGTTGTGGGTGACGATCACGATCGCGACGTCGTCGCGCAGCTTCACGATCAGGTCCTCGATCACCTGCGTCGACTGCGGGTCCAGCGCCGAGCAGGGCTCGTCGAGCAGCAGCACCTCGGGCTCGGCCGCCAGGGCGCGGGCGATGCAGAGTCGCTGCTGCTGGCCGCCCGAGAGCTTCAGCGCCGGGTGGTCGAGGTTGTCCTTGACCTCCTCGAACAGCCCGGCCCGCTCGAGAGCGCTGTGGACCGCCGGCTCCAGCGCCTTCTTGCGCTGCCGCCGCGACCCCTGCTCCCGCAGCACGTAGGCGATGTTGTCGAAGACGCTCATCGGGAACGGGTTCGGCTGCTGGAAGACCGTCGTCACCCGGCGCCGCAGCAGGGTGGGCTCGATCAACGTGATGTCGACGTCGTCGAGCAGGATGCGACCGCTCAGCTTCGCCGTGCTGGTCACCTCGGTGAGTCGGTTGAGCGAGCGCAGCAACGTCGTCTTGCCGCAGCCGGAGGGCCCGATCAGAGACAGCACCTCGCCCTGGCGGACCGGCAGCGAGACCCCTTTGACCGCATCGCGGTTGGCGTAGGAGACAGAGACGTCGTCGATCTCCATGCGGCGGATCGAGAACTGGGGGGCGCCGATCGAGCGCCGGGCGCCGGTGAAGCCGCCGGGGGCGGGGGCGCCGCCGTTCGCCGGCTGCTCCGGGGCCGCCACCTGCCGGGCCGCGGCGGGATCCTCGAGCGGCAGGCGCCGGATCGGAGGCGGGGGAGACGGGGTGTCTGAGTTTTCCCCCCACATATGGGGGGTTAGCTCAGACACGTCAGAAGTCAGGAACTCCACGTTCCAACCTTTCTTGCGCGGCGATGGACGACATCGACGGCCGCGTTCAGGGCCAGCACCATCAGCAGGAGGACGAAAGCCGCCGCATAGGCTTTCTGGGGCTGATTGAGGTTCCCGGTGGGGGATGCCTCGTAGACGAAGTTGGTCAGGGTCGTGCCCGCGCCCCGCAGGTAGTCGAGCGGGAAGCCGGCGTTTTCGACCGGGGCGAAGTTCTGCGTGGCGCCGAGGAGGACGACGATGATCGCGGTGTCGCCGATGATCCGGCCCAGACCCAGCATCGCCCCGGTGGCGACCTGGGGGCGGCTGGCCGGCAGCAGGATCCGCCGCGTCGTCGCCGCCTTGGTCTTGCCGACGGCGTAGGAGGCCTCGCGCACGTGGCGCGGGATCGAGTTGAGACCCTCGCGGGTGCTGGCGACGATCAGCGGCAGGGCTACGAGCGAGAGCATCGTCGAGGCGGCGAAGAAGGAGCGGCCGAAGACGACGCCTTCGGAGGAACGGCTGAGGAAGCCGAGCGCGGTGCTGGAGAAGATCACCGTGCCGAACAGGGCGAGGACGATCGAGGGGATGCCGGCGATCGCCTCGATCGTCGATTCGGTGACCCGGGCGAGCGCCGTCGGGCGGCCGTACTCGACCAGCCATACGGCGATCGCGATACCCGCCGGCAGCGCGATCGCGATCCCCATCACGGCGACGATCAGGGTGCCGACCAGCGCGTCGGAGAAACCGCCGGTTTCGCCCTGGCTGAAGCCGGCCGCGGCCGGCGTGACCAGCATCGAGGGCTTCAGGTACTTGATCCCCTGGACCAGCAGGTAGACGACGATCGCAACCGCGATCGCGCAGAAGAGCAGGCCCAGCGCCCAGCAGATCGCCAGGCCGATACGGTCGGAGAGGCGCCAGGTGGCGCTGCCCTCGACCGCGCCCTTGGTCGGGCGCTGGGGGGCGGGCGCTTGCGGTGGCCCCGCCGGCGGGGTTGCGACCGAGGACTCCATCACGCCGCCCCGTATTTGCGCATCGCCCGCCGCGCCAGCCAGCCGCCCAGCGAGAGCATCGCCGCGGAGAAGAGCAGCACCGCCAGCTGAGCTGGTCGATGTTCTTGACTATCGTCGGCGCCAGCGGCCGCGAGGGCTCGTAGATGAAGATCGCGCCGTCGGCGGGGTTGGGGGCGAAGCCGACGGAGCCGGAGATCATCGCCAGCATGACCGCCTCGCCGATCGCCCTCGCGACCGCCAGCACGGTCCCGGCGATGATCGCCGGGCGGGCGGTGCGGACGGCGATCTTCCAGGTCGTGCGCCAGCGGTTGACGCCGAGCGCCAGCGAGCCCTCGAGCCATCCCGGTTTCACCGCCCGCAGGCCGTCGGAGAAGATCGAGACCATCAGCGGCGCGATCATCACCGTCAGCACGGTGACCGCCGCCAGCAGGCTGTAGCCGGTCAGCGAGATGACGCCGGCGACCGAGGCCTTCTGCGGCTCGGTGACCAAGTGGTTGCCGATGGACGGGACCAAGACGAGGACGCCGAGCAGGCCGTAGATGACCGAAGGGACGCTGGCCAGGAAGCGGACCACCGGCTGCAGGACGTTGCTCATCCACTCCGGCGCGAACTCGACGATGAAGACGGCGATGAAGAGAGCCGAGAAGAGGGCGATGAGGACGGCGCCGCCGGTGATCAGCAGCGTGCTCCAGATCAGCGGCCAGGCGTGGAAGGTGTAGACATATTCGGCGCCGGCCTGGCCCGAGAGGAAGATTTCGTTGAGCTGGTCGTCGACGTTACCGCCGGGGCCGAACCAGGCGAGGCCGTTGTGGGCGAACGACGGCCACGCCTTGATGAAGACGATGGCGATCATCGCCAGCAGCAGCCCGACGACGGCGCAGACCAGCGCGCCGAGCATCCGCTCGACGCGCTGGTCGGACCACCGTGGGCCGTACTCGGGGGAGAGCTCCTCCAACTGCTACCCCTTCGACTTCTTGTTGAAGGCGGGGACGCCGCCGGCTTTGGAGATCACTTCACCGGCCAGGGGGCTTCTCCGCGCCCAATCGATGAACTTCTGCAGCGCGGGCGGACTGGAGCTACCGTCCCCCGGCAGCACCAGGAAGATGTAGCGCGAGAGCGGGTACTTGAGCGGCTCGACGCTGATCTTGCCGGGGACGCAGGGAACGCCGTTGACCTTCAGTGCCTTCTGGCCCTTGCCCTGCCAGGCGAGGCCGTCGTAGCCGATCGCGTTCGGGTCCTGCTTGACGGCGTTGACGACGAGGCCGTCGGCGGTCAGCGCGTTGACGTTGGACGCCGGCGGTTCGTTGTTGAGCACGGCCTGGAGGAAGAAGTTGTAGGTTCCCCCGTTGGTGTCGCGGCCGACCGGGTCGATCGTCGTTTCGAGACCGGAACCGGGGATCTGGCTCCAGTTGGTCAGCAGCCCGCGGTAGATGTCGTGGGTCTGCTGGATGCTGATGTTGGAGAGGCTGTTCTTCGGGTTGACGTCGAGGCAGAGACCGTCGAGGTAAAGCTTGATGTACGTCGTCCCGGCGTCGCTGGGTAGGGGGGCGCGGGCCTGCCCGGCGAACTGGCTGGCGCCGTTCTGGACGTCTTTGACGCCGGCGTTGCCGCCGTTGGCGGTGTAGACGAAATGCGTGCTGTGACTGACCTTCTTCGTGTAGGTGGCGAAGAGGGCCTGCAGCACGGGCTGCGCGGCCACGGAGCCCGAGCCGATCAGGGTCTGGGCACCCGCCGACGCCGGCACGGCGAGCCCGAGAAGGGCGAAGGCCGTAATGGCGAGGGTCTTGATTCTCATCGGATGCGCTTCCTTCCTGCCGAAGTTAACTAGAGTTTATTGACCAACTTCATCGACTTAGGCTAGCAGTTTCTGTAGTTTATTGACTCACTAAGTAAAGAAAGCCCGCCCGGCAGGAGATAGATGGGCCTCCGGCGGGCCGCAGAGACGGAGGTTCAATTGCTGAAGAGAAGAATTTCGTCCCCTCGCGCGACGACCGCGGTCGTTCTCGCGGCCGTGGTAGCGGTGGCGGCGACGGTGACCCCGTCGCTGGCCAAGACCGCCCAGTCGTTCCTGACGAGCAAGAAAGCGGCGAGCGTCTACGTCACCAACAAAAAAGCGGCGACGCTCTATCTGAGGAAAAAAGCGGCCACGAACCTGTACGTCGCCAAGGCGACGGCGCCGAAGCCGCCGGTCGTCGGGATCGCCGCCGGCACCGCGCAGTTCGCGATTTCGGCGACCACCGCCGGCTACATCCCGACCGCGTTCACCTCGTTCGCGACCTCGGCCAAAGCCAGCTCGGCGGTGGTGACCTTCTCCGGCTCGGCGACCTGCACGGCGGAAAAACCGGCCGCCGACCAAGCCTGCCCCGTCCAGGTCCTGATCGACGGCCAGTCGACGGGGAACGTCAACTTCGCCCCCGCGACCCTGGCCTCCCCAGCCCCGGTGGCGCTGGTCCACACGATCGTGCAGACGACCGTGTTGGGCAAGGGCGGGCACACCGTCGCCGTCCAGTACGCGGGCGCTTCGAAAGTGAGCTTCGCGCTGAAAAGCTGGAACCTGGCGGTGCAAGCCTATCCGCAGCCCGAAGAAGCTCCGGCGGAAGAAACGAAAGGCAGCTAGCGCAGCCCCGCGGTCGCCCTTCCTGCCGGTAGGCGGCAGAAAAGGCGACCGCGGGTTGAATGCCCACGTCCGGCCTGCCCCTTATCGCGGGGTGCAGGGTGAGCCCGCCCGCCAGAGGTGCTCAGCGGCTGGGGCGGGGGAGGGCGTCGCCGAGGATGAGGCGGGCCCTGTAGAAGAGCGCCTCGTCGGCCGCCGACTGGATCGAGTCGTGGTTGGCGGGGCGGCTGGTGCGGTTCTGGCCGGTGCCGGCCGGAGTCTCATCCCTGACCAGGCCGGCGATCCGGCCGCGAGAGATGAAGGTGGTGTTCTCGATTCGCTTACTCATCCTCGGCTCTTTTCTGAAGTTTGTCTAGTAGCTAACTCAAGAATAGCAGAAGACGATTTGCCTTTGCCTTTCTTAGCCCTGTGGGCGAAGAAAGGCAAAGGCAGCAGGGACCGGCGAGTGGGGGCGGGGCGCCACCCGGCAAAAAGCGCGCCCCGCCCTGTCGCCCTTCAGACGGCTGCAGATACCTCTGCGTCGCCCTCGTCCTTCGGTCCGCGGGGAGTCGAGGCCCCATCGGAGTCGGATGGGGGCGAACCGTTGAAGCTCTTGGCCTGGATCGGGCGCAGGTAGGCGATCTGGCCCTCCCGCAGCTCCAACCGCTGCAACTCGGCTCGGGTCAGTTGCGCCCAGACCTCGGTACCGTCGCCGAGCACGAACTCGACCCGTATCTCGAAGCCGAGGGCGACGATGCGCTGGACCAGTCCCTCTTCGGTACGCTCGTCGGGGTTCAGCACGACTTCCATGTCGTGCGGCCGCACGAACGTCTCACCGAGCCGGTTGACCTCGCCGACGAAGCTCATCACGAACTCGTTGGCGGGATGCTCGTAGAGATCGTCGGCGCTGCCGGACTGCTCGACCCGGCCCTCGTTCATCACCACCAGCTGCTCGGCGACGTCCATCGCCTCCTCCTGGTCGTGGGTGACGAAGATCGTCGTCACGTGCATCTCCTCGTGCAGCCGCCGCAGCCAGGTGCGCAAATCCTTGCGCACCTTGGCGTCGAGGGCGCCGAAGGGCTCGTCGAGCAGCAGCACCTGCGGCTGCACCGCCAGCGCCCGCGCCAGCGCCATGCGCTGTCGCTGGCCGCCGGAGAGCTGGGAGGGGAAGCGGCCGGCCAGCCCATCGAGCTGGACCAGGCGCAGCAGCTCGTGGACGCGATCGGAGATCCTCGCCTTGTCCCACTTGCGGATCTTCAGCCCGAAGCCGACGTTCTCGAACACCGTCATATGCTTGAAGGCGGCGTAGTGCTGGAAGACGAAGCCGACTTCGCGCTTCTGCGCGGGCTTGGTCGAGACGTCCTCGTCGTCGATCAGCACGCGGCCGCCATCGAGCGTCTCGAGCCCGGCGATCGCCCGCAGCAGAGTGGACTTGCCGCTGCCGCTGGGGCCCAGCAGAGCGGTCAGCGAGCCGTTGGGGACGTCTATCGAAACATCGTTGAGGGCCTGAAAGTCACCGAAGCGCTTCGAGGCTCCCTCGACTGTGATTCCCATCAGGCGTCCTCCTTTCTTTTCAGGACGTTCATTGCCAGAAGGGTGGTGAGCGCGAGCAGGGCGAGAAGGACCGATGCCCCATAGGCGCCGGGAAATTGGAAGTTGTCGAATTGCTTCTGGACGAAGAGCGGCAGGGTTTCGGTTTCGCCTGACCGCGAGCCGGAGACGATCGAGACGGCGCCGAACTCGCCGAGCACGCGGGCGGTGGTGAGGACGACGCCGTAGGCGACGCCCCAGCGGATCGCCGGCAGGGTCACCCGCCAGAACGTCTGCCAGGCGTTGGCGCCGAGGGTCGAGGCCGCCTGCTCCTGCTCGGTGCCGATCTCCTGCAGCACCGGCACGGTCTCGCGGACGACGAACGGCACCGAGACGAAGATGCTGGCGAGAACCATCCCCGGGACCGAGAAGAGGACTTCCAAGCCGGCTTCGGAGAGCGCCGGGCCGAACCAGCCCTTGGTGCCATAGAGAAGAAAGAGCGAGAGGCCGATTACCACCGGCGAGATCGCGAACGGAAGATTGATCGCCGCGTCGATCGCCGCGTTGCCCTTCCAGCGATGGCGGACCAGCAGCAGCGCGCAGCCGACTCCGAAGATCGTGTTGAGGGGAACGGCAATCGCGACCATGAGCAAGCTCAACTTCAGGGCGTGGAGGCCGTCAGGGGACGTGATGGCTTCGATCGGCGGCGCCAGGCCGTGTTCGAAGGTCCTGTAGAAGATCAGCACCAGGGGCGCCAACAGAAGCAGGGCGAGGTAGCCGAGCCCGAGGGTGCGCAGGCCCCAGCGACTGCGCGCGGGGCTAGCGGTCCTCATCGCCCTCTCCCTTCTTGCTGGAGTCCTCGCCGCTCATCGGCATCACCGTGAGGGCCGCCCCGGTGTCGGCGCTGCGTTCATGCCGGTTGCCCCAGCGCTGAACCAGCGTGATCGCGCCCAGCAGGAGCAGGGCGGCAAAAAGCAGCACAACCGAGACCGCGGCCGCACCCGTGTTGTTGCCGGACTCGATCTGGCTGCGGATGAAGACGGAGGAAACCTGGGTTTCGGGTAGGCCGCCGGCGAAGAGGAGGACCGAGCCGTACTCGCCGAGCGCCCGGGCGAAGGCCAGGGCGACGCCGGCGGCGATGCCGGGAAGCAGGTTGGGGAAGATGATGCGGCGGAATATCGTGAAGCCGCTGGCGCCGAGCGAGGCCGCGGCCTCCTCCATCTCGCGATCCATCTCGATCAGCAGCGGCTGCACCGCGCGGACGACGAAGGGAAGGGTGACGAAGAGCAGGGCGACGACGACCGCGACGCGGGTCAGGGCGATGTGGATGCCGACCGGGCTGTGGGCACCGTAGAGCTCGATCAGGATCAGGCTGGCGACGATGGTCGGCAGCGCAAAGGGCAGGTCGATCACCGCGTTGACCGCCGATTTGCCGGGAAACGCGTCGCGCACCAGCAGCCAGGCGATGATCGTGCCGAAGACGGCGTTGATGACGACGACGATCAGCGAGCAGACGACGGTCAGCTCCAGCGAACGGACCGCCTGGGGGGAGGTGACCTGAGTCCAGAAGGTGCTGAGACCGGCTTCGAAGGACTGGCTCACCAGCGCCGCCAGCGGCAGCAGGACGATCACGCTCAGGTAGAGCGCGACCGTCCCCCGGCCGAGGCCGACCCCGACCCCGGGCAGGCGCATGCCTGCCCGGGGTGGCGATGCGGAGCCGGTTGCCGCGTGCGCCTCCATCGGCTAGCCGGAGGTGGAAACTCCGAGTTCGCCCTCGATCTTGGCCACCGAACCGGATTCTTCGTCGAAGAATTCTTCGTTGACCTTGCCCCAGCCGCCGAACTGGCTGATCTTGAACAGTTCCTTCGGGGTTGGGAACTGCACCGGGTCGACGAGTTTTGGATTGACCGGGCGGTAGCCGTTTTCGGCCCAGATTTCCTGGCCGGCGTTCGACCAGATGAACTTGAGGAAATCTTCGGCCGCCGGCTCAGGTGCCGATTCCGTGACCGCGATCGGGGTTTCGATCAGGATCGTCGAAGGCGGGACGACGTGTTCGACCGCTTCGCCTTCTTTTTCGGCCTTGATCGCCTCGTTCTCGTAGCCGAGGAGGACGTCGCCCTCGCCCTGGGTGAAGGCGGCGAGCGCGTCGCGGGCGCTGCCCGGCTGCGCCTTGGTCTTTTCGAGGACCGTCTTGACCGCTTCGAGGGCCTGTTCGGGCGATTTGCCTTCGTTGATCTCGGTCCCGTAGACGGCCATGATGTTCCAGCGGGCCGCGCCGGAGCTGAATGGGTTCGGGGTGACGATGCCGACGTTCTTGGTCAGCAGGTCGTTAAAGGAGTGGATGCCCTTCGGGTTGCCCTTGCGGACCGTGATCACGACGACCGAGTCCTGGGCGATGCCGCTGTAGGGCTGCTTTTCCCAGTTCTTGGAGACGAGTTCGCCTTCTTCGACCAGCCGCTCCATGTCGCCGGCCTGCGCGAAGTGGACAACCGACGCCGGCTGGCCCGCCACGACGGCGCGACTCTGGTCGCCGGAGGCGCCGAAGGAGTTGCTGAACGAGATGCCCTTGCCCGCTGGGGTCTTTTCGAAGGCGGGCTCGATCGATTCCGTGTAGACGGATTCGGGGGTGGAGTAGCCGACGACGTCCAGCTTGGCGCCTCCCGAGGAGCTCGAGCTGCTGCTACTGCCGCAACCGGTGGCGACTACCGCGATGAGCAGCGCGAGAAGCGCGGCCGTGAGGCCAACCTTCACGCTGCGCCGCCGGGTCTTGCGCGCGTTCCGCATCGATGTTTCCTTCCTTTTTCGACTGACTTACTGCTGAATTGCAGTTCGCCAGGCTAGCACAAAGTCGATAAACAAAGTAGGGAATTCCGATCCGGATTCGAAACTAGACTCGGCGGGCAGATCGAGACAGGCGGATGGCGCTTTATGCCCGCTATGGGAGCAAAGGCGCCAAAAAAGGGGGCGGGGCCGGTGGGAGTTGACGCGGTGAGGGTGCCCGAGGAGTCGTTGCAGGGGCTGCCGGACTACCCCTTCGAGTCGCGATACCGCGAGGTCGACGGCCTCCGTCTCGCCCACCTCGACGAGGGAGAGGGAAAGCCGGTCGTCTTCTTCCACGGTGAGCCGACCTGGTCGTTCCTCTGGCGCAAGGTGATCCCGCCGGTCCGCGACGCCGGCCACCGCTGCATCGCCCCGGACTACGCCGGCTTCGGCCGCTCCGACAAGCCCACCGACGTCGCCTGGTACACGTACGACCGCCACGTCGAGCTGATGGCGCTGCTGCTGGAGGAACTCGACCTGCGCGACGCGACCGTGGTCGTCCACGACTGGGGCGGGCCGATCGGCCTGCGCCTGGCGGTCGAGCACCCCGACCGCATCTCGCGGATCGTGATCATGGAGACCGGGCCCTTCACCGGCCACCAGCGCATGAGCGACGCCTGGTTCGCCTTCCGCGACTTCGTCCGCGACAACGAGGACGTGCCGATCGGGATGCTCGTCCGCGGCGGCTGCAAGAACGACCCCGGCGACGACGTGGTCGCCGCCTATGACGCTCCCTATCCGGACCCCGCCTCGAAGGCCGGCGCCCGCGCCTTCCCGCTGATCCTGCCGACGACGCCCGACGCGGTCGGAGCGGCCGAGGGCAAACGAGTCGCCGACGGCTTGCGCGGGGACGGCCGGCCCTCGCTGGTCCTCTGGGCCGACTCGGACCCGATCCTGCCCTTCTCGGTCGGCGAGCGCGTCTCCGGCGAGCTCAACCTGGCGTCGCCGCGGGCGATCGAGAACGCCTCCCACTTCCTCCAGGAGGACGCGGGGGCGGAGATCGGCGCCGTCATCGCCGACTGGCTGGGCGGCTGATCCCTAGGAATCAGCCGCCCGGCTGACCAGCTCAGTCAGCTCGTCGTGCGAGCGCTCCGCCAGCAGGCGGACCCGGCGCGGAGCGGCGCCGTCCTCTATCCAGGTGACGGTCCCCGGCCAGTATGGCCCCGGCGGCCTGCCGGGATGGTGGAAGGCGGAGGCGAAGATCCAGTTGCCGGTGTTGTGAAGGCGGCCACCGCCGGCCAGCGTCCACTCCGCTTCGTCGGTCGGCCCGCCGCGGTGGGTGTGGCCGGTGATCACGTGGCCGCCGTCCACGCCCAGGCGCGCCGCCAGCTCGGCCGCGGCGTCCAGGCCGCTGCGGAAGATCGCCTCGGGCGAGACGTCGGGGTCGAAGTCGGCGCGCAGGAGCCGGTTGATTGCCTTGATGCCGACCGGGAAGGCGGCGCGGATCGCGGCACCGGCCAGGCGCTGGCGGCGACCGGCCTTCTCTTCGTTGCCGGAGAGCCGTCGCCAGGCAGCCTCCGAGGGACGGCCGCGCGATTCGGCCAGGCCGGTGGGGCGGACCTGGGCGATGCCCCAGCCCAGTCCATATATGGGACGCAGCACCCGCTCGTAGTCGGCCGGCTCGGCCGGGTTGGGTATCGGGCCGGAGGCGCGCATCACCACGGCGGCGGCGACGCACTCGGCGCGCGGCAGCGAGAGGTGGGCGTCCATGTAGTGGCCATGGGTGGCGTAGACGTCGTCGCGCAGCCAGACGCCGGGGTAGGCGAGTCGCAGGCGGGCGCCGCCGAGCCAGCCGGCGATCTGGGCGGTGGGGCCGGGGGAGGGGTCGTAGAGGTGCTCGAGGCTGAGCGCGGCCGGGCCGGAGAGCGAGAGCTCGTCGAGCAAAGGCTCGGCGAAGCGGTGGTCGTGGTTGCCGGGCACGAGCAGGACCTCGCGCCCGCTCAGCGCCTCGCCCAGCTCCTCGAAGAAGGGCCGGGCGGAGGCGAGGGCGACGCCGAGCGGAAGATCGCGCAGCTCGACGACGTCGCCGAGCAGGACGACGCGGTCGGCGCCGTCGATCTCCTCCAGCATGGCCCGCCGGACCGCCGGCTCGCGCAGCACGTCTTCGCCGGCGGCGCCGCCGAGGTGAAGGTCGGAGACGATCGCCGTCCGCACCCCCCTCTTTTACCGGCCGGGGCGACTTTGTACCGCCATGCGACGAAAAGTCGCCCACTTAGCCGGACTGGCTGAGCAGCCAGTCCGGCTAAACTCCCTGGATGCACGCCTTCGGCGACGAGCGGCTCGCGCCCGCCAACGGGATCGAGTTGGCCTACCAGGAGATGGGCGACGCCGACGGCGAGCCGCTGCTGCTGGTGATGGGCATGGCGACGCAGATGATTGCCTGGAACGAGGACTTCTGCGGGATCCTGGTCGAGCGCGGCTTTCGCGTCGTCCGCTTCGACAACCGCGACACCGGCCGCTCGACCAAGATCGAGTCGGCCGGGGTGCCGAAGCGGCTCGACATGATGATCGGCCGTCGCGCCAGCGCGCCCTACCTTCTGCGTGACATGGCCGCCGACATGATGGGGCTGATGGACCATCTCGGGATCGACTCGGCCCACCTGGTCGGCGCCTCGATGGGCGGGATGATCGCCCAGACCGCCGCGATCGAACATCCCGAGCGGGTGCGCTCGATGGTCTCGATCATGTCGAACACCGGCAGCCGCTGGACCGGGATGCCGAGCCGCAGGGCGATGGCGGTCCTGCTCGGACGGCCTGCGGGGGGCCGCGAGGCCGCGATCGAGCGGGCCGTGAAGACCTTCAGCGTCATCGGCTCCCCCGGCTACCCGTTCGAAGAGGACCGCGTGCGTGAGATCGCCGGCCGCTCCTACGACCGCGGCCACAGCGCCGCCGGCGTGATTCGCCAGCTCCACGCGATCACCGCCTCCGGCGACCGCACGCAGGCGCTGCACGGAGTGCGCATCCCGACCTCCGTCATCCACGGCAACCGCGACCAACTCGTCCGCCCGCCCGGCGGTCGCGCCACCGCACGGGCCATCCCCGGCGCCCGCCTGAAGATGATCGACGGCATGGGCCACGACCTGCCCCGCCGGCTCTGGCCGGTCTTCGCCGAGGAGATCGCCACCAACGCCGCCCGCACCGGCAAGGACACAGCGGCGAAGCAGCCGGCCTAGGCGCCCGTCGCGCCCGGCCCCGCCGCCTCGGCGATGCGGCTGAGAGGAGTCGAACCTCCACGGAGTTTCCTCCACACGGACCTGAACCGTGCGCGTCTACCAGTTCCGCCACAGCCGCGGGGGGAGGCAATTTAGCGGTTACGAGCTCCCCGCCCGGCGGCGCCCCCGAGAAGCGGGACGAAACCGCCACTCGCTAGAATCGCCCCCCCTCGCCGCTATCGTCTAGGGGACTAGGACGCCGGATTCTCAGTCCGGAAACCGGGGTTCGAATCCCCGTAGCGGTACTCGTCGCGATGCCAGGTGGACCGTTTGCTTCCCAAAGGGCTCCGTTGGGTTTGGTATGTCTGAGCATTGTCTCCCTTATCTTCAAGACTTGGGGGGCAATCAATGCAGGCAGCGCGGTGGGAGTACTGCGTCGAGACCTTCAATCTGACCGAACGCTGGAGTTCGCGGCGTCAAGCGGAGGAGATCCAGAAGTTCATCGGACGCCTTGACGCTATCGGCGCAGAAGGGTAGCTGGTCACTCAGGCCGAGATCACCTTGAAGGACGGGATAACCGGCTGGGTCAAGGGTGAGCTGACGACCTGCTTCTTTAAGCGGCCAGTCTCCTACTAGCGTGGTTTTGGAGGGGCCGAGACTCCCAGCTGCCCCCGAGCCGACTCAATCTGCGGCTGCGAGTGGCCATAGCCCAGGACGCTGAGCGCCGCCGCTGACTATGGCTTGACCAGGTCGTGCAGCTCGTAGGTGTACTGGACGACCGGCGGCGACCCCTCGCCACTCTCCATCATCGGTTTCAGGGCCTCCGCCAAGCGCCCGTCGCGAAAGCTCTCCCAGTCCCCCTCCGACTCCCCGGCGTCGGCGATGCGAAAGAGGCCTTTGCCGGTGAAGCCCGCCGTATGGACGATCAGCCCCGCGGGCGGATCGCTCTCGACATTCAGCCGCGCGGAGACGCTGTCGTAGTTCGCCGTGCTGAGGTCGTCTTCCGCGATCTCGAACTCCTGGATCATCATGATCGCCATCTTTCCCTCTTCTCGTTAGACGTTGGTGGGGCGATCCTCTCGCGCCCGGGTCCCAGGCGCAAGCCCGGTATCCCCGCATCTCAACCTCTTCACCGCTCGGTCACGACTTGATAACGCCCCTTCCGGGTTCGTGAAAGACAGTGCGCGCGAAGTCTCACCCATTGAGTCTCGTCCCGGCTCACCGTCCCAGAACGAAACGGAATAGGAGTGGACATGTCAGCTCATCACCGGAGCGGCGCTCGACCCAAGCTCTTCCCTATAGCTGCCCTTTGCATTGGCCTGGTCGCCGCCGTGGCGGTCGCTACCGCATCGGCAAAAGGCGGCCCGAAGGGCCAGCCGGTCGACCAACACGTGCTTCTGATCTCGGTCGATGGCCTGCACCAGTCCGACCTCAGCTACTACGTCAAAACCCATCCCTCCTCGGCGTTGGCGGTCCTCACCGAACAGGGGATGGACTTCACCCATGCCCAGACGCCCGTTCCCTCCGACTCCTTCCCGGGCATGGTCGCCCAGGTGACGGGCGGCAATCCGGCCAGCACCGGCGTCTACTACGACGACACCTGGAACCACGAACTGCTGCCCGCGGGGACCACCAACTGCGCCGCCGCGTCACCCGGCGCCGAGGTGACCTTCTTCGAGCAGGCTGACCTGAATCAGCACTCGATCGATGCGGGGCAAGGCCTCTCGGGCCTGCCCGACAGCATCCTCTTGATGACCGGGAATCCGACCACGCTGATCGATCCCTCCCAGCTGCCGGTCGACCCGGCGACCTGCAAGCCGGTGTATCCGCACGAATACCTGAAGGTCAACACGATCTTCGAAGTGGCCCGTTCCGCCGGCCTGCGCACCGCCTGGTCGGACAAGCACCCTGCCTACGAGATCCTCAACGGCCCATCGGGCACCGGCGTGCAGGACCTCTTCACTCCCGAGATCAACAGCGACGCGCCGACCTCCGGCTCGCCCAACGACTGGACCACCGACAACGCGCTGACCGAGCAGTACGACAGCTACAAGGTCCAGGCGGTGATCAACGAGATCGACGGCTTTGATCACAGCGGAACCACCGCGGTGGGGACGCCGGGGATCTTCGGGATGAACTTCCAGACGGTCTCGACCGCCGAGAAGCTGCCCTCCTCAGACGGCCTCAAAGGCGGCTACCTGGCCGACGGGGTGACCCCCGGGCCGCTGCTGAGCCGGGCCCTCGACTTCGTCAACGCCAAGGTCGGCGCGATGATGGAAGCGATCGATGCGCGGGGCCTGCAGGAAAGCACGACGATCATCCTCTCCGCCAAGCACGGCCAGTCGCCGGACACTCCCTCGGCGCTGACCCGCATCCCCGACGGCCCGATCATCGAAGCCCTCGACGAAGCCTGGGCCTCGGCCCACCCGAGTGCGACGGCGCCGCTGGTCGCCTTCTCCGTCGACGACGACGGCATGCTGATCTGGCTCAACGATCGCTCTCTGGAAGCAACCCAGTTCGCCAAGGAATTCCTGCTCAACCACTCGGGGACGGGCAACGACATAAACGGCCAACCCAGGCCCTACTCGGCCTCTGGTCTCAGCAAGGTCTACGCCGGCCGGAAGGCGGCCCGCTACTTCGGCGTGGAATCGGGCGACCCGAGGGTGCCGGACGTATTCGGCATCTCCCAGTACGGAGTCGTCTACACCGGCAAACAGGGCAAGATCGCCGAGCACGGGGGTGCCAACCCGCAGGACCGGGATGTTCCGCTCGTCGTCTCGGGCGGGGTCGTCGACAGGCACGGCGCCGTCGCTGCCCGCGTCGAGACGACCCAGATCGCACCGACGATCCTCAGCCTGCTCGGGCTCGACCCTCGCTCCCTCCAGGCGGTCCAGCTCGAACACACCCGGGCGCTGACGCCGCTCCGCTGGGAGCGGCGCGGCCTCGCGCCGGCGGCCGGCCCGAGGCTGACCGCCGGCGCGAACCGGCGAGACGGCACCCCGCCGCCCCCTGAACCCTGCGCTTGGTCCAGCCGTAGCCCCACAAACACGGCCCACGAAAGGAGCGTGCCATGAGGAGATTGCTGGTCGTCGTCATCGTCGCGGCGTTCGTCGTCGCGATCCTTGCCCCGGCTGCCTATGCCGGGAAGGGGAACCCGAGCGGCACCGGCCTGCCCAGCCAGTCATGTCAAACGATCGAGGAAGAAGGGGGCACGACGCCGGGCCATGCCGCCTCCTCGCCGGGCTCGCCGTTCAACGAGCCCGGAATCAACAGCGAAAAGGGCGGCACCGGAGGTCAGCACTACAACGAAACCTCCCAGTACGACGTCGCCTGCTTCCGCGTCTCGTCCCACTGACATCCGGTCGGGACGGGGGTTCGCCTCCGTCCCGATCAGCCTCAGGCGAGCACGTGGCGTGAGTCGTGGAACGACTCATCTATTCGAGATGTTCAGGCAACCTGGCCCTCGCGCTTCGGCAAACGGGTATTCCCATGTCTGGAGTTCCCCTTTTCGGGAGCGAAATTCAGCGCCGCTTCCACCGGCACGACGACCTCTCAAGGGACGAAACGCTGTAGCGGTATGGCTCTGGAGAGCCGAAAACTCCACTTTTTCGGCGATAGGCGATTCGCTCCAGGGCAACAAGTGGGCAACCGATCCAGGCATAGAAGCGTCCGGCGCTCGTCACGAGAATGTCAGCTTCGTGCCTGGCGGCCACGCATCCAAGCTTGATCAGCCCTCCGGGTAGGGTGTTGCCGGACTACTGGACCGGGTCAGCGACAGCGCGAGTGGCCAACGTGGGCCAGTGACTCGACTCGGAACCGGGGGATGGGGTGGTAGTTCGCTACCAAGCGGCTCTCTCATGGCGGGCCCACTCACGCCGGTCCCGGCTGCGCTCTGCCTTCGCGTTCGCGGGCAGCTTCTGCGGCTTGCAGAGGAGACAGCCGCTGCGGCGATTCTTGGAGCGTCTGCGCTTGTGGTGGGCCATTGATGCAGCTTGTCAGAGATGCCCATGCCACTTCTCGCTGGATATATCGCTGTAGTCAGCGTATATACTGCTAGGCATGAGCAAGCATCTGGTGGACATCGACGAGGAGGCCCTGCGGGCCGCGCGGGCGAAGCTCGGCAGCGAGACGATCAAGGAGACCGTCAATCGTGCGCTTCGCCAAGCCGGCGATGAGCGCCAGAGAGCGGTGAAGCGAAGCCTCGATCTGCTCGCCCGAGCCGATCTGGCTGCTCGCGAGCAGGCATGGCGCTGACCCACCTGCTCGACTCGAGCGTTCTCACGCGCCTGCACCACGCCGCCGTCCGCGATGCGATCGAGCCGGCGGCCGAGCGCGGTGAGCTCGCCCGAGCCGGGATCAGCGACTTGGAGATTGGCTACTCGGCTCGCGGCGCCGCCGAGTGGGACCGACTGGCAGAGGCCCTTCAGGCGTTCGAGTTGGTGGAGACGACGGCCGATCCCCTGCAGCGAGCCAGGCAGGTTCAGCGCCTGCTCGCGGCCAAGCACCAGCGCGGCCGCAAGGTGCCCGATCTCCTGATCGCAGCTGCCGCGGAGTCTCGCGGCCTCACGGTCCTCCATTACGACGCGGATTTCGATCGGATCGCTGCAGCCACCGGGCAATCGTGCGAGTGGATCGTGCCAGCCGGTTCAGTCGACTGACGTCAGTTGGTCCTGTGCTTGCGGGTCGGTCTCAGCTGCGCCGTTCGCCGGGACGTGGCGCGCGAAACGGTGCCGACGAGGAGCTGGGGATCGTGCTCTCCGGGCGACTTTCCCTTCGTTCCTGGTCGGCCGCTCGCCCCAACTCGCCCTTGCCGGCCTACAACGCCGGCCGGTCCCAGCCGAAGCCCTGCCATTGCGTTCCGGCGATCCCCGAGACCACCGCCTACGTAAGCCGAATCTTCGCCCTCCTTGGCGGGGCGGAGCGTTGGGCACGCCCAGCTCGAAGCGAGGTTTGGTGGCGTGAATGTCTGTGAGCGAGAGAGCCCGCTTCACGGAGCTGGTCTGCCGTTTTCACGCGTGAAAGCGGCAGCGGGCACAGGCATCCGGACGTGTACCTTCACCCGTGGTCGCTGCAAGCGCAGAGGTCCGGCCGACTTGAAGTGATGCAACGACGCCCGTCAGCCACGCGAGCGCCGAATCTCGAGTAGGCATCAGCCGGTGGTGGCATGGCCACCGCCGCGGACTACAAGCTGGGAGAGTCCCCCCGGAGCGGGTCCCTTGCGAGAGTGTCTCGATGCGCTCACGGCCGTAGACTCGTCTCACCGTGCAGCCACCGCAGACGCAGTACGTCGAGCGAAACGGGGTCTCGATCGCTTACCAGGTGGTGGGCGACGGCCCAGTCGACATGCTCGTCGCGCCCGGCTTCATTTCGCACCTCGATCTGCAGTGGACGGACCCCGGCTTCTCGAGGTTCCTGGCCCGCCTGGCCTCGTTCACGCGGCTGATCATGTACGACAAGCCGGGCACCGGCCTGTCGGACCCGATCCCGCACCTGCCTACGCTCGAGGAGCGCGGTGCCGACATCACCGCGGTTCTGGATGCCGCGAGCTCCGAGCGGGCCGTGCTCTTCGGCCAATCCGAGGGCGGTCCGTGCTCGGTGCTGCTGGCCGCCACGCGACCGGAGCGAATCGCCTCGCTGGTCTTGTACGGCACGTTCCGGACCTTGTTGCTCACGGACGCCGCAGCCTATTCGCCTGAGATGGTCGAGTATCGGGAGGGGAGGCTCGACGAGGGGCAGGAGATGGTCGAGCACTGGGGCGACGGCGCGAGGGTGTCGAAGCTCTTCGCCCCGAGCCTGAGCGAGCTTCAGCAGCGCTTTCTGGGGACGTTCGCGCGGGCGGCGGCAAGCCCGCGGATGGCCCGGGCGCTCATCGATACCGCCTTGCAGATCGATGTGCGCGACGTCCTGGCGTCGGTGCACGTGCCGACGCTCGTGCTGCACGTCGAGGGTGACCGTGTGTTCCCTGTCGAGGCCGGCCAACTGCTGGCCGATGGCATCCCCGGGCGGGGACTTCGACGCGACCGAAGAAGCGATCGTCGATGAGATCGAGCGGTTCGTCACCGGCGCCGTCCAGCACGCCGAGCCGAACCGGGTACTGGCGAGCGTCCTGTTCACGGACATCAGTGGCATCCACGAGGCGCGCGGCGGAACTCGGCGACCGTGCGTGGCGCGAGGTGCTCGAGCGCCACGACGCGCTCGTCGACCGTGTCGTCTCCGAGCACGGCGGGCGGGTCGTCAAGCACATCGGCGATGGGGCGCTGTCGGCCTTTGACGGGCCGGCGATGGCGATGCGCTGCGCCGAGGCGTTGCGCGATGGGGTTGCGGAGCTCGGTATACAGCTGCGGGGCGGTATCCATACCGGCGAGTGCGAGGCGATCGGAGAGGACCTCGGTGGCCTGGCCGTCCACATCGGGGCTCGGGTCGGCGCGCTCGCGGGGCCGGGCGAGATCGTCGTCTCCTCAACCGTCAAGGAGCTCGTCGTCGGCTCGGACATGCAGTTCAGCGACCGTGGCGAGCACGAACTGAAGGGGGTTCCGGGCTCGTGGCACCTCTACGCCCTGGGAGAGGAGCGCACGCCGCGGGTCGAGCTCGACGGGGCGGCGGGGTACATGCGCCGCTCAGACCGCGTTGCCGTTACCCTCGCCCGCCGGATGCCGCAGGCGATGCGCCTCGCCGGGCAGCTCGCGAGCCGCGGGACCTCCCCGGCATAGACGTCGGTCTGAGTTCAAAGGGCGGGACGGATCGCGTGGGGTGTTTCGGCTTCAGTCCCCCTTACCCCGCCTGTCCCTCTGGGCTCTTGGGAGTCGCCCTCGAACCGGCGTAGCTGCTCCTTCGCGCGAAGAGCGGGACCCACAAAACACGCGCGCGCGCAGGAGAGGCTTGAAGTCCTAGTGCCGTGTCAGGCAACGTTCGCCCGGTTGACGACCTCTCGTAGGTTCCGGTCGCAGGCGTTGCGGTTGCGCCAGGAGATGTAGC
>WNFM01289195.1_pt1 | contig 26000 bp, 21 predicted proteins | sample 5400271 | NCBI WGS metagenome assembly WNFM01 (sample SAMN13153352, study PRJNA577476) | soil metagenome | isolation source: 60 cm saprolite on Douglas fir-dominated hillslope | place: USA:California | collected 2013-09-17 | reverse complement strand
TCTGCCGATGTCGAATTGATCGCGTGAACGATCGATGAAGCGGAGCTGCGTCAGTAAATGCCGATAAGCGGCCAATAGAATGGAACGATCAGCAGAATCGCAATGAACTCGACTACGGTGAGCAGCAGGCCGATGCGCAGCAGGTCACCCGATTTAAAATATCCAAACGAATACCCCACGATCAAAACCGCCGATTGATAAACAAAGATTTTTCCGGCCGACCCGAACACCCAGATCATGCCCAGCGTCAAAGGGTTTAGGCCATGGCTCTTGGCGAAATTCATCAGCAGCGGCATCGAGGTAGCGAGCATCGCGATGTCGCTGGACAGCAGGATGTGATAAAAAAACGCCGACCAATACAGCACGATCGTCGACGTAAAGATGCCGGTCATCAACGGCTCGATCCATCCGAATGCAATATTGGTGAGAAAATCGAGGCTCTTGGTCGCCATGAGAACTTTGGCCATACCGAGCGCGGCCGCGACAAAAAACACCGGAAGAAAGTTCACTTTTTTCAGGTCGTCGGCGCGCAGCAAGCCAACACACGGCAACAGCGTCGCCAGGCCGATGCCCAATCCTATTTTCGCCGACGACATGTGGTGCAGAAAATCCGTCATCCACAGCACTGTGGCGGTGCCGAGCAGGATTGCCGCTTTTGTCTCCGGCATCGACAGCGGACCGAGGTTGCGCAATTCCTGGCGCAAATAGTCTTGTCCGCCGTCGAGCTCGGTCTTTTCCGGTGGAAATAGCCACAGCGTGAGCCACCACGCCGCGAGCACCGTGACGATGTGACAAGGCAGGAACGCCACGAACCATTGGCCCCATTGCACTTCCACTCCGCCGACCCGCTCGATCAACCCGCGCGCGGTGATCGAGCTGGCGCCGGCAATGATCATCTTGTCGAACAGCGCGGCGGTATAGGTGATGATGAGGAAGATTCCGCGCGCTCTGTTGCTCCCGACCGGCAGGTTCAACGCTTCCACCAACCCGAGCGCGACTGCGGCCATGATCACGATGCGGGCGATGCCCGACGGCACGACGAGCGTGAGCAAAAAGTCGGTCACGATCAGACCGAGCAGGATACGCGGATAGGTCGTCCCGACGCGAAGCATGACGTGATAAGCCAGGCGGCGTGCGAGACCCGACTTCGATGCCATAACCCCCATAAGCGTCGCGCCAAAAAGAAACCACGCCGTGTCATCGGCAAAGCCGCCGAACGCGATGTCAAATCGAACGACGCCAAGGGCCCAGAACAGAAAGCATCCGATCAGTCCGACAACCGCGTGGTCGACCACTTCGGTGATCCAGCCCAGCACCATGAACAGTGCGATGGCCACGCCGTGTTTGGCGACTGGGTCGATCGGCAGCGGAGCGAACCAGAATATCGTCGGAACCAAAACGCAAATGATGCAGCTAACGACCCCCCGGCCAGCTTTACTCGTCTCCACGGCTGCGTCTGCGTCCACGGCTCGGCCCCAAAAATGTCGCGCCTATGACAATTATTGACGGAATACCGGAAGGCTGGCTACCGTTTTGACTCAAGGCTTCCCCAGACGCGCCGCCGGGAGAGAACATCATGATCACCGCCGAAATGAACGAACGGCTTACGCGAGTGGGTCCTGGCACTCCGTGCGGGGAGTTGATGCGGCGTTATTGGATTCCGATCCGGCCTTTTTCGCAACTTCTGGAAAATCCGGTGCTGAAGGTGCGCATTCTGGGCGAGGACCTCGTTCTCTATCGGAATAAAAAAGGCGGGCTAGGCCTGATCGGCGACCGATGCCTGCATCGCTTGGTCGATTTGCAGTTCGGCATCCCGGACGATAACGGCTTGCGTTGCCCCTATCACGGCTGGCTCTACGGCGACACCGGAAAATGCCTGGAGCGGCCAATGGAGGGAAAGCCGCAAGGCGAGATCAAGCAAACGCTGAAGGCCTACCCAGTTCGGGAGCTGGGTGGTTTGGTGTTTGCATATATGGGACCGCTGCCGGCGCCGACCTTGCCGCGTTGGGATCTGTTCGTATGGCCGAACGCTGTGCGCCAGATCGGCATTATGGAAATTCCCTGCAACTGGTTGCAGTGCCAGGAAAACACCGGTGACCCGACCCACAGCGCCTGGGCGCACGGTCATCTGTTTCAATATGTGCTCGAAAAGCAGGGGCGGCTCGCGGAGCGTGCGGCCAGCACCGACCACACGCTGCATACGCGCCTGAAAACCGGCATTGGCATCAAGCAACTTCACGCCGAAGAAACAGCGCACGGCTTCTCCAAGGGCGTCAGCTATTCCAAGGAGCTCGGCGCCGATCACGACCACACCAAGGAACACTCGGCGGTGATTTTTCCGTTCTTCACACAAACTGGAAAAACCGGCGCGCCGCGCAGCGAATACCAAATCCGCGTGCCGACCGACGATACCAACACCTATCACATCTGTTACCAGGTCTACGCCGCTCCACCCGGTGTGGAGGCGCCGCCTCAAGACACCGTCCCTTGGTATATCCCACCGACCGTTGACGAAAAGGGACAACCGATTCTTGATTACGTCCTGGCGCAAGACGCCATCATGTGGGTTGCACAGGGTCCGATTGTCGATCGTAGCAAGGAGGTGCTCGGCCGCACCGACATTCCGATCGTGTTGCTTCGCAAGCAACTCGACGAGCAGATCCGGCGCGTGGAAGAAGGCAAGGATCCCATGAACGTCTTTCGTGATTCGCAGGATATTATTTACGGAAGCGGATCGCCGCCCGATTGGTCGAAACCCGAGCAACTTCTCAAGCACGGCTTCCGGAAGCTGTATCACAAGGGTTTCGCGATGGACGACGCGGACCGTTATGGCCCCGCTCTCGAGCTCGCGAAGGAGCTTCATCGGCGCATCGAGATGGCTGAAATTGCCCGGAAGAATAAAACGTCGCCGCAGAGCGTGAACGTCTAGTCACCTCGGCTTGTGGATTGCTATTCGTCGGCGCTGCGCTCCCTGCGCCAGACATTTTCCAATTTCGCCATCTCCGCTGGGCTGAATGGACCCATCCCGCTGACTTTAGCGATTTCCTCTATTTGCCCTTGGGAGGAAAACCCGCCGACAACGGTGGTCACGTCCTCGTGCATAAGGCTGAAACGGAAGGCCGCTTGCGCCAGGCTGATGTGGTTGTCTTTCGCCAGGAACCGAACCGCATTCGCCATTTCAGTATGGTGCGGCGCCTCTTCCGATAGCGGATCGTGCGGACGCGCCAGTGAGTGGCTCGCCGCGCCATCGAGCCGGTCGTCAGTGAGATACCCGCCCGCCAGCGGACTGAAAATCGCACAGCCCACGCCATGCTTGCCAGCATCGTTGATGACGCCGCCGTAATCAGGCTGCGCTGTCGTATTCGACGTCCTGGCAACGCCCGCGGTCGGGTTGATCAGCGTGTAGGGTACGTTGATGAGCTGAAGGAGCCCGGTCTTGAGCAGCTCGCGCACTTCATTGCCGTCGCCACCCCGGCAGACAAATCCGGCATAATTGATCTTGCCCGCAACCTTCAATCGGCGAAGGCCTTCCAACGCTCCGCCGGGCCGTAGAAAGTCCTGCAGTGCGAGATGCCGATAGCTGCTGCCTTCCAGGGCCGGAGCAGCGGCCAGCGGTCCGTTGTGAATTTGCAGACAATCGAGATAGCCGATACCCAGCCGCTTCAGGCTGCTTTCGCATGAACTCACGACATGGCCGGCAATATCAGCGAGATCAGCGCGGCGGATTTCGACTTTTGAGTTGATGACCGGCCGCCGTCCCAGCTCGCGCAAAACTCGGCCGAGATTGGCTTCGGCAGCGCCGTCACCATAGTCCGGCGCGGTGTCGAAATAGTTGATTCCCAATTCAAGTGCACGGGCAACTGCGCGTTGCTGATCGAGATGGCCGCCGCGCACCATCAGTCCAGCGTTCCCGCCGCAACCGAATCCGATTTCAGAGAGGCTTAGCGTTGTTTCCGCAACGCGGCGATACCGCACATTCGTCTCCGGATGTTCGAAGATTTTTGGTCATTATAGAAACTTGGATATCCGCCGCGTCGTAGGACCTCACAGGCGGTTAATTTTGGCGACGTGCCCGGTCACCTCCGCCGGCGTTTCGATATCGGCCTTGGCTTTGAGCGCCAATGCTTTTCGGGCAGCCGGCCGCTCGAGACAGCGCGTGAGCCAGGTCTTGAGGTTCGGCAACGCGGAAAGGTCCATGTCGATAGCGCGGCTAATGACCGCGGCGACATTGAGATCGGCCACCGTGAAGTCATTGCCGAGCAGATATTGTTGCCTGGCCACTGCCGCGTCGAGCACCTTGAACGGCGCCACCAGAACCTTTAGGGCCTCGTCACTTTTGATGGAATCACGCTCGGCCGCCGGCAGCCGGACGGCGTGCAGCGACCAGATATTGACGCCGCGGTCGACCTCGGTGACAGCCCAAAGGCTCCATTGCCACGCAGTCGCCTCACCGTCCAGTGTGCCGGGGTAGAGTTTGCCATTGGAGTGCTTCTTGGCGAGGTAGAGCGTGATCGCAAGCGACTCGAACAGCACAAAGCCGTTGTCCACGATGAAGGGCAGGCGCCCGTTCGGATTGATATCGAGAAACTCCCGCGAGCGTGCACCGGCAGAGCCGATCTCGATCGGCAGGTGCTCGTAGTCGAGCCCGAGTTCATTCGCCATCCAGAGCGCTCGGAACGCGCGGGTGCGGGCGATACCGTAAATGCGCAGGCCGGACAAGCGGTCTCCCAAGTTTGCACGGAGCATAGCGGCGCCGGCGCTGGTCGGATAGCGTCAGCTTTGGTAGGTGCTATGTGTGTTTCTGGAACTTAGGGGACATCGAACTGACTTGTCATCCGACTTGCCCGTTAGAGGCACGCAGCACATGGGAGGAATGGCATGGACCACAAGCATGTCTCGCGGCGCACTGTACTCAAGACTAGTGTTGCTCTCGGCGCGGCGACCGTTTTTGCGCAACCGCTTAAAGCCGCGGCACCACCGCCGAGCGTGGTGACGCCGGCCTCGATCGAGGCGGCGAAAAAAGAAGGCAAGGTTGTCTTTTACACGGCGATGGATCTGCAGTTTGCGGAACGCCTCGGCAAGGCATTCGAGGCGAAGTATCCCGGGATTGCGGTGCGCGTGGAGCGGTCCGGCGCCGAGCGCGTTTTTACCCGCATTGATCAGGAATATTCCTCCAACATCCACACCGTGGACATCGTCAACACCTCCGATCAAGCGCATTGCATCATCTGGAAACGCAATGCCTGGCTCGCGCCCTACATGCCGGAAGAGGTCGTGCAGCATTACGACAGTCGCTATTACGATCCCGAGGGGCTGCATGTAACGACACGCATTCTGATCTCTCCCATCGCCTACAATACCAACCTGGTGAAGAAGGAAGATGCGCCGAAGGGCTTCAACGACCTGCTCGATCCGAAATGGAAGGGCAAACTGGTCAAGGCGCATCCGGCCTATAGCGGCACGATCATGAATTCGACGTTCGAGACCGCACGCGATCTGGGTTGGGACTATTTCGTGAAGCTAGCGGCGCAGAACGTCATGCAGGTCCAGTCGGCGACCGATACGCCGAAGAGAATTGCGCTCGGCGAACGCGCGGTTATGGTGGACGGCGCGGGATACCTTGTCATCCGCAACAAGGAGGCAGGCCAACCGGTCGAGATAATTTATCCCGAAGAAGGCACGCCGCTCGCCGGCGGTCCAAGTGCGGTCTTCAAGGCTGCTCCCAATCCGAACGCTGCTCGCCTGTTTCAGAGCTGGATGCACTCGCGCGAGGGCCAGCAGCTAATCGTCGACGACGCCCGCCAGTATTCGCCACACGCCCAGACCGTGGAAAAGCCCGGCGTCCGCAAGCTCGGCGACATCAAGCTGATGAAGGAGGATCCGGAAGGCGTCCTGGCGCAAGCGGAAGCGGTCAAGAAGCGATACGCAGAGATCTTCAAAGTGTGACGACAATCATCATTTCAGGAATGCCGACCGCACCTAACAGACATTACCAACCGTAGCCGCGAGTGTCCGCTTTTGACCCAAAGCGGACACTTTGCTTTTGACCCACAGGCGATTTTTTTAGGCTTCCTGCGGTGTTTTTAGTCCCCGCGCCACCTGTTAGCCAGGATAGAACTGCCTTAGTCAACGGATGAGTGGGTTGGAGTATCCCGCAACCAATTTGATCAGCTCAGCCTGACGGGAGGTACCAGTTTTTTCGAACAGATGCTTGAGATGTGTTCTTGTCGTTGCCTCGGAAATCCCGAGCACTTCAGCGACTTCAGGTACACCGCCGATTTCAATGATCGCGAATAGGACACGAAGCTCTGCGGGCGTCAGTTTGAATTCTTTGACAATCGCCTCCGGTGGAGACAAATCAAGTGCAGCCTTGTGCACGAAGACGGTCGCCACTGCACAATAGGAGACACCGGCTTTCCGCCGCGCACCAGACGTGAGTGGCAGCACATTAATCACATAGGATTCGCCCTCGCGTGCTTTCAAAGGGACGGCAATGCCCTGGCGACCCAACGCCGGGTCGCCTCTTTCGGCAGCAGCGAAGCTTTCCAACAAGGCTTGATTGGCGACTGGGTCAATTGCGCCGAGATGACCGCCGACTGCACGCAACGCTTTTGCCTCTGCTAACATAGAATGACCGCTCGCATTGGCATGGACGATCCGGCCGGATGCATCGACCAGAAACATTCCCGCGCTGAGCGTATCGAGGCTATCCGCGAGCGCTGCGGCCTCTACCTTCTTAAGGTCGATTACTTTGCTGATGAGAACGGAACGACGGATGTGCGGAATCAGGCGTGTCATGCGCTGTCTGGCGTGCTCATCGACGACACCGTCGCTGTGGCGGCGGATTACCTGAAAAAGCGAGCAACTTGTGGCGGATTTCTCAAGGATGGCGAACATGTCATCTATAATTTGTTGGGGGGCCATCCACTCAATGCAGAATCGTGTGCGGCGCACTTCTTCTCGCGGGATGATTTCGATAAGCTGATGAACCTCTTCGACATTAAAGAAAATTGCACCTGGAAACATTGGATTTATTTTTGCGTAATTGTCGATATAGAGCTGAGTGAAACTGGGGTCGTCGCCCCAGGTGAAATATCTATTCGCTGTTTTACGAACGGAGTCCTGAGCAAAAAGATGCGCCGAACTGCAATGCAGAAATTGGCAAACCTGCTTGAAAACGGGCGGCCACAGCGCGGGATCGAGCGACGCATCGTAAATATCGCCAACTAGATTCGAAAACTCTTCCAGTTCCGACATCGCCGCCATCCCTTGAGAGCGGCACAACGATATAGTCAAAACGTTACTTTTAAAATCAATCAGTAATTCAATGGGTTGTTGTCCTCACTCATTTGGGGGAGGCGCGCGGAATTTTTATCCTCTCAAATTCGTAGGCTTGGAAAAATTGCGGTTGGCCGCAACTGCGTCCGCCAGACCGGAAGGCGGAAAACCATGTCGACAGATCCAGTGGTGTTGGTGGAAGCCAATCTTTTCGGCCAAATCGGAGAATGCAAATGACCGACATCATCTGTCGCGCGGAGATTTCCGGCCTGTTCGTTCGCGTGGCCGCTTTGATTAAAGCCTTGGCCGCGCATTGCAGCGCGCTTGCCGCGGGCTGCAGCGAGGGCTGGCAAATCGCCACCCGTTACCACGACTTGTCACGGCTTTCCGGCGCCGAGCTCGCAAGACGCGGCCTCACGCGTCAATCGATCGCGCGCGTTGCCTTGGGCCTTCAATGTTCCGCAATTTGCGAGATTTCAGTGCGGCCGCGAGGCGCGGTGACGGCAGCGCCACATCGCGTGCGAGGCCCAGTGCCATAAGCGCGCGAATCGTTAGCCATGTAATATCAGGCTCCCGCCAGTCGAGACCATGTCGGGCGGAGCGAGGATCTGCATGATGGTTGTTGTGCCAACCTTCGCCGTTGGCAATAATTCCGACGAAGATGTTGTTACGGCTGTTATCCGGCGTGTCGTAATTGCGATAACCCCACAGATGTGTGATCGAATTGACCGACCACGTGATGTGCCATACCGCGACGGTCCTTACCGCAACGCCCCACACCAAAAGGCTTAAGCCGAATTGGATGGCATCCGCTGTCGTGCCACCCGTGAGGTTGACCGAAACAAAGCCCGCCACGAAAAAGGCCGCCCAAGAAATCGTTACGACTTTGAACCAGTTGTCGGACTTTTCCAGCCATACGTAGAACGGGTCTTTGAGTAAATCTTTGGAATATCGGCGGACCGTCGACCTGGTATCGCTGTTATCACTTTTAATAATCAGCCAGCCGAGATGACCCCACAGAAAACTCGTCAGCGGGCTGTGGGGGTCCGGCTCTTTGTCGGCCTCATGATGATGCTGGCGATGCCACGTTACCCACACTGTCGGGGACTCCTCCGCACAACATACGCCTAGAATGGCAGAAGCACGTTCCATCCATTTTGGGCAAGTAAAGCCGCGATGGGTCAAAAGCCGATGGTAGCCGATATTCATACCCAGCGTGCCGAATACATAGAGGCCGAGGATCGCGAGCACGACCCCTGTCCAGCTGAAAAACCAAGGCAAACAGGCGAGAAGCGCTGCGATATGAACGACAATAATCGGGCCGGCGTATTGCCATTTGATACGCCACGCGCGAGGCGAAGCCAAAATATCTGCCTCATTCATAAGTGAACCCACAATTGCACCATGACACCGGGTCTCCTTTGCGACGATGTTCAATCCCATGGCGCCAGTCAAATGTTCGTTTTGAGACAAGAGCGGGCATGGTGCGGCGCAGGCCGCGCCGAAGCTAAAACTTTTTGATGAACTAGCGCAGCGACGCCGTCGCCTGCATCGTGAAAATCTCGGCGGTCGATCGCGTTGTAAACGTCGTGGTGGCCAGGAACACCACTGCCGGGCCGTTAAACCGGCTGGCCAGCATGCCGATCTGCGGATCAGGCGAGAACGTCATCGCCACCGACTGCGATGGTTTGTACAGGAGTTCTTGCAACGGTCGCATGTCGGCGGCGCCAATTCGCGTTGCGGTCATGTAAGTGCTGAAGCTCGGTGTGTGCATTGCCGCGCGCAGCCAGGGGCTGTCGACCGTGCGTTGGGGGCTCGCCGCAACCGGTGACAAAGGCGGCTTCTCCACGACAGTGGTGTTGCCCTGGGCCGGCATGACGTTGGCTTCCGTCGGCGTATTCGGCAAACGCGAACCCATCGGGCGGACCCGGGTGGATGCCTGGGGCGCGGATTCTGCGGCGTAAGCCAAGGCCGTGCTGCCGGTGTTGCTCGGTTCGGTGCTGGCGGTCTCATACGTCGCCTGCGGGGCAATTGGCGCCGGCAAATCCGGGCCGTTCTGGACCGTTCCTCGCCAGTAGCCGCGGTTGTCAAACAGGTTGCCACCCATTGCCGCGGTTACGATGGGAGGTGCGATCGGCCTGGGCGCAGCGGCGGCGACCGCGAACGGCTTCGGACGGGCCGTCGGCAGCGGCACGATCCGTTCGATCGTCACAGGGGTGGTCTTGGGCGGGGTCAGGCTCGCGACGGCCATCGGCGTGCGCGCGCGTTTTGGCGTCGGCTCTTCGCTAATCTCGTCTTCGTCCTTCGTGCCGCCGCCGAACAGCCGTGCGAACAGGCTACGCTTTGGCCGGCCCATTGTACCCTCGGCGCTCGCTGTATCTACGCCTGCCTCACGCGCGGCTTCGAGCGATAATTCCGATGGCCTGCCACCGCGACGTTCGACTTCTGCGAGCGCAAGGGCGTAGCCGCGCAACGGCTGGCCGTCGGCGGGAATATGGACGGTGCGGCCGTCAGGGAAAACCTTGACCAATTGGTCGTGCGTCATGCGCGGCCAGTGGCGGACCGTTCCGGTATCCATGTGCACAAAGGGCGAGCCTGAGGTCGGATAAAAACCGACGCCGCCGCGCTGCAAACGCAAACCGACTTCACGGATTTTTTCCAGCGGCACGCCCGGAATGAAAAAATCCATCGCCTGGCCGTTGATGTGCTGGCTGCTCTGCGCGACGCCGCTCGAGCGGGCACGCAACATTGAATTGGTGTCTGGCGAGCGATAGCCGCAAACGACGTCGATTGGCTGCGTCGCGCCGACTTCGCGGTAGGCCTCCCACAACAGATCGAACAAATGTGGATCCATGTGAGTTTCTTGTTCTTTGCGCCAGTCGCGCATGAACCAATCGAGCTTCTTCAGCGCGGCCTCGTCGTAACGGCCGTTGCGCTTGAAGGTGATGGTGATGTCTTCGCCGGTGTGCAGATGATGGAAGGAGAGGGTGCGCGTGTCGCCTTCGGCGCTGGCGTTTTGTAGCGCGTTGTTGGCGCCAAGCATGAAGAGCCCGGCCAGGCCCAGTCGGGCGCCGGCGCGTGCAAAAGTCACAACGAGAGAGCGCTCGCGCGACGCGTCAATAGGCACAGTATCGTCCCGTGAAGAGATCCGTCCCACGTCGCCGCCACGTCCCCTGGGTCACCATGACGGCAACCCCGTGAGTGTTATCGGGATCGGTTAATGTGAGCTTAGCGCCCGGTCCCCCGTCCGGCTCTCCAGTATCCGGGGAATTGGGCCGAAAACTGGGCAGTTCTGGAAGCTCGAGGGGGAAATTTGCCGTGCCAAAACGGGATGGGCCGGGGGTTTAACCCCGGCCCAGGCGGTAATTCGGGCTCGCGGCCTCGATTGATTCGATTATTCCGCCGTTACATCCGCTTCGAGGCCAAGGCCTTCCAGCTTGCGGTAAAGGGTCGATCGCCCGATTCTGAGCCTCCGGGCGACCTCGGACATTTGCCCACGATAGTGCGAAAGGGCAAAACGGATGGCGTCGCGCTCGATATCCTCGAGCGGGCGGACATCGCCCCGCGGGTCGGTTAACGGCAGGGTGTGCACTGCCGCCTTGTGCCGGCCAACGGCGGTGTCGGGTTCCGGCCAAGACGCCACCATAGCCGGTGACGGTTCGATCAACGGCTGGGCAGCAATCTCATCGGAGGAAAATTGCGCCGCAATTTGCGGGAACTCGTTGACGCCAATTTCGTCGGCATCGGCGAGCACCACCGCGCGGAAGATCGCATTTTCGAGCTGGCGAACATTGCCTGGCCAATGGTAGGCGGCAAGCAGTCCCAGCGCTTCGCCACTGATGCCGGGAACGCGTTTGCCTTCTTCCGCCGCGAAGCGGGTGAGGAAATGACGCGCAAGCTCCGGAATATCGTCACGGCGTGCGCGAAGCGGCGGCACCGATAGCGGGAACACGTGAAGACGATAGAACAGGTCCTCGCGAAAACGTCCGGCCTTCACGTCTGCGATCAGATCGCGATTGGTCGCCGAGGTGATACGCACATCGACTTTAATCGACTTGCGTCCACCGACCGGTTCGATTTCGCCTTCCTGGAGCGCGCGCAACAGTTTGACCTGTGCGGGTACGGGCAATTCGCCAACCTCGTCGAGAAACAACGTGCCGCCGTCGGCCTCCACGAATTTTCCGATGTGCTTTTCGGTCGCGCCGGTGAAGGCGCCTTTCTCGTGCCCGAAGAGAATTGACTCCACGAGGTTTTCGGGCAGGGCGCCGCAATTGACCGCCACGAACGGTTTCGCACGCCGCCCACCGCTGCCGTGGATCGCGCGTGCGATGAGTTCCTTGCCGACACCGGATTCGCCTTCGATCAGAACCGGGATAGCGGATGCTGCCGCCTTCTCTGCGGCCTTGAGTGCCGGCTGCATCGCCGACGATCGCGTAATCACGTCGCTGATGGTCAACGTGCCGTCCTGCCTGCGCCTGAGCCGCTGTAGTTCGCCTGCCAGCGCCTTGGTCGCGAGCGCATTGCGCAGCGACACCTGCAACCGTTCTGCACTTGCCGGTTTGACGACGAAATCGGTCGCGCCCGCGCGCATTGCCGACACTACGTTGTCGATGCCGCCATGGGCCGTTTGCACGATCACGGGGATGTTCAGCCCAGCCGCGCGCATGCGCGCCAAAACGCCCAGGCCATCGAGATCGGGCATGACGAGGTCGAGCACGACGCCGTCGATGCGTGTAGCATCTGGTCCTGTGAGGAGCTCGACGGCGGCATCTCCGCCTTCGGCGACGATCGCCTGATAGCCGAAACGATGAGCCATGGCTTCGAGCAGGCGGCGTTGGACTGGATCGTCGTCGACGATCAACACGACTTCGGACATAACACCCCTCACGCACGACCTGTGCCGAATTGGTGCACTGTGGCCGCTCTGTCTTAATGGGTCATTAAGTGGGACAGCCGCCCCGGCGGCGTTGAAAGGCGTAGCCGCGGCCTGCGATATGTTGAAAACCCGCTGTCTGCCATCGCATCGCCATGAGCCGCTGGCTACATGGTGTTCCACCCGCCGATATTTCCCAAAATAATTGCCCCCAATGGCCAAAACCTCGTCCCCCCGGAAATCGATGAAAACCTCCAAACTTGGCGCTTTGCCTGAGTGGAACCTGAAAGACCTTTACCCGGGCCTCGACAGCCCGGAGGTCAAACGAGACCTGGAGCAGGTCGATAGCGAATGCACAGCCTTCGAGCAGGACTTCAAAGGGCGGCTGGCGGTCCTGGCGGCGGGCGAGGGCGGAGGGCGTGCGCTCGCGGCGGCAGTCAAGCGCTACGAGGCGATCGACGATCGGCTCGGCCGGCTAATTTCGTATGCATCGCTCGTGTATGCCGGCAACACGACCGACCCGATCCGTGCCAAGTTTTATGGCGACGTGCAGGAGCGCATCACGGCCGCTTCACTTCACCTGCTCTTCTTCACGCTTGAACTCAACCGGATCGACGACGCGCAACTCGAGGGCGCGATGCGCGATCCTGCGCTTGGCCACTATCGCCCGTGGATCGACGATGTGCGCAAGGAAAAGCCCTATCAACTGGAAGATCGCGTTGAGGAGCTTTTCCATGAAAAGTCCGTGACCGGTTACTCGGCATGGAACCGTTCATTCGACGAAACCATCGCGGGCCTGCGCTTCAAGGTCGCAGGGAAATCGCTGGCGATCGAACCGACGCTCAATTTCATGCAAGACACCGACGGCAAGAAGCGCAAGGCGGCAGCCGAAGCGCTTGCAAAGACATTCAAGGAAAATTTGCGACCGTTCACGCTGATCACCAATACGCTTGCCAAGGACAAGGAGATTTCCGACCGCTGGCGTGGTTTTAAAGACATTGCCGACGCGCGGCATCTTTCAAACCGGGTCGAACCCGAGGTGGTGGAGGCGCTGGTCGCGGCGGTGCGCGCCGCCTACCCGAGACTTTCGCATCGATATTATGCACTGAAGGCAAAATGGTTCGGCAAGAAGCGCTTGCCGCATTGGGACCGCAACGCGCCGCTGCCGAAATTCGCGCAGCGCACGATTCCGTGGAGCGATGCGCGCGCAACGATCCTGACCGCCTATGGTGCGTTCTCGCCAAAGATGGCCGAGGTGGCCGATGAGTTCTTTGCCAAAAATTGGATCGATGCTCCTGTTCGCCCCGGCAAACAGCCGGGTGCGTTTTCCCATCCAACCGTGCCGTCCGCGCACCCTTATGTGTTGCTCAACTATATGGGCAAGCCACGCGACGTGATGACTCTTGCCCACGAGCTGGGCCATGGCGTGCATCAGGTGCTGGCCGCGCCCAATGGCGCGTTGATGGCGCCGACGCCGCTCACGCTCGCCGAGACTGCCTCGGTCTTCGGCGAGATGCTCACCTTCAAGAAGTTGCTCGCGCAGACCACCGACAAGAAACAGCGCAAGGCCATGCTCGCCGCGAAGGTTGAGGACATGATCAACACGGTGGTGCGGCAGATCGCGTTCTACAGCTTCGAGCGTAAGGTGCACAGCGAGCGCCGTACTGGCGAGCTCACCGCCGAAAAAATTTGCGAACTATGGATGTCGGTGCAGAGCGAAAGCCTGGGGCCCGCGATCGAACTCAAGCCGGGCTACGAAACGTTTTGGGCCTATATCCCGCATTTCGTCCACTCGCCGTTCTACGTCTATGCTTATGCTTTCGGTGACTGCCTGGTGAATTCGCTCTATGCCGTCTATGAGAAGTCTGCGAGCGGATTTGCCGAGCGCTATCTCGCCATGCTCTCCGCCGGCGGCACCAAACACCATTCCGAGTTACTGGCCCCCTTCGGCCTGGATGCGCGCGATCCGAAATTCTGGGATGGGGGTTTGAATATGATCGCCAATTTGATCGATGAATTGGAGAAGCTGGAAGCCCGCTAGTCATCGTCGCAGCCCTTCCGCCCGCCGCGCGTCGAAAGCTGATACTCCATACATTGCATAGCGATATCGCGCGACGATTCGTCTTCGCGCTGGTAGCGATAGACCTTGCGAAAGACATCCGTGTCTTCGTCGCGCCCGCAGATCAACTTGGACTTATGAGAAATCCGGCGCGACGATTTCTCGGTCAGCGTCGCCTTGGCCTTGGGGTCATCCTTGCGCGTGAAGATCATCGTTTTTTCGAACCCGCCATTAACGTCCTCTGGCACGTATTTGACGCTGGGCGGCAAACCGGGCGGCAGGTCGATTTCAGTCAGGCGCAAATTACGGACGTCTCCCATCTTCACTTTGGTATCGACGACGACCAGCGAAAAGCGGTTGAAAATGATCTGCTGCCCGTCAACTTGGACCTGGCAGCCCCATGCCCAGACCGCGGCGGACGCGCCGGTTGATGCCGCGAGCAGGGCGCAGAGGCCGATGAAAATCCGCATTATCATCGCTCGTTTCATCCTTGCTGCTTCCTATATTCGTAACACACTGGTACCCCGAGGTTCATGACCGACCGCGAAAAGAACCGCTTCTCGGCTCGCGCCAAACGCTATGCCAATGTCGGCACCAGAGTCGGCGGCGTAGCGGCCCGCATTGCGGGGCAGCGTCTGGTTGGTGCGCAAGGCGGCCGCGCCGGCAATGCCTTCGCTCTGGCGGCCGCGCTTGGCGGGCTGAAGGGTCCGATCATGAAGGTGGCGCAACTGCTCGCCACCATTCCCGATGCGCTGCCGCCCGAGTACGCCAACGAGCTGATCAAGCTGCAAAGCCAGGCGCCGCCCATGGGCTGGGCTTTCGTCAAGCGCCGTATGCAGGCCGAACTCGGCGCGGGCTGGGAAGACAGATTCAAGAGTTTCGAGCATCATCCGGCGGCGGCCGCCTCGCTCGGTCAGGTGCATCGTGCGACGGCGCTCAGCGGGGCCGAGTTGGCCTGCAAGCTGCAATATCCTGATATGCAGTCGGCGGTCGAAGCCGACCTCAATCAGTTGCAGTTGCTGATGTCGATCCGGAAACGCTTCGACCCGGCGATCGATACAAGCGAGATCGCCGTCGAGATTGCTGCGCGCCTGCGCGAGGAACTCGACTATCACCGCGAGGCCAGGCACGTCGCGCTCTACGCAAACATGCTGAAAGAGAAAGATGCGATCCGCGTGCCACGAGTTTGGCCCGAATTATCCACCGGCCGCCTGCTCACGCTCGACTGGATGAGCGGCCGCAAGCTGCTCGAGCACAAAGATGACCCGCTCGCGACGCGCAATCGGATCGCGACCGCCATGTTCACGGCGTGGTGGTTTCCCTTCAGCCGCTTCGGCGTCATCCACGGCGACCCACATCTTGGCAACTACACCGTCTTCGACGACTCCAAGGGAAAACCTGCCGGCATCAATCTGCTGGACTACGGCTGCATCCGTGTCTTTCCACCGAGCTTTGTTGGCGGGGTGGTCGACCTCTATCGCGGTTTGCTGCACGGCGACGATGACCTCGTGGTGCACGCCTACGAAACTTGGGGATTCAAGCGGCTCAGCCGCGAGCTCATCGATGCGCTCAACATTTGGGCACGTTTCATTTACGGCCCGCTGCTCGACGATCGCGTCCGCAGCGTCGCGGACGGCGTCAAGCCTTCCGAATACGGCCGCAAGGAAGCCTTCCGGGTCCACCAGGCGCTCAAGGCCAGAGGCCCGGTCACGGTCCCGCGCGAATTCGTTTTCATGGACCGCGCGGCCATCGGCCTTGGCGCCGTCTTCCTGCACCTGGCGGCGGAACTCAATTTCTACCGATTGTTCAATGAGGCGATCGAGCAATTCGCGGTCGATGCGGTGGCTAAGCGGCAAAGGGACGCGGTCGCCAAGGTTGGGTTGCGGCCGTCCACCAAAGACTGAGGCGGGGCGGCGTTGCCCTTAAGCCGCAATTGCGCTAACCCCTCTGCGCCTGCCTTTTTTGAGCGACTCGGAGTTCCCATGGCCGACCACGGCACCGTCGAATACGCCACCGCCACCGGCAACGACTATCCCGCGCACGAGCAAAGCTACGAGCGCTTCATCCACTTTACCCTGGTCGGCATCCTCTATGTGGTGACGATCCTCTTCGGCCTGGCGACCGGCGGCGTCATGGGCCACTGGTTCCTCGCGGCGTCGATTTTCGTCATCGGCTTGCTGGGCGCAATTCCGGGCCTGCTCAGCGGAGCGACGACCCCGAGTTATGTCGCCTTCGTCATCTGTTTTCTGATTTTCGGCTTCACCGGACTGTCGCCGCACTGACGTATTTCACGGACAGGCGGGGAGGCGACAATGCGAATTGCCGTGCCGCGTGAAACCGACGCCGGTGAACCGCGCGTTGGCGCTACTCCTGACACGATCAAGAAGCTCAAATCGTTCGGCGCCGACGTCGCGGTTGCGCGCGGCGCCGGCATCGCGTCCGGCATCCCGGATGCCGAGTTCGAGGCGGCTGGCGCGCAGGTCGCCGATGCTGTCACGAAGGATGCCGATATTGTTCTGAAAGTGCGCCGGCCCGGGCCTAATGAGCTGGGCACCTACAAGAAAGGTGCGCTGGTCATTGCCATTATGGATCCTTACGGCAATGAGGCCGCGCTCAAGCAAATAGCCGATGCCGGCATCGACGCCTTTGCAATGGAGCTGATGCCGCGCATCACCCGCGCGCAGTCGATGGACGTTCTCTCCAGCCAGGCCAATCTCGCGGGCTACCGTGCGGTGATCGACGCCGCTGAGGAGTATGGCCGTGCGCTGCCGATGATGATGACCGCGGCTGGCACCGTGCCCGCCGCGAAAGTGTTCATCATGGGCGTCGGCGTTGCCGGCCTGCAGGCTATCGCGACGGCGCGGCGCCTCGGCGCCATCGTCACCGCCACCGACGTGCGTCCTGCGACAAAAGAGCAAGTCGAAAGCCTCGGCGCAAAATTTCTTGCGGTCGAGGATGAGGAGTTCAAGAACGCGCAGACAGCGGGCGGCTATGCCAAGGAGATGTCGAAGGAATACCAGGCAAAGCAAGCCGCGCTCACCGCCGAGCACATCAAGAAGCAGGATATCGTCATTACCACCGCGCTGATCCCCGGAAGGCCGGCGCCGCGGCTGATTTCGAAAGAAATGGTGGCGTCGATGCGGCCCGGCTCCGTGATCATCGATCTCGCGGTCGAACGCGGCGGGAACGTTGAAGGCGCCAAGCCCGGCGAGGTAGCGCAAGTTGGCGGCGTCAAGATCGTCGGCCATCTCAACGTGGCAGGCCGGCTCGCGGCGTCAGCATCGGCGCTTTACGCCAAGAACCTGCTCACCTTCGTCGAGACCTTGATCGACAAGAAAGAGAAAAAGCTCGCGGTCAACTGGGACGACGAGCTGGTCAAGGCGACGCTGCTCACGCACAACGGCGCGGTAGTCCATCCAAACTTTCAGCCCAAGACAGCGGCCTAGGGAGATCCTACATGGAACAGGTGGCAACCGCGGTCGATCCCTTCGTCTTCAGACTGTCGATTTTCGTGCTGGCGGTGGCCGTCGGCTATTACGTGGTCTGGTCGGTGACGCCGGCGCTGCATACGCCGCTGATGTCGGTGACCAACGCGATTTCCTCAGTGATCGTGGTCGGCGCATTGCTGGCGGTCGGTGTCGCGCTGGTCGCGAACGACAATGGCCCGTTCTTGGCGCGCGCGCTCGGCTTCGTCGCTCTGGTCTTTGCTTCCGTGAACATCTTTGGCGGCTTCCTGGTCACCCAGCGAATGTTGGCGATGTACCAGAAGAAAAAGAAATGAGCGCCGCATGAGCCCGAACCTCGTCGCGCTGCTCTATCTGGTCGCCGGCGTCCTGTTCATTTTGGCGCTGCGCGGCCTGTCGAGCCCGGATTCAAGCAGGCGCGGCAACCTGTTCGGCATGATAGGCATGACGATCGCTGTGCTGACGACGCTCGGCGCGCATCCGCCGGCCAGTCAGGTCGCCTGGGGGCTGGTCATCGGCGGTATCGCGGTCGGCGGCGGCATTGGCGCGGTGATCGCGCGCCGCGTGCCCATGACGTCCATGCCGGAGCTGGTTGCTGCATTCCATTCGCTGGTCGGCATGGCGGCGGTGTTGGTGGCGGCCGGCGCTTTCTATGCACCGGCGGCGTTCGACATCGGCAGCGAAGGCCATATCCATCAGGCGAGCCTGATCGAAATGTCGCTCGGCGTCGCCATCGGCGCGGTCACGTTCACCGGTTCGGTGATCGCATTCTTGAAACTTTCCGGCCGCATGAGCGGAAAGCCGATCACACTGCCCGGGCGCCACATTATCAACCTCGCGCTCGCCGCCGGGCTGATCTTCTTTGTCTACGGCTTCTTCGTCTCGCAAACCGCGATGGACTTCTGGATCGTCGTCGCGCTGTCGCTGACGCTCGGCATCCTGATCATCATCCCGATTGGCGGCGCCGATATGCCGGTCGTCATCTCGATGCTCAATTCGTACTCGGGATGGGCGGCAGCCGGCATCGGCTTCACGCTCGGAAATTCGGCGCTGATCATCACCGGAGCGCTGGTCGGCTCCTCGGGTGCGATCCTGTCCTACATTATGTGCAAAGGCATGAACCGCTCGTTCGTCTCCGTCATTCTTGGCGGATTCGGCGGCGAAACTGCGGGGCCAGGTACGGGCGCCGAGCAGCGGCCGGTCAAGCTTGGTTCGGCCGAGGACGCCGCTTACATCATGAAGAATTCCTCGAAAATCATCATCGTGCCAGGTTACGGCATGGCGGTGGCGCAGGCTCAACATGCGCTGCGCGAAATGGCCGACAAGCTGAAGAAAGAAGGCGTTGAGGTCAAATACGCTATTCATCCGGTCGCGGGCCGAATGCCCGGCCATATGAATGTGCTGCTTGCTGAGGCGAATGTGCCTTACGACGAAGTGTTCGAGCTTGAGGATATCAATTCCGAGTTCGCGCAAGCCGATGTCGCTTTCGTCATCGGTGCAAACGACGTCACGAATCCAGCGGCAGAGGACGACAAAAGCTCACCGATTTACGGCATGCCGGTGCTGCAGGTCTGGAAAGCGGGCACCGTGATGTTCATCAAGCGCTCGCTCGCATCCGGCTATGCTGGAATCGACAATCCCTTGTTCTATCGCGACAACACGATGATGCTTCTTGGCGACGCCAAGAAAATGACAGAGAGCATTGTGAAGGCGATGTGACCGAACGCTCGCAGACGCGCTGACTTCTAACATCTGACTCAAATTTGAAAATCCGCACGACGATCTCGTTAACCGCGAGAGGAGTCGTCTGAGGATTGCGCAGTGCGGAGTGTAGACGGCCCCGCGCCGATAACTGTCATATGCGACCCGCCAAGTGCTCCATCAGTATTCCGGGGAGGGACCGCACCATGATCGGGGACAACAGCGACCAGAAACGGGGCGAGATCATTCAATTCGGACGCAGGCCAATACCGCCAAGGGGGCATGCGTTGTTGAGAATAAAACTCATGTGCGGAGCTTTCTGGCCGAGATGTTTGATGAACTCGGTTTCATCGCACGCGAAGCCGGCACCCTCGAGATCAGGGCGGCACTCCGCGATTTTCGACCCGACTTGATTGTGCTCGGACCGCTCGGAGGCGGAACCGAGGTTCAAATGCTCCTGCGGACGCTTCAGGCGCAGAGCTATGGCGGCATGGTCATGTTATTCGGTGGCCGCAGTTCGGGGACTCTCATCCGCGCGCATGAATTTGGTGCGCAAGCCGGGTTGGCCATGCTGCCGCCACTCGGAACGCCGTTTCGCGATCGTGACCTTCATGCAAATCTCGCCTGCTTCTTGCCGGTGCAACCGGCGCCGCCGCTCCCGGTCGATATCGACGAGGCGTTGTGCAACGGCTGGCTCGAACTCTGGTATCAATCGAAGATCAGCCCGCGGTCGCTGGTGCCGGGCGGTGCGGAGGCGCTCGTGCGCGTTCGCCATCCGACCTGGGGCGTCGTGCCGCCGGCCTATTTTATCCCGGCGGTCAACGACCCCTACCTCCATGGTTTATCGCAGTTTGTGATCGCGCGGGCTTTGGCGGATTCGATGCAATTTGCCGCCGCCAATCATCAGGTTCAAATCTCGATCCGCCTGCCGCTGCTCGCGTTGGGCGACATGCGGTTCATCGACCGGATGATGGAGCACCTTCCCGAAAAGGTCCGGAAAAGCGGCTTTTTGATCGCGCTTGATTGTGTGGATCTTGTCAATGAACAGGAGCTCGTGCGGCGCATCGCCGCTCAGCTTGCCTCGCGCAATATCGGGATCGCCATTAACGACATTGATGCACAAGGCGCGTCCATTGCGGGCTCGCGTGAGCTGCCTGTGGTCGAGATGAAGGTCGATCGGAAATATATTTGCGGTTGCGCCGATGACCGCATTAAACAGGCGCATTGTGCGGAAATTATCGCTATCGCACGCGATACGGGATCCAGGTCCGTAGCCGAGGGCGTCGAGACGCAATCCGATTTTCTCGTTGTGCGCGATCTCGGCTTCGACTTGCTGCAAGGCCACATGTTCGCCAAGCCGATGACGCCGCGCAAATTCGAGCGCGCAATGCTGGCCAGGCGCTACGCGGCTGTCGCGTAACGCCTGGCATCACAAACCGATTAGTAGCGCACCAGCTTCGCAGCTAGCGTGTGGCGGCCTTTACTTCGTCCACGGAAACAGCACGGCCGGGAAGTCGGCCGCGTAACGGCGTTCCTTGCCGTGTTCCGGGTGTGTCGGCGGCGGGGCCATCTGCGGTTCGATGACTTTGCGATAGAGGTGCCAGGTCGCGTGGCCGAGCACCGGTATCACCACGGTCAAGCCGAGAAAGAATGGCAGAGAGCCGATGATCAGCAGGGCACCCACAATCAGGCCCCACACGGCCATCGTCAATGGGTTGCGAGCGACGGCACGGATCGACGTCAAAAGCGCGACCGCCGCCCCGACATCGCGGTCGATCAGCAACGGAAACGACACGACGCTGATCGTGAGTACCAGAATCGCGAACAGGAGACCGACGCCGTTGCCGAGGATGATCAGATTCCACCCCGCGCGGGTCGTGAGAACTTCGTTTAAGAACGCTTCGATCGATGGCCGCGGTGCATACCCGAAATTGGCGATGTAGATGGCGTTCGCGGCCGCAACCCAGATCACGAAAATAGCCAGGAGGAGAAGGCCGAGCGCGGCGATCGCGCCGATCGACGACGATTCAAACACATCGAAGGCGTGCGTTGCGGACGTTTCGAGTCCCGCTTCCTTGCGCCGGCTTAGCTCGTAAATGCCGAGCGCTGCGATTGGGCCAACCAGAGCAAACCCGCTCACAAGCGGATAGAGCAGTGGGAGAATGGAATAGCCGAACGCGAGACGTGCCAGCACAAAGCCGACGATCGGGTAGATAATGCAGAGGAACATCGCATGAGTCGGCATTGCGTAGAAATCATTGACGCCTTTGACTAGGGCATCGCGCAAGTCGGCCACGCCGATGCTTCGGACGACGGGTACCGCGGGGCGAACGCCTGCACCAACCAGAATATTTGAATAAGCCATAACTTCACCTCCCGAGGCTTGTGGCTCGGGTGGCGTGGCGCTCAGAGTCGGGACTCTGCTTTACCGGCTCTTGATCACGTCACGTCATGAGCCATTGATAAAGACTATAACGCCGCTGCGCGGCGATCGTTGATCACAACTCCGCGTGCAGTTCCGCTTACATTAATTCGGGGTTTCCGCAGGCGCCGCAATGCGCACGGAAAAGCCATTTCACGTCATTTTTCCCCGGCTTTACCGAAGACCCAGAGGAAATCACGTTCGAAACGGCGATAAAGCAACTCGGCGCCGAGCGGGGTAAGGTGATCTGTGTCGAGATAATAGACGCCCTGAGGGCTAAAGGGTGCGCACTTGTCACGGTCGCAGAACGCATCCAGCGGATCGATCAATCTGACGTTCGAAAACGCGGCCGCAACGTGTTTGAGCACGGTCATTGCTTCGGTGTGCCGCTGTTCCACCATGCGCCGGTCGAGCAGACAGAATTCGCGCGGTTCTCCGCTGATCTGTGCCCGCATCAGGCAATCGGCCGGCGGATGTTCGAGCTCCGGTACCGGGCCGACGATGAGCACGCGTTGCGCCGGCGAGATCGCCTTCAGCATGTCGGTTAGGCCGCGGTCGAGAATGTCGACATATCCGCTACTGGCGCGATCGCTGTCGCGCCACAGCAGCCGGGGCAGCTCGGCATCGCCTGCCGGCGTGTCATGGCCGCTGTAAAGCAGCCACCGTGCCCCGAAGACCACGCCGGTGATCTTCTGGCTTTGCTGTTTCTGGAACCATCGAAGAAGCTCGTCATTGCTTGCGGCACACGTGCGCGCGACAAAGAAATCGACTTCGACTCCCAGCAGCGGCGGACATGAGGTCTTGCCCAATATTATCGCGGCGCCGTGTGCGGCTTGCGCCGCCCATTCCGCAACGGGCGCCAGCATCAGTGCGTGCGAGTCGCCCCAAACAACGACGTTCGGCTCGTCGGTGACGCCGACAAGGCAAGGCTTGACGTATTCGAAGTCCGCCACGGCATTGCTGGTCCGGCAGCCGTTCAACGGCTGAGACGGCACCCCCGCCAAATCGATGCTTTGCACGTTTCCTACGAATAGCGGGCTGCGGGCGAGGACCAGCGCAACAATCGCGACGACCGCGGAACCGGCAAGCCCCGCAAGGACGATGCGTCCCCCAAACCGGCGCGTGATGTCCGACCGCCGCAAACTTTTCATCGGCTGCTCGAGGAACAGATAAGTCGGAACGGACAAGATGAGCGCCACGCTGGATGCAGCGATATCTTTCCAATGGCTGCCATGCGCGACCGGCAGCGTTCGAGCGAGTGCGGTCAACGGCCAATGCCACAAATACCAGCTGTAGGACAGCACGCCGATTGTGACGACCGGCCGGCTGGCCAGGATTAGCATCAGTGGTGCGCGTTCGTTGCCAAGCCCGGACGCCAGCAGAAGCAACGCGCCGATCGTCGGCAGGCATCCCGCGGCCAAGCCCGGATAGGCGATATGTGCGTCAAACAAAGAGATCGAAGCGACGATGGCGAGGAAGCCGACGATTCCTAACGCTGCACGATATCGTGCGGGCACCATGTTGCCGCCGATGACGGCCGTTGCGAGCATTCCGCCCAGCGAAAATTGCCACGCGCGCGACATGATTGAGAAAAACGCCAGGCGATGATCGGTCTTGGTCAGGATTGCCAGGACGAGGTATGAGCCGGCGATGACCGCTGCACCGGCAACCAGCAACGCGACATTGGGGTGCCATTTGCGGCGCCCGGCGGCCGCAATGACCACGCCGATGATGGCGGGCGCCAGCAGATAATATTGCTCCTCGACCCCCAGCGACCACGTGTGCAGCAGCGGTATCACTTCCGATCGAACCGCAAAATATTCGGTACCGGAGGTAAAGTAATAATTCGATGCCATTGCAGCGGTGGCAGCAGCCGAATTCGCGAGTTCACGCATCTCTCGCGGCAGCAGCGGAAATAGCGGCGCAATGGCGAGCGTGACACATGTCACGAGCAGCAGCGGCGGCAAGATGCGCAGGATCCGACGCGCATAAAAATCGTGCGTCGAGAAACGGCCTGCCAGCGTCTGTTCGACGATTTGATGGGTGATCAGAAATCCGGAGATAACGAAAAAGATATCGACGCCGACAAACCCGCCCTGAAAACCAGGGATGCGGGCGTGGAAAGCGATGATCGCCACGATGGCGATGGCCCGCATGCCGTCGATATAAGCGAGACGGCCCGCCTCAGGGGCGGTCCACGCAACATCACGAGCGCGGCCCCGCGCCGCTGCTGCCAAAGCCGAATCTGAATGCATATCCCCGGTTCCGCGCGGGACACTATCAGCGAATCGCGGGACAGCGGAAGGGTCAGCCGTCAGAGCTTAGTGCCAGGTTCACCCGTTACATCGACCGGGAGCGGCAAAGCGCAATGCACGCGCACGCCTTCGCGCGCATATTCGACGCGTGTCTTGGCCTGAATCTGCCCCGGCAGGACGAACGCCAAAAGCCGCGAGCCAAAACCTTGCCGCGTTGGTTTCTTCACCGGCGGACCACCGCTTTCCACCCAGTCGAAGGCGAGTGTGCGATGTACGGCATCAATTGTGACGTTCCATGTCACCTCCACCTTGCCGCCATAGACCGACAGGGCGCCATATTTTGCGGCGTTCGCCGTGAGCTCGTGGATTGTCATGCCGAGCGATACAGCGACTTGTGATGACAACGTCACTTCCGGTCCGCGCAGCGCGATACACCCGGTTCCGTCGTCGAAGGCACCGAGTTCACTTCGCAGGATATCACCAAATTCGACGGCGCGTTCGTGGTCGGCGAGCAGCAGATGCGTCTTGGCAAGCGATTGGATACGGCCGAACAGGGCGGTTTTGAAATCCTCCATGTTATCGACCGCGCGCGCGGTAGAGCCCATGATCGCCTGCACCGTGGCGAGCGTATTTTTTACGCGGTGATGTAACTCCCGCACCAGGAGCGCCTGTTGTTCCTCGGATCGCTTTCGGTCGGTAATGTCGACCAGCATATTCACCGCCCCAACGAGCGTGCCGGATTCATCATGCAGCGGTGTCGGGTAAGGGATAAACGGCACGCGTGTGCCGTCGGGACGTTCGGCAGCGGCTTCCATGCCGCGCACCGCCCGGTCTTCCTTCAGTGCAATGGCCATCGGGCCCTCGTCATGTCGGAGGGGCGTGCCATCTGGCCAGAACAATTTCCAGGATCCGCACCATTCGCTCGTGCCGAGCTGCGGCCGATGGCCCCAAAGCTTGGCGGCGCCGTCGTTATAGTAGGTGATCCGCCCGGCCGCATCGGTCGTGTAGATAGCCGCCGGCAGCGCATCCAGAAGTTCGCGGAAGCGGCGTTCGCGCACCGTCGCCTGCGAACGCAAGGTATCGACGATGGGTACGACATTATCGGCGGCCGGCATCCGGCCAAAAGCCATGACCGCCCGCTCTAGTTCGTTTTCAAGAAACCCGATTGGTTCGTTCATTCCCAGCCAACTTCCCGCAACGCAATACAAATACGGCCCCCCTCGCGGGCCGGGCAACGGCATCGACTCGCAGCAACAACTCCTCTGCCATCAAATAGTTGCCTGGTTCGGCTCAAATTTTTTCGCCATTTGTCCGCTAGCCTTAACAAATCCCGGCCGAGGCCGGGGTTTAGGCCGGATCAAAGGCGTCGGAGCATGACGTAAGCGTCGACGCGGCCCAGCCGGGGGTGATCGAAGACTTCCGGTAGGCGTCCGGCGATGGCAAATCCCAGGCTCTGCCAAAGCCGCACCGCACGCTCATTCGACGCGATCACGAAGTTGAACTGCATGGCCCCAAAGCCGCGCGCCCGCGCCTCGTCCAGCGAATGCATGCCCATGGCCCGTGCTACGCCGCGGCCGAAGACATCCGGCGCGACAACGTAGCCGCAATTGGCTACGTGCGCTCCGCCGCCACGGTTGTTGGCCCGGAGATAGTAAGTGCCAAGGATGGATCCGTTATCATCGGCCACGAACACCGTGTGGCCACGCGATCGCCAATAGCCAATCGCGTCGGTGCGGGAAATATCGCGCGGGATGGGATAAGTTTCGCCGGCGCGGAAAGTTGGTTCAAGAATGCGCCAGATGGCGTCGTCGTCGCCTGCCGTTGCCTGCCGGATATTCACTATTCCGCAGCCACCTGCGCCGTTCCTTGCGTGAGCTTGGGATTAAGTTCGCAGGCCTCTTCCCAGCTCAGCACATTGAGAGATTTCACAAGCTTGCCGACGCCGTCG
>WNFM01047533.1_pt1 | contig 26023 bp, 22 predicted proteins | sample 5400271 | NCBI WGS metagenome assembly WNFM01 (sample SAMN13153352, study PRJNA577476) | soil metagenome | isolation source: 60 cm saprolite on Douglas fir-dominated hillslope | place: USA:California | collected 2013-09-17 | reverse complement strand
CGAGTTGAAGAGAAGGCGCTCAGCCAGACCATCGGCCAGCCATACCTTGAATACATGCATCGTACTAAGCGCTTCATTCCATTTGTGTTCTAGCAGCTAAGTAAGGAAAAAACGATGATGATCCTCTTGATCATTTTGATCGTGCTCCTCATTATTCTCCTTCTTTGGATGACGGGCTTTCTTTTTGCTACGGATTTTTCTGTTCCGCTGAGGGATGCAAGACAGTTTCACCATGTGCTCGTTATTTTCCCGCATGCCGATGATGAAGCCATCACTTGCGGCGGGTCACTGCATCGTCTCTCGGCAGGGGGAAGAGCAGTGACGTTAGTGCTGTTGACCAAAGGCGAAAGAGGTCCGAATGCAACGCGCAACAGAAGCCTCAAGGATGTTCGAACGAGAGAAGCCCGGGCAGTGACCGCAATCCTTGGGATCTCCAAACTCGTCCAGGAGGACTTAGGTGATGGAGGATTGTGCTCTAAAAAGCAGGAACTGAGGATGTTCATTGAAACTCTTATCGAACAGGAAAAACCCGATCTCCTTATTACCTATGATCTTGCCGGGCTTTACGGGCATGCAGATCATATCACCTGTTCTGAGATCATCACCGAGCTGAAGAAAACCAGATTTCAAGAGGTTCCTTTATGGTATGTGACGTTCCCCAAAAGAGTGCTGGCAAGAGTTAAGCTGCCTGAACATATAGCAATAGACCCACATATTCAAGAAAAACGGGCTTTCCCCACGCATAAACTATTCATAGGAGTCAGTGTATTTCCAAAGATCAATGCATGGTATACGTATAAAAGTCAACGAGTTGCTTTGAGAGAGGGTATAAGTAAATTCATTCCCATATGGTCTTTATGGTTTTTCCTTTCCATGGTGCTCTTTGAATACTTTGCCGAGGCGGGTTAGTCCAAAGGAGGACAGGCATGCAGAAAACAGAAAAAGCTTCGCGGAAAACCCTGCGAAACATTGCTCTTGGAGTTGGTGCAGTGAGCTTCCTGACGGTACCGATTGCGCTAGAAGTTCGGTTGAAGCAGGCAACACAACCCCTGACAGATGCGTGGCAGCATCTGCCGATCGAACCTCGCCGCTCTACGCTGCTCGGTATTAGCTTTCGCTTGCCGCAAGTTGCTGCGCTTGGATTGGATGCGCGAACCATCCTGCAAACGTTGCTCACCTACCCATTTCAGCTCATTCGCCTGGGAGCTTACTGGAATCGTATAGAACCTGAGCCAGGAAAATTTTATACTGACGAGCTCGATTGGCAGATCGATGCCGCTGAACGAGCAGGGAAGCAGATGATCCTGTGTGTTGGCCCTCTGAAAACCTTTAGTTACCCCGAGTTCTTTGTGCCAGCCCACTACCTGAGGCCCCCTTTCCAGGAACATACTCTCATCAAGCCGTTCGCTTACCCGTCATTGCTTGCGGCTGCGACAGCATTCATCACTCGTCTGGTGGAGCGATATAAACATCGGAAGGGGATTGTCGCCTGGCAACTGGAACACGAAGCTGTGGATCCACTTGGGGTAGAACACTCCTGGCGGTTGGCTGTTGCCTTTGTCGAAAATGAAATCGAAGCAGTCAGAAAAGCCGATCCCACCAGGCCAGTTATGATGAACGGCTTTTTGCCGACCTCTTTGCCCGTGCGTCTCTCCCAATGGTGGCGGACGCGCGATCAGGGTGACTCACTCGCAGTAGCCCGGCGCATGGCAGATATCGTCGGTATCGACTACTACCCACGACACGCACTGATGAGCCTTGGGACTAAAACAGTGTACCTGGATGGAAGTAAGACTCCCTGGCAGCAGTACGGACGGAAGCAATTGTTCGCATGGACTCACGCTCATGGACAAAAGCTGATGATTGCCGAGGGACAGGCAGAGCCGTGGGAGACAGTGACGACCCCACCCAATCCCTACGGGCAGGGCATGTACAGTTGTCTGCCGGAACACGTCATCACCAACTATAACACCTGCATGCGCTGGTCTCGACGAGAAGCTCCCCTGTATGCGTACCTCTTTTGGGGAGCAGAGTATTGGATGCTCCGAAAGCAATGTGCAGACTCAAGCTATCTCCAGGCGTTTGCTCGCATTCTTGAACGTGCTTGATATGGCAAGCAGCCATCAGCCGACAACAAACTTTATGTAGCCCGCGTTACCCGATCCGCTGAATATTACGGGCAGTAGGGCCAGTTCTGTTCTCGACGACCTCAAACTTCACCGGGACCCCTGGCCTGATGGTGCGATAACCCTCCCCAGGAAGGGCGGTGAAGTGAAAGAACACCTCGTCGCCTGAACCATCTCTCGCGATCATGCCAACACCAGCATTGAGATCGAACCAGCGCACCACGCCCTTCGCTACGGGGAGGCCGTTGGCGCCCAGCAGTGGTGTACCGTCAGCCCATTCTTGCTGGGGAATGCGGATCTGCTGCACCTCAGCAGTGGTATATATATTGCTCATAACGGTAGTCAGACCGTGTTTCCATGATGGCCCGCAGGTCGTGCCGCAGTTCTTCGTTGGTGGGGCGACCCACAAAGTACCACCCGTTGTAGATAGCATGGATGGTCAAATCCGGACGTAACACAAAGGTATACGGCTGCGCACGGTATGCGTATTCCCCCTCCGTCTCGTCAAGGATGTTGAGCTGCCTGATCACAACTCGATGCTCATCGGACAAAAAGATCCACTGAGCTCCAAGGCCAGCACGAAATGCAGCCTGGACGAGGGGTGGGTCTGCGCTCACCGCGACGAGTTTGCCGTAATTGACCGACAGTTCCTGTTGAAAATCGACCAACTGCCGCATTTGCCGCTGATCGCGCGGGCAGAAGAACCCCCGGTAAAAGACGAGAATCAGCGGATAGCCATCCAGATAGCCCAGGTGTTGATCGAGGAGACTGGGCCTGGTAAAATGTGAGAGGTGCTTCAGTTCGTTCTGGTGATTCGGTAAGGCAATGTCGGGAAACCGATCGTTCACCTTCAGATTGGTTGTCATATGAGTACTCTCCTGACACAACAGTGCAGTTAAGCTAACCCGGCACGCTGGCATGCCCGTTGCACAGTCAGCGTGCCTCCGCGCTTGAAAGGCTATGACTCAGCGTCGATCTGAAGAACGCGCACACCGCGCATGTCGAGCCAGTATCGCCCCTTTGCATGTACAACCCGGATAAGGACGTTATCGCAGGTAGGACAACGTACTACCATCCCCATGCCGTGCATGTAGACGGTGAGCGTCCCAATAACCCCAGTCGCGCCGCAGCTTGTACAGGTCGCCTGGACTGTGGTCATTTCAAAAGGAAAGATCTCCTGCAGGATGCCACCGGCAGCGTTGCCGTCCAGTTTGTTTTCCATCATACTCCTCCTGTCGGTCCGAAGCGTTCGGTCTTGATTCGCGTCGATTCATATCCCAACGATAACAAGCCCGCTGCGTGTATGCCCTTCTTACTAATAGTATAGTCTTCGTATATGTCGAATCGTTACAGTTGGAAGGTGTGCTGGCTAATTAGATCATCCGTTCTCAAAAACCGATTGTTGTTCACTTCCCGTTAAATCGTCTTTACATCGTAAGTTAACTGCTGACCAGGTTGATCGAGCAGAACAAACCTAAAACAATGCTGTGCTCAATACTTCGCTCTGCGCACATGCCAGGTGCATGGTGCATGCAACTGCTAACGTCACTTTACGTACATGTGGCATAATCAATGCGTGTTCTGTTGCCCAGACTTCCCAGGGAGAGATACGCACCCGATTGCCATTAATGGTGGAACGGGGGCGAAGAAGCAATTAATCGGAGTAATGGGGCACGGTGATGCTACTGTCATTCTATGTAGTAACTACGGCAACATTACCATTATCGCTGAAGAGAGCAACGAAAGGGAGTATTCCATGAGCAACGAATCTAATGCAGATAATAAAGAACAAGAGAAAGAGGGCTTGCGGACATGGGAAGGCGGTTTTGGAAAACACCGCTTCCGGGCACAATGGGATCGAGGGCCAAAACACGCCCGGTTCCATTTCCAAGGGCCATTTACCGATGAGGATCCCGATGGAATAGGTACCGCGTTTTCACCTGACTTCGGTTTTGAGTGGGAGCGTGGACGAGGAGCACGCGTGTTTGGTGAGTATGAAGAGCGCTGGGACGATGTACGAGAGCAGGCCGAGCGAGCTGCCCACCGCACAGCTGAACGCGCCAAAAGTTATGCACAACGCGCGACCAGGCATGTACGTGACACGGATTGGGATGCTGTGGAACATGAGGTCCAAAAAGTGGTGGAGAAAGTGATGTCCGAACTGGAAGAAACACTCGCAACTATTCGCCACGAGTGGAAGAAGCGCAATGAGGAATCTCAATCCTCTAGAGGTAAGCAAAGTCCCAAAGCACAGCGTGTACCTATCGAGTATGATGAAGCAGAAGCTCCATTAGATGAAAATACGGCCGATAGCGCTCCCTCTGCTAGCTCGAGGAGCGCTGCCCCCTCGAGTCCGCTTTCGCGTGACGAGCGAGATGTAGAGCGCCGCGTTATTCTTGAAGAGCTTCGCACTGGCAATATCTCAGTCGAAGAAGCAGAGCGTCGCCTCAACAGCCTGAATTAATACATTTTATATGTATATCTGACCGAAAGAGTCAGTCGATATGAGACAGGTGGCCCGTTTGCATTCAGCAATAGCCGAGCGGCTGCAGTTCGCGCGGGCGTTCCATTCGCGCCCATTCACGCTCTTGTGGGCGGGACAGACCATCTCCGTGCTTGGCGATGCCGTGTTCACCATTGCCATCACCTGGGAGGTCCTGCTCCTGACCGACTCGGCCACAGCGATGAGCCTCATCCTCATCGCGCAGTGGGCTCCGAGAATATTGTTCCTGTTGCTTGGTGGTGTGATTGCTGACCGCGTATCGCGGCGCTTCCTCATGCTGTGCGCAGATGCGGGGCGCGGATGTATCGTCATGCTGGTAGCCTGGCTAAGCTGGACCCGCCTGCTGCAATTCTGGCACCTCGTCGCCCTGGCCCCTCTGTTTGGCATTGTGAGCAGCTTCTTTGACCCGGCATACCAGGCCATTATGCCCCAAATGGTAGAGACAGAAGCGCTTACGTCGGTCAATTCGCTCAATACGCTGAGCCGGAATGTAGGTTTTCTGCTAGGACCCGTGCCGGGCGCAATTTGTGCCGCACTTTTCGGTATGGCAAGCGCTTTCGCCTTCGACGGGTTGACCTATGGTATTTCGGCACTCTGTCTCCTGGCGCTTCGCCTTCCTGCAGCCACAGCGACCTCACAAGTGGAAGTTCCAGCTCATCCAGCTGAAGCGGATGAGGCACGTAATCATGCTTCACAAGGGATACGGGGCGCAATGAGAGACGCGCGAGATGGCCTGCGTTACGTCTTCAGCGTTCCGTGGCTGTGGGTGACGGTTCTGGCTTCGCCACTGGTCGGTGCCGGCTTCGCGGGGGCGATGTGGGTATCACTTCCCAGGCTGGTCCGCGATGTATATGGTGCAGGAGTCTGGTTGATAGGGGCCGTGGCAACGGCAGACGCAGTCGGCTCGATTCTTGCCGCTCTTGCTATAGGAAATGCATCCAAGCTGCGGCGCGGCATTGTTGCCTATAGCGCGGTCCTTGTTGGCGGCTGCGCGCTGATCGCTTGCGCTCTACCACTACCCCGCCCCGTCGAGCCAGCCATTGTCATTGCTGCATCGGCCCTGGTCGGCGCTGGCCTGGCAATTTTTACGATCCTCTGGGGGACACTCCAACAGGAGAAGGTGCCAAACGACAAACTGGGGCGCGTCAGCAGCATAACGCAGCTGGGGGTAGCTTCCACACTGCCTGGCGGGCTTGTCCTGGCGGGCTTGCTGGCAGACCACATCGGGCCTGCCCAAGTTTTCGCGCTCGCCGGAATGCTCGTAGTGGTACCGGCATCTATTGGTCTGAGCATTCGCGACATTCGCCAACTGCGATGAACGGAGTCGCAGAACCTCCGGCACAGGCTAAAGCGTTGCAATCTCCAGGTGTACAGGCCTGTTCGTCGCGGGAAGTAACACGCCGCTATCCTGCCAGTAGACGAGGTACAAGGTACTTGCAATGCGTTGAGTAGCATAACGAGACGCGATGGAAGAGAGTTCATTGTCCTCGCAGAAGCCCACGGAAAGGTAATCATAACCCTTGCCGGACCAGTCTGCGCACGCCTGCTTCAGCAACTCTGCGAAAACGGACTTGTTTCCGCTCAAAAATGCCGCGTACAAGATTTTGATGCTCGCCCCGGCGGCTGGTAAGCGAGGGATGCCCCGAACGTAGGCGAACAGGTTGTAAAATGGGCGTATTACTTCCATCCTACGGGAGTAGGCCGTTACGACGGTTTGTTTGAACGACTGCTGATCCCAAACTCCCAGCGTTCCCAGAACCTTCCCATTTTCGCGATACGCATACAAATTCTCCCAGGAGAAACCGGGGAGCAGGTTGCTTTGACCGAGCATGTCTTGCAGCGTGTACATAGGGGCGAATTGATAGCGACTGTTCCATTCCTGGAGGAATGTGACAGCCTGCGGGAGTAGATCTGGATTCCCCCTGCTCACCTCGTTACGAAACTTTTGCCTCCCGCGTTTTTTTGTGAGCGGAATAAGGTAGGTGATGAGGTGCGCGACAGGTTGATAGACCGGAAGTCCTGCGCGCGCGCTGGTCAATAAAGCCTTCGCATCAGTGTTGTCATTCATGATGGTTGTGAAGTAGTAAGGAACAGCGCCGTCGGCATGAAGTTCCTTGAGGTATTTATAGCCACGTGCCAGCCCAATATTGCTGCGGGCTTGCGGGACGCCTCTCAGCATGCTCAGGTAGCCTACGCTTGTCGGCTTGCCATCGATGTACACGCACCGTATGCTCCGGCTGCCCATGCCCACCATTTGTCCCTTCTGGCGGTCTTTGCAGGTGATCACCTGGCTTGCAGCGCTCCCGGCCTGCTCGGCCAGAAAAAACGAAGGTTCGCGGAGAAAGGCGAGGGTAATATTGCCCGGCATCGATATATGGCGGAGCAATTCGCGGAGCTCACCATCGTCCGCCTCCGTTGCCAGGGCAAACTCGAACCTACGCTGCCCGGACATACAGGCTCCTTCTATTGCGAGTAAACATATCAGTTCCTGCTCTCAGCATAGAGCGGTGAGGGGCGTACCGGGTAATTCCCTAATGGCAGCCCATCCTTCTGCCCGATCTCTTTACGCAGCAGCGCGTTAATTCCCCAGAACGCGGCGGCTTTTCTCAGGGTCGTAGCATTCCCCCTGATGTTCGCGGAACGTCTTATCATACCAGGGAGGCTGTAGAATCTCCTGCGGGCTTTCAAGCACAGCTCATGCAGTTCCTGGGACGTCATATTCTTAGGGGTAAATGGAACATCACCAAAGCGAAACGTTGGCGATAACCACCATTGTTCATCGGTCAGCTTTCCCTCAAGGCGAAATTGTTCATACAGCGGCGTGCCGGGAAACGGAAGCAGGTGATTAAACGCCGCAATGAACAGACCAAAATCAATGGCGGCTTCTGCCGTACGCAGGGTATCAGCGTCTGATTCGGAGTCATAGCCGAATATGAAGGTCCCGTACAGGCCGATGCCGTGCTGGTGCAGGCGATCTATCAGCTTTTTATAGTCCCCCATGACAACATTGAGCTGTTTATCCATGAGTCGCAGGGTATCGTGGCGGAGCGATTCAAAGCCGATCAGCACTCCAGCACAGCCGCTCTCCGCCATGATTTCAAGCAGTTTTTCATCTCTTGCCATATTGAGTGTACCCTGGCCCAACCAGTTGATTTTGAGCGGGATAAGTTCACGACAGAGGTCACGTGCGTGTTTGAGGTTCCCGACGAAATTATCATCCACGAAGAAGACATTGCGGTTCTTGAGTAAGGCGATCTCTGCGACGATGCTGTCGATTGAGCGCGCGTTATAACGGGAAGAGGTCGCGGCGGCAATCGAGCAGAAGTTGCAATGGAGCGGGCAGCCTCTCCCTGTTTCAAGGCAGCTCAGCTTGAAATAGGGCTTCCCTTGAAAGAGGTCCCTGCGCGGCATGCCATAGGTATAGGGCTGCGCTTTGTTCTGCGTGTAGCGGTGCTGGAGCGTTCCCCTCTCGGCATCCCGGACGACCCGCTCCCAGAGAGGTTCGGCGTACCCCACCAGGATGCTGTCGGCATATCCCTGCGCCTCATCTGGAATGAGGGTCACATGATAACCTCCCAGCAGCGTTTTCACCCCTCTTTTATGATACTCAGCGGCTATTTCATATGCGCGCTTCGCTGTGTAGGTTTCGACGGTAATGGCCGCAAGGTCGGTCAGAGCATCAAAATTGATGGATTCCACGCGCTCGTCGTAATAGGCAATCTCAACGTCGGGCGGCGTTAAGCCCACGAGGGTAGCAATGGTAAGGGGCTCCATCTGCCAGGTGCGCACATACTCCTTGCTGCTCTTTCTCCCGACATGTGGAGTAATGAAGGTAATCTTCATGGGGGACTTCCTTTCAAATCTAGGGGCAACCGCAGGAGCCCTACATGTCTCTATGTACGGTCGAGGCTTGTCCTCGCCCTGCCTGAACGCGCCACGGCTCGACCTCACAGGGAACGGGTATGTAATCGGGGAGCATTCTAGCATATTTTGTGTATCCGATATTCGCGAGAAGCGAGGTTTTCAGGACCAGACCGGAACGAGAAGCTGCCGAGCCTGCGACGCGTCGCAGCATAGATGGTAAGCTATATACCTGCCTCCATGCCCACTGCGCTCCTGCTTGCAGTTCTTCAACTGTCATGTTTTGCGGCTGGAACACGACGTTTTGCCCTCCGTAGTACGTCCAGTCCCTGATGAGAATCCTCCCCTGCGCCTGGAGCTGCCTGTACAGCGGAGTGCCGGGAAAAGGCGTCGCGATAGAGAAGCGGGGCAGGTCAATGGCGGCCTTATTGACGAATTCAACGGTGCGCTCGAAGATACCCTTATCATCGCCATCGAGTCCGAAGACAAAACAGCCGTTGAGAGCAATTCCATGATCGTGGATGATCTTGACTGCTTCGCTGTAGTCTTCAGGCTTATTAAAGCCTTTTCTCATTTGCTTGATGGTAGCGGGCGAGACCGACTCAAAGCCGATGAGCAGTCCTCCGCACCCGCTCTGGGCCGCCAATTTTAGCATTTCGCGGTCGCGAGCGATGCGAATGGTTGAAAGCCCGCCCCAACGCTTCTTCAGCGGGATTAGCTCACGGTACAACTGCTTGATATAGGTGGGGTTCTCAGTAGGACTCAGGTCAAGAAAGAGGAAGGTATCTCCCTCGAGGCGCTCAATCTCGCGGATTACCTCCTGAACGGGGCGTTGAAGATAGCCCGGCCAGGCGACGGGCACAACGCAGAAGTTGCACTTGTATGGGCATCCACGCACGGCTTGGACGGTATTGATCGTGATATATCCTTCGCGTTTCAGCAGGTCGCGCCGGGGTTCAGGGACGTTGGCGAAGCGATAGCCAGGTCCCTCGTCATAGCGAGATCGCATCTTTCCGGCTGCAAAGTCGCGCAGGAGTTGTGGCCACGACTGTTCTGCGTACCCGACGACAATGGCGTCCGCGTGCGGCTGAGCCTCGTCGGGAACTAGCGTAGGGTGTACCCCACCAATGACCACTGTAATACCCATCTCTCGCAGCTGGCGCGAAAGATCGTAGACACGAGGAGCATTCGGCGTAATACAGGTGATGCCGACAATATCGGCATCGATTGCCTCAAGGTTCAGCGGCTCGACCCCTTCATCAATGATAAGGATCTCAGCATTCAACTCCTCTGGCACGAGCGCAGCCAGGGTCGTCAGGGTAAGAGGTGCGTATCTGAGCGCTTTACTGAAGATTCCACGTTTGCGGTACATCGGAGATTGGGGCATAAGAAGGGTGATTTTCACGATTTCCTCCCGTTTCTTCGTGGGTACACATTGCCAAGAGAGTCCCTGTGAATACCTTCCACGGACGTGGATACGAAGCAGCACAATGAGCAACTCGTCGAGCCAGGTGTTGAGTCAAGTATGCTTTTGTTATATCATGTTACCACAACCATAGAAAGAAGTGTATGATAGCTCGCGGACAACATGCCACGAGGAGAAGCAGCTATGCCCCACATCGTCTGCCAGACAAAGAAAGTCTCTACGTGCTCCGAACATGAAATGGAGATTTTCTACCGCCTGCTTTGCCAGGGATTCCTCGGTGTAAGCTGGAATGACTTCATGCGAGATTTCCAGGAAAAAGAAGATGTCATGATCCTGCGGAAGGAGCATTGCGAGGGAGAAATAGTCGGGTGGTCGACGCTTATGGTACTCACCCTCTCTCTGCCAGGTGAAGAGGTAAAGGGCATCTTCTCTGGAGACACCGTAGTCCTGCCGGAATATAGAAGCAGCACGGGCCTTGGTGTTGAGCTTGTCAAGTATTTCATGCATGTCCGGGAACAATTTCCCCAGAACAAGGTGTATTACATACTTATCTCTAAAGGATGGAGATCGTACAAGATTATGCTCTTCTTCTTTAAGGAATTTGCTCCCTGCTACGATAAGCCGACTGCCGCTTACGACAAGGCGGTCATGGATGCCTTTGGGGAGAAGAAGTATCCTCACCATTATAATCCCGCGACAGGCGTCGTGACGTTCAGTCCTCAAAGGGTGAGGCCGGGAAGCATCGACGCGATACCAAGCAGCTTGGACGCCCATACCGAGTTTTTCCTGCGCTGTAACCCGGGGTACTTAGATGGACACGAACTTGTCTGCGTTGCAAGAGTGTCACCGGATAATTTTACGAACCGAGTAAAACGGCTCGTGAGTGCTGAAGGACGCGACTAATGGGGCAGGCCTTACGACGGTTCAGGGTCAGCCTGGCCAATCTGCTCTGGTTTTTGTATTCATTTGGCATGTCCCGCAGGTGGAAACGCGCTACCCGTGATGTTTCTGGAACGCAGGCCGCCGTACTCAAGCGCATTCTTTCCGAGAATGCTGGTAGCGAATTCGGACGTGAACACCATTTCGCCGGTATGAACTCGGTTGAAAAGTATCAACGCGCGGTACCGCTCCGCTCGTACGAGGAGTTTCAGCCATATATTGAGCGTATCGCGGATGGCCAGCCGCAGGTGCTCACCGCACAGCGCGTACTCCAGTTCGGCCTCACCAGCGGTTCAACGCAGGCTTCCAAACTGATACCGTATACAAAAGCGCTCGTGAGCGAATTCCAGGAGGGCATTGATCCCTGGGTGTACTACCTTTTTCGCCGTTTTCCACGCATCCTCCTGGGCAAAACGTACTGGTCCGTAACGCCTATCGGAGAACGGAAGAGTCACACGACGGGAGGTATTGTTATCGGCTTTGACGATGAGCAGCAGTATTTCAGTCCTTTGACCAGGTGGGTGCTCAACTCAATCATGGCCGTTCCATCCCAACTTGCTCAATTGAGCGATATGGAAGTATTCCGTTATGTCACCCTGCGACTTCTTCTCCAGGAGCGGTTATTATCCTGGGTATCTGTGTGGAATCCCAGTTTTCTGACGCTGCTGCTTGATCCTCTTCCAGAGTGGTTTTCCCAGTTAACTGGAGATATCAGGCAAGGAACACTTGCTGTTGCCGCGAAGATAGTACCGCCACTCAGGGATAACATCCTCTCACACTGTAATAGCAATCCGCGCCGCGCTCAAGAATTGGAACGGCTGCGCGCAGCCTGGCAGGGCAAGACACCTACCGAGACGGATATCTCTGGAAGGACGCTTTACGAGGCTATCTGGCCCGAACGGCAATGCTGCTCTCGCCCTGCCGCATCTCAAAGCATATTTTCCCCACGCCGCCATCCAGCCAAAGGGCCTACTTGCCACGGAAGCCTTTATCTCTTTTCCATTCTCGCCACCAATTCTTCACGCTAACAAAGATGATCTATCCGCTTTATCCTTGCTCTCTCAATTCTTCGAATTTGAAGAGGCAGACGAAGGAGCAGCAGCGATCAAACTAGCGCACGAACTACAGGCAGGACGAAGGTACTCGGTGATTGTTAGCACTGGCGGCGGTCTCTACCGTTACCGTCTGAACGACCTGATCGAGGTGGCAGATTTCTATCACCAGTGCCCACTGATTCGATTCGTCGGGAGACAATCTAAAGTGGTGGATATTTGCGGAGAGAAGCTGAACGAAGACCTTGTTCGTACTACTGTTGCGAGCCTGCTTGAAAAGCATGCACTGCATGCGGAGTTCTGGATGATGGCACCGGAGTGGCCACCCGAAGGCCGTCCATTTTATACACTATTCATCCAGTTCGACGCCGGTGCTGCCTTCGATGAAAGTCAGCTCGGCGACATCGCTCAAGAGATCGATGAGGCGCTGCAAGAGAGCTATCACTACGAGTACAGCCGGAGACTGGGGCAGCTTGATAGCTGTCGCCTTTTCGTTATTGCGCCGCAGAGCGACAGCTACCACACCTACCTGGCTGTCTGCACCGACTTAGGGCAGCGCCTGGGAGACATCAAACCGGCTGCGCTGCACGCCTACCAGGGGTGGTCTCAACGGTTTACAGGCAGCTTCGTCTGAAAAGCCTCTAAATACGACATGGCATTTCTTCTATCAGGCATCAACTGGACGCATATGTTCCTGCTTAGCAGGCTTATAGATGAGGATATAGTTCATCACGGGTATGCTTATTCCGATGCCCGGTATCCTCACCGGAAACACGGCCACTTCAAACCCCAGCTTCCCCAGAGCTTCCTTCACGTCCTTTGCGCTGGCGCTATAGGCGACAGGCCCCAGGATATGCCTGATGAGCCAATTTTTCGTTCCCTCAACAACGTGCTCGATGAAGTCCTGTTTCTGCATTAACCAGTCTCTTGTCGTGACCACGCCCCCTGGCTTGAGTACCCTGTACCACTCTTTGAACAAGAGCGCTTTTTCCCCGGCAGAGAAAAACTGGATGAAGAAATCAGTTTCTATCCAATCGAAATTCTCACTGGCAAACGGCATGTGTAAGGCATCACCTTCGACGAAGGAGACTCGCGCCGGGTCAATATCCTGGCAGGTCTCCAGAAAACGCGCGGATTGGCTCACAGCATAGGGAGAAATATCCAGGACTTCAATGCTGGCCACGCTATTGAGCTTTCTTACGAAGCGCGTAAAAGTGACGGTGGTATAAGGAGACGCGGTCCCACAGAGCAGTACGCGGGGGGCCTTTCTTGCGAGCGGGTCGGGCCAGCCCAGAACGTTCATCAGACTCGAAGATGTCCGATAAAACACGCGAAGCTGCAGCTTACGTATAAGGTGTAGATGCTTCTTCTTAAAGCTCTTGTGATACTTCCCCGTGCGAAAAACATCTCCGGTCTCCTGCATGATGTATCCCTCCAAAGTGGTCATAAGGCCTTTTCAGGAGAGAGCAGAGTAAGTATTGTATCGACCTCTTGTTGTGCTCTTGCTACCTCTCCGGCAAAGATCAAGCCCATGGGATTTTTTGCCATGCGGCAAATTATTCTCGTTCTTTCCTGCTTCAAAACATCATCTCTTTCGGTGATGCCTGCTCTTACGCTTTGGGGGTCTACGTTTTCGGGCAAGGGATGTTTATCGATAGTGCAAATTCCTGCTGAAACGGCTGCCTTCATGTTATAGATGGTCTGCTCTCTTCGGTTAGCTCCTAGAATGGTCATAATGGCATCAGTATAGTTTGTCCAGCGAGGATTACATTCTGCCAGATAATTGCCTACTGGTTGCTTTCTTCGTATTCGTAGTCTTTTTTCTAGCTCTCCTGGGATCATGATATCCAGGTTTGCCACGCCTCTGATAGAGGCAAACTCTACGCCGCACTGCTGAGCTGTCCATCTCAACAAGGCCTCAAAGAACACGGCTGTCTGTTCTTCATATTCTTGCTGCATGCGCTGCATATATGCATTCTTGGGAATATACGTACTTGTTCCAATGCATGCTTTACTGCCTGGCTTTTGCAACTGACCATTCCATCCGAGTGACTCTACCCGATTCTCCATAATCACTACAGACATGCCGGGAGAGTCGACAAAGTCTATATACCGGCTGATCACGACCCTGGCTTCCTTCTGCACATTCATGGTAGCTGCCAGATGTGTTTGTGACACAGCTAATGCCTCTTGCCACTGTGTATAGTATTGAGCATGGTCGGCGTCTCCGTCTTGTACGACGATGATGCCACCTGCGTTTTCATAAGCCAAGCAGCAGCCGTAATTGCCATCTTCCTCGGCTGCCCGGAGCATTACTCCCAAGGGATAGGCTTCTGCTAATCCTGCCTTTTTGTAGACATCCTCTACCCGTCGGAGAAAACGTTCCGCTTCTCTGGCAACCTCATAGATACTTGCGATCGTATAATCAGGAGGGTAAAAGCCTTCCAGGCCAAACTCATCAACCAATTGATAAAAGCTTGCTTTGTTTTTCAGCACATGGGTCATCTTGCCCGGGAGGCCCCATGATTCTGCTCCAAGTTCATTTTGCAGGCGTGTCTCTATTTCAGGAACATTAATGTACGGCACCACCAAGGGTACCAGTTCTGGCGTTTTCCCCTTTTCCATTTTGAGTTCGTCAAATGTTGTAGGGGTAACATCTTTGCCAAAGAGCGCGCTGAGATAGGTCATTTGGGCCTGGATCTCCGCCGTAGGTAAGCTCACGACTGCACGTATATTCCTGGCATTCAGAGGGAGATGACCGCATCTTTCTCCATAGTAGTGTTGCACATAATTGATCATGGTCTCATTAGAAGCACGTAACACTCCCTCGTTGCCTACGTTATGAAAGCCCACACCAAGAGTTCTTGGAATGGGCGATGCAAATAATGGTATATGCAGGATACTCATACTTATAAAACAACCTTATTGCGTGTGATTTCCGTTTTTCAAGATACTCCCAGCCATCAAGTACGCTCAGCATTCTCTAGAGACTGGCGAAAGATGGAATTGACCAGAGATAGCACATGTGGTTCAGAACGATATTATACGCGTTCAAAAGATACTGTCAATCTAGTGAGAAAGAAATCCTGAAACCACGCTGGCAGCCTACTTCATGCAAAAAGAGCTGATTGCATGCCCCAAGACCTTGCACCTTTTCTGTCTGCAAGGTTTTGTCTGCAGCACTGCTTGTCAGACCACATGCTGCATGGTAGTATACAGGTGCAGAAGCAGATTCGTTTTTTGTAGAGGTGGGTCAAGCAGTGTCACGGCAGAAGGGCTTTCTATCAACCAAGTCATGTTCATGACAAAAGAAACCATAGGCCCGAAACCGCTCTCACGCCGTCAGGCATTGGTCCTGTTGGCAGGTGTCCCGCCGCTGGCGCTTGGCCTTGCTTCAGATAGCCCCCGAGTGTCTCCGGGAGGCAGGAGAGCAACGATGATTCGAGTGGCGCTCCTCAGTTTTTGGCATGTCCACGCGCGCGACTATGTCCAACAGGCGAGCGCCAACCCCGCGACCACTATCACGGCGGTCTGGGACGAAACGCCGGAGCGCGGCCGTGCTCAGGCACACGCGTTAGGCGTGCCTTTCTACGAGAATCTGCCTGAGCTGCTGGCCCAGGCCGAGGTGGATGGCGTCATGGTCACCACGCCGACGACGATGCACCGGGAGGTGATTGTGGCAGCGGCTAAGGCGGGCAAGCATATCTTTACCGAAAAAGTGCTGGCCCCCACCCTGCGCGAATGCAACGAGATCGCAGCAGCGGTTGAGCAGGCCGGGGTCGTGCTGGTGGTCTCGCTGCCACGGCTCTCGAGCGGCTCGACGCTGGCTATCAAGCAGATCCTCGACCGGAAGTTGCTAGGGGAGCTGACCGAGGTGCGGACACGTCTGACTCATGATGGCGCGCTCAGGACCAGGCAACATCCCCAGGGCTGGTTACCCCCTCCCTTTTTCGATCCCCAGCAATCGGCTGGGGGCGCGATGATCGATCTGGGGGCACATCCGATGTACCTGGCTCGGCTCTTCCTGGGCCTGCCCCAGAGCATCAGTGCCACCTATGCCTCGCTCACCGGACGTGCCGTGGAGGATAATGCGGTGGTGGTGCTGCGCTCCCCACAGGGGACCGTGGGGATCGTCGAAGCCAGCTTTGTCAACCCCTTCTCACCGTTCACCATCGAGGTTCATGGTACACAAGGGAGCCTGCTCTATGGGACGCCGGACGGGAACCTGCGCATACGCAGCGCAGTCGCGGGGACACCAGGAACTTCCCAGTGGCGCGTCTGGACGGACATCCCTGCCGATCTACCGACTCCCTTCTCGCAATGGGTCACACACATCCAGCAGGGAACCCGTGCTCGTGAGAATATCCAGGCCGCCATCGACCTCTCCAGGCTCTTGGAGGCGGCGAACCGTTCCGCCACAATGAATCAACCGATCCTCCTGGACGCGTGACCACTGAGCGGTAGGTGAAACAGGCATACGACGAGGAGGGAGGAAGGGACTACAAGGGGTTGCTAGACATGGTCTACGACATCATAGGAGGTGCAGATATGAAATATGCCCGCTTTCTGACACGGGGACACTATCATGAAGGCATTCTGGTTGAACCTGGCATGTTGCTCGATGAGTCGGGGACGAGTCATCACGAGGACGAGGTAACGTTTCTTCCTCCTGTAATGCCCCACTCGGTGATAGGAGTAGCGCTCAACTTCGCCGATCATGCCGCAGAACTGAGTGTAGCGACACCTGAAGAACCAGCGCTGTTTTTCAAGCCGCCCAACACGTGGATTGGGCACCGGTCAACAGTCATTTATCCGAACAATGTAGACTACTTGCATTACGAAGTCGAGCTGGCTGTTGTGATCGGGCGGAGATGTCGCAAGGTGTGTGCAGCCGATGCCTTTGATGTGGTACGAGGCTATACCATTGCCAACGATGTCACCATCCGCGATTTTGTACGTAATTTTTATCGTCCGCCGGTGCGTGCAAAGGGATGGGATACATTTTGCCCTCTCGGCCCCTACCTGGTTGTGGGGGAAATTAGCGATCCCTATAACCTGGAATTGCGTGCCTATGTGAACGGTGAATTGCGCCAGCGTGCCAGTACCAGCCTGTTCGTGCATACCATTCCACAACTCATTGAGTTCATCAGCAGCTTCATGACGCTTGAGCCGAATGACATCCTGTTAACGGGGACGCCAAGAGGGCTTTCCCACGTCCGTCCTGGAGACGTGATGCGGCTCGAGATCGATGGCCTGGGCGCACTTGAAAATAGTGTCGTTGCTGAACCAGAGAGCGCATGAGGAAAAACTCCCCATCCCTCGCTTTGGCTTGTAGTGGCCGGAACAGCACGCCTAATGTAATCATCGCGGCATTGTCGCCAGGCAAAAGGAGCCATGAGATGCTTGATACGAACTGGATTCAGCCATCATTCAACATTATTCGCGCTGCATATGCAGAGCTGGTAGTCGCAGATCTGGAGAAAGCGAAAGCGTTCTACGTGGATGTACTTGGATTCGTAGTGACCGCGCAGACCGCCGATAGGCTCTATTTGCGTGGATACGAGGAACGTTTTCACCACAGCCTGGTCTTACGTCAAGGCGCTACAGCAATGGTCGATCACCTCGCCTTTCGTGTTGGTGCGCCGCAGGAACTTGATGCCCTGGCTCAATTATATGAAGGTCTTCAATGTCCAATACAATGGAGCATGGAAGAGGCGAGCGGGCAGCAGCGCATCCTTAAAGTGCAGGACCCTTTCGGTTTCCCAATCCGCTTCTTTTCATCCATGGCTCCTGCAAGGCGACTCTTGCAACGCTATGACCTCTATAGGGGCGCATCGGTGCTGCGCATCGATCACTTCAATTTCTTCGTTCCGAATGTTCAGGAGGCCTACGACTACTATAAACAATTGGGCTTTCGCTGTTCCGAATACACCGTCACCGCTCCTCCTGAAGAGAAGTTATGGGCAAGTTGGCTCTACCGCAAGCCGGGCGTGCATGATGTGGCGCTAATGAACGGCGCAGGTCCGCGCTTGCACCATCTCGGTTTCTGGGTCGGCGACATGCAAAGTATCATACATCTGTGTGATATTCTTGCCGCAGCAGGCTACAGCAAAGCCATCGAGCGCGGTCCAGGCCGTCACGGGGTAAGTAATGCGTTCTTTTTGCATGTTCGCGACCCGGATGGTCATCGTATCGAGTTCTATACAAGCGACTACTATACCGGCGATCCAGATTTCGAGCCGATTCGCTGGGATATCGACGATCCCCAACGTGGTACTTTCTGGGGACATGCCGCACCCAGCAGTTGGTTCGAGGAGGCTTCACCAGTTGCAGGCATGGACGGTACACCCAGGGCAACGCAACCAGCTCATCTCGATGAGCGACCACTCGTCGCGATCTAACCTTGAAAGCAATTGACATGCTGGCTCGTCCAACGTAGACTTTAATATTGAGCCGCTCAGCAGCGTACCACTGAGCCGGCTCTATATTGTGTCATGGGCGCGCAATTAATCGGGCGGCAGCTCCTGGTAGATCATCTTCACGTTGATGCCACGGCTGGTATTGACAAATCTCATCACGAAGTAGATCACGATAGCAACCGCAACGAAAACGAGTGCCCAACCAACGCCACTGGAGTTGGACAATGCGAGGTAGGCACTGCCGCTTGCCAGGAGACCCTTTATGACAGGCCAGACGAACGCTGCTGCGTACACAGGAACAATAAAGATGAGCCAGAGGATGCCATACCATACGAGGCGAGGCAGGCCCAGAAACTTACCCGTGTTGTTAGTAAGCTGGAAGAGATCAGGGCGACGATACGGTATCAAGATGGCATTTAACCCCGGCATGATCCACGTAAGCCCGGCCAACAGGATACCAAAGAACGTCGTACTTGCCAGAGATACACCGAAGAACGTCAGCACATAGAATACCGCCCCAAGCAGGATCGCGAGAACAATCACACGCAGCGGCGCATTTGTGCGCTCATTTACAACGCTGAACCACTCTGGCACCTGGCGGTCAAGCGCCCAGGCCAGCACGATACGCGNNAAGATCGCGTACACGGGACAAAGCAAGACGTTCAAGGTGATGTTACCCAGCGCCACAATCAACCATAGCGGCCAGACTCCCGGATGGACGGCTGTTGCCATCACTGGAGTAAATGGAGGCTGACCATTGAGGGGGGCAGCAGTAGTGTTCCAATAGAGGTATCCCCAGGCATTGGTCAGGTTAAAACCGAAGTGATTGCCCAGGATATCGATATAGAGCGAATTCATGAATATGGCAAAAATCAACGCTCCAATTACCGCAAATGCCACTGAGCGTCTGACGTTGCCCTTCACTTCACCAGCAATGTACGAGGAGAATTGGAAGCCGATGAACTGGAAAAGTATAACACTGACCAGGCCTGCAGGGCTGCCCAGTGAATAGTGGGCCTTGGCGGCTGCGCTCATAATTGCTTGGAATGAGGTACCCAGTTTCGGCAAGGCAGCATTCATCGAGCCTGGATCGATCGAGAAGGCGCCAAAGAAGCTGATTAGGACCGAGATGATAGCGAAGATGGTGAGACCCGTCACAACCTTGTGGAAGGTGCGCGTCTTCAAGATAGAGATACCAAAAATGACCAGTAAAATGACGATGCCGACAATAATTTTGCTGGTGTTATCCTGGAACCAATTCTGCGCATTGGCAAAGGCGCTTCCAGGAAAAGCAACACCGAGCAAGATACCGGTCAGTTGGATATTGTGTACTGCTACGATAATTTCAAAACCGATGATGGTGAGTGCCGATCCAACCAGCGTCCAGCTTTCAAGCCAACCCCAGAATGGGCCAATGATACGGGAGGTGAAAACATAGTCGCCACCGCTGCGTGGCATCGCGGTAGTGAGACTGGCGAAGATCAAACCCAGGAAGAAGCAGGCGATACCGGTAAGAAGAGCCATCCAGGCATATGCCGAAATACCTAATCCCTGCCACTCCGGGAAAAGCGCGTAGAAGACGACAGCCCAGCCTACTGACGTCCCTACGAAGGCGGAGATATTGAAGAAGAGTGCGTTGGCCATACTGACATCACGCACCAACCCCGACGCCTGCCTGACGAATAGCCCGCTGGGTGTAGCAGATTTTGCCATGAGTGCGAATCCCTTTCATGCAGGGAGCGCAATAAATTGTACTCCCAACTACCCCTGGACACGGAAAGCCCGTTCCAGCTTGTCTTTACCAAGATCAAAGACAAAGCCGCGCAGGATACCCTGGTTGGCCTCGCTTCCAGCGTTGAAACAGGTGGTGCGCCCAATCCTGGCCTGCCCACCGGCTTCGTGTACATGGCCGTGGACACTGACCAGTGGTTGAAACTCCTGGATGGCACGACGCACACCTGTGCTTCCCACCGGGACACGTAAGACGTCGCCCATAGTCACTTTGGGCCGCAAGGTCTTGTCAAGTTCCGGGGCAGTATCTATTCCACTATCATAGGGAGGGACGTGAATCATAAAAACAGAGTTATTGACGTTTTTCAATGTATCGGCGCTTGCTTTGACATGTTCATAATATTCTGCTTCGCTCCATTCACGCGGGGTATGCCAGGGAGTGGGATTGGCATAGTCAAAGCTAATCATTTCGTGGTGCTCGTTCAGTTGAATGGTTTTGCCAACAGGGTTGATGACATAGCTCGACTGTGCAATCATGGCATCAACACCGCGATCATCGTCGTTGCCTGGCATCATATAAAACTGTACGCCGCTCTTGCCAATGCGTTCCTCGGCTAACGCTACCCATTCGCCGACACGCTGAATCATTTTCTGGCGAAACAGTTCGTTCATCTTCACTGCATCCGCTCTCAGTGCGTTTACCTCATCCCAGTCGGTTACGTAGGGGTAGTAGCCGATATCAGAGATAGTATTCTCAAGTTTCTGGCGTTCGGTCTCGGTCTCGACGCTATACTCTTGATCCAGGAACGCGGCAGAGTAACGCCCGTTGCCCTGCGCGATGATCGGGACAATAGCCTTGCCTGTCAGATCACCGGCAATGAGGACAACATTCGCCTCGTACACGTTCATCTTGATGGCATTAAGAAGCTTGCGGTAGGTGCGGTTTGCAGCGTGCAGGTCGGAGCACATGTAACAGCGAAGATACTTGGCCATGCTCTCTCCTCTAGCAGAAGCCTGATAAAACTTGATATAGCCTGTACCAATGGCTTATTTGAGAAGTTACAAGAAAGTATACAAGAGCTTGAGGGAAAAAACAATAGGCTGCGCGAAGCTATTGGTGCATCCCTGCAGCCGATTGAACGGGCTGACTACGACCATACGGTAGCCGCTGTCCGCGGCCATCTCGGGGAGGAGGCCTTTGTCTCCGCATGGGCCGAGGGACGCACGATGACAGCGGAGCAGGTGCTTGCTACGGGAGAACGGACCCAGATCTCCTTTGTGAAGACAACTCAGCCTCAACGAGTGCCTGGTTGGCCTTGATACCGATGGACAAGAGCGGCATGATCGCGCTCGGCCTGGCCTGCGTAGGTTTCGGCGAAAGCTGCAATTGCGCGGTCAAACACATCGCTTCTGCCCAGGTAGCCGCTGATTTGCGCGGCATCGCCCGAGCGGGCATGAGCCCGAGCAAGAGCCCATCCACAGAATCGACAATACTCGATGAAGCCACCTTCGCTCAAGGTTTCGATATTCACCGTCAACTTCATGTCTCGCAGCTGGCGTATATAGTAGTCGGTGGAACCCAATCGTGTCCACCCAAGAAAGAGGTCGCTGGCCGCCTGCATGAGTCGTTGCCCGCAAACCACTCTCTGGGCGTGATTGGCATAGCCACTCGGGCCCAGGTGACGTTCGAGCACCGAGGGCTGCGCTTCCTTGATTTGCAAGAGGAGGGGATCGTTGCTGTCGTTGCCCAGCAGTAAGACAACGTAACAACGAGTACCGACGCTCCCCACACCGACAACTTTCTGAGCGACATCCAAGCATTGGTATTTGCTGAGGAGTACCTGCCGATCCTCCTGCACCGATGGCCGATATGCATCTACCAATCCCTTCAACTGGTGGATAAGTTTCTCGTCATCGAGGTGTGCGATCAGAGGAGGATCATCCTTGAACCGATGCTGGCCATCGACTTGCATCGTGAGCTTGGGAAATGCCTGTAGGCTTGAGCGCTGGCGAGACTTTTCGCGCTGTTTCGTGATGTACCAGCGAAATGTTGGATGCACAAATTGGAGTGAGCTCTCGTAGTCAATGCGGGAGTACCAGACATCGATATGGCGCATGTCGCTATACTTCCACATGTGCTCGCGATACGACTGGGCACAATTGAGGACAGCCCGCCTGTTAGTAGCGGCAGGGAAGCCGTTTGTACGCCCGCCTAAAACGATGCTGGCAGCAAGTCGCTTGATATCCCATTCCCAGGGGCCGGGGAGCGTCTCGTCAAAGTCATTCACATCGAAGACCTGATTGCGTTCCGGGGTGGCGTAGATGCCAAAGTTGTTGAGATGCGCGTCGCCACAGACCTGCACCTGGATCCCAGTGACAGGGGTTGTAGCCAGATCCTGCGCCATGACGATCGCCGACCCGCGCAAGAAGGTAAAAGGCGAGGCTGCCATGCGCTGATAGCGAAGCGACACGAGATGTGCCAGGCGGGAGCGGTTCTGTTCCTCCAGCAAGCTGAGCGGGTCAGGGCGATCAGCAGCCGGGGTCCACCCGGCATGGATGGAGCGAGGTACCTTGTTACGAAGCTCCCTGCCAGCAGCACGACGACCGGCTAGCGTTCGAGCGTTCTGCTCTCCTCCTGAAGAGACGATTACTTCATGCATTATCGGCCCTCCTTTCAGCGATACCTTTCATTGCGAACGGTTAGTTGAGCATTCCCTCTCCTCAGACTCTACTGCTGTTGGGGCATAATCTGCTGCTGGATCTGATCGCGTTCATCTTCTTCATCAACTGTTGTGATCCACGTGGGTTCCAGTGCTATTTCTTCAGCGAGTGCTACCTGTGAGGGAGCGAACCGTATCGTGACTGCCAGATCGCTCTCTGCCTTCCCGCGGAACACACCGCGCGTCGGCGTTACATCGGCGTAGTCTCGGCCGATAGCCACACGAACATGCCACTCACCGGCTAGCGTGTTGTTGGTGGGGTCGAAGCCGATCCAGCCGAGACCCGGTAAATACGCCTCAACCCAGGCGTGCATGGCATCACTGGTGGAACGCTCCTGGCTACGTCCCTGCTGAAGTAGGTAGCCGCTGACATAACGACAGGGTATACGCAGGTGACGTACCAGTGTGATCATAATATGTGCGAAGTCCTGGCACACTCCCTTATGCAGGCGTAACGCCTCATCGATTGGCGAATCGACGCGCGTGGTTTTGAGTGCGTAATCAAAGGTCTGGTAGATTGCACTGTTCAAATCGCTCACAACCGTCAGAGGGTCAGCCCGCCGCCGCACATCTAGTTCAAGAGCCAGTTCATAGAGGAGCTCGCTCGGGCTGGCAAAGTGGCTCGGCATCAAGGTATCCCAGTAGTCATCATTTGCCGTAAGAGCGTCCAGTTCATCCCAGGCATGCTCATCCAGCGCTAGCGGCAGTGGCGGAGGTGCTGTCACATCGACCAGCGCCTCGGCCGTTATGGTGAGCTGGCTATGGGAATTAGGGATGTCAAAATGATGCACCCGGTTGCCGAATTCTCCCCGGTACGTCATGATGTAGGCACGGGGGCTGGTGTGCAGGTGGCACTTCCATGATACTTTCGCTGATCGGCTTACTGTAGCGAAAGCGTGTTGTATGGCGAATGGTATAATACATCTGCTCTTGTCCTCCGACGTGAACACCGTTCTCCGGAATCTACCCAACTATGGCTTGTCCATAGTTGGTATCCGGTTCCTGCTTCGCCGAGGGGAGTTTCACTGATCCATCTTGCGACCGATCAGCCAGCGCTCCCCTCTCCACAGGCGTTTCACCCTTCCCGAGGAACTCCCGGTAGGGACCTGGATGCAACCCTTCTTTTGCCAGCGCTGCCAGGTTCAGCGCGGCGTTGAGATCGCAGTCGATGACCACTCCACACGCTGAGTTGTCACACACATAGGTACGCTTGGAGAGATCCATGTCTGCTTTGACATGACCACACCGCGAACACAATTTGGTCGAAGGAAACCAACGATCAGCAAACCTGAACTGCTCACTTTGCCAGGCCGTCTTATAGGCCATTTGGCGTTTGAATTCTCCGAAACCGACATCACTGATCGCCTGTGCCAGTTTGCGATTGTGCTTCATGCCCTCGACGTTGAGATCTTCGAGTACGACCATCCATGGACGCAAATAGGCATCGGTTGCTCTGGCCTGTCTGAGCAGCCGCTTCACCTGCTTCCGTTTCACCCGTGCGGCAATCTTCTCGGGGAGAGGAGGTGCTTCCATCGGCTGAGCCTTTTTGCGCTTCCCTGGTTTGACCTTGGCTTTCGGTTCTGGCAAGGAAGCAGTAATCTCGGCCTGAAGCTTCGCACGTTCCTCCTGCGTCAGGTGAGCGCGGGTGAGCAGGCTGCTACCCTGGTGCAGGGCATCCAGGCGAATGTGCGTTATCCGTGCGTACTTGCGGGCAAGCTTCTGGCGAGCCTTGACTCGGTTTTTACTGCCTTTCTGTTTGCGAGACAGGCGACGGTGTAAGCGTTTCAGGCGCTTGAGGTGAGCACGCAGGGCCTTGGGATTCTCCACCACCCGGCCATCGGAGCACTGGGCCAGCCGATTGATCCCCACATCGACTCCGATTAGCTCGGATGTTCCAGCAGGCGGATCGGGCACCTCTTCTTCCACCTGGACGGAAACAAACCACCGCCCAGCCTCCTCGGACACCGTCGCGGAAAGCACGTTGACTCCACTCGTGGGCACATACCCGCATTCTTTCAGGCGCAGTCGACCCAAACGAGGCAGGTCAATGGCTTGCTCGTAGACGTGAAGAGAACCGGTCAGTCTGAAACTGCCAAGCCCTTGCCGTTTCGTTTTGAAGGTGGGATACCCAGACGGGCCTTTCCATTTCCCCTCTTGTTTGAGTTGCACCCGGCGAAAGAAATTGGTGAAGGCCACATCCAAATCGCGCAGGGCCTCTTGTGGAGCGCACTTCGAGCATTCGTACAGCCAGGAAAGCTCACGCTGCTTGAGTTGGTTCAACTCCCGATGCAGCTCCATCGCGCTGATGCTCCGACCCGTCGTCTGGTAGACCTCTTGCTTGCGTTTCAAGCCCCAGTTGTACGCATAGCGGGCAGCCCCGGCGTGCTTCTTGCAGGCCGTGATCTGCTGGTGATTCAAGTCCAGTTCGGTGCGATAGCCCCGTGTGATCTGCACGATGGTTGCTCCCTAAAGAGGTGCTAGAACAGGGTTCTTTCTAGGGGATAGACTACCACAAAAGGGGTCAATTGTCTCGCTTGTGTACGTTTATTTTCAACCCCTCTGCCGGAGGCAGTTACGCTCGTTAGCGGCTACCGCTACGCGGTCAGGCACGTGCAAGGAGCGGCTAAGCTTGTGCTGCACCTCGGGATGTGAGGGCGACTTCAATCGGATAGGCAATATAAGCCTGGTAGAGACCACTATGAATAAGCGCACACTGGCGCTGGATACTCTCCAGGTATTCGTGCATATCGCCACTGAGAATCTCCTCAATCTGGTAGTAGTCGAGCGATGCTCGCAGGCGCCCGATAAGACGTTCGACACGTCCTGAATTGCGCGCGTTGGTAGCTTTTGCAATCGCCTGAAGCGCTCCCTGCATCATCGCGCAAGCGAAACGTACTGAGCGTGGAGCTTCGGCGTTTAACAGCAGGAACTCGGCGATATGGGCAGGGCGAATCACCGCAGTATAGACTTTGCAATACGCTTCAAACGAGGCGCAAGAGCGCAGCAGTCCTATCCAGCTCAAGTAGTCGAGCGGCTCATTCTCATCTTCGGTTTGCTCCGTCAGGAATACAGAGAAGTGCGTGTCCAGCGAGGCGGCAGTGGCTGTGGCCCGTTCGAGAAATCGCCCAATGCGAATAAAATGCCAACCCTGGCTGTGGCTCATCGTCGCATCGGTTAAGCCTTGAAAAAGATAAATTTCTTCCTTCACACTGTTGAGGAATTTATGTGGCTCCGCAAACCACATCT
>WNFM01135916.1_pt1 | contig 26035 bp, 23 predicted proteins | sample 5400271 | NCBI WGS metagenome assembly WNFM01 (sample SAMN13153352, study PRJNA577476) | soil metagenome | isolation source: 60 cm saprolite on Douglas fir-dominated hillslope | place: USA:California | collected 2013-09-17 | reverse complement strand
CCCCGGCTTCACAAATCGTCGCGGCTGTGCTATGTATTCATCCACTGGCTGCGACCTTCGCAGCCGGTCTTTTTTTACCCGAAGCCAAGGGAGAGCGGGTCTCGTGCAAGTCCTCGTCCGCGACAACAATGTCGACCAGGCGCTGCGCGCGCTCAAGAAGAAGCTGCAGCGCGAGGGCGTGTTCCGCGAGATGAAGCTCCGCCGCAACTACGAGAAGCCGTCCGAGCGCCGCGCCCGCGAAAAGGCCGAGGCGGTGCGTCGCTACCGCAAGCTCCTGAGGAAGCGCATGGAGCGCGAGGGCTACTGACGCAGCGCCGGTTTCCGGTCCCAAGCAAAGCCGCCCGGGTCTCCCGCGGCGGCTTTTTGATTGCCGGCTGCATCAACGGCGTACGTCCTTCGAGACGCCCGCTCCGCGGGCTCCTCAGGAAGAGGATCGGCCGCGAACGGCATCTTCCATTGGTGCGAGAAAGATAACCGCCTCATCCTGAGGAGCGGTCCGTAAGGACCGCGTCTCGAAGGATTGAACAGCCGCCCTATTCCAGCGCCTTGACGATCTGCTCGCACATCTTCTTGGCGTCGCCGAACAGCATCATCGTGTTGTCGCGATAGAAGAGCTCGTTCTCGACGCCGGCATAGCCGGACGCCATCGAGCGCTTGACGAAGAGCACGGTCTTGGCCTTCTCGACGTCGAGGATGGGCATGCCGTAGATCGGCGACTGCGGATTGGTCTTGGCGGCCGGGTTGGTCACGTCGTTGGCGCCGATGACGAAGGCGACGTCGGTCGAGGCGAAATCGCGGTTGATCTCGTCGAGTTCCTGCACGTCTTCATAAGGCACGTTGGCCTCGGCCAGCAGCACGTTCATGTGCCCGGGCATGCGCCCCGCCACCGGGTGGATGGCGTACCGCACCGTCACGCCTTCGCGCTTCAGGACGTCCGCCATCTCGCGCAGCGCGTGCTGCGCTTGCGCCACCGCCATGCCGTAGCCGGGGACGACGATCGCCGAGCTCGCATTCTTGAGGATGAAGGCGGCATCCTCGGCGCTGCCCGACTTGACCGAGCGGTCGCCGGCCGCGGCGCCCGCCGCCACCGTGCCGCCCTCGGTGCCGAAGCCGCCGAGGATGACGTTGAAGATCGAGCGGTTCATCCCCTTGCACATGATGTAGCTGAGGATGGCGCCCGACGAGCCCACCAGCGCGCCGGTGATGATGAGGAGGCTGTTGGCGAGCGTGAAGCCGATGCCGCAGGCGGCCCAGCCGGAATAGGAGTTGAGCATCGAGATGACAACCGGCATGTCGGCGCCGCCGATCGGCAGGATGAGGAGGAACCCCAGCAGCAGCGACAGCGCGACGACGGCCCAGAACGCCGTCGCCGACTGGCCGATGACGAACAGCACGGTGACGGCGACGAGCAGGAGGCCCAGCAGCGCGTTGAGAATGTGTTGCCCCGGGAAGACCAGCGGCTTGCCGGTGATCAGCGCCTGCAGCTTGCCGAAGGCGATGATCGAGCCGGTGAAGGTGACGGCGCCGATCGCCGTGCCCAAGGACATCTCGATCAGGCTGCTGATGTGGATGGCGCCAGCGGCGCCGATGCCGTAATCGGCGGGCGCGTAGAATGCCGCGGCGGCGATGCACACTGCGGCGAGGCCGACCAAGCTGTGGAAGGCGGCGACGAGCTGAGGCAGCGCGGTCATCTGGATGCGCAGCGCGATGAAGCTGCCGATGATGCCGCCGATGATGATGCCGAGCGCGATTACCGCGTAGCTGACGACGCCGGGCATGGCGAGCGTGGTGACGATGGCGATCACCATGCCGACGATGCCGTAGATGTTGCCGGCACGCGCCGTGTCGGGCGAGGAAAGGCCGCGCAACGCCATGATGAAGCAGACGGAGGCGACGAGGTAGAGCAGGGCGGAGAGGTTTGCGCTCACGGGGCCGTGCTCCTATTTCGGCTTCTTCTTCTGGAACATCTGCAGCATGCGCTGCGTCACGATGAAGCCGCCGAAGATGTTGACCGAGGCAAGGATGACGGCGATGAAGCCCATCACCTTGGAGAAACTCACCCCCGCCGGCCCGGCGGCGATCAGCGCGCCGACGATGATGACGCTGGAGATGGCGTTGGTGACGCTCATCAGCGGCGAGTGCAGCGCCGGCGTGACGCGCCAGACGACGTAGTAGCCGACGAAGCAGGCCAGCACGAAGACGGTGAGGAAGAAGACGAACACGTCGCTATGCGACGCTGCCACACTGCTGTCCATGTCTCACGCTCCTGCCGCGGGCGCGGCGGCGGCCAATTGGGGATGAACGACCGCGCCGTCGCGCGTCAACAGCGTCGCTTTGACGATCTCGTCGGCGGTGTCGATCCTGAGCTGCTTTTCCTTGTCGACGAGCAGGCCGAGGAAGGCCAGCAGGTTCTTGGCATAGAGCTGGCTGGCGTCGACGGCGATGCGCGAGGGCACGTTGGCGTGGCCGACGATGCTGACGCCGTTCGCCGTCGTCACCGTCTCGCCGAACTCGCTGCCCTCGACGTTACCGCCCTGCTCGACGGCGAGGTCGACGATGACGGAGCCGGGCCGCATCGCCGCCACCATCTGCCGCGTGATCAGCACCGGCGCCTTGCGCCCGGGGATGAGCGCGGTGCAGATGACGATGTCGGTCTTGCGCAGCGCCTCGGTGACGTGCTCGCGCTGGCGGCGGGCGAAATCCTCGCCCATCTCCTTGGCATAGCCGCCCGCCGTCTCCATCGCCTTCATCGCCTCGATGTCGACGACCAGGAACGTCGCGCCGAGGCTCTCGACCTGCTCCTTGGCGGCGAGCCGCACGTCGGTGGCGGAGACGACGCCGCCGAGACGCCGCGCCGTGGCGATCGCCTGCAGCCCGGCGACGCCGGCGCCCATCACCAGCACGCGCGCCGGCGCGATGGTACCGGCCGCCGTCATCATCATCGGCATGGCGCGGCCGAACTCGGTCGCGGCATCGAGCACGGCGCGGTATCCGGCGAGGTTCGCCTGCGACGACAGCACGTCCATCGATTGCGCGCGGGTGATGCGCGGGATGAGCTCCATGGCGAAAGCGGTGAGCCCGGCGCGGGCATAGGCCTCGACATCGGCGCGTTGCTGCAGCGGCTGCAGCATGCCGATGAGCACGGCGCCGCGCTTCATCAGCGCCACTTCGTCGATCGCGCCCTCGCCTTGGCGCAGCGGCCGCTGCACCTTGAGGACGATGTCGCCGGCGCCGAGCGCCGCGGCGGCATCGCCGGCGATCTTCGCGCCCGCCGCCTCATAGGCCGAATCCGGGAAAGAGCCGCCCGCTCCGGCGCCGCTCTCGACCACCACATCGAGCCCCATGCCGACCAGGCGCTTGGCGGTGTCCGGCGTGGCGGCCACGCGCCGTTCCTGCGCACGGCGTTCCTTCGCGATGCTGATCTTCATCGGACGGACGTCCTTATTGCCCCCGGGGCCGCCGGCGCCCCGAGGGCGCAGCGGCGCGACACAATGACGTGAGGCCGGCAATTTGTGAAGTGTTTGACGGGAAATCGATTCGCCGCGCACACCGGGCCGGGCGCGCGGTATCGATTAACGGTTCGTAAAAGCCGGTCAAGCAGCCTGGCCGGGAGCGCCCGCTGGCGGCGCTCTTTTCACCATCGCCGCCGCTGTCTAAGATGCGCCGGCACAGCATTGGGGCGGGCTCTTGTCGTCAACTGTCGCGCGAGAAGCCGGCCCAGCGGCTCCCATCCGCCGGGGAATAAAGCCCATCGATACCCGTTGTCATCCCGTCAGGTCAGTGCGAGGGACCGGCTGCCGCCGGGGTTACGCACCATGAGCGTGCCGGTCAGCGACCAGCTGATCGCCGTTCTGCCCCGTTTGCGGCGGTTCGCCCGCGGACTGACCGGCTCCGCAGCCGATGCGGACGATCTCGTCCAGGCGGCGTGCGAGCGGGCCCTCACCCGCGCGCACCAGTTTCAGGAGGGGACACGCTTCGATAGCTGGATGTTCCGTATCGTGCAGACCATATGGATCGATCAGCTGCGCTCGCGGGACACACGGCGCGAGGAGGTCGAGGAGCAGGGCATGCATGTCGGCACCGACGAGCCGGCACGGCGCATAGAGGCGCGGCTGGCCTTGCAGGAAGTGCGCACCGCGCTCAGGGAGCTGCCGCCGGAGCAACGGACGGCGCTCCTGCTCGTGACGGTGGATGGGTTGAGTTACAAGGAAGCGGCGGAAGTCGCCGAAGTGCCGGTGGGAACGATCATGAGCCGTCTGGCGCGGGCGCGCATTGCGCTCCAAGCCAAGCTCGCGGCGGGCGGTGGCCTTCGAAGGAGTGCGAGCGATGCAAAAGCCGAGTGACGAAAGGCTGGTTGCCTATCTCGACGGCGAGCTTGCCGAGAGCGAGCGCGCCGAGATCGCGCTTTGGCTCGAGCGCGACGAGGCGCTGCGCGAGCGTGCGGCGCAATTGACCGAGAGCGCGGCGCTGCTGCGCAGCGCCTTGGACGAGGTGCTGCGCGAGCCGGTGCCGGAGCGCCTCATCGCCGCCGCGCGCGGCGAGACGACCGGCACGGTGGTCGATCTCGCGGCGGTGCGGGCCACGCGGACGGCGCGGCGCTTCGGCGACCGGCGCTGGTGGATCGGCATGGCCGCGGCCGCCTCGATCTTCGGCATCATGGTCGGCTCGGGGATCGGCTATTTCGTCGCCAACGAGCCCACGGCGCCGGACCAGGCAGCCGCGGCGGGCTGGCTCGACAACGCGGCCGTCTATCACAACCTCTACGTCAATGCCGGCGCGGATGATGATCATCTGGGCTTCGACGTCGCCGCCGGGCAGAAGCTGCCGCAAAATTTCCGCGTGCCCAACCTCAAGCCGTGGGGTCTGGACTTCCAGGGCGTGCGCTACCTCATCATCGAGGGACGGCCCGCGACACAGCTCTTCTACACCACCGACAACAAGGCGCTGGGTCCGCTCACCGTCGTCGTCGCCAAGACCTCGAAGCCGGATGTCGCTCCGACAATGGAGCGCCACGGCGACGTGAACCTGCTCTATTGGCGCCATCACGGCACCGCCTACGCCCTCGTCGGCACCGCCAATTACGGCTATCTCTGGAACATCCACAACGACATCGCCTACCAGCTCGACGCGATCTGAGCGGGTAGGCGCACGCGCGTTGCGCCGCGCGAGCCCCGGCATCCGCCGGGGCTTTGCCTTTGGCCGCGCCGCGGCCGCGTGGTATGAAGCGCGCAAAGCCATGATGCGCGGCGCCGTCATAACCGGGCCCGGAGCGCCGCTGGCGCTCGCCGCGGCCGCCCTGTTCGGCGCCAGCACGCCGCTCGCCAAGCTGCTGCTCGGCGAGGTGGCGCCGTGGCTGCTGGCGGGATTGCTCTATCTCGGCTCCGGCATCGGCCTCGCCGCGATCGGCGGCGTGCGCGCGCTTGCCGGCGCCGCACCGGCGGAGGCGCCGCTACGCCGCACCGACCTGCTCTGGCTTGCCGCGGCGGTGATCGCCGGTGGCGTCATCGCCCCGGTCCTGTTGCTACGCGGCCTGGCGCAGTCGAACGCCGCCGCCGCGACGCTGCTTCTCAATCTCGAGGGCCTGTTCACGCTGGCGATCGCCTGGCTGGCGTTCCGCGAGAATGTCGACCGCCGCATCGCGCTCGGCGCAGCGGCGATCCTGAGCGGCGCCGCCCTGCTGTCGTGGCAGCCGGATCTCGGCGTGGGAACCGGCCGGGAGGGCGCACTCGCCATCATGGGCGCATGCCTGTTCTGGGCCGTCGACAACAATCTGACGCGCCGGCTGTCCGGCGCCGATCCGCTGCAGATCGCCGCGGTGAAGGGCCTCGTTGCCGGCGCCGTCAATCTCGCACTCGCCCTGCTGCTGGGCGCGCGGTGGCCGGGCGCCGGCACCGCGCTTGTCGCCGGCGCGGTCGGCTTCGCCGGCTACGGCGTCAGCCTCGTGTTCTTCGTGCTGGCGCTGCGCCACCTCGGCACGGCGCGGACCATGGCCTATTTCTCGACGGCTCCCTTCATCGGCGCCGTGCTCGCCGTGGCGCTGCTCGGCGAGCCGGTGACGGCGACGCTGCTCGCCGCCGCGGCGCTGATGGGCGTGGGCCTATGGCTCCATCTCGCCGAGCGCCACAGGCACCGGCACGAGCATGCGCCGTTCGCGCACGAGCACCGGCACGTCCACGACTTGCATCACCGCCACGACCACCGGCCGCTGGATCCCGCCGGCGAGCCGCACACCCATGCGCATGTTCATCCGCGGCTGGTGCACGGTCATCCGCATTATCCCGACCTCCACCACCGGCACGAGCATTGAGCGACATGTCGGTTTATGATCGCCCGATGGCGCGGCCGGAGACGGGCATCGGCGACGTGCGCGGCGGCAAGGGGGTCGATCCCTTCCCGCGCAAGGGGCGCGACCTGCGCCTCGACTTCTTCCGCGGGCTGTCGCTGTTCTTCATCTTCATCGACCACATCCCCAACAATTTCCTCGGCTACTTCACCTTGCGCTCGATCGCGTTCTCGGACGCCGCCGAGGTGTTCATCTTCATCTCCGGCTATACCGCGGCGCTCGTCTACGGGCGCACCATGAGCCAAAGGGGCGCGCTGTTCGCGACGGCGCAGGTATATCGGCGCGTCTGGCAGCTCTATGTCGCGCACATCTTCCTCTTCGTCATCTTCACGGCCGAGGTGTCCTACACCGTGCTCGCCGTGAACAACCCGATGTACAACGAGGAAATGGGCGTCGGCGATTTTCTGCAGGAGCCGCATGTCGCCATCATCAAGGCGCTGCTGCTGCAGTTCCAGCCGACCTTCCTCGACATCCTGCCGCTCTACATCGTGCTGCTCGGCATCTTTCCCCTCGTGCTCATCGCCCTGGCGCGCGGACCGCTTTGGGCGCTGCTGCCCTCGGCGGCGCTCTACGCGCTGACGCTGCGGCATGGCTGGTCGCCGCCCGCCTATCCCGCCGATCACGTCTGGTTCTTCAACCCGCTCGCCTGGCAGTTCCTGTTCATCATCGGCGCCAGCGCCGGCCACGCCCGCGTCAGCGGCCGCTGGCCTTTCCCGCACGCGCCCTGGCTGTCGCAGCTCGCCGTGACCGTCGCCGCGGTGCTCGTCGTCATCAACATCAGCTGGGCGATCCATTGGGTGTACGACCCGTTCCCGGCGCTTCTCGAGAAGCTGCTGTACAACTTCACCACCGACAAGACGAACCTGGCGCCGTTCCGGCTCCTCAACTTCCTTGCGCTGGCGCTGGCCACGGTGCATTTCGTGCGGCCCGAAAGCGGCTTCCTGCAGTGGCTGGTGACGCGGCCGGTCATCCTGTGCGGCCAGCATTCGCTCTACATCTTCTGTCTCGGCATCCTGCTCGCGGTGCTCGGGCATTTCGTGCTGTCGGAGTTCTACGGCACCCTGCCGATGCAGATCGGCGTCAACCTCGCCGGCTTTGCTGCGATGGTCGGCGTGGCGGCTTTGCTCACCTGGTACAAATCGGCCGGCAGCGCCGGCTCTTCGGCTCCGGCCACACCTTCGGAGTGACCGACACCATGCGCGTCCTGATGGTCCTCGGCAGCGTGCTCCTGGCGGCACTCCCCTCGCCCGCCGCACCGCGCGCGCCTGACTGCAGCATCCCCGCCGACATCGTCGAGGACGATCCCCGGCTCCCGGAACTTGCCGAGCAATTGCGTCAAAAGCATCCGATTACGATTGTCGCCATCGGCGGCGCATCGACCGCCGGGATAGCCTCCGGCAACGCCGCCGAGTACGCTTACCCGAAGCGGCTCCAAACCGCACTGCAGCGCCTCTACCCCGACGTGCCCATCACCGTGCTCAACAAGGGCGTGTCGCGGCAGACGACCCAGGAGATGGTCGACCGCTTCCCGCGCGACGTCTATGCGCTGTCGCCGACGCTGGTGATCTGGGAGACCGGCACCTTCGATGCGGCGCGCGGCGTCGATGTCGACGTCTTTGCCGCGGCGCTCGAATCTGGCCTAGCCGATCTCAAGGAACATAAGCTGGAAACAATGTTAATAAATATGCAGTATAGCCGAAGCACGGCCTCGGTGATCAATTTCGGGCCGTACCTCGAGGCGATGCAGCACATCGCCGATGTCGACGGCGTTTACCTGTTCAGGCGGTTCGAGATGATGAAATACTGGTCCGAGCAAGGCGTCTTCAGTTTCGGCGAAGTCCCCGCCGAGCGGCGGACCGAGCTCGCCACGGAAGTCTATCAATGCCTCGCCGACCGCCTCGCCGACGCCATCAGCTACGCCATCACGACGCAATGAAATGACATGACGGAAACCAGCGCTACCCTCGCCGAGACCCTGCCGGGCCGTCTCCATCGCCGCACGCTGATGGCGCTGGTGCTGCTCGGGCTGGCGGCGGCGGTGCCCATCCTCATGGCGCCCGCGGGCCGCGGCGCCGGCGCCTCGATCGACCGCTGCGGCATCCCGCCCGAGCTCACCTCGCTGGGCGCGCCGCTGCCGCACACCGCGCAACGCCTCAATGCCGGGCAGCCGCTCACGATCGTCGCGCTGGGCTCGTCTTCGACCGAGGGGGTGGGCGCCACCAGCCCCGAATTCAGCTATCCGAGCCGCCTCGCCGCAGTGCTCCAGGCGCGCTTCCCGGACGCGCCGATCCGCGTCGTCAACCGCGGCGTCTCGGGCGAGCTGTCGCCGCAAATGGTGGCGCGCATCGAGCGCGACGTGCTGCCGGAGCACCCCGATCTGGTGATCTGGCAGCTCGGCACCAACAGCGTGCTGCGCGATATCGATCCGGCCGCCGAGGTCGAGGTGGCGCGGCGCGGCATCGGGCTCCTCAAGGGAGCGGGCGCGGACGTACTGCTGATGGATCTGCAATATGCTCCGGCGGTGCTCGTCCACGCGGGATATCGCGAGATGCTGCACGTCCTCTCCGGCGTGGCGCGCAGCGAGGACGTGCCGTTGTTCCGGCGCTTCGCGGTGATGCGCCATTGGGCCGAGGACGGGCGGATGACGCTGCCGGTCATGCTGGCGGTCGATCGGCTGCACATGTCCAATGCGAGCTACGACTGCCTGGCGCGCCAAGTTGCCCGCAGCATCGTCCTGGCCACGCGCAGCTGAAGCCGCGCTGGCAATCGCCGCGCAAAATAAGGCGCCCGCACCACCAACCGGCGGTGCGGGCGAGTTTCCAATCCCAGTCGCACTAGGCGAAAAGCAAACGCGGGCGCGCGGGGTATGGTTCCCGGCAGCCATTCCGGCGGGCCTAGGGCTCCGGCGTTTTTCCTCCCCGCCGCCCGGCGGTACCGCCGCTCTCCGAGGTTCCCGGCGGGTTGGCGCGCGCCGGCTTCGCCGCGGCGCGGCGGCTGCGCAAAGGCGGCGCGGCACTGGCCCCCGGCGCGACCGTGGCGGTGCTCGGCGCCTCGGTCCGCGGCTTGCTGCCGGCGGCGGCGCGATCGGCAACGGCGCCGCTCTCGGCGGCGATCTCGGCCTCGGCCTTTTGCCAATGTTCAGCGTCCTTCCCGTGCGGCCGACCCCCGCGCACCCAGATTTTATAGGCACGCTCGCGAATGCGCGCTTCCTTGTCCGAATCCATGCTTCTTCTCTCGTCGATCGTCAGGTAGTCGGGGCAGTCCGGTCTAGCGACCGAGATTTCCGTAAGGCCGCACGGGCCCGGCACTGTTCATGAGCAGCAGCATCAGCACGCGGCGCTGCTGATCGCCGGATTCCGGCCTGGTCTCGGCCGGGGTGACGATCGCCGCCGCTTGCGTCGTGTCCGGGGCCGTGGACGTCCCCGAGATCGGCACGGGCACGGTAGATGTCCCCGAGATCGGCGCGGTGGTTGCCGGCACCGTCGCTTCCACCGCGCTGCTCGGCGCTTCATTGAGGCTTTCGCCCGAGCGGGCGGGCAGGGTGAGGATCAGCAGGGGTGCGGCGGCAAGCCATGCCAGACGTGTCTTGGGGAATCGCGGAGGGCCGGAGCAAATATCACGGAGCTGGGCCATGATCGCCTCGCCGCGCTTCATGCGCTGCCACTAAAGAATACAGCGGCGGAACGATAAGGTTCCGCCGCTGCCGGTCCCTCTACCTAATAGACCAAAACCCGGCGCAAGGGTCAGAAATAGCGCTCGGGCACGCGGATCACGTCGTCCGGCTGGATCGGCGTGTTGAGCAGTGCGCGGTGCTGCTCGCCGTTGCGCGTCACCACCACATAGCCTTCGTTGGCGCGGTAGGTGAAGCCGCCCGCCGTCGCCACCGCGCTCATGACGCGCATGCCGCTGGCATAGGGGTACTCGCCGGGCTTGGTCACTTCGCCGTAGATGTAGAAGGGCCGATAGGCGAGGATGGTGACGCTGACCTTCGGGTTCCGGATATAGCCCTGGCCGAGCTTCTTCTCCATGTCGCGCTCGACCTGCGCGCGGGTGAGGCCGGCGGCCTTGATGTCGCCGATCAGCGGCGAGCTCACCGTGCCGTTGTCGCCAACGGCATAGTCGCCGGTGAGATCCTCGGCGCCGAGCACCTGGATGTGCAGCTTGTCGCCCGGCCCGAGCCGGTAATTGGCGTCGTCGGTCTTCGCCGATTCGAGCAGCGGCAGGCCCGAGCCGCCCGATGAGCAGGCGGATAGCGGCAGGGTCACCGCCAGGGCCGCCAGGACCATGCGGATGGTCGAACGCATCGTCAATTCCTCTCCCGTTCCAAATGACCGTGGATGGCGCGCAGAAGAACGGCGGGGAACGCTCAACGTTCCACACCCACCGCCGATTTCACCCTAGCGGTTGGTCGGCGATCACCCCTGTTCCACCGGCACGGCCACGTAACGGCCCGCGCCCTTGCGCTCCAACCGCAGCAGGACCGAGCGTCGCTGCGCCTGGCGCGCCGCGGTGACCTTCTCGACCACCTCCTCGGGCGTCGCCACCGCGTCGCGGCCGACCATGGCGACGATGTCGCCGGGCGCCACGTCCTGCGCCGCCGCCGGCGCGTCGCCGGCGACGCCGACGACGAGGACGCCGCTCACGGCCTCGCCGAGGCGATAGCGCTGGCGCAGCTGCGGCGTGATGCGCGCCAGAGACAGCCCCAGCACCGTCACTGCGGCCTCCGCCTCGGGCTCCGGCTCGGGCGCGCGCGCCGCCACGAGCTTCTGCGGGTCGAGCGGGCCGATGGTGACCTTGAGCGACATCTCCTTGCCGTCGCGCCACAGGGTCAGCGGCACGTCCTTCCCCGCGGTCGTGCCCGCGACCAGTCGCGGCAGCTGGCGGCTGCGGTCGACCGGCTTGCCGTCGAAGCTGACGACGACATCGCCAGCCTGGATCCGGGCAGCGGCGGCCGGACCGTCGCTATCGATGACGCTCTGGATGTTGACGCCGAGCCAGCCGCGCCGCACGCGGCCGTGGTCGCGCAGCTGCTCGATCACCGGCCGCGCCAGGGCCGAAGGGATCGCGAAGCCGATGCCGACGCTGGTGCCGGTCGGCGAATAGATCGCGGTGTTGATGCCGACGATCTGGCCCTGCAGGTTGAACATCGGCCCGCCCGAGTTGCCGCGGTTGATCGCAGCGTCGGTCTGCAGGAAGTCGTCATAGGGGCCGGCGTTGATCTCGCGGGCGCGCGCCGAAAGGATGCCGGCGGTGACCGTGCCGCCCAGGCCGAACGGGTCACCGATCGCCAGCACCCAGTCGCCGACCCGCGCCTTGTTCGAATCGCCCCAGCCGATGACGGGCAGCGGCTGCTTGGCATTCACCTTGAGCAGCGCCAAATCGGTCACCGCGTCGCGCCCCACCACCTCGGCCGGGAGGTTGGTGTCGTCGGGCAGCGTCACGGTGATGCTGTCGGCGTCGGCGATGACATGGTTGTTGGTGACGACGAGCCCCGTTGGATCGATGATGAAGCCCGAGCCGAGCGACGGCGAGCGCGGCGACGGCAAGGCCGGCGCGCCGTTACCGCCGCCCTCACCGCAGTTGCCGTCGCGCTCGCCGAAGAAATCGTGGAAGAACTCGTCGAAAGGCGTGCCGCGCCCGGCATCGGCGCTCGGGCCCTGCGGCGCCGCCTTGTGCGACGTCGCGATGTTGACCACCGCCGGTGTCAGCTTCTCGGCAAGCTCGGAGAAGCCCTCGGGGCCGCGCGCCGCCGCCGGCGCGCTCCACAATGCCAGCGCCAGCGCAGCGGCGATCAGAACTGGGCGATGGGCGGGATGCATCGATCCGCTGGGCATGAGCATCTCTCCCTCGCCTGCCGCCGCCCGGTGCCCACGGACAAACTCGCGGCGGCAACACACGTCGCCATGGGAACGGAGCCCGCGCAGTCAGGTTCCACCGCGGGCCACGGCACGCGGGCGCGCGCATGCCGGAAGCCGGGGCGACGGCAGCCGCGGGCGCTAGCGCTGGGCGACCAGCGGGCAGCCGCCCTGGTCGAGCGGGCGGTACGCTTGGTCGCCCGGCACCGTCGCGAGGATCTTGTAGACGTCCCACTCGGCCTTCGATTCCGCCGGCGTCTTCACCTGCATCAGATACATGTCGTGCACCATGCGCCCGTCCTCGCGCAGCTTGCCGTTGCGGGCGAAGAAATCGTCGATCGGCAGCGCCCGCATCTTGGCGACGACCGCCTTGGCCTCGTCCGTGCCCGCCGCTTGCACCGCCTTCAGATAGTGCGTCACCTCGGAATAGACGCCGGCATGGATCATGGTGGGCATGTGGTGCATCTGCTCGAAGAAGCGGCGCGAGAAGGTGCGCGCTGTCATCGCGATCCCAATAGAAGCCGTCGGTCAGGATCATGCCCTGCGCCATCTGCAGGCCGAGGCTGTGCGTGTCGGTGATCTGAATGAGCAGCGCCAGCAGCTTCTGCCCGTCCTTCTGCAGGCCGAACTCGGCAGCCTGCTTGATCGCCGTCTGGGTGTCGCCGCCGGCATTGGCGAGCGCCACCACCTTGGCGCCCGAGGCCTGGGCCTGCAACAGGAACGAGGAGAAATCCTGGGTGTTGAGCGGGTGCCGCACGCTGCCGAGGACCTTGCCGCGGCTCGCTTTGACGACGTCGGTCGCGTCGCGCTCCAGCGCGTGGCCGAACGCGTAATCGGCGGTGACGAAGAACCAGGTGTCCTCGCCGCGCTCGACCATCGCCTTCCCGGCCACGTGCGAGAGGGCGTAGGTGTCGTAGGTCCAGTGCACGCCCGTGGGCGAGCAGGCCGGGCCGGTGAGGTCGGAGCTGCCCGGGCCCGACATCAGGAAGACGCGGTCCTTGTCCCTGCTGATCTGCTGGATGGCGAGCGCCACCGACGAGGTGGGCACGTCGACGATGGCGTCGACCTGCTCCTGGTCGTACCACTGGCGCGCGATGTTGGCGCCGATATCGGGCTTGTTCTGGTGATCGGCGGCGACCACCTCGATCGGCTTGCCCAGCACCTTGCCGCCGAAATCCTGGACGGCCATCTGCGCCGCGACCAGCGAGCCCTTGCCGGTGGCGTCGGAATAGAGGCTGCTCATGTCGTTGAGCACGCCGAGCTTGACGACGCCGTCGGAGACCTGCGCCTGGGCGGCGGCGGGCAGCGCCAGGACCAGCAGCGGGGCGGCGACGGCGGCGCAACTGACGCGAGACATGATTTTGTCCTTCGCTTGATGATGTCTCACGGCGTCAGCACCGCGCGGCCGATGATGCGCCCGGCCTTCAGCTCCTCGAGCACGGCGTTGGCCTGATCGAGCGGGCGCTGGCTCAAGGGCAGCGGCGGCACCTTGCCGGAAGCAACCAGCGCCAGCAGCTCCTTGAGCTCGGCCAGGCTGCCGACATAGGAGCCCTGGATGGTGATGGCGCGCATCGGCAGCAGCGGCAGGCTGAGCGTGATGTCGCCGCCGAACAGGCCGACGATGACGTATTTTCCGCCCTTGGCGAGCGCGTCGATGCCGAGCCTCGCGGTGTTGGCGGCGCCGACAAAATCGATGGCGGCGCCGATCGGCGCCGGGGCGGCGGCCTGCGCCTGCTTCACCGCGTCGGGTGCGGCGGCGTCGATCGCGGCCAGGGCGCCTGCCTTGAGCGCGGCGTCGCGCTTCTTGGGATCGATGTCGGCGACGACCGCGCCGAACCCGCCCATCGCCTTGAGCAGCGCCAGGCTCATGAGGCCCAGGCCGCCCGCGCCAATGATCAGGATCGGCTGCTCGGTCAGGACCGCCTCGCCGACGCACTTCAGGGCGCCGTAAGCGGTGATCCCGGAGCAGGCGAAAGGCGCCGCCTGCGCCGGGGTGAGCTTGCCGAGATCGAGCAGATATCGCGGATGCGGCACCAGCACGTGATCGGCATAGCCGCCCGGCTTCTGCACCCCGAGGAAGCGCGGCACCATGCACAGCTGCTCCTCGCCGCGACGGCAGGTGGCGCAGGTGCCGCAGCCGATCCAGGGATGGACCAGGCGCTTGTCGCCGAGCTTGACGCCCGTCGCCTCCGGCCCGAGCGCCGCCACCTCGCCGACGATCTCGTGGCCCATGGTGAGCGGCGGGACGAGCCCGCGATCCTTGACCGTGAGCTTCTTGCCGCCGCCGAGATCGTACCAGCCTTCCCAGATGTGCAGGTCGCTGTGGCAGACGCCGGCGGCAAGCGTGCGCAGCAGCACCTCGGTCCCGTGCGGCTTGGGGGTGGGTTTCTCGGTCTGGCGCAGCGGCGCGCCGAAATCGACGACGTCGTAGCTCCTCATGGCGATCCTCCCTTGGCTTTGTGCCGAGCTTAGGCGAGACGCCACTTCCCTGCCAACCGCCAGCGGTTCGCGCGCGCGGCAGGTGATTTTCTCGCACCGGCCGGTGTATATAACTGCCCGTGCCTGTCCTCGTCACCGGCGCCGCCGGCTTCATCGGCTTCCATGTCAGCACGGCGCTCTTGCAGCGCGGCGAGCGGGTGATCGGCGTCGACAACCTCAACGACTATTATGACGTGGCGCTCAAGGAGGCGCGCCTCGCCGAGCTGCGCCGGCTGCCGGGCTTCGCTTTCCACCGCGTCGAGCTCGCCGAGCGCGGCGCGCTCGCGACGCTGCTCGAGCGCCACCCCGACACCGACCGCATCGTCCATCTCGCGGCGCAGGCGGGCGTGCGCTATTCGCTCACCAACCCGCACAGCTATATCGGCGCCAATGCCCAGGGCCAGCTCGAGGTGCTCGAGGCGTGTCGGTCGCTGCCGCGGCTCAAGCACCTCGTCTTCGCCAGCTCGTCCTCGGTCTATGGCGGCAACACCAAACTGCCCTTTTCCGTCGCCGACCGTGTCGACACGCCGCGCTCGCTCTACGCCGCCACCAAGAAGGCGGGCGAGCTGATGGCCTATTGCTACGCCCATCTCTACCGCTTGCCGACGACCGGCCTGCGCTTCTTCACGGTCTACGGGCCGTGGGGGCGGCCGGACATGGCGGCGTGGATATTCACCGCGGCGATCCTCGCGGGACAGCCGATCCGCGTCTTCAACCATGGCGACATGCGCCGCGACTTCACCTTCGTCGACGACATCGTCTCCGGCGTGGTCGCCTGCCTCGATCGCCCTACCGCCTCTACAACCTCGGCAACCATCGGAGCGAAGAGCTCAAGCGCTTCATCGCCGTGCTCGAGCAGGCGCTCGGGCGCAAGGCGATCGTCGAGCTCGCACCGATGCAGCCCGGCGACGTGCCGGCGACCTATGCCGACATCACCGAGACGCAAGCCGATCTGGGCTTCGCGCCGACCACGCCGATCGATGACGGCCTGCCCCGCTTCGTCGGCTGGTACCGCGCCTATCACCGCCTCTGATCTGTGGTAGACTCCGACAGCTGGCTCAATCGCGCGGGTGGAGCATGAGCGAGTCGCTAAGAAGCAGGCTTCTGCGCTTCGCGATGAACTTCCGGTATCCCTGTTATCGCCGGACCGGCGCGAGGATCACCTATATCGCGGGTGACTACACCGAGCTGCACATCAAGCTGCCGCTTAATTGGACGACCCGCGGCCATTGGGGCACCATCTTCGGCGGCAGCATGTACGGGGCGATCGATCCGGTGCTGATGCTGATGCTGGCGGTGCGCCTGGGCCGCAACTATCAAGTCTGGGACAAAGCGGCGACGATCGAATTCAAGAAGCCCGGCCGCTCGACGCTCTACGCGCGCTTTCGCATCGAGGAAGCGGAAATCGAAGAGCTGCGCCAGCTCCTGGTGCGCGAACCCAAGGTCGAGCGCGTCTACCGCATCGAGCTCACGGACAGTGCGGGGACGGTGCATGCTGCCTTCACCAAAACGCTGCACCTGCGCCGCCGCAACGCCGGCGCGGGACAGCCGGGCGACGCACGGGCGGCCGCCGAGTAGCAACAAGCGCCGTCGTTTGCGCTTAACCGGGCATCTAACGTATGATTGTAGCGGGGCGCCGGCTACCCGTTTATTGGTCGGCGGCTTTCCGCGTATTCGATATATGGTCCAGAGTTCGATGCCTGTTTCGCCCGCCAGGGATTTCCGCGCCGCGCTCGCGCCCTATCTCTCGCGCTCGACGCCTGTCGCCATGGCGCTGTTCCTCGCCAACATCGCCGTCTACCTCGCCGCGGTCGCCGGCACGGTCGCGCTCGGCCCTTGGCCGGCGCGGCTCGCTTGCGCGGTCGTCGCCGGATCGGCCATCTCGTCGCTCTTCGTCATCGGCCATGACGCGGCGCACGGCGCCTATGCCAAAGGCCGGCTCATGAACGCTATCATCGGCCGCATCGCCTTCCTGCCGGCGCTGCACAATTACAGCCTCTGGCAGGTGCAACACAACCGGCTGCATCACCGCCTGGTGAACATCAAGGGCTTCAATTCATGGTCGCCGCTGAGCAAAGCCGAGTATGACGGCCTGGCGCCGTGGCGGCGCTGGGTGCAGCGGCTGTATCGCGGCCCGCTGGGGTTTGCGCCCTACTATCTGATCGAGCGCTGGTGGCGCGACAAGTTCTTCCCCCGCCACCACGTCGAAGCAGCGCAGCATGCGCTATTCTGGACCGATTTCGCGTTGCTCGCCGCGTATCTCGCCGGCTTTGTCGCGCTCCTCGCGCTGATCGGCGGCGCCTTGCCGCAATCGAGCGCGACGGCGGCGGTCGCCTGGGGCTTCGTCGCGCCGTTCCTGGTGTGGAACATGCTGATGGGCGCCACCACCTACATGCAGCACACGCATCAGCGCGCGCCATGGTTCGCCGCGGCAGCGGAATGGCGCCGCCTCGCCGGACAGGAGGAGGTCGCGGTGCACGTCGTCGTGCCGCGCTGGTACGGTGCGATCTCGCACCACATCATGGACCACCCGGCGCATCACGTGCACCCGAAAATCCCGCTCTACCGTCTCGCTGCGGCGCAACGGCGGCTCAACGAGCTGCTAGGCGAGCGCGCGATCGTCCAGCGCTTTACGCCGGGCTATCTCTTCGCCACGCTCGCGCGCTGCAAGCTCTACGATTACGGCGAGCACCGCTGGCTCGACTTCGCTGGCCGCGCCACGTCGAAATGCACGCTGCCCGACCACATGCGCCGAGCCGGCGCCCGGGCCGCCCTCACAAAAACACGCGCTGCGGGATGAGCCGGAGCGAGGCATAGCCCGACAGTTCGGCGAGCCGGCGCCGGTCGTGGATGATCAGCGTCTTGTCCTCGAGCGCCGTGAGCCGCTCGTCGCGCAGCTGCGTCAGCGTACGGTTCAGGTGGATCATCGACAGGCCGGCGGCGTCAGCGAGATGCTGGCGCTGCAGCGGGAACGGGCACATGGTGCCGTTGGCGAGCTCGAGCCGGCGCAGGCGAATGAACGTCTCAAGCATGAGATGGCCGACGCGCTGCAGCAGCTTCTGGCGGCCGAGCAGCGCGATGCGCGTGTCGGCGCGATGCTCCTCCTCGACGCGCCAGCGCAGCAGGTCGAGAGTGAGATCGACATGGCGCCGCAGCAGCTTCGGCAACGGATAGCCGTCGAGGACGCACAGGCTCACCGGCGTCAGCGTCCGTACCGAATGACGGATCGTGCCGAGCAGCGCTGAGGACAGGCCGATGATCTCGCCGGGCAGCAGCAGATCGAGGATCTGGCGCCCGCCATCGGCGAGCGTCTTGTAGCGAAAAGCCCAACCCTCATAGAGCGTGTAGAGCGAGCCGCCGACCTCGCCTTCGGTGACAATGTCGGTCTTGGCGGCGACCGCGAGGTGATTGGTTTTGAGGGACGAGATCGATTTCAACTCCTCGTCGCTGAACGGCCGAAAGCACGGCCTGTGCCGCAGTCGGCAATCAATGCAAGGCACATACATTCAAGCCGCCCGCCAAGGTGCGAATACCCAGTAACATATACGGATCAAGGTGTTATCCAAGTGTTCAAATTGTAAATCCCCCCGCAAAACGACCTCCAAATGATCGCCTGCGCACCAAATGGTGATGGCGTTCCTCATCCCCGCGGGGCGCCCGTTGGCCCGCAAAATCGCGCGCATAACGCACGAATGCGAGCTTACTGTGAGCAATTCGCGCGGCCGGCGAAAACCACGCTCCTTCGGGCGGGGGATTTCATCCCAAAGGGACGGGCGCGATCGGCTTAACGGTAATTTGGCATCAGATCGCGGCTCTGCTCAGCGGTTCGCGTCGTAGAGCGCCTGCAGCGCCGCGCCATAGGCCTGGCGGATGGCGAAGCGCTTGATCTTGAGCGTCGGCGTCATCTGGCCGTTGGCGACGGCGAAAGGCTCGGCGGCGATGATGAAGCGGCGCACGCGCTCTACCGGCGAGAGCTCGGCATTGACCCGCGCCACTGCCGCGCCGATCAGCTTGTTGAGCTCGGGATCATGCGCGAGGTCGGCAGCCGCCGGGCCAGCGCCGCGGCGTTGCGCAAAGGCCTCTACGAATTCGGGCTTCGGCACGATCACCGCCACGAGATAGGGCCGGCGGTCGCCGAACGCCATCGCCTGGCCAATCTCCGGTTGCAAGGTGAGATAGCCCTCGACGCGCGCCGGCGAGACCATGTCGCCGCCGGAGTTCTTGATGAAGTCGCGCTTGCGGTCGGTGATCTTGATGTAGCCGTCCTCGTCGAGCACGCCGACATCGCCGGTGTGCAGCCAGCCATCGGCGAGCGCGCGGGCGGTCGCCTCGGGATCGTTCCAATAGCCCTTCATGACCAGGGCGCCGCGCACGAGGATCTCGCCGTCATCGGCGATCCGCACCTGGACGCCGTCGAGCGCCGGCCCGACCGTGTCGATCTTGATTCGCTTGGGCGGGTTGGCGCTCACCACCGGCGAGGCCTCGGTCTGGCCGTAGCCCTGCAGCAGCGGCACGCCGAGCGCGAGAAAGAAGATGCCGATCTCCGGCGTCAGCGGCGCGCCGCCGGACACCATCGCCTTGAGGCGCCCGCCGAAGCGCGCGCTCACCTTGCGGCGAACCAACAAGTCGAGCAGCGCGTCGAGGAGCCGCTCGCCGAAAGCGAGGCTGGCTGGATCGTTGTAGCGCTTGGTGCCGAGCGCCACGGCGCGGCGGAACAGCTTGGCGCGCCAGCCGCCCTGGCGCTCGACCCCCAAGAGGATGCGCTGATGCATCGTCTCGTAGAGGCGCGGCACCGCGGTCATGATGGTCGGGCGCGCCTCCTGCATATTGACGGCGAGCGTCTCGGCGCCTTCGGCGAAATAGATCTCGGCGCCCAAGGAGATCGGGAACATCATCCCCGCCGTGTGCTCGTAGGAATGCGACAGCGGCAGGAAGCACAGGAACACCTCGTCGCCGAGACCGATGGTCTCGAGCAGGCGGAAGGCGCCGTAGCAATTGGCTAGGATGTTGGCGTGCGTGGTCATCACGCCCTTGGGCACGCCGCCGGTGCCGGAAGTGTAGATGAGGCAGGCGACATCGTCGCGGCCGATCGCCGCGACCCAGGACGAGACGTCGTCCGCCAGCTCCGCGCCGCGCGCCATAACATCGTCCCAGAGATAGCCCTCGGCATGCGAGAGCTGACCGGTGAGCGGCTCGATGCTGATGATGCTGGCGATGGTCGAAACCTGGTCGGCGGCGGGCATGACCCGATGCGCCAGGGCCGCGGTCGAGACGATGACCGCGCGCGCGCCGCTGTTGGCGAGCAGGTGGCGAAAATCGTCGACGCCATGCGTGGTGTAGGCGGGCACGGTAATCGCACCTGCCGCCATGATGGCGAGATCGGCGATGGTCCATTCCGGCCGGTTCTCGGCGACCAGCCCGACGCGGTCGCCGCGCCGGATGCCGAGGGCGCGCAGGCCGCGCGCCATCGCCCTTACCTGCCGCTCGGCGTCGCGCCAGCTGATCGGCCTGTAGGCGCCGTCGCGCTTCGCCCACAGGAAGGGCCGATCGCCGCGCCGCGCTGCCCATTCGAAGAACATGGCAGCGAGGTTCGGGCAGGTGTGGTAATCCATGCGCTCCCTCCCCGGGACCCTGCGCTTGGCGTGGAGACTCTTTGGCCAGCCTTTTACGGCGTTTGGCGCCTGCGCGGAATAGCCGCGGCGCTTGGCGTGGTTTCCGGCACGCCTATATGCAGGGGCGACTGACAAGGAGCAAGCGATGGCGTCGCGCCCCAAGGAAAAGACACCCACCCCTGCGGCGGCCGAGGCCACTGTGCTCGGCCCGCTGCCGCAATGGGATCTGAGCGATCTCTATCCCGGGCGCGACAGCGCCGAGCTGAAGCGCGATCTCGAGCGCGGCGAGAGGGAGGCCGCCGCCTTCCGCGAGCGCTACGAGGGCAAGCTCGCCGATCTCGGCGGCGCCGCGCTCGGCGCCGCGATCGCCGCCTACGAGCGGCTGCAGGATACGCTCGGGCGCATCATGAGTTACGCGTCGCTGATCCATGCTGGCGACATGAGCGATGCCGAGAACGGCCGCTTCTTCCAGAACATGCAGGAGCGCGTCAACGCCATTTCCACCGTGCTGCTGTTCTTCACGCTGGAAATCAACCGGCTCGACGACGCCGCGCTCGCCGAGCAGCTCAAGAGCCGCGAGCTCGCGCATTATGCGCCGTGGCTGCGCGACACGCGCGCCTTCCGCCCGCATCAGCTGAGCGACGAGCTCGAGAAGCTGCTGCACGAGAAATACGTCGCCGGCCGCGCCGCCTGGACGCGGCTCTTCGACGAGACGGGGGCAAGCTTGCGCTTCTCCATCGACGGCAAGGAGCTCACCAGCGCCGAGGCGTTGCATCTCCTCTCCGACCGCGATCCGGACAAGCGCAAGCGCGCCGCCAAGGCGCTGGGCGACGTGTTCGGCCGCAACGTCCGTCTCTTCGCTCTCATCACCAACACCCTGGCCAAGGACAAGGAGATCGAGGACCGCTGGCGCGGCTTCAAGCGGCCGATCTCCTCGCGCAATCTCAGCAATTTCGTCGAGGACGAGGTGGTGGACGCGCTGATCTCTGCCGTGCGCTCGGCCTATCCGGCGCTCTCGCACCGCTATTACCGGCTCAAGGCCAAGTGGTTCGGCGTCGACACGATGCTCTATTGGGACCGCAACGCGCCGCTGCCCGAGCAGGAGGATCGGCTCATTCCCTGGTCCGAGGCCGAGCGCACCGTGCTGGAGGCTTACGGCGCCTTCTCGCCCGAGTTGGCCACGGTCGGCCGCCGCTTCTTCGAGAAATCGTGGATCGATGCGCCGGCTCGGCCGGGCAAGTCGCCGGGCGCGTTCGCGCATCCGACGGTGCCGAGCGCGCATCCCTATCTGCTGCTCAACTATCTCGGCAAGACGCGCGACGTCATGACGCTCGCCCACGAACTGGGCCACGGCGTGCATCAGGTGCTGGCGGCGCCGCAAGGCGCGCTCATGGCCGACACGCCGCTCACGCTGGCCGAGACCGCATCGGTGTTCGGCGAGATGCTCACCTTCCAGGCGATGCTCAAAGCGGAGAAGAATCCGCAGCGGCGCAAGACCATGCTGGCGTCCAAGGTCGAGGACATGCTCAACACCGTGGTGCGCCAGATCGCCTTCGTCGAGTTCGAGCGCCGCATCCATGACGAGCGGCGCCAGGGCGAGCTGACGCCCGACCGCATCGGCGCGATCTGGATGGCGGTTCAGGCCGAGAGCCTCGGACCCGCGATCGCCTTCGAGGACGAATACCAGTATTACTGGACCTACATCCCGCACTTCATCCACACGCCGTTCTACGTCTACGCCTACGCCTTTGGCGATTGCCTGGTGAACTCGCTCTACGCCGTCTACCAGGGCGCCGCGCCCGGCTTCGCCGAGAAATATCTCGACATGCTCAGCGCCGGCGGCACGCGTCGCCACCGCGAGCTGCTGGCGCCGTTCGGCCTCGACGCCTCCGACCCGGACTTCTGGAAGAAGGGGCTCTCGGTGATCTCTGGCTTCATCGACGAGCTCGAGCAGATGAGCTGAGGCAGTGAACTTTCTACGGGCTCATCCCCCTCTCCCCTTGCGGGAGAGGGTCCGGGCGAAGGGCAGGCGCCGCCCTCCTCACCCTCCCGACCTTCGGTCGGGCCCCTCCCTCTCCCGCAAAGGGAGAGGGTTGTTCTGCGCGCTCTGACCGTGGCCGAGGGAGACGGCGACAATCTTTCCGGGCGCGTGCGGCGCTATGCGCGGGTGTCGACGGCCATGGGCGGGCTGGCGGCGCGGCTCGCTGGCGCGCGCTATCTCGGATTGCCGCTCGACCGCACGCAGCATGCCGCCGATCTCAAGGCGGCGCTGGGCGGCATCAAGGGGCCGCTGATGAAGGTGGCGCAACTCCTCGCCACCATTCCCGAGGCACTGCCCAAGGAATACGCGGGCGAACTGGCCTCACTCCAGGCCAATGCGCCGCCGATGGGATGGCCCTTCGTGCGCCGGCGCATGGCGAGCGAGCTCGGCCCCGACTGGCAGGCGAGGTTCGGGAGCTTCGAGCGCGAGGCGGCACGTGCCGCCTCGCTCGGCCAAGTGCATCGCGCCGGGGCGCGCGACGGCGAGCAGCTCGCTTGCAAGCTGCAATATCCCGACATGGCCTCGGCGGTGGAGGCGGATCTAAGCCAGCTCAAGCTGGTGATGTCGCTCTACGAGCGCTACGACCGCGCCATCACCACTGACGAGATCCATACCGAGATCGCCGAGCGGCTGCGCGAGGAGCTCGACTACAAGCGCGAAGCGGCGCATATGCGCCTCTATCGCCTGATGCTCGCCGATGAGCCCGATGTCGCCGTCCCCGAGCCCATCGCGGAACTGTCGACGAACCGGCTCCTGACGATGACTTGGCTCGAGGGCGCGCCCTTCCTCGAGGCGGTGAAGGACCCCGCGGCGCAGCGCAACGCGATCGCCCGCCACATGTTCCGCGCCTGGTACGTGCCGTTCTACTATTACGGCGTCATCCATGGCGACCCGCATCTCGGCAATTACACCGTGCGGCCCGACAGCCGCATCAACCTGCTCGATTTCGGCTGCGTCCGCATCTTTCCGCCGGCCTTCGTCCAGGGGGTGATCGACCTCTACCACGCGCTCGACCGCGACGATCCGGCGCTGGCCGTCCAGGCTTACGAGAGCTGGGGTTTCCGCGACCTGTCGCGCGAGATGATCGCGGCGCTGAACCGCTGGGCGAATTTTCTCTATGCCCCGCTGCTCGACGACCGCAAGCGCCGCATCCAGGAGCAGGAAGGCGCTTATGGCCGCGACGTCGCCGAGGAGGTGCATCGCGAGATCCGCCGCCTCGGCGGCGTCACCCCGCCGCGCGAGTTCGTGTTCATGGACCGGGCCGCGATCGGGCTCGGCTCGGTCTTCATGCATCTGAAGGCGGAGATCAACTGGCACCGCCTGTTCCACGAGCTGATCGCGGATTTCGACGCCGCGGCGCTGGCCAAGCGGCAGCGGAAGGCGCTCGTCGCCGCCGGCGTGCCCGGCTACGACGACGAGCGGCCCAAGCCGAAAAAGCGGCGCGCGTTCTAGCCGGCTACGCCCGGCTGCAGGAGGCGCCGCCGAGCACGCAGAACTTGGCGCAGTGCGGATGATTGAGCGGCACCGTGCCCGAGGCCTCCGCCAGCGTCGGCCCGAGATCGAAGGCCTCGTCGTAAGGGAGCAGCGTGCAGGCGACGACGCTCGGCCGCGCCGCGCCCTTGCGCTTCACCACCATGCGCGAGCTGGCGCACATCACCGATTGCGGCGCCACATGCAGGATGTCCCAGCAGGCATCGGTGATCTCGGGCACGTCGGCGGCCGCGTCCATCTCCGGGAAGATGACGAGCTTGCCGCGGTCCTCGGCGTCGATGGCGAGGCCGTGCTCGGCGAAAAGCTGCGCATAGCCTTGCCGCATGGCGCAGTCGGGCTCGCGCCACAGCATGCGGCCGGCCACGGCGATGGTGAAGCCGTTGCCAGCCAGCCATTTGAGCCCGTCGAGCGTCGGCTGCCAGGTGCCCGGCCCGCGCTCCTCCTCGTGCAGCTCGCGCGTGTAATGGTCGAGCGAGACGCGCAAGGTGAGCCGCTGCCCGAGCCGCCGCTGCAGGTCGAGGAGCTTTCCCTGCAGGCGCTGCATCGGCCGCATGGCATTGGTCAGCACCAGCACGCGGAAGCCGCGCGCGAGGCACGCCTCGAGCATGGCGAGCATGTCGGGGTTCATGAAGGGCTCGCCGCCGGTGAAGCCGATCTCCTCGGTCGCCAGGCGGTCGCGCGCGATCTCGTCGAGATATCCCTGCATCTCCGTCAGCGCGAGATAGGAGAGCCGATCGTTGCGCGGGCTCGACTCGATGTAGCAATGCTCGCACGCGATGTTGCACAGCGTGCCGGTGTTGAACCACAGCGTCCTGAGGCTGCCCAGCGCCACCGCGGCGCGCCGCTCGCCCTTGGCGGTGACCGCGGCATCGCGGAACTTGCGCGCGTCGAGCGGGCGCGATGGCGCGCGCGCGGCCGGCGCCGGCCAACTCTCGCCGCGGTCGCCGGTCGACGCGACGCGCCACACGATGCCGCCGGGGCGCAGCGCGGCGCCGCGGGCGTCGAGCTCGACCGCCGGGAGCGCGTCCGAGCTCGGCCACAGCCCGTTCTCGAGCGCGCCGGCGTAGCCTTCCGGCAGCCGCGCCGCGCGCATCCCGGCAGCGGCCGCGCGGTGGTCATAGGCGAGCGCATGATGCGCGACGGCGACGCCGTCGGCGCGCGGCGTCAGGATGCTGAACCAGGTCGTGGGCGTGCCGTCATTGGCGGGCATGCCGATGGCGCCGGCATTGTGCCAGAGCTTGCCGTCGACGACCTGCGTGAAGGGGATGCCGCAATGGCCGGCGATGACGCCGTCGCAGCCGGCCGCGGCGAGCTCCTCGCGCTTCACCGCTTCGGGGGTCGAGGCGAAGATGAAGCGGTTGATCTGGCGCACGCCGCCATGGATCACGGCAAGACGGCGGCCGGCGATCTCGATGTCGAGGCGGCGCGGCAGCGCGGCCATCCAGCGCCGTCCGTCACCGTCGAGGCTGCGTTCGGCATGGGCGTACCATTCGACGGCCAGGCGATCGCAAGCGCTGCCCTCGGCATAACCGCAACCGCAATCCCCGGCGCCGTTGCCGAGCGACTCCTCGCAATTCCCCATCACCGCCCAGATGCCGGCGTCGCGTACCGCCATCAGCGTCGCCGCGGCGTCCGCGCCATAGGCGACGATGTCGCCGGTGCAGACGATGCGCTGCGGCGGGATGCCGCGCGCCGCCGCCTCCGCCAGCACCGCCTGCGTCGCCTCGAGATTGCTGTAAGGGCCGCCAAAGACGAGCACCGGTCCGTCCATCTGCACCATCACCCGACCGTCCATGCTAGAGCCCCACGCGTCGAAGCCGCTTTCCATCGAAATCGAGGCCCATCCTCACTCGTCCTTCGAGACGGCGCTTTGCGTTTCATCATGACGAGGCAGAGAATTTGTCCTCATGCCGAGGAGCGCCCCTCGGGCGCGTCTCGAAGCATGAGTGGGGCAGCCTCGTCTCGCCGGCAAGCTGACTCTTTCTTGCGGCTGACTATATCCGCTGGCAGGGCCGGGTGCACATAAAGCGAGGGGCCCTTGCGGGCCCCTCTCACAGCCTTGTTACCGTTTGTGCGCTCAAGCGCGCAGCTGCAGCACTTCGCTCTTCTTCACGCTGTCGCCGCTGAGCAGGCGGTCGAAATAGGCGATGGTGCGCTCGAGGCCGGTGTCGAGGGGGACGCGCGGCTCCCAGTTGAGCAGGTCGCGCGCGCGGCT
>WNFM01243813.1_pt2 | contig 26036 bp, 24 predicted proteins | sample 5400271 | NCBI WGS metagenome assembly WNFM01 (sample SAMN13153352, study PRJNA577476) | soil metagenome | isolation source: 60 cm saprolite on Douglas fir-dominated hillslope | place: USA:California | collected 2013-09-17 | reverse complement strand
TTCATCGGCCTCAGCTTCGGGCCGATCACCTTCATGATCTGCGTGCTCGGCGGGCTCGGCAACATGATCGGCGGCTTCGTCGCCGCCTTCATCATGAGCCAGATCATCGCCATCGGCGGGTTCTTCTTCTCGATCGAGATCTCCTATGTCCTCGCCTTCGTCTTATTCATCGTCCTGATGTTCATCCGGCCACAGGGCATATTGGCGCGATGACGGACGGCGCAATGAAGGACGGGCAATGAAGGACGGGGCGATGAGCACGAGCATGACGGCGCGGGCGGTGCCGCTGCTTCTCGCCCTCGTCGCGCTTGCCCTGGTGCCGCTGGTGATGCGCGACTATTTCCTCCACATCGCCATCCAGATCCTGCTCTGGGGCTTCATCTACACGTCGTGGTCGCTGATGGGGAAATTCGGCCTCGTCTCGCTCGGCCACGGCGCCTTTCTCGGCATCGGCGCCTATATTCCCGCCCTGCTGTGGAACTACCAGGCGGTGACGCCGTGGCTCGGCATCCCGCTCGCCGTGCTGCTCGCCATGCTGCTCGCCCTGGTGATCGGCTATCCCTGCTTCCGGCTGCGCGTCATCGGCCATTATTTCGCCCTCGTGACCTTGGCGCTCAGCCAGGTCGTGCTGCTGACCATCGTGGCCGCGCGCGACATCACCGGCGGCTCGCTCGGCATGACGCTGCGGACGGTCGGGCATTCCTGGTACGCGCTGCAATTCCCCGAGAAGACCGTCTTCTATGCCATCGCGCTGGTCGTCTGGGGCGCCGGCATCGTCGTCTGGCACTGGGTCGACCGCGGCATGGGACGCGCGGCGCTCGAGGCGATCGCCGAGGACGAGGGCGCCGCCGCCGCCATCGGCATCAACGTCATGCGCGAGAAGTTGCGCGTCACCGTGACCAGCGCGGCGCTCACCGCCTTTGGCGGCGCGCTCCTCGCGCAATATCTGCTCTACGTCAATCCGGATAGCCTCTCGGGCATCGCCGTCTCGCTACAGATCGTCTTCGCGGCGATCGCCGGCGGCATGTATTCGGCGCTCGGCCCGACCGTCGGCGGCCTCTTCACCATCGCCCTGCCCGAGATCCTGCGCATTTGGTTCGGCACCAATTTCGTCGGCGCCGCCAACACGATCTACGGCGCCCTCCTGGTCGTCTTCATCGTCTTCATGCCGCGCGGCATCGTCGGGCTGATCGAGAGCCGGCTCCCGCGGCGCGCTGCCGCAGCGGCCAAGCCGGCCGCATCGGGCTGAGCTCGATAGGCCACTTATCACTTGAAATTCGCCGCCGGTGTTGCTCGTATCGGCGAATCGCACAGATCCCCCTCACCGTCAGGCCGATGATGAAAACCAAACTCCTCGTCACCCGTAAGCTGCCGCAAGCCGTCGAGCGCCGCGCCGCCGCTTCCTATGATGCGATTCTCAATGAAGAGGACCGCCAATACGCGCCGGCGGAGATGGTGCAAAAGGCGGCCGGCATGGAGGGCATCTTGTGCACGGTGACCGACGATTTCTCCGCTGGCGTCATCGCCAAGCTGCCGGCGAGCGTGCGCGTCCTCGCCACCTTCTCGGTCGGCTATGACCATATCGACGTCGCCGCGGCGCAGGCGCGCGGCATCACCGTCACCAACACGCCCGACGTGCTGACCGGCGCGACGGCCGACATCACCATGCTCCTCCTGCTCGGCGCGGCGCGGCGGGCGAGCGAGGGCGAGGCGCTGATGCGGCAGGATGCCTGGCAAGGCTGGGCGCCGACCCATCTCATGGGCACCGAGGTATCGGGCAAGCGTCTCGGCATCATGGGGATGGGCCGTATCGGCCAGGCGGTGGCGCGCCGGGCGCGCGGTTTCGACATGCGCATCCATTATTCCGACGCGGTGCGCCGCGAGCTGCCGGCCGAGCTCGAAGCGACGTTCCACCCGGATGCCGACGCGATGCTGCCGCAGTGCGATTTCCTCGCCCTGCACGTGCCGCTGTTGCCCGAGACGCGCGGCTGGCTCAATGCCGCGCGGCTGGCCCGCCTGCCCAAGGGCGCCATCGTGGTGAACTCGTCGCGCGGCCCCGTCGTCGACGATGCGGCGCTGATCGCGGCGCTCAAATCCGGCCATATCGCGGCGGCCGGGCTCGACGTCTTCACCGGCGAGCCGCGCGCCAATCCCGGCTATCGCGCCCTGCCCAACACCTTCCTGCTGCCGCATCTCGGCAGCGCGACGATCGAGACGCGGACGGCGATGGGCAACCGCGCGCTCGACAATCTCGACGCCTTCACTGCCGGCAAGCGGCCGCCCGACCTCGTCTCCTGATGCCAGCGGCGGCATCTCAGCGGGTGCATTGACGGGCCGTGAGAACCGGTATGCAATATGCGGCAGGCGCGCGCTGATCGAGACTCTCCGCCGAGGCGACGCCAGATGGGAGGCCGCAAATGTCCCCTCGGGTGCACGGAGCGGGCAGGAGCCGCGATGACGCCGGCGCGCTTTACGCCGCGCTGGAGGATCGGGTTCTCGCCCGTGACCAGCGCGGCGCCAGCGATGTCTATTACGACCTCTTGCGCGCCGGCCGGCCGCTCACCGAGATGCTCGCCGAGGCCGTCCGCATCCACGCCCCCTTCACCCACGTGCCCTATCACGAGCGCATCGACGATGGGTTCGTCAATTTCGTCAACAACGACCACTGCCTCTTGAGCGCGCGGGCCACGCTGCATCTGTCGAAACTGCTCGATGGCAAGTTGTCCGGACTGCCGATGGCCCAGACGATCTGGTACATCCCGACAGCCCTCGACATCTGGAACCAGAAGATCGTCAAGGCGCCCGGCCATTACGCCCGCGGCTTCAAGATGCCGCCGGGACCGCCGCCGGCGCCGGTCGCCTACTGGCCCGACCAGCAGCCGCTCAAGGAGCAGGGTACGCTGAGCGAGCGGCTGCAGCATTGGCTGACCCTCGTCCATCGCGGTCAGGTGATCGATGCCTATCGCATCTTCCTCGGTCTGATCGAGGAGCGGGAGAACCGCCAGGAAGTGCTCGCCGAGCTGGTCTTCGCCGGCCTCATCGACCTGCAGGACCGCAGCCTCATGAACCGCTCCTACACGACCGGGCACAAGGCCTACCGCGCGCGCGCCACCGTCGAGCTCGGCAATGCCATCGGCTGGGACGACGCGCACGATATCGTCTATGCCGGTGCGCTCGATATCGCGGTCGGGCCGCGCTGGTACTCGACCTATGAGATGGCCTGCAACGCCATCACCGCCTTCATCGAAGGCGCCCATATCTCGGCGATCCCCTATAGCGGCACGACGTCGCGCGAGCGCGCCATACTCGAAAACGGCGAGCGGCTGAGCGCGGAAGAGGCGGATGAGCTGATCGACATCCTCATCCATCAGCCCGAGCCCGGTCATATCGAGCGGATCAGCGCGCTGCTGCTCGCCGGCAAGAGCCCGCGCCACATTCTCGACGTCATCCAGATCGGCGCGGCGGAGGTTCTGCTGGCGACCGAGGACGACACGAATTTCTCGCTGCCGCAGCATTGCTACGAGTATTGCAACACGCTCGGCTGGTTCTACGATTCGTTCCGCCACAAGCAGCGGCTGAAGCTGCTCTACGTCGCGGCATCCTTTCTCAACCAGAATGCCTGGCATCAGGCGCGCACCGGCGATCTGCGTCCGGTCGAGCGCCGCCTCCCGGCCGATGCCGAGCGCATGACCCGCGCTCGACGGGGAGCAGAGTGTGGCCTGGACCGCGGCTTATCTCGCGAGCGGCGGCGATCCCGCTTCGCTCGTCCGCCGCCTCGTCCTGGTCGCCTCGCGCATCGGCAACGATCCGCATAACCAGGAGATCGCGCTCTGCTTCCTCGAGGATTACGGCAAGAACCGCGCGCCGGGACGCGACCGGCTGCTGCTCGCCTGCGCGCAGCACACCGCGCGGCACCGCAAATACGGCGACTTCCTCGAAGCGAGCCGCCGCTTCGAAGCGGCCATCAACTAGGCCCCAGATGACCCTGCGCGACCGCATCGGCGTCGATATCGGGCGCCGCCTCAAGCTCGAAGACGCGGTCGCCTGGGCTGAGCGCCACGGCGTACGCTATATCGACATTCAGCTCGACACCGACGCCAATGCGCTGACCGGCTTCGATGAGCGGCGCTGCGCCGCGATCCGTGCCGCCTGCGCCGAGCGCGGCATCCATCTCGGCCTCCACACGCTCTCGGCGGTCAACGTCGCCGAATATTCGCCTTATGTCGGCGAGGCCGTCGACGAATATCTCAAATCCTATGTCGATGTCGCGAGCCGGCTCGGCGCCGAATGGATCGTCGTCCATGCCGGCTATCATTTCACCTCCGACCGCGACGAGCGCATGCGGGCCGGGTTGGCCCGGCTGCAGCGCGTCGTCGACTACGCGGAGAAGAAGCAGGCCTTGATCCTGCTCGAGAATCTCAACAAGGAACCGGAAGATGCCGAGGTGCGCTACCTCGCGCACAATATCGCCGAGTGGCGCTATTATTTCGAGCGCATCGACTCGCCGTCCTTCCGGCTGTCCTTCACCGCCAATCACGCGCATCTCGTCCCCGAGGGCATCGCCGGCTTCGTCGACGCGCTCGACATGCGCCGCGTCGCCGAGGTCCGCCTCGCCGATTGCTTTCGCAACGGCACCGAGGTCCATCTCACACCGGGTGCCGGCGATCTCGATTTCGCCGACATGTTCCGGCGCGTCGAGGGCAAGGGGTTCACCGGCCACTACACCAACGCGTTCGGCTCGCTCGATGACATGCTGAGCGCGCGCGACTATCTCGTGCGGCAAGCGGGCAGCGCCGGCTGAGCGCGCGATCCCGACAACGAGAACGAGGGAGGATCGGCCATGGAGATCCATGGCTGGAACATCATGCCGCGCCATCCCTCCGGCCAGGATCCGCGCGACGTGCGGCTGGCGCATTGAGCCGCCATGCGGCAGGATCGCCGGTGACGCACATTATGAGGGACCGCAATGCATAAGAGCCGTCCGACCGTTTCCTCGCTCCATGGCGTCGTCGCGGCGGCGCACCCGCTGGCGGCGCAGGCGGGCGCCCGGATCCTGCGCGCCGGCGGCAACGCCTTCGACGCGGCGGCGGCGACGGCCGCGGCGCTCAACGTCGTCGAGCCCTATATGTCAGGCCTCGCCGGCATGGGCATGGCAACCTGCTACGTCGCGGCCGAGCGGCGCATCCGCACGCTCGATTTCATCACCAAGGTGCCGGCGAAATTCCCCACCGAGCGGTTCCGCGACCGCGAGGAGCTGGCGCGCGGCCCGCTCGCCGTCGGCACGCCGGGCAACCTCGCCGGCTGGTGCGAGCTGGTGCGCGCCTACGGTCGCCTGACCGCGAAGGACATCTTCGCGCCAGCCATCGAGCTCGCCCGCGACGGCTTCCCGCTGATCGAGTTCAATGTCGAAGCGATCGGCGAATGCGCGGAGGAGCTCAAGGCCCACGCCGATTTCTACCCCGATTGGCTGCGCACCTATACCGACGGCAAGGGCGGCGTCGCCAAGGGATTCGTCCTGAAGCAACCGGATCTGGCGCGCAGCTACGAGGCGATCGCCGCGTCGGGTCCCGGCTATCTCCATGGCGGCCCGCTCGGCCGCGCCGTGGTGGCGCATGTGCAGAAGCTCGGCGGCTGCCTGACGCTCGGCGATCTCGAAGCGGTGGCGCCGAGCTGGCTCGATCCGCTGTCGGCGCCTTATCGCGACCTCGTGGTGCACACGCTGCCGCCGCCCTGCGAAGGGTTCCAATACCTCCTCACCTTGCGCATCCTCGACGGTTTCGATCTCGGTGGTCTGGCGCGCGACGGCATCGACCACCTCGACATCGTCTATCGCGCCGTGCGTCTCGCCGCCGGGGTGCGCATCGCCCACAACAACCCCTCGCCTGACAAGCTGACGAGTTTGCTCGACGAGGACGGCGTCGCGGCGCTGCGACGCCGGGTGCGCGACGGACAGCCGATTGCTGGCCCGACCGAGCAATGGATCGACCAGCCGCCCGATAGCGTCGATCGCGGCCATACGACGTCGATGTCGATCGCCGATCGCGACGGCAACGTCGTCTGCATCACCCAGAGCCTGGGCGCCAAGTTCGGCTCCGGTGTCGTCGTCCCCGGCCACGGCGTCTGCCTCAATAATTTTCTCTATTGGGGCGAGGTCAATCCGCGGGGAACGAACTTCCTGCGCCCCAACCAGAGCCTGGCGCTGCCGATGGCGCCCAGCATCGCGACCCGCGAGGGGCGGCCGGTCCTCGCCTTGGGCACGCCGGGCAGCTACGGCATCTGCCAGACCCAGAGCCAGGTCATCGTCCAGCATGTCGATTTCGGCCTGGAATTGCAGGCGGCGATCGAAGCGCCCCGGGCGCGGCTGCTCGACGGGCGGGCCGTCATCGTCGAATCGCGGATCGACGACGCCACGATCGCCGCGCTGCGGGCGCGCGGCCACGCGGTCGAGATCGGCCGGCCTTGGACGATGACGGTCGGCGGCATGCAGGGCATCGCGATCGACCCGGCCAGCGGCGCGCTGACCGGCGCAGCCGACCCGCGGCGCGACGGCTACGTCGCCGCGGCGTAAGGACCGCCTCAGCCTTCCGCCGCCGCGACGCCCGGGCGGGCGCGCTGCGGCGCCGTCGAGACAGTGACGAGCGAAAGCAGGATGCAGACGACGACGAGGAGGAAGACGGCGCGCGGCTGCTGCTGATCCATCAGCCAGCCGAAGATCAGCGGCGCCACGATGCCGCCGAGATTGAAGCCGGTCGAGACGAAGCCGAACACCTTGCCGAAAGCGCCGTCCGGCGTGACCGCGCGAACCATCATGTCGCGCGACGGTACGATGATACCGTTGAGCAACCCGCCGATCCCCATCAGCGCCATCAGCGCGACCGCGCCGAAGCCGGATAGCCCGACCGCCAGCACGACAACGGCGCTGCCGGCGAAACCGAGCGCCGCGACCCGGTTGTGATGGGCGGTCCGGTCGGCGATCACGCCGCCGAGCAGGATGCCGATCGCGTTCATCAGCAAGAAAGCGGAGAGCGCGAAATTGGCGACGCTCAGCGGCGTCGCATAGAGCTCGCCGAGCGCCACGACCGAGAAATTCGTCATGCCGCCGCCCGATACCGCGAGCAGCACGAAAAACATCAGATTGCGCAGGATCGGCCGCGAAAACAGCAGGCCCCAATTCGATGTTCGCGCCGCCCGCGCCGCCGGCGACGATGATTCCGGGGCTTTCGGCCGGTCATCGACGAGAATCTGCGTCTGGGCGATCAGCAGCGCCGCCGTCGCGACGGCGAGCAGGGATGCCGCCAGCAGCCCGGCACGCCAGCCCCAGCGATCGGCGAGGAAGAGCATCGCGGTCGGCGCGGCGGCCGACCCCAGCATGCCGCAGCAGCTATGGATCGAGAAGGCCTGGCCGACCCGCCGACCGGTGATGCGGTGCGACAGGATGGCGTAATCGGCCGGGTGATAGACGGTGTTCGCCAGGCCGGCGATGGCGAAACCGCCGACCAGCGCCCAGTAGGTCGGCACCGAGGCGGCCAAGGCGACGCCGCCCGCCCCGACGATCAACCCGGCGACGAGGACATAGGGAGCGCCGATCCGGTCGACGAGGAACCCGGCCGGCGTCTGCAACACGGCCGAGACGATGTTGAAGGCGCTGATCGCCAGGCCGAGCTCGGCATAGCCGATGCCGTAATCGGCGCGGATGAAGGCGAAGAGCGGCGGCAGAAGCAGCATGTAGAAATGGCTGGTGAAATGCGCGACGCCGATCAGGCCGATGACGCGGCCGTCCTGCGAGCGGCCCGCTGTTATCGGTCGTTGCGCCGCGTCGCTCATCGGCAATCCTTCATGCCCAATCCTTCGTGCTCGCCATCGCGATGGTCTTTTATTCAGGACAGCGACTGCGGCCTGTCCAAGCTGCCATCGCGGTCCGGCCCCAGCATCTCGTCGAGCGTATACATCGTCTCGGCCGATTCCCAGTCGCCAGGCTTCTTGAAGATGAGAATCTTGGCCGTGCCGTTGCGGCTCGTCACCAAGGAATAGTGCGCGCTGCCCAGCAGGCGGCAATCGCCTTTGAGGAGCTGTCGCATCTTATCGGCATCGTTGGCGTCCCGCGCGTCGAGAAACGACCACAGCCGTCCCTCTGAGATACAGGCGACGGTCGCGTCGGGCGCGATCTGCGCCGCGACCGGCGGCGAAAAGAGAGCGAGAGTTACCATCGCGACGAGCGCGAAAGCGGCGCGAGTTCTGTCCATCGACGTTCCCCTGAATGTAAGCGAGGGAGAGACATATGCAGAACGGCCGCGTTTGGCATCGTGAGTTTACGCATGACAGACCTGTTACATTAACCATTCAAACTCCTGTGATCGCGGGATTTTGCTATCCTGCACCGCGATGATCGGAGCGACGGAGGGCAAAGTGGCGAGTCCGAGCAATTCCCGCGACACCAGCCTGCGCGAACGCGCTCGTCGCGTCGTGCCGGGCGGCATGTGGGGGCACCAGAACGCCGCCAACCTGCCGGAGGGCTATCCGCAATTCTTCGCCCGCGGCGAGGGCTGCCGCGTCTGGGACGTCGATGGCAACGAATACGTCGATTTCATGTGCAGCTGGGGTCCCATCGTGCTCGGCCACCGCCATCCCGAGGTCGAGGCGGCGGCGCGGCGGCAGAGCGAGCAGGGCGACCTGCTCGACGGCCCCGGCGAGGTCATGGTCGAGCTCGCCGAAACCATCGTCGACAGCGTGCCGCATGCCGACTGGGTCCAGTTTTCGAAGAATGGCGGCGACGCGACGACGGCGAGCGTCACCATCGCCCGCGCCGGCACCGGCCGCCGCAAGATCCTGGTGGCGCGTGGCTCCTATCACGGTGCCGTGCCCTGGTGCTCGCCATCGCTCGCCGGCGTGACGGCGGAGGATCGCGCCCACGTCATCGCCTTCGACTACAACGATGCCGACGGCCTCGAACGGGCGGCTGCGGAGGCACGTGGCGATCTCGCCGCCATCATCGTCACCGCGTTCCGCCACGATGTCGCCCGCGATCAGGAGATGCCGAGCGTGGCCTTTGCCGCCGCGCCCGCGCCCTCTGCGATGCCGCCGGGGCCGCGCTCATCGTCGACGACGTGCGCGCCGGCTTCCGCCTCCATCCCGGCGGCAGCTGGGAGCTGGTCGGCGTCCGGCCCGACCTCTCCGCCTGGAGCAAGGCGATCGCCAACGGCTATGCCCTCGCCGCGGTAACCGGCAACGACCGCTTCCGCGAGGCGGCGACAAAAGTCTTCTCGACCGGCTCGTTCTGGTGTTCCGCCACGGCGATGGCGGCGGCGCTTGCCACGCTGCGCGTGCTGCGGCGGGACAATGCCATCGCCCATATGACGGCGATGGGCGATCTGTTCCGCGCGGAGTTGGACGGGCTGGCGCGCCGCCACGGCGTGGCGATCCGGCAGAGCGGCCCGGTGCAGATGCCGATGGTGCTGTTCGACGACGATGCCGATTTCCGCAAGGGCGCCGCGTTCTGCACGGCGGCGCTGCGCAACGGCGCCTATTTCCATCCGCGCCACAACATGTTCCTGTCGGCGGCGCATGGTCCCGCCGACATCGCTCGCGCCCTCGCAGCCGCCGAGCACGGCTTGCGGGCCGTCGCCGCGCTGAGCGCCGCGTTGCCGGCGGGCTGACCCTTCGCCGCGTCGGCGGCGGTCAGCTCGTCTTGGTCTTGCCGCCATCCATGTCGATGATGGCACCCTGCAGGAAGCTGCCGCGCTGACTGACGATGAAGCGCACCAGCCCGGCGATGTCGGCGGGCTCGCCGATCCGTCGCGTGCGGTCCCTCGCGATCTGGCGGCGCTCGGCTTCCGCCTCGTCGATGCCCTGCGCCGCGGCGGCCTCCTTGATCCGCTTGGCGAAGCGGTCGGTGCGGATGTCGCCGGGATTGATCGCATTGACCTGGATGCCGTCGGCATAGCCGCGATCGGCGAGCGCCTTGGTCGCCGCGAGCAGCGCCGCGTTGACCGCGCCGCCGATCGCGAAATCGGCACCCGGCGTCCTTCCGCCGATGCCGGAGATGATCACCACCGAACCCTTGCCGGCCGCCAGACGCGGCCAGGCGGCCCGGATCAAACGCATATGGCTGAAGAATTTGAGGGCGAAGCCGTCTTGCCAGTCGGCATCGCTCAGGCTGACGAAATCGCCGCGCTTCGTAGCGCCGGCATTGGCGACGACGATGTCGACGCCGCCGAACGCGGCGACCGCCGCCTCGACCAGCGCGGCGGGAGCGCCGGGCTCGCGCAGATCGGCGACATGGGCGAGCGCCTTGCCGCCCGCGCCGACGATCTCGGCGGCGCGGGCGCGCAGCTCGTCGCCGCTGCGCGCGGCGAGCGCCACCGCGCAGCCGCCGCGGGCAAGCTCGCGCGCGATCTCCGCGCCGATGCCGCGACTGGCGCCGGTGACCACCGCTACCTTTCCCGTCAGAGTCATCTCCATGTCGTGATCCCTCCCGCGCAAACCACCGGTTCCCGGCACCGAAGAGTTGCTCTAACATTCGCGGCAAGAACAGCCCCGGCGACGCTTACCGCCAATCGGGCATGCTCGCAAGCCGGGAGGGAACAATGCGCTGGAAGTTGTCCGTACTTGCAATCATCGCAGCGCTCGCTTCCGGCACCGCCTTCGCCCAGACGGCAAGCCCGGCGAAGCAGAAGATCACCATCACCTCGGTCGGCGACGGCTTCCAGTTCTTTCCGGTCTATATCGCGCGCGGTGCCGGTCTCTTCGCCGCGGAGGGGCTCGACGCCGATTGGGTCAATGTCGGCTCCGGCACCAAGCAGGCCGCCTCGGTGATGGGCGGCAGCGCCGAGATGACGCCGCTGGCGCTGATGCACGCCATCAAGTCGCAGGCCGAAGGCGCCGATCTCGTCGCCTTCGCCAATCTCCTGAACGACTGGTCGATGGTCGTCGTGCTGTCGAACGATGCCATCAAATCGGTCGGGATCGAGCTGGCGATGTCGGTCGACGAGAAGATCAACACTTCGCCGGGCAGCAGCACCGACGTCTCGATCCGCAAGATGTTCCTCGCCCGCGGCATGGTGCCCGACCAGGTCGTCAAGCTGCAGCCGCTCGGCGACGGCACGGCGATTCTCGCCGCCTTCGACAAGAAGCTGGTCGACGGCTTCGTCTTCGCGGCGCCGGTACCGGAAATCGTCGAGGCGCGCGGCCTCGGCAAGATCGTCGTCAACCCGATGGCGCGCGAGGTGCCCGAGCAGGTCGGCGTGCCCTATGCCGTCATGGCGACGAGTCGCGCCACCTTCGCGAAGAAGCCCGAAGTGATCCGCGCCTCGGCACGCGCCATGACCAAGGCGCTGATCTTCGCGCGCGACAAGCCGGAGGAGACGCTCAAGATCATGCAGCATTATTTCCCCGACGTCGAAGCGTCGATCCTCGCCCGCATCGTCACGACCTATCGCGCCGCCTTGCCGAGCACGCCGGTGATCTCGCGCGAGGAGGTCGCCAAGACCGTCGCGTTCATGAATATCGGCGCCGCCAAGCCGATCGACGTGACCTATGAGTCGGTCGTGCTCCCCGAGCCTGCCGAGGCTGCCGCGGCGGCGTTGCGCACGCAGTGACGCCAGCCCGGCGGTGAGCGTAGCGCAAGCGGCATCCCCGGCCGGACGGGGGGCGGCCGGACGGGCGGCGGACGAGCGTTTCATCCTGCTCGGCCGCATCGTCCTGATGATGGCTCTTCTGCTCGGCTGGGAGCTGGCGGGACGCTTCGTCGACCCGACCTGGATCAGCATGCCGAGCCTTATCGCCGTGCGGCTGATCCGCTGGGCCGGCGACGATCTTGCCGTGCACGCGGCGACGACGGTCGCCGAGATGGCGATGGGGCTGTCGATCGGCGTCCCCGCCGGGGTGCTCGCCGGTATCCTGCTTGGCCGCTCGCCGCTGTTGGCGACGCTGTTGCGGCCGATCATCGTCGGCTTCTACAGCGTCCCGCTGGTGACGCTGGCGCCGCTGCTCATCCTGTGGTTCGGCCTCGACATGGAACCGAAAATCGTCCTCGTCGCGGTCGTCGTCTTCTTCCTCATCTTCTTCAACACCTTTTCCGGCGTCCAGGCGATCGACCGGGATCTCATCGCGACTCTTGCGCTGATGGGCGCCAGCCGGCGCGAGGAGTTCCAGAAGCTGATCCTGCCGGCAGCCTCGGCGTGGATCCTCTCGGGGCTGAAGATCGCGCTGCCTTATGCGCTGATCGCAGCGACGGTCGGCGAGATGATCGCCGCGCGTCGCGGCCTCGGCTTCCTCGTCACCCGCTCGGCCTCGCAGATCGACATGACCGGGCTCTATGCGGCGCTGATCGTGCTGATGCTGATCGGCGTGGCGATCGGCGCCGGCGCCAATGCGCTCGAGGCGCATATCCTGCGCTGGCGGGCGAGCGGACGATGAGCGTCGTCGCCAAGATCGCGCTGGAGGGCGCCAGCAAGGAATTCACCGGCCGCGGCGAGACCGTGCTCGCGCTCCAGCCGACGACGATCGAGATCGCGCGCGAGCAGTTCGTCGCGCTGGTCGGGCCGAGCGGCTGCGGCAAATCGACGGTCCTCAACATGATCGCCGGCCTGCAGGCGCCGACGGCCGGCCGGGTCGTCTATGACGGCACGCCGGTAAGCGGACCCAACCGCCAGGTCGGCTATATGACGCAGAAGGACACGCTGTTGCCCTGGCGCAGCGTCGCCGACAATATCGGCCTCGCCCTCGAGCTCAAGATCCGGACAGTCTCCGCCAATAACCGCGCTCGCCGCGTCGCCGAGATGATCGAGCTCGTCGGCCTCACGGGGTTCGAGCGGCATTATCCGGGCGAGCTCTCCGGCGGCATGCGCAAGCGCGTCGCCCTCGCCCGCTCGCTCATCTACGAGCCGGAGACGCTGCTGATGGACGAGCCGTTCGCCGCGCTCGACGCGCAGCTTCGCCTCGTCATGCATGACGAGCTCCTGCGCCTGACCCGGCTGCGCCGGATGACGGTGGTGTTCGTCACGCATGATCTCGGCGAGGCGATCACCCTTGCCGATCGGGTTATCGTCTTCACCGGCCGGCCCGGACGGATCAAGGCGTTGCGCGAGATCCCGCTGGCGCATCCGCGCGACGCCTTCCGCGTGCGCTTCAGCGAGGCCTTCGCCCATCTCCACGAGGAGCTGTGGAACGAGCTCAAGGATGAAGTCGCGAAAGGCACCGACCGGTGAGCGGCTTCTGGCGCGGCTTCGTCGCCCGGCCGCTCGGCATGGCGCTCATTCGCAGCGCGATGCTGGTTGCCCTGCTGGTCGGCTGGGAATGGGCATCGGGCAATGTCATTCCGAAATTCTGGATCAGCAGCCCGTCGGCCATCGTCGCGATCCTCGGCCGCTGGATCGCCGATCTGTCGCTCTTCGGTCACGTCGGCGCCACGCTGACCGAGATGGGGCTGGGCTACGTCATCGGCGCGGCGGTCGGCATCGCGTGCGGCCTCTGTCTCGGCTTCCTGCCGCGGCTCGAGCGCATCACCGCGCCGCTGATCGCGGCGCTCTATGCCCTGCCGAAGATCGCGCTGGCACCGCTTTTCGTCATCCTGTTCGGCATCGGACTGGAATCGAAGATCGTCCTGGTTGCGAGCACGATCTTCTTCCTCCTGCTCTACAACACGCTCGACGGCGTCCGCGACATCGACCGCGACCTCGTGCAGGCGCTCGAGGTGATGGGGGCGACGCGGAGCGAGATCGTGCGCAAGGCGCTGGTGCCGGCGACGCTGCCGTGGATCTTCACTGGGCTGCGGATCGCCGTGCGCTATGCCTTCACCGCCGCCATACTCGGCGAGCTGATGGCGAGCAACGAGGGGATCGGCTATCTCATCGAGGCCTCGGCCGGCGATTACAATACGGCCGGCGTCTATGCCGCGGTGTTCGTCCTCGTCGCCTTCAGTGTGATGTTCACCGAGCTGTTGACGCGAACCGAGGCATCCGCGCTGCGCTGGCGGGTGTGAAAGCGAACGAAGGAGGGACATCATGGGAGATCGTTTCGAAGACGGCTTGGCATTGCGCCGCAAGGTGCTGGGCGATGCGCATGTCGACCGCTCGCTCAAGGCGCGCGACGAGTTCACCACCGACGTCCAGCAGATCATCACCGAGATCGGCTGGGGCACGATCTGGGCTCGCCCCGGCCTCACCATGCGCGAGCGCAGCATGGCCACGGTCTCGTTTCTCGTCGCGCTCGGCAAGGCGCACGAGCTCGAGCACCACCTGCTCGGCGCGCTGCGCAACGGCTGTACCAAGACCGAGCTGAAGGAGCTCTTCCTGCACGCCGCCCTCTATTGCGGCTTCCCGGCGGCGCAAGAGGGCATCCGCGCCCTGCGCAAGGTCAGCGCCGAATACGAGGCCGACGCCGGGAAAGGCGACTGAACGCCGCCTCAGCTCAGCGGCGGGGCGGCGCGTCCGAGCACCGGCAGGCGATTGGCGGCGGTCACGACGGCGAAGGTGATGAGCAGCAGCGTGATCCCGAGCACCGAGATGGCGCCGAGATCGCCGCTCTCGTTGAGATCGTAGATGATGACCGATACCAGCTTGGTTTGCGCGGTCGTCAGCATGATCGTCGCCGACAGCTCGCGGATGACTCCGATGAAGATGAAGCACCAGGTGGCGACGACGCTGGTGCGCAGTAGCGGCGCGGTGATCTGCCACAGCGAGCGCAACCGCGTCGCGCCGAAGATGCGGCTCGCCTCCTCGAGCTCGGGATGGAGGCCGCTGATCGCCGCCTGAAGCTGCTGGAAGCCGGCGGGAAGCTCGATCGTGAGGAAGGCGAGCAGCAGGATCCACAGCGTGCCGTAGAGCACCAGCGGCGGACGCGTGTAGCTCAGGAACAGCCCGACGCCGAGGACGATGCCGGGGATCGCCATCGGCGCGGTGGCGAGAAAGCCGAGCGCGCGGTGGAAGATCACCAGCCGCCGCGTCGTCAGATAGCTGACGACGAGCGCGAGGGCGGTGCCCGCCGTCGCCGCCATGATGCCGAGCAGAAAGGTGTTCCGCAGGGCGAGCTGCGTCTGCGAGAACTCGACGAAGACGAAGCGGATATTGTGGAAGGTCAGGGTCTCCCAGGTCAGCGGGTCGGAGGCGGTGCGCACCACCGCCGTCTTGAGCAGCGCGGCATAAGGCAGCAGCACCGGCAGCGCGATGACGGCGGTGGCGAAACCGAGCGCCGGCCAGCGCCAGGCGCCGAGCGCGATCAGACGCGGCGCCCCGCTCTTGCCGCCGATCACCGCGTAGGAGCGCCGGCCGAGAAGCATCTGCCGGCCGCGCAACAGCAGGATGGTGACGAGCAGCAGCGGCAGCGCCGCGGCGGCGGCGAGATGCGGGTTCGGCGGGTATTGGAAGAGGCTCCAGATCTTGGTGGTGATGACATGGAAGCCGGCCGGCAGCGCCAGGATCGCCGGCGTTCCGAACAGCGTCAACGATTGCAGGAAGGCGACCAGCGCGCCGGCGAGCAGCGCCGGCAGCACCAGCGGCAGGGTGACGCGGCGCAGCGTCGAGGCGCGCGAGCCGCCAAGGATGGCGGAGGCGTCCTCGAGATCGGCCGGAATGCGGTCGAGCGCATTCGCCACCAGCACGAAGACATAGGGAAAGGCATAGCAGGCGATGGCGAAGGTGACGCCCTCGACCGTGTAGATGTCGAAGAGGTGCTCGTCAGGCTCGAGGTCGAAGAGAGCGCGGTACCATTGATTGAGCATGCCGCTATTCGGTGCCGCGAGGATTTCCCAGGCGATCGCCCCGAGGAAAGGCGGCGTCACGAAGGACGCCGTGACGAACGCCCGGATCGTCGAGCGCAGCGGCATGTCGGTGCGCGAGACCAGCCAGGCGAGCGGCGTCGCCACGACGCATGAGGCGAGCGCCACGCTGAGCGCGATGGCGAGCGCGGTCAGGAAGGGCGAGACGAAGCTCGGATCGCTCGCCAGCTTGATGAAATTGGCCGCCGTCACCGCGCCGTTATTGTCGGTGACGCTGTACCAGGCGAGCCAGAGCAGCGGCAGCAGGACGAGCGCACAGAGGAAGAGTCCGAGCACCGCGAGCAGCGGCATCGAGAGGTCGAGATGACGCCGCGCCGGACGCGGCTGATCGAGCGCGATGGTCATCGTGTCCTGGCGTCGGCGGCTTCGCACGGCATCGTTTATGTCCCGAAATACTCGCTGTATTTGCGCTTGATCGTCTCGGTTTCGCGTTCCTGCGTCTCGGGATCGGACTTCATCAGCTTGATCTCGGCGATCGGCTTGCGTCCTTCCCTGAGCTTGACGTCGGGATGGAAGGAGCGCAACCCGCCGACATCGCTCATGAATTGCTGCGTGTCGCGCGAGAATAGGTAGCTGATCAACAGGCGAGCGGCGTTGGGATGCGGCGCCTTGTCGGCGATTGCCGCGCTGCCCGAGAGGAACGGCGTTCCCTCGCTGGGATAGACGATCTCGACCGGGCTGCCCTTCTCCTTCATCAGCAGCAGCAGATATTCCAGCCCGTCCGCCATGACCGGGCGCTCGCCGAGCGCCAGCTTCTTCGGCGGCTCGGTCGCCGATTGCACCTGCAGGACGCGCTGCTTGCCGAGCTTTTCGAAATAGTCCCAGCCGAGATCGCGGCTTGTCTGGAAGGTCGAGGTGACGATCCCGCCGCTATAGCCGGGATGCGCCTTGACGATCTTGCCGGTCCATTTCTTGTCGAGCAGATCGGCGAAGCTGGTCGGCGCGTCGGCCGCCTTCACCTGCTTGGTGTTGTAGGCGATCGGCGAGAGCGTGTAGCGGACGCTGGCGAAGCAGCCATCCGCGTCGCGCTGGTTAGACGGCCAATTTTCGGCGACGTCGGTCGGAACGAAGGGATCGAGCCAGCCCTGGCGCTTCCAGGCGATGAATTGCGCCGTGTCGGAGGATTCGAGAACGTCGGCGGCGTAGATCTTGCTTTCCCGCTCCTGGGCGATCCGCTGAAAAGTCCGTTCGGCACCGTTGCGCTCGAGCTGCACGGTGATGCCGGGATAGCTCGTCTCGAAGGTCTTGACGATCTTCGCCGCGACTTCGAGGTCGATCGAGGTATAGAAGACGACCTTCCCCTCCTTGGTGGCCGCCGCAACGAGCTCCGCGGTGATCGGCGTCGCGACGGGCGCCGCCGCCGCGGCGGGGTATGCCGTCAGCAGGGCAGCCCCGGCGATAGCGACCCTCAACCAGCCCGTCCCGGGCCGAGCATATCCGCGCGCTGTCATCCAGGGTCCTCCCTGATCCCGATTATCGCCGCCCGCCGCATGGTGGCGACGGCCGGGTGCAATGTCGAGAATTTCCACCCCTGCGATCTAGCGCCGATGCCAGCGGGCGACTAAGCTGCCGGCATTCGTTGCCAGCACCGCGATCGTGACGCGGAACGATGAGGGAGGAAGCAGGACATGCGCAGGAGACTTGCCCGCGGCTTGGCAATCGCCGGTGCCGCCGTTTTCATCGCCGGGGCAGCGCTGGCCCAGGCGCCCGCACCGACGAAGGTCACGCCGGAGCTCATCGAAGCCGCCAGGAAAGAAGGCAAGATCGTCTGGTACACCTCGGTCGAGCTCGAGCTCGCCGAGCGCGTCGCCAAGGCCTTCGAGGCGAAATATCCGGGCATCCCGGTGCAGGTCGAGCGCTCGGGCGCCGAGCGCAACTTTCAGCGCCTCAGCCAGGAATATGCCAGCAACATCCATGGCGCCGATTTCGTCAACAGCTCCGATGCGGCGCATTTCATCGTCTGGAAGCGCCAGGGCTGGCTCGCCCCCTTCGTCCCCGAGGACGTCGCGCAATACTATCCGCCCGAGCAGAAGGACCCCGACGGCACCTTTGCGACCTGGCGGATGACGCTCAGCATCATGGGCTACAACACCAAGCTGGTGAAACCCGATCAGGTGCCGAAGAGCTTCGCCGAGCTGCTCGACCCGAAATGGGCCGGCAAGCTGGTCAAGGCGCATCCCGGCTATAGCGGCACCATCCTGACCTCGACCTTCGAGATGGCCCGCGATCTCGGCTGGGACTATTTCGCCAAGCTCGCCAAGCAGCGGGTGATGCAGGTGCAATCGGCGACCGATCCGCCGCGCAAGCTCGCCGCCGGCGAGCGCTCGATCATGATCGACGGCTCCGAATACGTGCTGCTGCTCGCCAAGGAGCATGGCAGCCCGGTCGAGCCGATCTATCCCAGCGAGGGCTCGCCCTCGATCGTCGGTCCCTCGGCCGTGCTCAAGGATGCGCCGCATCCCAACGCCGCCCGCCTCTTCGCGATCTATTCCTTCAGCACCGAGTGCCAGCAGCTCATCGTCGATGTCGGCGCCCTGCGCTCGGCCAACACGCAAGTAACGGAGCGGCCGGGGCGGCCGACCTTCAAGGACATCAAGCTGATGAAGGACGATCCGAAGACCGTCGAAGCGCAAGTCGACGAGATCAAGAAGAAGTATCTTGAGTATTTCGGCACCTGACGCGGGCGGGGCGACGATGGCGCAGCAGCAAACGGCAACGGTCGCGGAAACTCTCGCCACGGCGATCGCCGGAATCGACGCGGCGCGGCTGCCGGCGGCGCTGCGCGCCATGGCAGACAATCTCGTCCTCGACGTCTTCGGCCTCTGCCTGGCGGGGCGCGGCACCGATTATGTGCGCGCCGCGCTCGCCGGCATCGACGGCGAGGGGCGCTGCACGGTGATCGGCCATGCGAGACGCTGCGACAGCGCCGGTGCCGCGCTGATCAACGGCGTCGCTACGCATGGCGAGGATTTCGACGATACGTTCGAGGGCGGGCCGGTCCATGCCGGCGCGGTGGTCGTGCCGGCAGTGCTCGCCGCCGCCGAGCGTTTCGACCTCGACGGCAAGGCCGTCCTGCTCGGCATCGCCGTCGGCGTCGAGACGACCTGCCGGCTCAGCCTGGTCGCGCCCCGCCTCATCCACAAGGCGGGCTTTCACCCGACCAGCGTGTTCGGCACGCTCGCCGCCGCCGCCGCGGTCGGCGCCGCCTTGCGGCTCGACGCAAGACAGCTCGTCGACGCGTTCGGCATCGCCGGCAGCATGGCGAGCGGCATCATCGAATACCTCGCCGACGGCTCGTGGACGAAGCGGCTGCATCCCGGTTGGGCGGCGCAAGCGGGGCTGCGCGCGGCGCTGCTCGCGCGCCAGGGCTTCCAGGGGCCGCGCACCGTCTTCGAGGGCACGCATGGGCTCTTCAACGGCTTTGCCCACACCAGGGCCGGCGACTACGCCAAGCTGACCGGCGGTTTCGGGCGCGAGTGGGTCGCCGAGACGCTGGCCTTCAAGCCCTTCGCCTGCGGCACCATGACCCATCCCTATATCGATTGCGCCATCCGCCTCGCCGCGCGCGGCATCGCGGCCGAGGCGATCGAATCGATCGTCTGCGAGGTCGCCGAGGGCACGGTTCACCGCCTGTGGGAGCCGCTCGCGCTCAAGCAGGCGCCGCCCAACCCCTATGCGGGAAAGTTCAGCGGCCCGTTCTGCGTCGCCGTCGGCTTCGTCGCCGGCGATGCCGGCCTCGCCGCCTTCACCGACGAGACGGTGGCCGATCCGCGCATCCGCGCGCTTGCCGCCAAGGTGCGCTTCGTCGTCGACCCCGCCAATCCCTATCCCGACAACTATACCGGCCATCTGCGCGCCACCTTGCGCGACGGCAGCGTCGTCGAGGAGCGCCAACCGCATCTGCGCGGCGGCGCCCACGAGCAGCTATCGCCCGCCGCCATCGAGGCCAAGTTCCTCGCCAACGCCGCTTTCGGCGGCTGGCCGGCCGAGCGGGCGGCAGCGGTCCGCGATCTCGCCCGCCGGATCTTCGATGGGCCGATCGACCTGACCGCGCTGCGCGGTTAGGTCATGAACAGCCCGCCATTGACGTGGATGGTCTGGCCGGTGACGTAGCGCCCGGTCGGCAGCCACAGGGGACGAACCATCGCCGCGACGTCCTCGGGCTTGCCCAAGCGACCGTACGCTGCCCGCCGATCCGCCCGGGAACGACACAGTTGACCGTGATCCCGCGCTCGGCGAGCTCCATCGCCAGGGCACGGGTGAAACCGCCGAGCCCGGCTTTTGCCGTGACGACGTGAGCGCGCTCGAGCGCACCAGTATAGGCGGTGGCGCCGCCGATATTGACGATCTGCCCGCCGTCGCCGCTGCGCAGCATGAGCGGCAGGCAGGACTGGGTGACGATGAAGGCGCCGTCGAGAATGACGCCGGTGATCGCGCGCCACTGCGCCAGGCTCATCTCGAGGAACGGTACCTGGGCACGGATCGCCGCGTTGTTGACGAGAACATCGAGCCGGCCGAACCGCTCGCCGATTCGCTCGGCCATGCCGCGCACCGCGGCTTCGTCCGTGACGTCGGCGAGGCAAACCATGCTGGCGCCGCCGAGGCTTTCGATCTCCGCCGCAACGCCGCGCGCTTCCGCCTCGGAGGTCCGGGCGTGGACGACGACCGCGGCGCCGTCCGCCGCCAGGCTGAGCGCGATGGCGCGGCCGATCCGCCGCACCGCGCCGGTGACCAGCGCGACCTTGCCCGCCAGGGGTTTCGCCGCGCCGGCGCTCACGACATGCCGCGCTTGGCGGCGAGATCGACCAGCCGGGCCCAATTGCCCATCGACATCAGATGGCAATAGATGAGATGCAGCCAGCCGCGGCGCCGCCAATCGAGGAAGAGCTCGTCCGGCAAGGCATTGAATTTCGCCTCGTCGACGACGTCGAAACCACGCAAGGTCATCTGCTTGCCGGAACCCAGCACGACGCGCGCCTCGTTGCGGACGAGCAGCCCCTCGGCGCCGAGCGCCCGCACGAACGCCGTCGTCGCCGCATGCTGGGCATGGAACTCGCGGCAGAAGGCGATGGCTTCCTGCAGCAGCTTGGTCGGCTGGCCGCCGTCGAAAAGCGGCCGCTCGGCGGTGTCGACGACGAGTCCCGCCTCCTCGTCGAAACAGACGATGAGCTCGCTGCTGCCGGGCTGCTCCATGAGGATGAAGGGATAGCGACGGACATAGGCGGGAACATAGGCCTCGGGGACCCACCTGCCGTCGGCGCCGACGAAAAGATTCTCCTTGTCGACGAGCCCGACGACGGCAAATGCCGAGACCGGTTCGGCGAGGCTGAAGACGATGGGATAGAAGCGCATCGCCAGAGAAAACTCGCCGCCGTTGAGGACGAGCGAGTTGGTGCCGCGGGCGAAGCTGTGATCCGGCGCCAGACGCAGCGACTTGCCGCGATCGATCTCGCTGTTCAGGGGACGCGGTCGGCGATAGAAAATCGGCAAGGGAGCGACTTGCTCGCCCGCGGCGCCGTTGCCTTGTCGTGTCGGGGAGTCGACCATTGCTCACTCTCCTACCGGGTGTCGCTATTTTTCGGTCATCGCGATGTCCGCGCCGATCTCGCCGCCGCGGAGCCGCTCCAGATGCATGGCGACGCAGGGATCGAGCGGCCGTTCGTCGTGCAGCCCCGCGAAGAGTTGCAGCGCCTTCGGGCTGCGTTGCTCGAGACTGGCATAGGCCTGCTCATAGCGCGAAATGTATTCGGCGTCGACCGGCGCCTGCAGCGCCTCGAACACGGTATGCGCGGTAGTCTTGCCCTTCAGCGTGATGATCCCGAGCGGCCGGAAGGCGATAGTGTCGCATTTCGCCCGGGTGATGTCGCTGACGCAAATCCGCGTGCCGAAATATTTGTTCAACCCTTCGAGCCGCGACGCCGTGTTCACCGCATCGCCGAGCGCGGTGTAGTCCATCTTGAGCAGCAACGAGCCGAAATTGCCGATCGTCGCCTGGCCGGTATGGACGCCGACGCGGGTGACGCCGAGCGGGATGCCCTCGTCGTTTCGCGCGAGGCGGAAACGCTCGGCATAGTCGTCGATCTCCAAGGCGCATTTGACCGCCCGCTCGGGATGGTCGGCCTGCTCGGTCGGGGCGTTGAAGATGGCGAAGACGGCGTCGCCGATGAACTTGTCGACCATCCCGTCATATTTGAGCACGATCTGGCAGACGCCATCGAGATAGGCGTTCAGTAATTCCGCCAATTTGTGCGATTCGATGGTCTCGGACAGCGTGGTGAAACCGGCGATGTCGGTGAACAGGAAGGTCATCACCCGCCGATCGCCGTCGAGCGTCAGCGGCGCGCGGCTGTCGACGAGCTGTTTCACCACCTTCGGCGACACGTAGCGCGAGAAGGTCGACGTGACGAATTCGCGCTGCCGTCGCGCCTCGCGCCCGCCGAGACTGTCGGCCAGCCACATCGACAACGCGAAAGCGAGGGTCGGCGTGACCAGCTCGATCATGATGCCCGCCGCATGGAACAGCTCGAAGAAGCCGATGAACCAGAAGACGACGATCGCCGCGAGCCCTGCGGCGATGCGGGTCGTTAGCCCCAATTCCAGCCCGCCCAGTAAGGCGCCCAACAAGGCAAGACCGAGCGCGAGCGCGAAATTGATGCGCCAGTCGACATGGCCGGAGGATCGCCCCTCGAGAAGCTGCGCCACGCTGTGGGCATGGATGACCACGCCCGACAGAAACCCTTCGGCGCCCTCGTAGAGCGAGGCGAAAGGCGTCCGATGATGGTCGGTGATACTGTAATCGGCGCCGATCAGCACGACCTTGCCCTTCAGGTCGACCGGCAGAACGCGCAGGTATTGCGCCGGTATGAGCGGGAATGGATCAATTTCCGGCTTCGGCCGACCATGCCATGCGATCGCCAATTTATCCGACGGTGTCGCAATGTTGAGCTTCGCTGCGAGACCACGGGCAAAGCCGGGCAGAAACCTGCCGTCCGCCTCGGCATGCCCGGGATAGATCGAATGCACGGTATCGAACACGTTCTCGTCGAAATTCGCGAGAACGCGCATCGAGGGCGGAACGAAATCGTCCAGGAACTCCTTCTGGTCCTCGGTCATCAACGCCGGGTCGTCGACGTAGCTGACGACGAGCGGCACCTGCGCATCGGCGAGCACCTTGCGAAGTGCCGCATCCTTCTCGGGTTCGGTCGGCTGATCGAACAGAATGTCGACGCCGATGGCGCGCGGCTCGCGCTCTGCTATGAAGCGAATGGTTTCGGCGAGGAACCCACGGTCGACCGGCGAACGATAGGGAAACTTTGCCAGCGTCTGCTCGTCGATCGTGACGATCACGACATTGGAGTCCGCCGGCTCCGCGGGCAGGAGCAGCGCTATCCGCATATCCTCGATGAAATGCTCGACATAGAGCAGGAAGGAGAGCTTATGGACGGCGACGCTGGCGACGAAGGTCGCCGCGAGCGCCACGATCGGAATCGCGATCCAGCGCGCCTTGGTCCACCGATGCCAACCTTCGGCGAGTCCGCGGCGGAGCGTCGCTATCGCAGGACCGCGAGCAGGGCTTCCGCTTGTGCCTGGCATCCCTTCTCGATCATCCAAGCCGCCCGCATGGCATCCGACGAGACCGCGCCCGGGATGCTGTTCACCGTTATCGCCGACTGCGTCTCGTCGAGCTCGATAAGATAGATCGGGCGCCCTGGGACCGGCAGATTGGGCGGAACGACGAGCCGGTCGGCGCCGCTCGGCCAGATCGTGGCAATTTTCCAGCTCTTGTCGAGCGGGGTGATCGTCAGATTTGCCGTGGTCCCGGCCGTCGGGCGCCAGAACACGATCGGATCGCCGTCGCGCACGCAGCGATTGCCCGGGCGGCTGACATCGACCACCCAGGGCTCGGGGAGCTTCGCCGCGGCGGCGCCGGCGCGCACCACGCCGACATCGCTGGTTCGACTTTCCTTCTGCACGATCAGCGCCTTGAGGGCGTCCACCACGCCGGGGCCCGCCCCGCCCTCGCCGCTGCCCGGCGCCTGGTCGTAGGGGCCGCGCAGCTTCAAGGTGCTGCCGTTAGCCGCGATCAGCGTGATGCGCTGCCCTTCCTTGAGGACGAGCGGCGTGCTGTCATCGATCACCTGCCCGGCCTGCATCGGGAGACCGCGCGCTTCGATGACGACGAGCTCGGCGCCACGCGCCGCGAGGCTGCCGAGCGCGGCAAGGCCGGCGCACGAGACGGCCAGGCTTCGCAACCATATGTGACGCATGCCCTCCCTCCCCGCTTTCGCCGCGTGCTTCCGATGACCGATCATTGGGCGGCGGCGATGCCGCGCGCGGCGGACGAACGCCCGCCATCGCCAATCACCGTGAACGCCGCCCAGAAGAATGGATGCGCGGTCGCCGGCTGGTCAAGCAAAGCGAGTTGCGACTGGCGCAGCGATTCGGCCGTGCCGCGCGCCAAGCCTGGCCCGGCACGCTCGAAGAGTCCGGTCATCAATCGCACCGTCGCCGTCGACGGGACCTGCCAGTGGCTGGCGAGCAGCGCTCGCGCACCGGCATAGAAGAACGCCTCGGCAAGACCCGACAGCGCCTCGCCGCCGAAACGGCCGCCGCCCGACGCCGTGTTGCAGGCCGAGAGGACGACAAGATCGGCGTTGAGCGACAGGCTGGCGATCTCGGTCGCATCGAGCAACCCGTCATCCGCCTTGCTGGTTGTCGGAGTCTCCGGCGGCGACAGCGCCAGACCAGGCTCGGCCTGGCAGCGCAGCTCGCCGGGCAGCAATCCATGGGTGGCGAAATAAAGCACGCCATACTGGTCGAGCGGCAGCGCGCGCAGCTTGCTCTCCGTCGCGTCGCGGCCGAGGAAGACCGAACGCCCATCGGCGCCGAGCAGCCGGGCCACGGTATTGACCTCGCCGGCCGTCTCCGGCAGCGGCGCCAGGGCCCGCAGCATCTCCGGCGGCATCGGCCCGTTGTCGCGGCATTGCTGAGCGAGCGCGACGAGCGCCGAGGGCTTGCCGTCGGCCGACGCGGCGGCACCGGCGAAATTCGGGTTGCCGAAGCCGAGGAACGGATGCGCCGGGCGGATGCGCCCGGGCCCGGCGGCGCGCAGGCTGATGAAGGCGCGCATCGAGGGCACCTGGCTCAGGGCGACGCGGCGAACCAGCCAGGCGGCATGCGCGTAGTCGCGCTCGCCGCCGGCAGCCGGCTTGTTGGTGACGAGGACGCCGAGCGGCAGGCTGGCCAGCGCGCCGCCGGGAACGACGATAAGATGGTTGATGCCGGCCAGCGCCGCGTCGAACGGCCCGAGCAGCTGCCGATAGAGCGCGTAGGAATCGCGCAGGTCGAATTCCGGCACCGTGCCGAGCCGCGGCACGAAGGCGCGGCGCAGCTCGCCGACCGCAGTGGCGAGCGCCGCCTCGTTGAGATCAAGCTTGCGCACGACGAAGCGATCGCCGGTGATCAGGACGGCGTAGGCCTGCTCACGGCCGAACGTGAAGGAGACCCCCGCCTCGCCCGGCTGCAGCTGGGCGCGCAGCTCGTCGAGCTCAGCCGGTCCCGGATTGGCCAGCTTGCTATAGGCGGGGAACGCCTTCTGCAGCTCTTCGAGGAGCTGCCCGGCCGAGGCGCTCGCCGTGACGACTTCCTCGACCAGCGCCGCCTCGCGGATGCTGCCGCGTTGCTCGTCGGGCTTGGCCGTTTCGTTGGCGAGATCGATGCGGGCGTTGTCCTGGCGGCGTTGCGCGGTTTGCAGCTGGCGGACGAGGTCGGCGACCGCTGGATCGGCGGCGGCGAGACGCGCCGAGGCGCGTGCGATCGTCTGATCGCCGACGCCCGACCCCGCCAGCTGGATCGCGCGCAGCATCTCGGCCTCGAGCCCGGCGCGTTCCTCGTCGTTGCGTTCGGCAAGGGCGGAGGCCGCCTTGAGAAAGGGCGCGAGCTGGTCGAACGAGAATTCGGAGCGCGCGGCGCGGTCCTTTTCGAGAATCGCGAAAGCGGCGCGAAAGGCGCGGACGGCCTGGAGGTTGAGCTCCTCATCGGCATAGAGCCGGCCGAGCGCGAGATCGGCGAGCGCCGTCGGCGCGGTATCGCCGAACAGGCGCTGGCGAAAGGCCAACGCGTCGAGATAGTTGCGCTCGGCGGCGGCAAAGCGGCCGCGCCGCGCGTTGATCTGCCCCATCATCGACAGCGCGTTGGGCCGCCACCACGGCGGCAGGTCCGGCGTGTCGCTGATGATCAGCAACGCTTCCTGGGCGCTCGCCTC
>WNFM01286749.1_pt1 | contig 26043 bp, 29 predicted proteins | sample 5400271 | NCBI WGS metagenome assembly WNFM01 (sample SAMN13153352, study PRJNA577476) | soil metagenome | isolation source: 60 cm saprolite on Douglas fir-dominated hillslope | place: USA:California | collected 2013-09-17 | reverse complement strand
CCCGTCACCCCGCGGGCAGACGGTCCTCGAGCTCGTTCGCCACGCGCTCGCACACCGCAGCGAGCTCCTTGAACTCCTTCGCGGCATCGGGCTGAGCCTCCCGCTTGGCCCGTTTGCGGAACCTCGCGGCCTCGGCGCGTAGATAAGCAACATACTCCATGGACAGCCTCCGCTCTGGCTGTGCACGCTTCGAGGCGAGTGATACTCGCGCGACGAAAGTTGTGACAGGATCGCGCCGACAGGAAAATACGACTGATGGCGTAGGGGCGATGACGGCGATATCTCATATGCCGGGGTCTAGCGTGCCGGGCGACGAGGCGCTAGACCGTTCGACCCTTGACCGTTCGCCCCTTGACCGTTCGCCCCTTGACCGTTCGCTGGGCGCCCTGCTCGGCCTCGCCGTCGGCGATGCGCTGGGTGCGTCGGTCGAAGGGCGCGAGCGCGACAGCTATGCGCGGCTTGCTGATTTCGCCGCCGGCGGCACGCACGGTCTCGGCGCCGGCGAATGGACCGACGACACCGCCATGGCGATCTGTCTCGCGGAATCGCTGCTCGCCCGCGGCGGACTCGACGAGCGCGATCTCATGGAACGCTTTCTGCGCTGGCACCGGCTCGGCGAGAATGGCTGCGGCGGCCGGGCCGCCGGTATCAGCAACACGACGCGCCGGGTCCTTGAGGATTTCGAGCGCAGCGGCGCGCTCGACGTCGCGGCGGCGGTGGCGAATGCGGGCAATGGCTGCATCATGCGGTTGGCGCCGGTGGCGATCCGCTACCGATCGAGCCTCGAGGAGGTGCGGCGGGCGGCCATCCGGCAGGCCGCCGTGACGCACAGCGCCGACGCCGCCCTCGCGGCGGCGACGCTGCTCGCGGAGCTGCTTCTATGCGCGTTCGGGACCGACGATCGGGATGCCGTGCTGCGGACGGCACAGGCTTGCGCGGTGCCAACGCTGGCCGCCTTGCAGCGCGATCACCGGACGCGCGATCGCCGCCTGATCTCCTCGGCGCCGCTTGCGGTCGACACGCTCGAGGCCGCTCTCTGGTGTCTCGCGCGCAGCGAAAGCTTCGAGCAGGCGGTGGTCGAGGCGGTCAATCTCGGCGGCGATACCGACACGATCGGCGCGGTCACCGGCCAGCTCGCCGGCGCCTTCTACGGCGCCTCGGCGATCCCCCGGCGCTGGCGCCAGGGACTCCACGCTGCCGACCGCATCGCCGCGTTGGCGCACCGCCTCCACGGCGCCGGCGGCGGGTAGCGAATCGGCCGCCGACGACACGGCGTCGGTGTCTTCACGTTGACACGCGTTCCCCGCCTCTGACATGATAGTTAAGGTGATAGCGACCATAATATCGGAGGAAGCTATGTCCTGGAAAAAACCGACAATTACTGAGATTGCGGTCGGCACCGAAATCAACTCGTACGCTTGCGCAAGCGTGAAGAAATAGCAGGAATCGCCGCTCCCGCGGACGCCGAGTAAGGCGGCCGTGCGTATCGTCGTGCTCGGTTCCGCGGCGGGTGGCGGTTTCCCCCAATGGAACTCGAATATGCCGGCCTGTCGCCGGGCGCGAAGCGGTGACGGCAACGCCAAGCCGCGCACCCAGGCGTCGCTGGCGGTTTCCGTCGATGACGAAAGCTGGTTCCTGCTGAACGCAGCGCCCGATCTGCGCGCGCAGATCGACGCGAACGAGCAGCTGTGGCCGCGGCAGGGACTTCGCTCCTCGCCGATCGCCGGGGTAATTCTCACCGGCGGTGACGTCGATGCGGTCGCGGGGCTCCTCACCCTGCGCGAGCGTCACCCCTTCGTGCTCTGCGCCACGCCAGAGGTCCATGCGGTGCTCGCGGAGAATTCGATCTTCCGCGTGCTCGCCCCCGATTGCGTCGAGCCCCGCGTCCTGCGCCTCGAAAAGCCGCTTGAGCTTGCCGGCCCCGGCGCCGGCCCGGGAACCGGCGCTGCGACGCTCGTGGTGACCGCCTTCGCGGTGCCGGGAAAGGTCGCGCTGTGGCTAGAGGAGCCGGGGCGCGAGCCCGGCATCCACGAGGATGGCCGCACCGTCGGCCTGGAAATCCTCGACAAGGCGAGCGGCGCGCGCTGCTTCTTCATTCCCGGCTGCGCCGCGATGACGCCGGCGCTGGCGCAGCGTCTGCGCGGCGCGAAGCTGGTCTTTTTCGACGGCACGCTGTGGCGCGACGACGAGATGATAAGGCTCGGCGTCGGCGCCAAGACGGGACAGCGCATGGGCCATATGAGCATGGCGGGCGACGATGGCGTCATCGCCGCCTTTCGCGATCTCGCGGTCGCGCGCAAGATCTTCATCCATATCAACAACACCAATCCCGTCCTGCTCGAGGATTCGCCAGAACGCGCCGCGGCGATGGCGGCCGGCTGGACCGTCGCGCATGACGGGCTGGAGCTGACGCTGTGAGCGAGCTGCCGACGCCCGACGGACTCGATGCCGCGCTGCGCCGCATCGGCGCCGAGCGCTATCATAATCTGCACCCGTTTCACCGGCTGCTGCATGGCGGCAAGCTGAACAAGGGGCAGGTGCAGGCCTGGGCGCTCAACCGCTATTGCTATCAGAGCGCTATCCCGCGCAAGGATGCGGCGCTGATCGCGCGGGCCGGCGATAGCGAGCTGCGCCGCATCTGGCGCCAGCGCCTTGCCGATCATGACGGCGACGCGCCGGGCAGCGGCGGCATCGTCCGCTGGCTCGTCCTGACCGACGGGCTCGGTCTCGATCGCGACTACGTCGTTTCCATGGCTGGCGCCCTGCCGGCGACGCGCTTCGCCGTCGAGGCCTATGTCCGCTTCGTCGCCGAGCGCAGCCTGCTCGAGGCGGTCGCCTCGTCGCTCACCGAGATGTTTTCGCCGAATATCATCAGCGAGCGCGTCGCCGGCATGCTGGCGGGCTACGACTTCATCAGCCGCGAGACGCTGTCCTATTTCAACGCCCGCCTGACCCAGGCGCCGCGCGACGCCGATTTCGCCCTCGACTACGTGAAACGCGAGGCGCGCAGCCGCGAGCAGCAGCGGGCGGTGCTGGCGGCGCTCGAATTCAAATGCAGCGTCCTCTGGGCGCAGCTCGATGCGCTCTATCATGCCTATGTCGAGCCCGGCCACCCGCCGCCTGGCGCCTTCAGGCCGGGCGAGACGCCGGCGTGACCGGCGGGCAGGGCACGCGGCTCGATGCGGCGGCGGTGCCGCGGCTCCGCCCGCATGTGCGCCTGCAATTCAACGAGGCGCGCGGCCAATGGATCGTGCAGGCGCCCGAGCGCGTGCTGATGCCCGATGAGATCGCCATCAGCGTGCTGCAGCGCTGCGACGGCAAGGCGAGCGTCGCGATCATTGCCGCCGGGCTCGCGCGCGACTACGACGCGCCGCCGGATGTCGTCGAGAACGACGTGCTCGAAATGCTGCAGGACCTGGTGGAGAAAGGGATCATCGACGATGCCCGCGCTTGACCCGCCGATGGCCCTCCTCGCCGAGGTGACGCATCGCTGTCCGCTGCAATGCCCCTATTGCTCCAACCCGCTCGAGCTTGACCGGGTGGCCGGCGAGCTCGACACCGCAAGCTGGTGCCGCGTCCTCGACGAGGCGGCTTCGCTCGGTGTGCTGCAGGTGCATTTCTCCGGCGGTGAGCCGTTGGTGCGCCGCGACCTTGCTAGCCTCGTCGGCCATGCCGCGCGCGCCGGGCTCTATACCAATCTCATCACCTCGGCGGTGCTGCTCGACCAGGAGCGGCTCGACGCGCTCGTGGCGGCCGGACTCGACCACGTCCAGATCAGTTTCCAGGACGTCGAGGATGCGGCAGGCGACCGCGTCGCCGGCTACAAGAACGCGCAGCGCCTGAAGCGCGAGGCGGCTGCGCGGGTCCAGGCCGCCGGCCTACCGCTCACCGTCAACGCCGTCGTGCACCGGCAGAATCTCGCGCGGCTCGGCGCGATGATCGACGCCGCCGTCGATCTCGGCGCGCGGCGGCTCGAAGTGGCGCATGTCCAGTATTACGGCTGGGCCCTCGCCAACCGCGCCGCGCTGCTGCCGACCCGGGCGCAGCTCGACGAGGCGACGGCGACGGTCGAGGCGGCGCGTGAACGATTGCGCGGGCGCCTGGTCATCGATTACGTCGTGCCGGACTACCATGCGGCGCTGCCCAAGGCGTGCATGAGCGGCTGGGGGCGGCGCTTCATGAATCTGACGCCGACCGGCAAGGCGCTGCCTTGCCACGCGGCCGAGACCTTGCCGGATTTCGAGTTTCCCTCGGTCCGGCAGATGAGCCTGGCCGAGATCTGGCGCGACTCCGATGCCTTCAACCGCTTCCGCGGCACCGATTGGATGCTCGAGCCCTGTCGCTCCTGCGAACGCCGCGAGATCGATTGGGGCGGCTGCCGCTGTCAGGCCTTCGCGCTGACCGGCAACGCGGCGGCCACCGACCCGGTCTGCCATCTCGCCACCGAGCGCGGCCGCCTGGTCGAGGCGATCACCGCGACGCATGACGCGCCGCCGCCCTTCGTCTATCGCCGGATGAGCGGCCAGAAGGATCCGCAGGAGACCGCCCAGCCGGTGCCGCTCGGCGCCGCGGAATAGGCGCTTGCGCCCCTACACCGCATCGCTTGGCGCCGCATCGCTGCTGCTGGCGCTCGTCTGGGCCGTCCCCGTGCCGGCGGCGGCACCGCTGGCGATGGCGGAGATCGCGCCCGGCATCTACGTCCATGCCGGCGTCGCGGAGCAGGCGAGCGCCGGCAATGAGGATGCCATCGCCAATATCGGCTTCATCATCGGCGATGACGCGGTGCTGGTGATCGATCCCGGCGGCAGCGCGGTGGAAGGCGAGCAGCTGCACGCGGCGATTCGTACCGTGACGAGCCGGCCGATCCGCTTTGTCGTGCTCACCCATGTCCATCCCGATCACATCTTCGGCGCCGCCGCCTTTCGCGCCGATCATCCGGAATTCATCGGCCATGCGCGGCTGCCCGGCGCGCTGGCGCAGCGCGGCGACTATTACGTCAAGACGCTTCACCGCGATCTCGGTGGCGCGGCGGCGGGAAGCGAGATCGTCGCGCCGACGCATCTCGTCGCGACGGGCGAGGCGATCGATCTCGGCAACCGCACGGTCGACATCCGCGCCCATGGCCCGGCCCATACCGACAACGATCTGACCTTGTTCGACCGCCGCACCGCGACGCTGTGGCTGAGCGATCTCCTCTTCGTCGAGCGCATCCCGGTGATCGACGGCAGCCTCGTCGGCTGGATCACGGAGATCGAGGCGCTGAAGACGGTCGCCGCGCAGCGCGCCGTCCCCGGGCACGGCCCGGCGATCGTCGACTGGCCTTCCGCCGCCGAGCCCGAGCTGCGCTACCTGCGCACCGTGCTCGTCGACACGCGGGCGGCGCTGCGGCAGGATATCGACATCGCCGAGGCACCCCGCCATGTCGCTCTCGAGGAGCGCGGCAATTGGCTGCTCTTCGACGAGTACCACGCCCGCAACGTGACCGCCGCGTATAAGGAGCTCGAATGGGAATGAGCACTTCGCGGCGCTGTTTCGGAGGGACGATCATGGGCTTGAGGCCATTGCTGCTCGGGATCGGCGTGCTGCTGGCGGCTGCCCTCGCGCCGCCCGCCTTCGGCGAGACCGACGAGGCGACCCGCGCCGCCCGCTGGGGCGATCTGCGGGCGCAGATCTTCGGCGATCGGGCGATGGCGGATGGCGCCGGCCTGTTGACGATCGAGACGCCGGAGCGCGCCGAGGACGCCGCCCTCGTCCCGGTCAGGATCCGCATCGCGGACACGCTGCGCCGCGACATCGGCCAGCTCTATTTCGTCATCGACGACAACCCGTCGCCGCTCGCCGGCCGCTTTGCCTTCGGTCCCGCGGCGGATCCCAGCGAAATCGCGATCCGCGTCAGGGTCGACGACTACACCTACCTCCATGCCGTCGCCGAGACGAAGGACGGGCGGCTCTATGCCGTTGCCCGTTTCATCAAGGCGGCGGGCGGCTGCTCGGCGCCGGCCGGCAAGGACCAGGTCCTGGCGATGCAGCGCCTCGGCGAGATGAAAATGACGATGAAGGGGTCGCCGCATCTCGGCGAGCCGCTCGAGGCGCATCTGCTGGTCAGCCACCCCAACAGCTCGGGGATGCAGATGGATCAGGTGACGCGCAACTACGTCCCCGCCGATTTCGTCCGCACGATCCGTCTCAGCTACGGCGGCGTGAGGCTGCTGAGCATGGACTCGGATATCTCGATCAGCGAGGATCCCAGCCTCACCTTCGCCTTCGTGCCGAGCGCTGCCGGCGGCGACATCGAGGTCGCGGTCGAGGACAGCAGCAACCGGCATTTCGAACGCAGCTGGCCGGTGAAGATCGAGCCGGGAAGCTGAGCAAGATCTTTTCAGATTGAAATTCTTCTTCGTCGCCCCTGCGCAAGCAGGGGCCCAGGGGCCGCCGCACGTCGCTCACCGCTAGGTCCTCGCTTGCGCGGGGACGACGGAAACAGCGATTCAACCTAAAGCGGCAACGCGCTAGGGGCGACGATACTTTCCGCGCGGCTCAGTGGAAGCAAGTGAGGTTCGCCTCGGCCTGCGCCTCGCGCAGCCTTTCGAGCACGTCCTTGATCTCCGGCGGGTCGCGGAACAGCCCGACCCGGCCGCCGACGCCGCCGCCGATCTGCAGGCTGAGCGCCGTCTCGGCCTTCTCGTAATCGTCATACGGCATCTGCGCGGCGATCGTGTCGATCGCGCAGGAGCATTGAAACAGCGCCTCGCGCGTATTGCCGTTGGCGGTCATGCAGCCGAGCACATAATCGGCACGCGTCGAGGTCGGGTAGTCGTTCTTCGTCGGCGCGGCGCGCGGCGGGGCGAGAGCGGCCAGCGCGACGACGCCGCAGATGCCCGCGAGAAGCGGCAGCCTCATTGCTGCAACACCGGCGCGCAGGGGCCGATATCGCCGGTGCAGGGCGCCTCGCCGACGAAGGTCATGGTCTCGGTGGTGGAGAATTGCCCGGTCTTGCTCGGCGCTTCGGAGCGGATCTCGACGATGCGGCCCGGCACCGCCTCCGAGAGCACGAACCGATAGCGTTTCTCGGCGAGGCCGGGGAACACCGCGACGTGCTGATCCTGCGCGAAGGGCGTCAGCGTGATCTCGGTCGCCGGCACCGCCTTGCCGTCGCGCTGCAGCTCGATCGCAGTGACTTGCGCCTGATCGACGAAGGCCTGACGGATGCGGTTGCGGAAATAGGTGGCGGCGCCGCCGGTCAGGCGATGCATCTCGCCGACGTCGCGCTCGAGGAAAAACATGACGACGGGATTGCCGTGAAAATCCATCAGCGGCGGAAACGGCACGTGACGCTCGGCCGAGAGGAAATCCGTCCACACATCCTTGCCGCCATCGGCGCGCGGCCGCACGTCGATATCGACGCGATCGGTGTAGCTACCGGCATCGTCGGCATTCGCCGCGGCGGCCTCGCGGGCGAAACGGTATTCCAGCCGCTCGGCTCGCCGGATGCTGCCGAGATGATCGCTCTCGAACAAGGCGATCTGTGCCGGGCTCAAGGGACGGGTATCGTTGTCCGCCGCGAAACAATCGGCTGCAAGCGTCTTCATGGTCGCCTCCCTGGCGCCTTCCCGTGGCGGCATTCTGCCAAAATCGGCCCCGCCCCGCCAGCGAAAGGCCCGCCAGCGAAAGCCCCCCTGCGACATCGGGGAGGCTTGCGGAACAAGCCGATCGCGGCAATGTTCCGGGAGACGGTTGGATTAGCGAGGAGACCGATGGTTCATCTTGTTCTCACCCTCTGCATGATGGCTTGGCAGACGCATTGCACGGAGGAACGGCCGGTTTTCGAGGATATGAGCCTGACCTCCTGCATCGTGCAGGGCCAGCAGATCGCTTCGGAGTGGGTCTCGGATCATCCGAAATGGATGCTGACGCGGTGGCGCTGCGAGCAGAACGTGCCGCGCGACGTGCCGAGCTGAACCAGGGGTCCTCCTGACAGGCAGCCCAGCGAAGGGTTGTCAGCCTGCCGCGCGGTCGGGCATGCTGATCCGGCAATGACGCAGACCCGGCGATGACACAGGATTGGCCGCTTTCACAGGCGCTCGGGTTGCGCCGCCTGCTCGAGCAGGCGGGCGCGTCGAGCTATCGCATACGGGTCGCCAATCTGGTGCTGCCCAGCAGCATCGGCATCTACGATCACGAGCGCCAGCGCCAGCAGCGCGTACGCATCAACGTCGAGCTCGACGTCGTCGATCCCGGCTCGTTCGCAAACGGGGATTTCGCCCGGGTCCTCAACTACGAGTCGATCGTCGGCGGCGTCAAAGCCATCATCGCCGAAGGTCATATCGCGCTAGTCGAAACGCTTGCCGAGCGCATCGCGACGCTCTGCCTCGGCGATCCCCGCGCGATGACCGTGCGGATCACCGTCGACAAGCTCGACGCCTATTGCGAAGCGGAGGGGGTCGGCGTCTCGATCCTTCGCAGTCGCGCGCGCAGCTAGCGCGCAGCCTCGCGGGGAGCGGTGCCATGATCGTTCTCAAGCTCGGCGGCAGCCTCTTGAGCTCGGGCGGCCTCGCGACCTGCTTCGCCGCGCTCGCCGCCATTGGCGGCAATGTCGTGGTGGTACCCGGCGGCGGCGTCTTCGCGGATGCGGTGCGCGCGGCGCAGCCGCGCTTCGGCTTCTCCGACCGCGCGGCGCATCACATGGCGATCCTCGCCATGGAGCAATATGCGTTGCTGCTGGTCGACCGCCTGCCGCGTCTCGCGCCCTGCGCCACCATCGCGGAGATGCGCCGCGCCGCCGCCACGGATCGTCCCGCGATCTGGCTGCCGGCGACGCTCGCCCTCGCCGATCAAACCATCCCGCAGAGCTGGGATGTCACCGCCGACAGCCTCGCCGCCTGGCTCGCCCGCCGGCTCGGCGCGGCGCGGCTCGTGCTGGTGAAATCGGTCGCCGCGCCGCGGCCGCTCGACATCGTCGCCCTGGCCGCGCGCGGCATGGTCGACAAGGCGTTTCCCGCGTTCTTCGCCGGCGCCGGCCTCACGCTCGACTGGATCGGACCCGGCGAGGAGGACTCTCTCGCCGAACGGCTCGCCGCGTGACCGCGATCCCGCATGCCGGAACGCGCTCCCGCCTCGGCTGGGCGGTGACCGGCTCGGGACATTTCTTCGAGGAGTGCCTCGAGCTCATTCGCCGGCTGCACGATATCGATCTCTTCGTCAGCAAGGCGGCGGCCGAGGTCATCCGCATGTACAAATCGCGCCTGCCCGCCGATATCCGCATCTTCCGCGACACCACCGCCTCGGCTGCGCCGGTCGGGCTGTTCTACGAGGGCGTCTATCACACGCTGGTGGTGGCGCCGGCGACGTCCAACACGGTGGCGAAATTCGTCTACGGCATCTCCGACACGCTGGCGACCAATGTCTTCGCCCAGGCCGGCAAGTGCCGCGTCCCCGTCATCGTCTTCGCCTGCGACACGGCGCCCGAGCTCGAGACCAAGGCGCCGGGCGGCATGGTCAAGGTATGGCCGCGGCGGATCGATCTCGACAATGTCGAGAAGCTCAAGGGCTTCGAAGGCACCACCACCGTCGAATCGATGGCCGAGCTCACCGAAGCGATAGAGGCGCGGCTGCGATGCCTCAGCGCATCCTCTTCCTGACCGGCCATCTCGCCGCCGGAAGGCTGCGCAAGGTCCTCGCCGAGATGAATGCGGCGGATTTCGTTTGGGAGACGCGCGATATCGGCATCCAGGTCGCCGCGCTGATGACCGCCGAGCTGATCCGCCGTCGCCTGCCGCGCGAGGCGATCGCCGCCGACCGCATCGTCGTGCCGGGCCATTGCGCCGGTGACCTCGCCGCCTTGTCGGAGGCGCTCGGCGTGCCGGTCGAGCGCGGTCCCGAGGATCTCCACGATTTGCCGGCGCATTTCGGGCAAGAGCGGGGCGGCGTCGATCTCAGCCGCCACGGCGTGCGCATCTTCGCCGAGATCGTCGAGGCACCGCTGCTCGCGGTCGAGGCGATCCTTCTCCGCGCCCGCGAATTCGCCGATGAGGGCGCCGATATCATCGATCTCGGCTGCCTGCCGGCCACGCCCTTCGGCCATCTCGAGGAAGCCATCGCTGCCTTGCATCAGGCCGGCTTCCTCGTCAGCGTCGATTCCGCCGATCCCGCCGAACTCAGCCGCGCCGGTCGCGCCGGGGCGGATTTCGTCCTCAGCCTCGACGAGACGACGCTCGATCTCGCCGCCGAGATGAGCGCCGTGCCGGTGCTCATTCCGGCCAAACCCGGCGATCTCGATTCCCTCTGCCGCGCCGCCGACGCGCTCGACCGGGCGGGGCGCCCCTTTATCCTCGATGCGATCCTCGATCCCATCCCCTTCGGCCTTGCCGCATCGCTGGCGCGCTACGCCGAGCTGCGCCGCCGCCTGCCGGCGTCGCGCATCCTGATGGGCATCGGCAACCTGACCGAGCTGGTCGAGGCCGATACCGCCGGCATCAACGCCGTCCTCTTCGGTGCCATCGCCGAGCTCGGCATCACCGACGTTCTCGCCGTGCGCAAGAGCCCGCATTGCCGAACCGCGATCCGCGAGGCCGACCGCGCCCGCCGCATCATGCATGCGGCGAAGGAGCTCGGTCGGCTTCCCGTCGGCATCGATCCCGGCCTTGCCTGCCTGCGCGATCGCAAGCCCTTCGCGGCCTCGCCGGCCGAGATCGCCGAGACGGCCGGCGCCGTGCGCGATGCGAATTTCCGCATCGAGGTGGCGGCGGACGGCATCCATCTCTACAACCGCGACGGCCATCATGTCGCGCGCGACGCCTTCGCGCTCTATCCCAAGCTCGGCGTCGAAGCGGACGGGGCGCACGGCTTCTACCTCGGCGCCGAGCTGATGAAGGCGCAGATCGCCTTCGAGCTCGGCAAACGCTACGTGCAGGACGAGGATCTCGCCTGGGGCGTCGCAGTCGAGCGCGCGGCGCCGGATCGCTTGACGCATCGCGCCGCCGGGACGACGCTGCGCCATGGCCAGACCAGCGCCGCTTCGCGCCGCCGCCGCGACTGAGACGCGACGATGATCCGCGAGAGCATCATCACGACGCTCTCCGCCGCCGGCGTGCTGCACATCGCGCCGATGGGCGTCATCTGGCGCGAGGGTTTCCCGGTGCTGGCGCCGTTCCGCCCGTCGCGCACGCTCGACAATCTGCGCGAGAATCCCTGCGCGGTGATCAACCACACCGACGATGTCCGGCTCTTCGCCGGCTGCCTGACCGGCCGGCGCGACTGGCCGGTCGGCCCCGCTGCGAAAGTGCGCGGCGCGGTGATCGACGGCGCCCTCTCGCATCAGGAGATCGAGGTCGAGAGCGTCGAGGACGACCCGGTCCGCCCGCGCTTTCGCTGCAGGATCGTCCATCAGGCGGCGCATCGCAGCTTCCTTGGCTTCAATCGGGCACAGGCCGCGGTCATCGAAGGCGCCATCCTGATCAGCCGGCTCGAGCTCTTGCCGCGGGACAAGATCGAGCGCGAGATGTCCTATCTGGCGATCGCCGTCGAGAAGACCGCCGGACCGGCGGAGCGCGAGGCCTGGTCATGGCTCGAGGAGCGTCTCGCCGCTTTCCGCGCCGCGACCGCCGCAAAGGAGACGCCGGAATGAGCGGATTTCTGGCCAGCGTCCGCTCCGCCGAGGAGGCGCGCATCGCTCTCGCCGGCGGTGCCGACATCGTCGACGTCAAGGAACCTTCCGCCGGCGCGCTCGGTCGGGTCGCCGATGTGGTCCTGCGGGCAATCGTCGAGACGCTGGGCGGCAGCCGACCGGTGAGCGCGACGATCGGCGATGTCCCGCTCGACGCTGACATCGTCCGCGCAGCGGTGAGGGAAACCGCCGCAACCGGCGCCGATATCGTCAAGATCGGGCTCTTTGCCGGCGATCGCGAGGCGACGCTGGCCGCGCTCGCGCCGCTCGCCCGCGGCGGTACCCGTCTCGTCGCCGTGATCTTTGCCGATCGCGCGCCCGACCTTGCGCAGCTCGTGCCGCGTTGTGCCGCCTCCGGATTTGTCGGGGTCATGCTCGACACGGCGGATAAGCGAGCCGGGCCGTTGACGACGCACCTCCCGGTCGCCGCGCTTACCCGCTTCGTCGAATCGGCGCGGGCGCATGGGCTACTCAGCGGTCTCGCCGGCGCGCTGCGCCTGGAAGACATTCCGGTTCTCGCGCCGCTGGGCGCCGACTATCTCGGCTTCCGCTCCGCTCTCACGGTCGGCGGCCGCGATTGCGGCATCGACCCCACCGCCGTCGCGGCGGTTCGCCGCGCCCTCGACGACACGCTGCCGCTTGGCAGCGGCCGGATTCAGCTGCCCTGGAGCAGCAGCGCCACCGCTACGGCGGGGGCAAGATCGGCGGGCGCTGCGGCAAGCGCCGCGCCTGCCGTCTCGACGGTCTCGTCGAAGGCGAGATAGCGGCGCGACAGGCGCCGCGCCACCTCGGCGGCAAGGAAGCGGCCGGTGCCGGCGCCGATGATTGGCGCGCCGTCCGGCAGGTCGACGCCGGACAGCACCAGCTCGACCGCTTCCTCGATCTGCCGCGTCTGCTGGTGCACGAAAAACTCGGCGAGAAGCCGCCACGCTGTCTCCGCCTCGTCCGCCTCGTCCCGGCCGATCATGCGGGCGAAGCGCGCGCGGCACTCGGCCGGACTCTTGCCGCGCCCATCGGCGGCGGGATGAAGATCCGCGCCGTCCGGCAGGGTTCCGGCGAGGCGATGCGCGTCGGCAGAGGTCGCGAAGAGCTCCGCCATGACGCCCACCGAGCGCCCGCCGAACGGGGCGAAGCGCGCCATCGCCGCGAGCGGCGTGCGGACGATGCCGCTATAAAGGAGCTCGCCGGTGGCGAGCCGCTCGCCGTCGGTCAGGCCGCGCGCGGCGATGGCGCCGGCGATGACGGGAACGATATCCGTCGTGGTGCTGCCGATATCGAGCAGCATGCCGTCGGACAGCGTGCGGGCGAGGTGGTGCGCCGTCGCGTGCCAATTGGCCGAGGCGACGGCGCCCGGCGCGGCGCGCGCCTGGTTGGCACCGATGAACTCGCCGGCGGTGGTGTAGATCGCAATATGCTCCGCGGGCACGAACTCGGCCAGCACATCGAGGATGGCGGCGACCCCGCGCGCCCGGTCGGGGAAGAGATCGGCAAGCTCGCCCGTCATGGTGACGGCGTGTCGGCCGACCGCCGGCAGCTCGGCGAGCGTCGCGCTCATCGCCTGGCGCAGCACGTCGAGGCCCTGCCATAGGGCGCACGGCACCTGCAGCGCCGCGACGATCCGCCCCTCCTCGACGAGCGCCAGCTTGAGATGCGCGCCGCCGATATCCCACCCGAGAATCCGGTCAGCCATGTCGCTCAAATGGGCTCGGGGCTTTGCAGAACACCTTCGCCCGTCGCATAGTCGAGGCCGCGATTTCGCAAGATGCGTCCTTTCAAAATGACATCCTTCACCATCATACCAGTTCTCGACCTCAAGCATGGTGCGGTCGTGCGCGCCCGCGCCGGCGACCGCACGAATTATCGGCCGATCGTCTCGCCGCTCGCCGTCGACAGCCGCCCGGACAGCATCTTGCGCGGTCTCCTTGGCCTCGCGCCCTTCTCGACCGCCTACATCGCCGATCTCGATGCGATCGCCGGCGAGGGCGATCATCGCGCGACGCTCCGGCGTCTTGCCGCGGCGACGCCGACGGTCGCGTTCTGGGTCGATGGCGGTTTCACCGAGCTCGCCGCCGCACAGCCGCTCCTGCGGCCGGGCATCGTCCCCGTCTTCGGCAGCGAAACCCTGGCCGGCGCCGACGCGCTCGCGGCGATTCTTGCCGCGCTCGGCCCCGACGGCTTCGTTCTCTCGCTCGATTATCGCGGCGGCGCGCTGCTCGGACGGCCGGAGGTCGAGCAACGTGTCGAGCTCTGGCCGAGCCGCCTTATCCTGATGACCCTCGATCGCGTCGGGACCGGCGGCGGACCCGATATCGCCGCGTTGCGGCGACTGCGCGAGCGCGCCGCGCCGCGCGCCGTCTTCGCCGCCGGCGGCGTCCGCGGCGAAGCCGACATCGTCGCGCTGGCGGAATCCGGCGTCGCCGGCGCTCTCGTCGCGACGGCGCTGCATGACGGACGACTTTCCGCCGAGGCGCTGGCGCGGCGCTGCGTGTAGACGCGGCGCCGAATCAGTCGCCCGGCGCCGCCAACTCGGCGGCGAGCAGCGAGGCAACCGTCAGATCGGCGGAGGTCCCAGGATTGAGGCCCCGCGCCTTGAGATCGCGGTCGAGCTCGAGGAGGAGCGGGAAGGCGGCGGTCGGATCTCCCGGCAGGCGCTGGCCGAAGGCCTCCGCCTCGCGGCGCACGCGCTCGGCGGTTTCCGCGCCGTATTTACGCGCGATGTGGCTGTCGGGGAAAGCGGCGAGAAAATCGAGATAGACCAGCGTCGTAGTCCACTCTGCCGGATCGCCGCGCCGCCGGCTCGCGGCGATGCGCGCGACGCCGATGGCGAAGATGTCCTCGTAATCCGTCGCATATTGCCTTGCGACGCGGTCGCGCTCGGCGGCGAGGATCATCGCGGCGCGCAGCGTGGCGGTGGGCGCCGCGGCGACGTCCTGCGCCGGAACGCGTCCCAGCCCGGCGGGGTTGGCCCGCGCGATGGCGGCGAAGCAATCCGCGGCATCGCCGACGGTGAGCGCTTCGAGCACGCGCGCCACGCGGTCGCGCAAATCGCCGGCGCCGCTTTCCGCCGCCGCGATCAGCGGCGCGGCCAGCAGGATGATGCCGAGATTGGTGTTGCGCGGCACTGCTTCCCAGCTTGCCTCGACCGCGTCGCGGATGCGGCGACCGATGGCGACACGCGGGCGACAGAGCGCAGGCGCCGCCGCGGCGGCGCTGTACCGGAAATCCTCGACGGTCATGCCGTGTCCCTCGCTATGGACATGCACGTTGCCAGGCTTCAGCGCTGCGAGCTCGGCGTGGCAGGCGGCGAGGAAGGCGCGGCGCAAGGCCGCGGGGCTTGGCGGCGGCGCGGGGTCAGAGGGCGACGACATGGCGCGCGATGCGGTCGGCGATGTCGATCTCGGCGACCCCTTGCAACCCCTTCCAGGCCGGCATCGAATTGACCTCGAGCACGACGAGCTCGCCTTGCGCGTTCTCGATGAGATCGACGCCGCAATAGGTAGTGCCGACGGCGCGGCTGGCGGCGACGGCAAGCGCGCCGAGCCGGCCTTCGACGGCGGCCGGCTCGCAGGTGCCGCCGCGCGCGACATTGGTGATCCAGCTTGCGCCGCGGCGCGCCATCGCCGCGACGGCGCTGTCGCCGACGACGAAGACGCGGAAATCGCGCCACTCGCTGTCGCGCCCGACATAATGCTGCAGATAGAGCACGCCGTTGAGACCGTCCGCCGGATCGGGCAGGGATGTCGATCCGTCGATGCGACGCAACCCGCGCCCCTGGGCGCCGAACAAGGGCTTGGCAACGACGTCGCAATTCTGGTTTTCGCGCCACGAAGCGGCGGAATCGGCTGCTTCCGTCACCAAGGTTGCCGGCGTCGGGATGCTGGCGCGGGCGAGGAGAAAGCTGGTCATCGACTTGTCGACGCAGCGCTCGATCGCCCGCGCCGTATTGACGACGCGGATGCCGAGCTCGCCGAGCGCGTGGAGCAGCGACAGGCGGAACGTTACCTGCTCGAAACTGCCATTCGGAATCGACCGCACGAAGGCGATATCGGGCAGATCACCGCCTAAGCCGGGGATTTCGACCGCGGCCGAGCCGTCGGCGATATGGAAGCGGCAGCTTCGCAGCGACTCCGTGACGATTTCGGCACCGTGGCGACGGAAGGCGGCGACCAGCCGGCGGCAATGCCAGTCGGGATCCTCGGCGAAGATGGCGACACGCATCCTCAGGCGATGTCGAACGACCGGACGAGCAGCGCCGCGTCGATCCGGCCGCGACGAAAGCATCTTCCGGTCTCGAGCGCGGTGATCTCGACCAGGCCGGGGCTGAACAGCATCGGATCGATCTTGTAGAAATCGCCGCCTGCCGCGGCGAAGATTTCAGCGAAAGGCCGCCCGTAATCGCGGCTCGCGCTGGACGGCAGGGCATCGGCGAGCGCCGCCGCCGCCGCCTCGGGCCCGGTGACGAACCGCCATAGAGAATGGCGTCGTTGGTCCGCCCCATCGCGGCGACGAATTTCGCCGCCGGCGGCGGCAGCGGTGCCGTGCCGAAGCCGTCGACGATGCGCTCGAGCGGGAATTTGAGCGCATGTGCCTTGTGCAGCGCAACTTCCAGCGAGCGGGCGACGATCTGCACCGTGCCGGCGAGGCTGGTCGTCGGCGTCAGGATGAAGGTCAGGCTCGTCGGCGCCATGCCGCAGGTCTCGGCGACGCGGCGAATGAGCGCGTCGGGCGGCGGGCGATCGACCTCGAGCACGAAGCTCGCGCCCTCGGCATCGTCGCGATAGCCGAGCTCGGCGAAAAGCTCTTCCTTGAGCGCGCGCGCCCGGCCTGGTCCCGAGGCCAGCGCGAAGAACTTGCCCTCCTGCAGGCTCCAGCCGGCATATTGGCTGCCAAGGCAGGCGAGCACCGGATCGGCGGCGTGGATGCTGATGGCGGTCGCCGTCGCGGCGCCGGCATCCCCCGGGGCAAGAAGGACGTGGCCGAGGCCGCCGAGGCAGATTTCGGCGATGCGGCGGCCGGCCTCGAGCCCGCCGCGCTGCGCGATGCCGGCATCGATGATCACGGCACCCGCCTCGCTGCGCGTGATGCCGATACGCAGAGCCGCCGCATCGGCGATGAGAGCGTCGACGAGTGGCGCCGCGAGGCGGTTAACGCTCGGACGCGGCGTGAGGCCGTCAGCTTGCGGCATGGTGCTCCTGCGCGATGTCAGGCCCATGAGAGGTTGGGCGGCTCGGCGGCGAGAGGCGGTGGCGCAACGCGGCTGAACGGCTCTGGACCAGGGCCTCCGCCGCTGCCGCATCCGGCGCCTTCGCGAGGATGGTGCAGATCGGCGCGCCGGCCGGGATGACCGAGCTCGGCGCCGGCACGTCGGCGACCCAGTCCGCCCATCGCATGGCCGCTGGTATCTTGGTCGCCGCCTCGGCATAGAGGATCGCAGCGGCCCGGGGGGCTCCTCGCCGCGACTTGGGCGGTCGCGGTAACGCGCCGCGCACGGAATGAAGATGCCAATCCCACAGCGGCTCGTCGAAGATGTCGAGCGTCGCGCCGGGCCGCGGATTGATCTCGAGAATGGTGAAACTCTCGCCCTCGACCAGCATGTCGAGGCTGTTGAGCCCGACAAGGCCGAGAGAGGCCGTGAGCGCATCGCAGGCCTCGGCGATCCTTGCGGCGAGACGCGGCGGCAGCGCGATGGGACCGGCGCCGCCGCCGTAGCGGAATGGCGCCGTCGCGCTCGGCGCGGTCCATTGCCGGCTGTGTCCGACGATTCGTGCGGCGCGTCCATTCGCCACGAACAGCGCCGAAACCGGCTGGCCGGGCGCGAAGGCCTGGTAGTAGCAGTGCTTGCGGGCGACCGCATCGGCATCGGCCCGCTCGATATGCGCGCCGCCGGCGCCGCCGCGGCGCTTGCGGAGAAAGGCGCCGGCGGGCGGCGGCGTCTCGCTGACCGCCGGATGGGGCAGTCCCAGCCGCGACAGCAGCGCGGCGAAGCCGAGCGGATCCTTCGCGGCGGCGACGGTATCCGGCGCGTTGCCGATGAGCGGTGCCAGCACGGCGAGATCGCGCAGCAATGCCGGCGCATGCTCGAAGCCGGCGCCATAGACGATGCCGGCGAGCGGTCCAGCGGCGCTCATCGCTCTGCGCAAGCGCCGGCGATCGATCCCGGCGGCGAGACTGCCGGGCAGGCGCAGCCAGGGCGCCAGGCGGCGCGTATCGCGGTCGCCGAAGAAATCGGCGACGATGATGTCGGCGCCGGCGCGCCGCGCCGCAGCGGCGAGAGCCCGGCCGGACAAGGCGGCGATGAGGATCGGCACGCGCTCGCTCAGCCGCTGTCGACCATCTCGCGGGCGGTGCGATAGGCCTCGCGAAAATCGATGAACTCAGCCTTCTCCGTGTCGTGCAGCCGGCGCAGCAACCGGCGCTGCAGGCGGAACTTGACGTCGCCGATGGCATAGGCGCCGATACCGACGGCACCCTTGCCGACACCGAGCGGCGCGCCATTCGCCCTGCCGTCGAGTCCTTCGATCCCGGCCGGCGGCACGGCATTGACATCGGCCGCGACTTTGAGCTGCGTCGCCGCCTCGAGATCCTGCCGCGAGAGGATTTGAAGCCCCGCCTTGGCGGCGACCAGCACCACGTCGCAGGCGGCGAGCGCCCGGCGGCGGCCCTCGTCGGTGCTGCCATCGGCTGCGATGAAATGCTTGCTGAAGCGCCGTTCGAACAAAGCCGCCTTCTGCGGCACCACGTCGCTGTGGTCGTAGCCGACGAGGGTCACTTCGGCCCCGGCCTCGGCGGCGATGATGCCGGCGACGCCGCCGACCACGCCCTTGGCACCGAAAACCGAAACCTTCGCGCCTTCGAGCCGCCCGCTCTGCGCCAGCAGATGCTTCTCGGTCAGCGCCACCATCGCGGCGGCGGTGGTGAAGGCGCCCGAGGGGTCGGCGAAGACCGAGTTCTGGAACGGCGGGAACATCGCCTTGCGCGCCGCCTCCGCCATGTCGAGCGCGACCATGGCGTCGCGGCCGCCGATGAAGAGCACCGTCTTGGCGGCATCCTGCGGCGCGCGCGAGAACATCGCGTCCTGGGTCAGCGCGACGATCTCCTTCGGATCGACCTTGGTATAACCGGCGACGGCAAAGCCGGCGTCATAGGCCATGTTGACGTCGAACGGGCTGAGATTGGCGAGCGGTGTCAGGAAATGCAGGATTCTCGGTTTTTCCATCTCTGCCTCGCTTACCCATGGCAGGCGAATCGGTTACCAGCGGGATTTCGCCGCGCTCGCCGCGAGCTCTCGTGCCGGCGCCGTGCGGCTGATCTCGGCGCCGCGATTGCGGCCGGCGCAGACGCGGAAGGAGAGCGCGCCCGAGGCACCGAAGCGCCGCGCGAGCTCGCTCTGCAGCGCTTGCGCCGCGACCCGGTCGGCGACGAGGACGAAGCCCGTCGGGCCCCAGGAGCTTTGTCCGATGCCGGAAAATCCTTGGCCGCGGAGCCATTCGAGGGAAGCGGCGACACGCGGGCTGGCATAGCGGCCGCCCTGCACCGGCGCGAAATAATCGCCGAGCCGCGCGCCGATCTCGCCGATGCTGTCGGCGACCGACGCGAAATCCGCTTCGGCAAAGCCGGGCAGCAGACGCAGCAGGGTGAGGCGGCAGAGCTGCGCCGCCATCGTTTCGGGAAAGGACGGAAGAGCCTGAAACGCCGCGATCTCGGCGGGGCCGGAAAGGCCGCGCCCTTGCGCATCGAAGATCAGGATGACACGCCACTCGGGCGGGAAGATCGCGCGCGCGATGATCGGCGCCGGCGCATCCTCCGACGCCTTGCCGCCATCGACAAGGAAACCTCCGGTTTCGAAGGCGCCGATGCCGATGCCGGAACGCGCGCCGCGCTCGACCAGCGGCGCCAGCGCGCGCGCCGACAAGCTTTCGCCGGCGAGTGCCGCCACCGCCGACGCTACGGCGAGGCCGAGCTGCGTGCCGGAGCCGAGCCCGACATGCTCGGGAATCGTCGCCGCAACACTGAGCGTCAGCGGGCCGAGCGCGGCGAAGCGGCCTTCCGTCAGGGCGTCGAGTATTCGTTGGGCACGCTGCGGCGGTGGCTCGCGCCGGCTTGCTGCGGCGGCGCGAGGCCCAGGCTGCCGAAGCGCCGGCCTAGCCCGCCGTTCAAATCGAGAAAGCCGAGATGAAGCCGAGCCGGCGCGAACACCTCGACCGCCTCGCATGGAGCTTGCGCCACGTCCGACGATTGCGTTCGCATGATGGTACGATAGACTGAAGATACGGCGAAAAGAAGTGCTTCGTCGCTCATTCGGGAGGACGCGATGGTCGAGCGAGAGCAGCGCGAGCGCACCTATTCCGAAGCGGAAATCAAGGCACGCCTTGAGCTTGAGCTGCCGCACTGGTGGCTCGAGGGCGGCTGGATACGTCGAAAGTATAAGACACATGGCTGGAAGGGCACGCTAATGGTGATCAATGCGGTCGGCCATCTCGCCGAAGCCGCGTGGCACCACCCGGACATCACCGCCTCGTATGCCTGGGTCGAGGTGAGGCTCCAGAACCATGCCGCCAAGGGCATCACCGACAAGGATTTCGAGCTCGCGAGGAAGATCGAGGAGGTGGTGCTCTGGCGACCCGGCGCGGACAGCGCGCTCGAAGGCACGCCGAGCGAGGATCAACGCTTCGCCTATATCAAATACGACAAGCCCGGGTGAGCGCGGCCCGGGTGAGCGCGGGCCGACGGCCTCGCCGGTGACGCGGCGATGAGCGCGGCGCGCGTTGCCTGTCCCTTTTGCGGGCTGGTCTGCGACGATCTCGTGCTGTCGGATGGCGGCATCGACACGCGCGGTTGCACGCTGGCCGCCGCCGGCTTCCGCCGCGGCGCCGGCGCGCGTCGGCCGCATAGCGTCGCCGGCGCGCCGGTCGATCTCGCTGTCGCCGTCGCCGAAGCGGCACGGCTGCTCAAGACGGCGCGGGCGCCGCTCTTTCACGGGCTCGCCGTCGATCTCCACGGCATCCGCGCGCTCCTCGCTCTCGCCGAGCGCGCCGGCGGCGTCGTCGATCACCTCGCCTCGCCGGCGCTGCTGGCGAATGCCGCCGTCGCGCGCGCCAGCGGTTGGGTGACGGCCACCTTTGCCGAGATCGCCAACCGTGCCGATCTCATCCTGCTCGTCGGCAGCGACCCCGCCGACGCCTTCCCGCGTTTCCACGAGCGGCTGGTGCGCAATCCGACGCCGCTCTATCGCGCGGGTCCGCCGGTCGTCGCCTATCTCGGTCCCGCCGAAGGGGCGCCGGAGGGCGCGTCGCTGCGCGCGCAGGTGCCGCAGAGCCGGCTGCTGGATGCGCTCGGCGCGCTTGGCGTCGAGCTGCGCGGCGGTCGACCGCGCGCGACGCCGGACCTGCCGGACGATGCTATCGCGATGCTCGCCGAGCGGCTGAGGGCGGCGCGCTACGGCGCCATCGTCTGGCACCCGGCAAGCTTCGCGCCGGCCGATGCCGAGCTGGGGATCGAGCGCCTTGCCGCCATATTGCGGCATCTCAACGTCACGACGCGCTGCGTCGGCCTGCCGCTCGGCGGCAACGGCGTCGGCGCCATGCAGGCGGCGCTGTGGCAGACGGGCTGGCCGCTCCGCCTCGGTTTCGCCGACGGCACGCCGCGCCACGATCCCTGGCGCTTCGACGGCAGGCGCCTGCTCGAATCGGGCGAGGCCGATCTCCTGGTCTGGGCGACCACCCTGGTCGCCGAGCCGCCGCCGGCGACCGACCTGCCGGTCGTCGCCATCGTGGCGGACGATGTCGTGCTGACAACGCCGGCCGCCGTCGAGATTCGCGTCGGCATTCCGGCGATCGACCATGCCGGCGCGGTCTTCCGCTCGGATACGGTCATCGCCCTCAAGCTGCAGGCGACGCGCCCCTCCGACCGGCCGTCCGTCGCCGATGCGGCGCGGGCGATCCTGGCGCAATGGGAGGCGGCGCCGTGACGATCCGCCTGACCGGCGCCACGCTCATCGATCCGACGCAGCCTGGCGACGCGGCGGTCGGCGATCTGTGGATCGACGGGGCGCACATCGTCGCCCCGCCGAGCGATGGCAGGCTCGCGGATAGCGAGCTCGTCATGCCGGATCACCTGGTGATGGCCGGCGCCATCGACATCCACAGCCACATCGCCGGGGGCAAGGTCAATCTCGGCCGCCTGCTCTCCGCCGCCGATCATCGCGAATATGCCGAGATGGCGGCGGGCGGGCTGCGCGGCGGCGGCGGGCTCACGACGCCGGCGAGCTTCACCACCGGCTATCGCTACGCAAGGATGGGCTACACCACCGCCTTCGAGCCGGCGATGGTGGCGGCGAATGCGCGCGCCGCGCATCTCGAGATGGCCGACGTGCCGATCCTCGACAAGGGCGCCTATGTGATGCTCGGCAACGAGGAGTTCCTGCTGCGCCGGCTCGCCGCCGGGGCCGGCCAGGGCGAGATCAACGACTATGTCGCCTGGATGGTGCGCGCGACGGCGGCGCATGCCGTCAAGGTGGTCAATGCCGGCGGCATCAGCGCCTTCAAGTTCAATGGCCGCGGCCTCGATATCGACGAGCCCGGCCCACATCACGGGGTGACGCCGCGCACCATCATCCGCACGCTGGCGCGCGCCGTGCACGAGCTCGGTATTCCCCACCCGCTGCATGTCCACTGCAACAATCTCGGCATTCCCGGCAATGTCGAGACGACGCTGGCGACGATCGACGCCGCCGAGGGCTTCCCGATCCACCTCACCCATGTCCAGTTCCACAGCTACGGCACCGAGGGCAAACGCCATTTCTCGTCCGCCGCCGCGCGCATCGCCGATGCCGTCAACCGCAATCCCAATGTCAGCATCGATGTCGGCCAAATCGTCTTCGGGCCGACGATGACCGCATCCGGCGACACCCAGGCGCAGTTCCGCAACCGCGTCCACGCCGATCCCGACAAATGGCTCTCGATGGATATCGAATGCGACGCCGGCTGCGGGCTGGTGCCGTTCCTCTATCGCGACAGGAATTTCGTCAACGCGCTGCAATGGGCGATCGGGCTCGAGCTCTTTCTCCTCGTCGAGGACCCGTGGCGCGTGTTCCTGACCACCGATCACCCGAATGGCGGGCCGTTCGCCAGCTATCCGCAGCTCGTGCGGCTGCTGATGGAGCGCGAGTTTCGCGCCGAATGCCTCGCCCGCACCCACAAGGCGGCGCAGGAGCTCGGCGTCCTCGGCGGGCTGAAGCGCGAATACAGCCTGCGCGAGATCGCCATCATGACGCGGGCCGGGCCGGCGCGGATCCTCGGCCTCGGCGATCGCGGCCGGCTGTCGCCCGGCGCCCTCGCCGATATCGCGATCTATCGCCGGCAATCGGATGTCGAGGCGATGTTCCGCACGCCCGCTCACGTCTTCAAATCCGGCGTCGAGGTCGCGCGCGACGGCGCCATCGCGGCGACACCGGCGGGGGCGACGCAGATCGTGCGGCCGGGCTATGACGCGCAGATTGAACGCTCGCTCAGGCGCTTCTTCGACGATCACATGACGGTCGATTTCGGCCATTTCCCGCTCGCCGAGCAGGAAATCCTCGATGGCGGCGGACGTCTCGCCGCGCATCCCTGCCGTGACGCCGGGGCCGCGCCGTGATCATCGACGGCGTCGAGATCGAGGATACTTTCGCCGAGGCCTTCGGCATGCGGGCGACGCGTCTCATCGTCACCGCCGACAGCGCCGGCTGGGCGAGGATCGCCGGCGAGACCGCGACCGGTTTCGCCACCTCGGTGATCGCGTGCGGTGCCGAGGCCGGGATCGAGCGCATGCTCGACCCGGCGGAGACACCGGACGGCCGCCCGGGCATCGCCATCCTGCTCTTCGCGATTAATCGCGAGGCGCTGGCCAAGGCGGTGCGCGACCGCGTCGGCCAATGCATCCTGACCTGTCCCGGCACGGCCTGCTATGCCGGGATGTCGGACGGCGATCCGGTGCCGCTCGGCCGCATCCTGCGCTATTTCGGCGACGGCCACCAAGCGGCGAAGCGCCTTGCCGGCCGCCGCTTCTGGCGCATCCCGGTGATGGACGGCGAGTTCCTCTGCGAGGACACGGTCGGCCAGCAGAAGGCAGTCGGCGGCGGCAATTTCCTCATTCTCGGGCGCGGTCGCGCCGCCGTGCTCGCCGCCGCCGAGCGGGCGATCGCCGCCATGCGCCTGCTGTCGGACATCATCATGCCCTTCCCGGGCGGCATCGTCCGCTCCGGCTCTAAGCTGGGCTCGCGCTACAAGGGCCTCAGCGCCTCGAGCAATCTCGCCTATTGCCCGACGGTGCGCGGTGTCGTCGCGACGGCGCTGCCCGAATCCGCCGATGCCGTGCTCGAGATCGTCATCGACGGGCTGAGCGAGGCGGCGATCGCCAGCGCGACAGCGGCCGGGATCCGCGCCGCCTGTGCCGGCGGGGGCGGCGCGATCCTGCGCATCTCGGCAGGGAATTACGGCGGCAAGCTCGGCGCCTTTCATTTCCATCTGCGCAAGCTCCTCGCATGATCCGCCTGACGCTCAAGGCGCGCCCGTCCTTCCGCCTCTCCTTGGCGGGGATCACGCCGGACCGCATCGCCGACGTCGTGGCGGCCGAGCTCGAGCGCCGGCCGCTCGTCGAGGGCAACCGACGCGGCGCGCTCGGCGACTGGTTCCGCGTCGAGGCGAGCGGCGAGCCGGACCGCCTGGTGATCGTCGCCGGCGACGACCGGCTCGACGACATCGGCGCCGGCATGGCGGCCGGCGAGCTCGTCGTCGAGGGCGATATCGGGGCCGGCGCCGGCACGGCGATGAGCGGCGGCATCTTGCGGGTCGCCGGCTCGGTCGGATACGGCGCGGCGACGGCGATGCGCGGCGGTGAGCTGCGCATCGCCGGCGATGCCGGCGATCAGCTCGGCGGCGCGCTGCCCGGCGAGCGCACGGGGATGAGCGAGGGCGTCGTCATCGTCGGCGGCAACGCCGGCGGCTCCGTCGGCGACCGCATGCGGCGCGGGCTCATCGTCGTGGCCGGCGCGGCGGGGCCGTTCTGCGCCGCGCGAATGCTCGCCGGCACGATCATCGTCGGCGGCGCCCTCGGCGCCCAGCCCGGCATCGCGATGCGGCGCGGCAGCCTGGTGGCGCTCGACGCGGCGGTACCGCCGGCGCCCGGCTTCGCCGATTGCGGCGTCACCGACCTGGCGATCGTGCAGCTGATCGGCCGTTTCCTGGCGAGAAGCGGTCTTGCGGCGCTTGCCGCCCATATCGGCCCGCTGCGCCGTCGCGTCGGCGACCTCGCGCTAAACGGCAAGGGCGAGATCCTGACGCCACCGTGAGGTGAAGGGCGCGGCTACTCACGGGCTCGCCGACCCGAGAATCCGCGCGCCAGCGTCGCGTCGTCGAAGTCCAGCCTTAGCGCCCGTGGCCCATGCCCCCACCGCCATGACCAAAGCCACCGCTATGGGCGAAGCCGCCGCCATGAGCGACACCTAGCGCCCCGCCATGGCCGAACCCGTGCCCCGCGCCGTGGTCGAAGCCATGCGCGTGATCGAAGCCGTGCACGTGATCGAAGCCATGTGCGTGATCGAAGTCATGTGCGTGATCGAAGCGATGGAAGTGGTCGAAGTGATGGAAGCGATCCGCGCGCCACCAATGGTCTCCGCCCCAGTCTCCGCCCCAATACCAGTCGCACTCGTCTGGATAAGGCACAGCGCAAGCCGGGCCGTTATAGTCTCCAACCAGTGTCACATCGCTCCCGACGGGATAGTCAGCCGCCGGGGCGCATCCTGCAAGGCCCAGCGCCGCGCCGCCGAGCAGCGTCAGGCCGGCCAACAGAGTCATTGTGCGTTTCATCATCCGCCTCTCACAGCGCGGCGTCTCAACGACGTCGACCGCTATCACGTGGGGAGGAGATCCCGTGGGGCATCCATGATGAATCTGCGGGGCTGACCTACCTCGGGTCTCGCGCCGATTTCGGCAAGATCAGGCAGAAACGGGCAATCCCCGCATAGTTGCCCGGTCGAGGAGGCGCCATTCCGGCGCGACGATCATCAGCCGCAGGCGACGCTCGCGGCGCGAAGCGGCGAGGCGGGGTGCTTAGGCGGCCATGGAGAGGCCGACCGCGTTGTCGGCTTTGGCGGCCAATGATAGAGTCTACGCGTTACATCGTTTTCACGGCTGGCGGCGGCAGCACATGATAGCCCGCCCTTTGAGTTCGCGGCCGCCCGAGTACGTCAGCGGCCGCCACCGAGCAGCCACGCCGCTGGAAATTATCCCGTAAGCCCTTGATATCCTGGTGCCGACGCGCGGATTTGAACCGCGGACCTACTGATTACGAATCAGTTGCTCTACCCCTGAGCTACGTCGGCCCTGGCGAGACGGAGCGTCATT
>WNFM01201495.1_pt1 | contig 26051 bp, 28 predicted proteins | sample 5400271 | NCBI WGS metagenome assembly WNFM01 (sample SAMN13153352, study PRJNA577476) | soil metagenome | isolation source: 60 cm saprolite on Douglas fir-dominated hillslope | place: USA:California | collected 2013-09-17 | reverse complement strand
CGTGGGGCCGGTCAGCAGGACCTTCCCGTAGACCGTGGGGGCCGATCCGAGCACCCCCGGCACCTGGCGTACCGACTCCACCACCTCGCGGTAGTTGTCGAAAGGGTCGTTGCGTCCGCGGAACACGCTCACGTGGGCAGTGGCGCCGAGGATCTTCGTCCGGATCTCCGACTGCAGCCCGGTCATGAGCCCGAGGGCGATGAGGAGGGCCATCACCCCCACCGCCACTCCGAGCACCGAGATGAACGAGATGAGGGAGATGAACGCCTGCTTGCGGCGCGCGGTCAGATAGCGCAGCGCGATGCGCAGCTCGAAGGGCTGGCTCAACTCCGGGATCCCGGCGGACCCGGCGGCGTCTCCGTCGGGTCCGTTTCCTTCGGGCGGCCGCCCTCGGGGCGCATGTGCGGGAAGAGGATGACGTCGCGAATGGAGGGAGAGCCCGTGAGGACCATCGTGAGCCGGTCGATCCCCACGCCGCAGCCTCCCGTCGGCGGCAGCCCGTGGCCCAGGGCGCGAACGTAGTCCTCGTCCATCCGGTGCGCTTCCGCGTCTCCCTTCTCCCGCTGGCGGAGCTGCTCGAGGAACCGTTCGCGCTGCTCCAGAGGATCGTTCAGCTCGGAGAAGCCGTTGGCCAGCTCCATCCCTGCCACGAACAGCTCGAACCGGTCGGCGGTCGTCGGATCGTCCGATCGGGCCTTCGACAGGGGTGAGATCTCGGCCGGGTAGTCGGTCACGAACGTGGGATCCCAGAGGGTACCCTCGACGAAGTCCTCGAAGAGCTGCGCGATCCGCTTGCCGTGGGACAGCTTCTCGTAGATCTCGGGAGAGCCCTGTCCCTGCTCGTTGCAGAGCTTCCGGAACGCGTCGGAGCGGACGATCGCGTCGAGGTGGCCGGGCATTGCGATGAGCTTGGGAGAATCGATGGGCAGCCCCGCCGGACCCGAGCTCAGTGCCTTCCAGACCGCGTCCACCATGCGCACCCGGGGGAAAGGCGGCTTGAAGCTCACTTCCCTCTCCCGGCCGTCCTTGCCCTTGAAGAGGATGGGCCGGTCTGCCGCCACCCGCGCCGCGGCGGCCGCGAACAGCGCCTCCGTGGTGTCCATGACATCGGCGCAGTCGAAGTAGGCGGTGTAGAACTCGAGCATCGTGAACTCGGGGTTGTGATGGGAGTCGATGCCCTCGTTCCGGAAGTTGCGGTTGATCTCGTAAACGCGCTCCAGGCCCCCCACCACCAGCCGCTTCAAGTACAGCTCGGGGGCGATGCGCAGGTAGAGGTCGATGTCGAGGGCGTTGTGGTGGGTCAGGAAGGGCCGCGCCATGGCCCCGCCGGCGATGGGCTGCATCATGGGCGTCTCGACCTCGACGTAGCCGCGCGCGTCCAGGAAGCGGCGCATCTCGGAGATGATGGTGGCGCGGTCGAGGAACACCCGCCGGACCTCGGGGCTCGCCACCAGGTCGAGGTAGCGCTGGCGATAGCGCATCTCGACGTCGGCGATGCCGTGCCACTTCTCGGGCAGGGGCAGGAGGGCCTTGCTCAGGAAGGTCAGCTCGCGGGCCTGGACGGACAGCTCGCCCTTGCGGGTGCGCATCACCCTGCCGGCCACGCCCACGAAGTCTCCGAGGTCGAGGAGGTCGAACAGGCGGTACTGCTCGTCGCCCACCTCGTCGGCGCGCACGTACACCTGGAGGCGCGTGTCACCGTCGGAGAGGGTAGCGAAGGAAGCCTTGCCGTGGCCGCGCTTCGTCATCACCCGTCCCGCGATGCGCACCGGCACGCTCAGCGCCTCGAGCGCCTCCAGGCTCTTGTCGTCGTAGGCGGCCACGATCTCGCCGAGGCGGTGCGTGCGCTCGTAGCGGGTCGGGTACAGGGCAATGCCCATCGCCCGGACGGCCGCGGCCTTCTCGAGTCTCTGGGCGGACTCGGCCGGCCAGCCCGGGACAGGCGGCTCGCCCCCCGTGGTGGGTTCGTCGCTCATTCCTGTTGCAGCCCCCTTGCCGACTCCCCCCGCAGACGGCGCCGGATCGCGTCCAGCACGCCGTTCACGAACGCGGGTGAGTCGGCTTCACCGAAGCGCTTGGCCAGCTCCACCGCCTCGTCGAGGACGACGGCGGGCGGCGTCCCCACTTCCTTCATCAGCTCGTAGGTCCCGAGCCGCAGGATCGTCCGGTCCACCGGGGCGATTCGGTCGAAGCGCCAGTTGGTGGCGGCGCCCGTGATGGCCGCGTCGCTCTCGGGCGCGCAGGCCTGCGCTCCCGTCGCGAGCCGCTCGGCGAGGGCCCTGGTCTCGCCGGTGGTGGACCGGAGCCGCCAGAACGCCGCCATCACGCGGTCCATGGGCTCGCCGGACAGGTCCCACTGGTAGAGCATCTGGAAGGCGCACTCGCGGGCCTTGGTCCGGCGGCCCACTACGTCCCTCCCAGCGACCGGAGCACGTGGACCATCGCGACCGCCGCCCGGGCCGCTTCCGCGCCCTTGTTGTCGGGTCCGGCGGCCGAACGAGACAGGGCCTGCTCCTCGCGGCCCACGGTCAGGACGCCGTAGCCTACCGGCACCCCGGTTTCCCGGGCGACCGTGGCCAGGCCGGTGGACGCCTCCCGCGCCACGTGCTCGTAGTGGTCGGTCTCGCCCTTGATCACGGCCCCGAGGGCCACGATCGCATCGAACCGCCCGGAGCGAGCCGCGACGGCGGCGGCGAGGGGCAGCTCGAAGGCGCCGGGAACGTCGGCCACGACCACGTCTTGTTCGGCGGCGCCCATTTCGCGCAGGGCTTCGCGAGCGCCCGCGAGCAGGCCGTCCACCACCGGCGCGTTGAACCGGGCCCGCAGCAGGGCAACGCGAAGGCCGCGAGCCGAGGGACGGTCCGGAGGCGCCGTCTTGGTCATCACTTACCCTGGAACTTCGCCGGTCGCTTTTCGAGGAAGGCCTGGGTGCCTTCCTTCATGTCCGCAGTCGTGCAGATGAGGCCGAAGAGCGTGACCTCGAGATACTGTGCCTGGGCGAACGGCATTTCGAGGCCGGCGTTCACGGCTTCCAGGGGGAAGCGCAGGGAGATCGGACCATTTCCCAGCATCTTGCGCAGCAGGGCCTCGGCAGGCCGATCCGGTGGGCCTCCGCCGCGTCGACCATCTCGCCGGTGAGCAGGATCTCGAGGGCGCGGCCCTTGCCCAGCAGCCGCGTCAGGCGCTGCGTCCCCGCGTACCCGCACATGATGCCGAGCTTGACCTCGGGGGTCCCCAGTCGCGCGTTCTCGGATGCGATCCGCACGTGGCAGGCCATGGCGAGCTCGCAGCCACCACCCAGGGCAAAGCCGTTCACCGCCGCGATCACCGGCTTCCCGAGATTCTCGATCTTGTCGAGGATCTTCTGGCCGCGGATCGAGCGCTCCTTGCCCTGCACCGGGCTCTGCGTGCTCAGCTCACCGATGTCGGCCCCGGCCACGAAGGCTTTCTCCCCGGCGCCGGTCAGGATCACGCCGCGCGTTTCGGGGTCTTGCGCAAGGGCCGTGAAGGCCGCGTCCAGCTCCTCCATCGTGCGGTCGTTGAGGGCGTTCAGCTTGTCGGGGCGGTTCACGGTGACGATGGCCACCGCGTCCTTCTTCTCGACCAGCAGGTTCTGGTAGCTCATGGCCTAGACCAGGCCGGGAGTCGGGGCCGGGGGCTCCTTGGCGTAGTCGTAGAAGCCCTTTCCCGACTTCTTGCCGTGCATGCCGGCCTGCACCATCCGCTTCAGGAGCGGGGGCGGGGCGAAGCGCTTCTCGCGGAACTCGTCGAACATGATGTTGGCGATGTAGAACGTGGTGTCGAGGCCCACGAAATCGAGGAGGGTGAACGGACCCATCGGGTAGCCGCAGCCAAGCCTCATCCCTTCGTCGATGTCGGGGACGGAGCCGACCCCTTCCTCGAGGGCACGTACCGCGTCCAGGAGATACGGCACCAGCAGGCGGTTCACGATGAAGCCTGTCTTGTCCTTTGCCCGGATGGGGATCTTGCCGAGCGACTTCGCGAAAGCGAACGCCTTTTCGAAGGCGCCATCCGAGGTGAGGGGACCCCGGACAACCTCGACCAGCTTCATGAGGGGCACCGGATTGAAGAAGTGGAGGCCGACGAATCGGTCGGGCCGCGTCGTGGTGGCCGCCATCTCGGTGATCGAGAGGGAGGACGTGTTGGAAGCGAAGATGGCGTCCTTCCCGCAGATCCGGTCGAGGAGCTCGTAGGTCTCGCGCTTGGTCGCGATGCTCTCGACCACGGCTTCGATGACGATGTCGCAGCCGGCGAGGTCCGCGAGGGACGTGGTTCCTTGCAGCCGGCCGAGTACCTCCCTCATCCGCTCCGCCGTGACCTTGCCCTTCAGGGCGCCCTTCTTCAGGAACGACTCGATGCGCCCCAGGCCCTTCTTCAACAGGTCGTCCGAGACCTCGCGGACGACCACGGGATAACCCGCCTCCGCGCACACCTGCGCGATGCCCGAGCCCATGAGCCCGCAGCCGACGACGCCAACTTTGTTCACGGTCATCGACCTCCCGTCATTCGTCGACCCCCCACCCCATCCCTCCGACGCATCGGAATCCTTTTCTATGCCTCTCTCTCGATCACCATCGCGATGCCCTGGCCGCCGCCGATGCATGCCGTGGCCAGGCCGTACCGGCCCTTCCGCCGCTGCAGCTCGATGGCGAGGGTCAGGAGCAGGCGGCTACCGGTGGCGCCGAGCGGATGACCAAGCGCGATCGCGCCGCCGTTGACGTTGGTCCGCGCGCGGTCCAGGCCCAGCTCCTTCTCGACGGCCAGGTACTGGCCGGCGAAGGCCTCGTTCACCTCCACGAGGTCGAGATCGCGGACGGAGAGGCCGGCGGCCTCGAGGGCCTTGCGGGTGGAGGGCACGGGCCCGATGCCCATGATCTCGGGGGGAACGCCGGCCATGCCCCACGACACGATCCGGGCCAGCGGCCGCGTGCCCCGCCGCTCCGCCTCGTCACGGCTCGCCACCACGAGGGCCGCTGCGCCATCCACGATGCCGCTCGCGTTGCCCGCGGTCACCAGACCGTCCTTGCCGAAGGCCGGCCGAAGCGCCGCCAGCCCGTCCAGGGTGGTCTCGGGCCGCAGGTGGTCGTCCGCCTCCACGCGCACGCTCTTGCGGCCCTGGCCCACGACGACGGGGACGATCTCGTCCCGGAAGACACCCCGCTCGGCCGCGGCCGCCGCCGCCTTCTGACTGCGCAGCGCGTATTCGTCCATGGCCTCGCGGCCGATCCCGTGCTGGCGGGCAAGGTTGTCGGAGGTCTCCGCCATGTAGAGCCCGCAGTACGTGTCGAGGAGGGCCACCATCAGGCTGTCCTCGAGCTTGCCCTCTCCCAGGCGGAATCGGCTCCGCGCCCCACGGATCACGTGGGGCGCCTGGGTCATGTTTTCCATCCCGCCGGCAAGAGCCATCTGCGACTCGCCGAGGCGGATCATCTGGGCGGCCGACACCACGGCCTGCAGGCCCGAGCCACAGAGCCGGTTGACGGTCAGGGCGGGAACCTCGACCGGCACCCCCGCCTTGAGCCCGACGTGCCGCGCGCCGTAGATCGCATCTCCGGAGCTCTGCAGCACGTTTCCCATCACGACGTGATCGATCCACGCGGCGGAGACCCCGGTGCGATCGAGCGCGGCGCGCGCCGCGTGGGCCCCCAGCTCGAGCGCGGAGACGTCCTTGAACGCCCCCACGTAGTCCACCATGGGCGTTCGCGCGCCCCCCAGGATCACGACGTCTCGAGCCATCGGACTTGACCTCGATTGCGGCCGAAAAGGCAGTGAAGAAACGCGGATTATAGCATCGCTCCCCGGAGCCTTGACTCCGGCCGAGGGCGCGGACTAGTCTGCCCCATGCGTCCCTTCCCGCGCTTCGTCGCCCTCGCCTTGATCGGCCTGGTGCCCGGCTGCAGCCGGGAGTACCCGAACCCGTTCGCTCAGACGACACGGACGCTCCCTCCGCCCGCCACCGCGGCGGTCGAGGTTTCCACCGGCCTCTGGTCGACTCAGGCCAACGCTCCGCGCGAGCTGTTCGCCCTCGATGCCACCGGGACGCACGTCACTCAGCTCACCTTCTGCAACGCCGTCAGCCCGTGCGACTACATCGAACCCGTTCCCTCGCCCGACCGCAACCGGATGATGGTGCTCCAGACCACCCCGGGCACCGAGGGCGAGGCGCTGGTCTACGTCGACCTCCAGCGTTCGGTCCAGGGGGTCATCGTCCCCGCGACCGCCCAGGTCTCAGGGGCCGACTGGTCGCCCCAGGACGGGGTGGTGGTCTACAGCGCCCGCGGCCAAGGCAACCTGGAGGACCTGTTCAAGGTGGACCCGAACGGCCAGAACGCCGCCGCCCTCACCAACACCCCGACCGTGCGCGAGCGGCGTCCGCGGATCGACCCGGGGGGCAGCGTCGCCGCATACGAGCGCATAGATGTTGACGGCAAGGGGGGCATCGCCATCTACCAGAACTCCAACCTCTCGGCCGCCCGGGTGACGTCTGGGGGGCCCGGAACGCAGGTCTTGTCCGCCACGGGCGAGGTCGTAGGCAGCGACACCGATCCCGTGTTCTCGCCCGACGCGAAGTTCATCGCGTTTCGCCGGCTGACGTCCACCAACAATGGGATCGGCACCTGGGACGTCATGACCGTGCTGCTCGACGGGACCGGCCTCACCGCCATCGCCGCGGGCCCGATCTACCGCGGATCTCCCGACTGGAGCTCGAACGGGATCCTGTTCACCGAGGTGGACGTGGCGGCGGCAGCGACCCGGCTCGTGGTCGTCGATCCGGACGGCTCGAACCGCCGGGTGCTCCTGAGCCAGGGCCTCACCACGAAGATTCCCCAGGCCCGCTGGCTGCGCTGAACATCCCCGCGCGGTAGGCCACGATCTTCCCCGCCACCGCGGAGGCGGCGACGGTGAGCGGCGAGGCCAGGTAGAGCTTCCCCGGGCCCGACCGGTTCTGGTAGTTGCGGTTGATGGCGGAGACCGTCACCTGCTGGGTGGAGCTCGAGACCCCCGGTCCGCAGCCGATGCACGCGCCGCAGCCCGGCTGGATCACCCTGACCCCGGTCTTCTGGAAGACGTCGAGATAGCCCCGGGCGCGCGCGTAGTCCTCGACGCTCTTGGAGCCGAACTGGATGAAGAACTCCACTCCGTCCTTCACCCCCCGGCCCGCCTCCAGGGCTTCGCGCATGACCCGCGCGTAGAGGTCGAGGTCCACTTCCTTCCCGGCCGTGCACGAGCCGCCGTAGGCGATGTCGATCCGCACGTCCCCGAGCTCGTCGATGTAGGCTCCGTTCGTGGGGTCCGAAGGGACGCCCCGGGCGGGGTCGCCCGGCGTCGCCACCATCGGGCGGATGGCCGAGAGGTCGATCTCGTGCACGCCCCCCGCGTACTCGGCTCCGGGGTCGGGGGCCACGACCTTCTCGCGAAGGCTCTCGAGGGTCACGGGCCGGCGGGCGGCGATCCAGCGCAACGTGTCGTCGTCCGCCTCCACCACACCGGCCTTGGCCGAGCACTCGGTGGCCATGTTCGCAAGGGTGGCGCGCTCGTCGGGAAGGAGCGACCGGAGCCCCGGGCCGCCGAACTCCATCACCCGGTCGAGGGTCTCCTGGCGCTTCGCGTGAGTGGCCAGGATGTGGAGCATCGCGTCCTTGGCGGTGACCCCGGAGCGGAGCTCGCCGTGGAGCTCGAAGCGGATCGACTCCGGCACCTCGACGAAGGTGAAGCCGGCGTAGACGAGCGCGGCGTACTCGGTGGCGCCGACCCCGTAGGCCAGCGCGCCCAGGGAGCCGCCCATGCAGGTGTGGCTGTCGGTGGCCAGGATGAAGTCGCCGGGCTCGATGATCCGCTCGCGGGCCACGCTGTGGCAGATCCCCGGGCTCACCCCGTCCACCGCGGAAAAGTCCTGGACCCCGGTGTGCTTCTGGAAGAGCCTCTGCATCCGCCGCAGGGTCTCGATCTTGGGAGAGAAGGGCGCCATGCGCGGGACGCCGTCTGCGTAGATGAGGTGGTCCTCGAAAACCGCGAACTTGGCGGGGTTGGCGAGGCGATAGTCCTTTCCGTACTCCTGCTCGAGGAAGTAGTGCACCTGGGCGGTGGTGAACTCGTGGGAGTACCCGCCGTCCACCCGCACGCAGATCGCGTCGCCGGGCTTGACGTACGCGCCCGAAACTGGGCCTGAAGGGCCCACGACGTGGCGGGCCAGGATCTTCTCGGCCAGGGTCATGCGGCGAGAGCCGGTCGTGACGGGGGGCAGGCGGAGCTCGCCCCGGCGGTACGCCTCGGTGAAGGGAAAGAGCCCGCCAAAGCCGACCACCATGCGCGTGATCGGGTCCCATCCCTCCTGGAACTCCGCGAGGGGGATGGCCTCGCCGGCCTGCAGCCGCCGCAGCGTCGCATGGTCGCCCATGAGCACGCCCTGGGCGATGTTGTTGCGGGCGTGGATCGGAGCGAACGAGGCTGCGATGGCGATGCGGATCCCCGACCACTTCTCGGCCTGGACCGCGGTCTCCCGCGACGAGCCGACCCCCTTGCGGTATCCGGAGACGATCGCCTCGAAGTTGCCGCCGATGAGCGAGCCCTCCGGGAAGAGGCGCTCCTTGCCGATCGTTATCCCTGCGTAGGCGTTCCGGGCGATGTCCTCCGGCTTGTAGTCGAAGCAGGCCCAGGCGGGGGTCATCGCATCGGTGTTGATGTCGTCGAGGAGGTCTTCCACCCGCAGGCTCGTCATCTGCAGGTCCAGCTCTCCACGCAGCTGCTTCCGGATCAGCTCGGGGTCCTTGGTGAGGAAGAGGACACGCTTCCCGGAGGTGAGCGAAACGGTCGCACTCGGCTTCATGACAGGGGTCGGCTCCCCTCCCAGCTCCCCATCATCCCACAGGCGAGCCGCGCAAGCGGGCCTCGATCGCGTCGCCGACCTCGCGGGTGCCGAGCGAGCCGCCGATGTCGGATGTCGTGCGTTCGCTCTCGACCGCCCAGCGCACCGCAGACTCGATGCGGGCCGCCTCTTCCGCCCAGCCGAGGTGCTCGAGCAGGAGCCCCGCGGTCAGGATCGCGCCCATCGGGTTCGCGACGTTCTTCCCGGCCAGGGCGGGAGACGAGCCGTGCACCGGCTCGAAGAGGCTCACCTGGCCAGGATGGATGTTGCCGGAGGCGGCCATGCCGAGCCCACCCTGGAGGCCGGCTGCGAGGTCGGTCACGATGTCCCCGAACATGTTCGAGGTGACGATCACCTGGAACTGCCGCGGCTCGCGGACCATCTGCAGCGCCAGGTTGTCGACGTACAGATGCCGGGCCTCGATGCCAGGGTACTGGGCGGCCATGGCCTGGAAGACGCGCAGCCACAGCTCGTGGGCGTGGATGAGCACGTTCGACTTGTCGGCCATGACCAGCCGCGTCCGGCCCCGGGCCTTCGCGTGCTCGAAGGCATGCCGCAGGATCCGCTCGACCCCCTTGCGGGTATTGAGGTCGATCTCGGTGGCCACCTCGTCGGGAGTGTCTTTCTTGAAATGGCCGCCCATCATCACGTAGAGGCCCTCGGTGTTCTCGCGGAACACCACGAAGTCCACGTCTTCCGGCTTCGCCCCCTTCAGCGGGCAGAGCCTCTCGTGGAAGAGCCGCACCGGCCGGTAGTTGACGTAGAGGTCCAGCTTGAAGCGCAGGCCGAGCAGGATGTCGGCCGCATGCTTGTTGTCGGGGACGCGGGGGTCGCCCATCGCCCCGAGGAGGATCGCGTCGAAGCCCTCCTGGAGCAGCTCCAGGCAGCCGGGCGGCAGGGTCACGCCCGTCCGGAGGTAGCGCTCGGCCCCCCAGTCGAATGGCGTCAGCCGTACTTCCTTCCCCGCGGCATCGGCGACTGCGGTCAGCGCCTTGACCGCCTCCGCGATGACCTCGACCCCGATGCCGTCCCCGGGGACCACGGCGACCCGCAGCGGCGACGCGGCCATCGACCTAGCTCGGGAAGGGGTTCATCAGCCATCCCAGGACGAGGGTGGAGAGGACGAAGGCCCCGAAGGCCCAGGCCCCGAAGAGCACGCGCTCCCTCGTACTGTCGCGCAACAGGGTGGCGAAGACGGTCGCGACGAGGGCGGAGAAGAGGAGCAGGGTGACGAGGTGACTCTGCATCAGTCCTTGTTTCCGCGCGCGGTGTCGAGGGCGTCGAGGATGACCAGGATGTTCAGCAGGCCCGCCACCGCCGTGAACGTGTTGCCGTATTCATACGTCACCGAGGTGACCTTGCCGGCTTCGAAGCCGAGGGCGCGGGCCGCGAAGTACGGCACGCCGATGGCCATCTGGGCCAGGCTGAAGAGGAGGGCGAGCGGGTCCTCGAAGCCGAGATAGAGCTGTAGCCGCGAGTCCATGGCCACGCCCAGCAGGAAGAGCGCCCCGAGCGCGCCAAGAAAGATGAGCCCCTTCCCTCGCCGCCCGAGGTAGATGTGGCCCGCCCCGGGGAGCAGCCAGGCGAACAGGCAGGCGGGAACGGCACGGGTCGACTCGCCGGGGCGCGCCCGGACCTGGCTGTCGGACAAGCGGCTCTCCTCTCTCGATTGCCTTCGTCGGCCCAACCTGCCGATGGTAGCATTAGGGGAGCGGATAGATGAAGAGCAACGACAGATGCGCCGGCGGCTGACCCTCCCGGTGCTCGCGTGGGCCGTCCTCGGGGCTGGGCTTGCCCGCGCCGTCGAGATCCTGCCCCTCGACCAGATCCGGCCGGGAATGACGGGCGTCGGGCGCACCGTCTTCGAGGGCGCCCGCATCGAGGAGTTCCAGGTCCGCATTCTCGGCGTGCTCGAGAACGCGCTCGGCCCCAAGCACAGCGTGATCCTGGCGCAGCTCGAAGGCGGGCCGCTGGCCAAGACCGGGGTCATCGCGGGCATGAGCGGCAGCCCGGTCTTCATCGACGGGAAGCTGGTGGGCGCGGTGGCCTACGCCTTTCCCTTCGGCAAGGAGCCGATCGCCGGGATCACACCGATCGCGGACATGATCGAAGCCACCCGGGTGGAGACTCCCCGCGCGGCCTCCGCGCGCTTCGTCCCCAGCCGCGGCCCCGGGCTGGGCTCGCCCCTCGACCGCGAGGAGGTCGCGGCTGCCTTCCGCCGGCCGCTCCAGACCATCGTCCCCGCCCTGTCGCGCGGCGCGTCAATGCCAGGGTCCTTGGCCGGGGGCACCATGACCCAGCTCGCGCTGCCCCTCGTCTTCTCCGGTTTCGACCCGGGTACCTTCGATTGGGCCCGTGGGGTCTTCGGGAGCCTCGGTTTCGCTCCCATGCTCGGCGCCTCCACGTCGAGCGCGGGGACCCTTCTCACGGCCCCGGCGCTGGCTCCCGGTTCCGCGGTCGGGGTTTCGTTGATCGAGGGCGACCTGGACCTCTCGGTCACGGGCACGGTCACCCACATCGACGGCGACCGCGTCTACGCGTTCGGCCACCCGTTCTACAACCTCGGTCCCACGCAGTTCCCGATGAAGAAGGCGTACATCTACTCGGTCTTCCCGAGCCTGCAGCAGTCCTGGAAGATCGCCACCTCCCTCGAGGTGGTGGGCACGGTGGACCAGGACCGCACGACGGCCGTGGCCGGCCACATCGGCAAAGCGCCGCGCATGATCCCGGTGGAGGTGAAGCTCAGCACGAGCCGCGGGACCGAGCGCAAGTTCTCGTTCCGCCTCGTGGAGGACGAGCTCTTCTCTCCCCTGCTCACCTACGTCTCGCTCTTGTCGGTCCTGCAGGGAAACGAGCGGGCCTTCGGCACGTCGACGATCCGGGTGGACGGCCGGCTCACCCTCTCGGACCGGCGCGAGGTCCGGGTGGAAGACCTCTTCACCGCCGGCCAACCCTCGGTCCAGGCCGCGGCCCTCGTGGCGGCGCCCCTCGCCTTCGTCATGACCAACGAGTTCCAGAAGGTCACCGTCGAGCGCCTGGACCTCAACGTCACGTCCTACGAGACGACCCAGAGCGCGTCGATCCAGCGAGCCTGGATCGAGCGGGCGGGACCGATTCGGGCGGGCGCGAGCGTCTCCGTCAAGGTGCTCCTGCGGACGTTCCGCGGGGATTCCGTGACCGAGACGATGCCGCTTGCCGTCCCCGCGAGCGCCCCCGCCGGGACGTACTCGTTGCTCGTCGCCGACGCGGCGGCCCTCACCGCGGTCGAGCAGCGGGAGATGCGCCAGCCGTTCATCCCGAAGGACCTGGACCAGCTCGTCCGGGCCATCAACGGGCTGCGCAAGAGCAATCATCTCTATGCGCGCCTCGTGCGTCCGGTGGAGGGGGCCATCGTCTCCGGGGAGTACCTGCCCTCGCTCCCCGGCTCGGTGCTCTCGGTCCTCGGCGCCTCGGAGCAGGGGACGAGCGTCGTCCCCATCCGCAACGCCGCGGTGTGGGACTTCGAGCTTCCCACCGACTACGCGGTCAGCGGCACGCGCATCATCTCCCTCGCCATCGTGCGGTGACGCGGCCTCGACGGCCGCATCGCCCCGCTCCCGGAGGCTTCATGTCCCGCCGTCTGGCTCTCGCAGCCCTCCTGATCGCGTGCCCTCGCGTCCTCCAGGCCGCCCAGCCGCAGTTCTGGAGGATCGAAGGGGCCCGGGATTTCCTGGAGGGGGAGGTGCAGGGCCTGTCCATCGACTCCGAGGGCCGACTCCGGCTGGCCCCCGCCTCGCGCGTGCTCTACGACCCCGAGGTGCCGAACGTCTGGTGCGTGACCACCGACCGGAAGGGCGCGCTCTACGTGGGGACGGGCAACGACGGCAAGGTGTTCAAGGTCGAGGGCGGCAAGGGCGCCCTCTTCTTCGATGCGCCCGAGCTCGAGGTGCATGCCCTCGCCTTCGGCCCGGACGGCCGCCTCTACGTTGCCACCTCCCCGGACGGCAAGGTGTACGCGGTGGACGCCGCCGGCCAGTCGAGCACCTTCTTCGACCCCGCGGAGAAGTACGTCTGGGCCCTCGCCTTCGACAAGGCGGGCAACCTGTTCGTGGCCACCGGCGCCGAGGGCCGGATCTACCGGATCGACCCGAAGGGCAAGGCCCAGCTCGTCCTCACGAGCCCGGAAACCCACATCCTGTCCCTGGCCCTCGACGATCGCGGGAACCTGTACGCGGGCAGCGCCCCCGAGGGGATCGTCTATCGGCTCGACCCCGCGCTCAAGGTGTTCGTGCTTCTCGACTCGTCCTTCCGCGAGATCAAGGCCCTGGAGACGGGGCCCGACGGCAGTCTCTACGTAGCCGCCGTCGACGCCAAGGGCAAAGACGAGGCGCCGCGACCGCCCGCACCCGGAGGGGCCACCACGCCGGCCCCCGCCCCGGTGGCCGAGGTCACCATCACCGAGAGTTTCGCGGTGCCGGCGGCCCCGCCGAGCGCTTCCGGTTCCATCGCCCGCACCACCGCCGACGCGCCCGCCTCGGGCGCGGTAAAAGGAGCGCTGCTGCGGATCCTGTCCACCGGCGAGGTGGATACCCTCTGGTTCTCCGCGGAAGAGACGCCCCACGCTCTCGTCCGCTCCGGGACGACCGCACCTGGAGCATGCTGTCGGTCCTGCCCGCAGAGCAGGTGACGGCGCTCGTCCGGACACCAGGAGGCGGGGCCGCCCTCGCCACGTCCAACCCGGGCAAGCTCCATTCGATCGAGGCGGCCGCCGGCCCGCGGGGGACGTTCACCTCGAAGGTCAAGGACACGGAGACGGTCTCGGCGTGGGGCCGGCTGCGTTGGGAGGCGGAGATCCCCGGCGGGGCCGAGGTCCAGGTCCAGAGCCGCAGTGGCAACACCGCGACTCCGGACTCCACCTGGACCGAGTGGTCGGCGCCCTATGCGCACAAGGACGGTGATCCCGTCACGAACGAGCGCGCTCGCTTCCTGCAGATCAGGGTGACGATGTCCGGGAAGGAAGGGGCCGCCCCGGCCCTCGACTCGGTCACCGCGGCCTACCTGCAGCGCAACCTGCGCCCCCAGGTCCAGTCGATTACGGTGCACGCGCCGGGCGAGGTGTTCCAGAAGCCACTCTCGATCAGCGGCGAGACCGAGATCCTCGGCCTCGAGGGCGGCCCTTCCCTGGACCGGCCGGGCGCCGCGGCGGCGCGCGCGAACATGCCCCCGGCCACTTCCTACAGCCGGAAGCTCTTCCAGCGCGGGATCCAGACGTTCTCCTGGAAGGCCGACGACCCGAACGGGGACACCCTGGTCTACGACGTTGCCTATCGGGCGGTGGCCGACCGCGCGTTCCGCCCGCTGCGAAAGGGCCTGACCGAAGCCGTCCTCGCCTGGGACACCTCGACGGTGCCGAACGGCCGTTACGTCATCCGGGTCACCGCTTCGGACTCCCCGAGCAACCCCGCCGCCCTGGCCCTCTCGGGGGACAAGGAGAGCCTGCCCTTCGAGGTGGACAACACACCGCCCGTGGTGACGGTGACCCTCCTCTCCCGCACGCCGGCGCGAGTACGCGCGGTGGTCAGGGACGACGCCAGCGCCATCCGACGGGCCGAGTACTCGATCGACGGCGGGCGATGGGAGGAAGTGCCCCCGGTCGACGGGATCAACGACTCGCGGGAGGAAACCTACGAGGTCACCCTCGGCGCCCTCGCCGGTGCCGGCCCGCACATCGTTGTGGTGCGGGCCTCGGACTCGCTCGGCAACGTGGCGTCGGCCCGCGTCGAAGTGCCCTAGCGGCTCCCCTGGCTGGATCGTGCGGGTTCTCCTCCTCCGCGCAGGCGCCCTCGGCGATGCCCTCCTCCTGCGGCAGGCGATCGCCGCGCTCCGCTCTGCCCGACACGAGCCGTGGCTGATCACCCCCGAGGCGGGCCGGGTGCTCCTCGGACCCGGCGCGTCCGAGGTCGCCGAGGTCGTCTCGTGGGACGGGGCCGACGCGGCCGCCCTGCGGGCCGGCACCCTCCTGGACCTGAGCCCGCTCGGCCGGCGGCTCGCTGCGACCGGGGCGGCCATCGTCTTTTCGCGAAGCGCGGAGGTGGCCGAAGCCGTTCACCGGCGCGTGCCGCGGGTCATCGTCCGCGATCCGAGCCCTGCGCAAGGCCACGCCTCGGCCTGGCTGGCCGAGGCGACGCGCGAGCTCGGGGCCGAGCCCGCGGCCCTGCCGCCTGACCTCGTGGCCACGGTGGGCGAAGTCGACGCGGCGGCGCCGTGGCTCGATCGGCTGCCGACGGGTTTCCTGGCGGTTCATCCCGGCAGTGGCTCGTCGGCCAAGAACTGGGGGCCCTCAGGTTTCCTGGCTCTCGTTGAGTACGTATCGGCCGACCGGCCGTGGCTCCTCATCGAGGGCCCGGCCGATGAGGCGGCCGCGGCACTACTGCTGTCTCATCCACGAGCTGTGCGGGCTTATAGCCTTCCCGCCCGCGTCCTGGGTGCCTTGGTGGCCCGCGCGAGCCTCTATGTGGGAAACGACTCGGGAGTGAGCCACCTGGCCGCGGCCTTCGGAGCCCCCACCCTGGCGTTGTTCGGCCCCACCGACCCCGCCGTCTGGTCCCCGGTCGGACGACGCGTCACGACCGTCCGCTCGGACGACCGCACCATGGCCGGGCTTTCCGTTGTGGCGGCCCGCTCGGCCGCGGAGACCCTGATCGCAGATCGCTGAGCGGTCCTAGGTCACCGGCGAGCGCACGTCCATGCGGCTGAAGAGCCGGTAGACGCTGACCGCCACCGGCCGGCCGCGATACTGGACGGGCTCGAACCTCTGCCGGCGCAGTGCCTCGAGCACGGGCTGGGCCACCGTCAGGTCACCGTGGAGCAGGGTGACCGTGGAGACGGAGCCGTCGCGAGCGACCACGGTCTCGAGGAAAAGCGTTCCCTCGCCCATCGCGGCCAGCAGATCCTGGGGGACGTGGCCGCCCGGTCGTTCCCGGGGCAGCCGCACCCCCGCGGATGGGAAGAGCGGGTTCGCTTCGGTCCCGGATACCGCCGGGCGTCCCTCCCACGAGCCGGCCACCGCCGGCAACGGCTCGTCCAACGACCGCCAGGCGCGATCGAGAGCCAGCGCACTCGTCAGGAGGGCGACCACCAGGAGGCCCGAGGTGACGAGGCTCGGGAAGATCAGGGGGCGGCGCGCCCGGAAGGACCGGAAGATCATCGCGAGGCCGGGGCCACGGGTCTCCACCTCGAGCCGGTCGAAGACGCGCGACGCGATGCCCTCCGACGGCAGGAGGGCGGGCAGGTCGGCCAGCATCCCGAGCGCCTGCTGCAGCGAGTCGTAGTGACGGGCGCAAGCGCTGCACGACTCCAGATGTCCTCCCACCGCTCGCGCCGGTGTCGGAGCGAGATCGCCGTCGAGATACGGCGAGAGCAGGGAGCGAACGCGCGCGCACCTCATGTCCGATCCCCCGCTTCGAGCCAAGGCCTCAGGCGCACGCGCAGGGCTTCGCGGGCGCGGGACAGCCGGCTCTTCACCGTTCCCTCGGCGACCCCGAGGGTCCCGGCGATCACCTCGCAGGACAGGCCCTCGACCTCGTGCAGGATCAGGATCGCCCGGTGGTCGAAGCTCAGGCCGAGCAGCGCCGCCTGGACGCGCCGGGAGCGCTCGTGGCACCGCACCTGCTCGAACGGGCCGGGCTCGACGGCCACGAGCCGCGCTTCGTCGGCGCGGGTGAGCTCCTCGAGAGGCCGCGACCGGTCCTTCTTCCTCCGGCGCCAGAAGCGCCGGCGGTTGTGGCACTGGTTGACCACGATCCGGTAGATCCAGGTCTTGAGGCTGCTCCGCCCCTCGAAACGGCCGAGCGTGCGATAGACCTGCAAGAAAACGTCCTGGGCCACGTCCTTCGCTTCCTCGGCGTCGCCGAGGAGGCGCCCGGCCAGGTTGAAGACCATTCCCTCGTGGACCGCGACCAGGCGCGCGAAGGCCTGGGGGTCGCCCTGCCGGCAGCGTTCGACCAGAGCCCCGTCGGGGACGGCCCCTGCGATCAGCTCTGCCGAGTGGAGCGACATCTCCCCCGTGGCCATCGCGACCTCCGCAGCTCGCCTCAGCACATTCGACACCGGCCGCATGCTCGCGGTTCCCTGCTTCGATGGTACCGCCGATCGGTCAAGACCGGGAGGCCACGCCCCGCCGGGCCACGAGGGTGGCGGCGGTGGCGAGGCCTCCCGCCGCGGCGAGGATCACGAGGCCGGCCGCGGTGGTCCAGTCTCCCAGCCCACGAGGCGACAGGACGGCGTGCATGGGTGTCACGACGTCGAAAGCGCGGCCCGCGCGCAGGCTCGAGAGACCTCCCAGCGCTCCCCAGGTCAGGAGGCCGGCCGCGAAGGCCACGGCCGCTCCCACGACCGCACGCACGAGAAGGGCCTTGCGCGCGAGGGGCGGGCCCCAGGAGGGCGCCCCCACCTCGAACTCCGGCTCGCGGACGCCCCACGGGACGAAGCGGGCCAGCATCCACATGCCCGGGATCCCGGTGAAGACCGTGAGGACGAAGAAGTCGCGCCAGCCGATCGCGTCGGCCGCCACCCCCGCCACCGGCCCCGCGAGGACCCGCGGGAGGGTGAAGAGGCTCGAGAGGAGCGCGTACTGGGTGGCGGAGAACCGCTTCTGGGTGAGGCGCAGCAGGAGCACGCCGAACGCGCCCGAGCCGAGGCCGGTCGTGCCCAGCTCGAAGGCCTGGGCGGCGTACATGAGGGGCCGGTTGACTCCCACCTGGGCCACCGCCGCGTAGCCCAGGTTCGAGACCATCTGCAGCACGCCGAACACCCAGAGGGCGCGGCCGAGCCCCATGCTCTGCGTCAGCACTCCGCCCAGGAACGTGCCGCCGACCGCCGCCGCCTGGCCGATGGTGGCGGTGGCCACGCCCACGTCGAAATCGTTGAAGCCGACCTGCACGAGAAACGGCCGCGTCAGGGCCTGGGTCAGGTTGTCGGACAGCTTGTAGAGGACCACGAAGGCCAGGATCTCGAGGGATCGATGCTGGGCGAGGAAGCCGACGAAGGGCCCCCACACCGCGTCGCGCAGCGTCTTCGGGGCTTCGGGGAGGACTTCGGGCTCGGGGGCGAGCCAGGTCACGAGCAGGAACGGCACGTAGACGAGCGCGAGGAGCAGGTTGACGAGCGCCCACGACGTCTGGGCCGCCAGGGTGATCGAGACCCCGCCCGAGACGAGCATCGCGGCGCGGTAGAAGGCGGTGCGGGCTCCCACCGCCAGACCGTGCTCCTCCTTGCGCAGGACCTCCACCGCATAGGCGTCGATTGCGATGTCCTGGGTCGCGGAAGCGAAGGCGATGGCCATGGCCAGGGCGCCGATCACCCAGACCGCCTCCGGATGTTCGGAGACGCCGGCGAGCCAGAAGCCCAGGGCGACCAGGGCGAGCTGGGAGATGAGGATCCACCCGCGCTTCCTCCCGAGGAAGGGCGGAGGGAAGCGGTCCATCGACGGTGACCAGAGCAGCTTGAAGCTCCAGGGCGCCTGGGCGAGGGTGAAGAGCCCGATGACCTTGATGTCCACTCCCGCCCGCGCCATCCAGGCGGGGATCGCGATCCAGACGAGGCCCAGGGGCAGGCCGGAGGAGAAGGAGAGCAAGACGACGGAGAGCAGCCGCCAGCTTCCGCTCGCCGTGCGCAAGCTCGCCCACGTGCCCGGCCGTCCGGCGCCTGGCGGCGTCGCCACCCCACCTCCTTTTTCCGAACGTGCCGAACGCGGGGGAGGATACCAGAGCGGCGCGCTTATACTCCTCCTGGTCCGGAGAGCCTGAATCCGATGCGCCCGCTCGAGCACGCCTGGCCGATGCGCCGCACGAGCGCTCTCCTGCTGCTCGCCGCGGTGGCGGCCGGGACCGCGCGTGCCGATGAGCCGGTGACCCTCGCGGGTGGCCGCATCCGCCTGGGCGGCGAGGCCAGCGGCACCTTCTCCCGCCCGGACCGCGGCTATTTCAACTACACCGACTACGGGCGCAGCAACCTGCGCCTCTTCCGGTTGACCCTCGACGTGGAGGCCCACGCGGGCGCCCATCTCGCCCTGGTGGGCCAGCTTCGGAGCGACAACCTCGACGTGCCGCGGCCCTACGCGCTCTACCTGCGCCTGCACCCCTGGACGGCCCGCGCCTTCGACATCCAGGCCGGCCGCATCCCTCCCGTGTTCGGCTCCTACCCGCGCCGCGGGTACGCGCTCGACAACCCCCTTCCGGGCATGCCGCTCGCGTATCAGTACCTCACGACCCTCCGATCGGACGCGCTCCCCTACTCCGCCGAAGATCTCTACGAACAACGAGGAAACGGCTGGCTGGTCCGCGGCTATCCGATCGGCGACCCACACCCGGCGCCCGGGCTGCCGCTCGTGAACGCCGAGCACTGGGACACGGGCGTACAAGTGAAGATCGGAGGGGAGCCGCTGGAGCTGGCGGCCGCGGTCACCCAGGGGACGCTCTCGCACCCGCAGTTCAGGGACGACAACGACGGCAAGCAGGTGTCGGCCCGGCTCGCCTGGCGCCCGGCGGTGGGCCTCGTGCTCGGGGCCTCGGGGGCGCGCGGAGACTTCCTCTCGCGCCTTGCCACGGACCCGCTGCCCGCGGCGTACCACCGAGCCTATCGCCAGATCGCGGCGGGCCTCGACGCGGAGTTCTCGGCCGGCTACTGGATCCTGCGGGCCGAGGCGGTGTGGAGCGGCTTTGAGCTTCCTCCGCTGGCGGGAGCGAGCGTCGATCGCCTCGACGCGCTGGGCGTCATGCTCGAGGCGCGCTACAAGGTGGCCCCCGGCCTCTACCTCGCGGGACGGGCCGACCACCTCGGCTTCAGCCGAGTCCAGTCCGCGTCCGGCCCTTTCTCCTGGGACGCGCCGGTGACCCGCGTCGAGATCGGGGCCGGCTACTCGCCCTCCCGTCACGTCTTGCTGAAGGCCTCCGTCCAGCACAACCAAAGGGACGGCGGCAACATCCGTGGGCGCGACTTCCTGGCCGGTCAAGTCGTGCTCTGGTTTTGACGTGGGCTTGCGACTGTTCCTTGGCGCGCTCGTGGCGGCCGTCCTCGGTGGGTCCGTGCCCTCGGTCTCGGCTCCCGCGCAGACCGCGCCCAGGGGTCCCCTCGGTTCGAGCTGGGGATGGGTGCGCCCCGCGTCGCCCCCGACCGCCGACGCAGCGTCGTGTACCTGGCCAGCGCCCCCCAGGGGGCCTTCGAGGACGTCGAGCGCCCGCGGGCCGTGCTCGACCAGCGCAACGAAGCCTTCGTTCCCTTCGTGCTCGCCATCACCGCGGGGACGACCGTCGAGTTCCCGAACAGCGACCGGACCTACCACAACGTCTTCTCCTTCTCGAAGCCGAAGCGCTTCGACCTCGGCCGCTACGCCCGGGGAGAATCCAAGTCCGTCCGCTTCGACGAGCCCGGGGTGGTGCGGGTCTTCTGTGAGATCCACTCGCACATGAGCGCCTACATCCTGGTGTTTGCCCACCACTACTTCGCCACCACCGACGGCGAAGGCCGCTACCGCATCGACAACGTCCCTCCCGGCAGCTACACCGTGGTGGCCTGGAACGACGGGGCCACCCGGGAGGCGCGCACGGTGCACATCCCCGAAGGCGGCGGCGCCGTGGAGCTGGACTTCGTGGTGAACTGATGCGGCTGCTCTCGTCCCTGCAGAACCGCGTGTTCGTGGCCACCGCCCTCCTCGCGGTCATACCGATCGGAGTGGCTCTCCATTTCGTGAGCATACGAGTGGCTCGCGAGGGGGAGGAGCAGCTCCGGCGCAGCCTGGTCGAGGCAGCGAACCTGGTGGAGCGGCACCACCAGGAGCGCCAGGAGACTCTGACCGTGATGGCGCGCCTCGTGGCGGACCTGCCCAAGCTGGGGGCTGCCGTCGACACGCGCCATCCTCCAACCGTCGCGCCCGTCGCCCGCGCCTACCGCGGCCGGGTCAAGGCCGACGTGTTCGTGGTGACCGACCGGTCCGGCAGCGTCCTCGTGGCGCTCGGAGCCGCGCCGGGGACGGCGGGCCAGCCGGCGGTGGAGGCCGCATTGGCCGGGAGCGAGACCATGGGCTACGACATCGATGAGGGCCGCCTGCTCGAGGTCGTGACCGTGCCCGTCGCGCTCGCCCCGCCGGAGGTGCTGGGCACGCTCAGCCTTGGGTTCGCTCTCGACGACACGCTGGCGGCCCAGTTCAAGAGCCTGACCGGCAGCGAGGTCGCTTTCGCCCACGACGGGCGAATCCACGCCTCGACCCTCCCTCGCGCCGAAGACGCCGGCCTGCGCGCCGTCCTGACCGCTCCGGAGACCTCGGTCGTGACCCTGGGCGGGACCGAATACGCGGCGCTGGCCCGGCCGCTCGGCCCGGCGGGCGCCCCGACCGCGGTCATCCTTCGCTCGCGAGCCGAGGGTTTGCGCTTCCTCGACACCCTGCGCACTGCCCTCCTGGTGGCGGCGCTCGCGGGAGTGGCGATCGCGGTGCTCCTGAGCTACGCGGTCGCGCGGACGGTCACGCGGCCCCTCGCGGCCATCACCGCCGCCATGCGGGAGATCGCGGCCACCGGCGATCTCACCCGGAAGATCTCCCTCGGCCGGGCCTGGGACGACGAGGATGCCCGTCTCCTGGCCCGGACCTTCAACATCCTGACCGACTCCATCACGGGCTTCCAGGACAAGGCCGCGCTCCGCGACCGGCTCTCCGCCCTCGGGCGGCTCTCCACGGTCATCGCCCACGAGGTGCGCAACCCCCTCATGATCATCAAGGCCTCCTTGCGCACGCTGGGCGGCGCCGGCCTGGCCGCGGGCGAGCTTCGGGAGGCCGCGGCCGATATCGACCACGAGGTCGCGCGGCTCGACCGCATCGTCGGCGACGTCCTCGACTTCGCGCGGCCTCTCCGGCTGGAGTGCGCCCCCACCGACCTGAACGCGCTCTGCACGGAGGCGGCGGCGGCCGCGCCGCCGGCAGAAGGCGATCCCCTGGTCGTCTTCCACCTCGATCCCTCCCTGCCTTCCGTCCTGACCGACGCCGAGCGGCTGCGGACCGTGCTCGTGAACGTGCTCAACAACGCGCGCGAGAGCGTGCGGGCCCGGCCGGCGCCTTCGAACGGCGGCCCCCCGGCGGTGGAGATGAGCACGGAGCACGCCTCCCCGGAGCGGGCGGTCATCCGGGTGGCCGACCGGGGCCTGGGGATCGCCGAGGAAGACCTTCTCCACATCTTCGAGCCGTACTTCACGACCAAGCGGACGGGGACCGGCCTGGGTCTTGCAATAGCGAAGAACATCGTGGAAGCCCTCGGTGGCGTCGTTTCGGCGCGGAGCCGGCTCGGGGAGGGAACGGAGATCCGGATCGACCTTCCCACCTCGGGGCCGGGGGCCCGAGGCTGATCCGTGGAGCCCCGCGGCACGATCCTGCTCGTCGACGACGAGGAACGCCTCCTGAAGGCCCTCGGCCGCGCTCTCCGCGAGGAAGGCCACGAGCTGGTGGCGACGCCGAGCGCCGGCGAGGCCCAGCGCCTCCTCGCCGAGAGCACCTTCGACGTCCTCGTGGTCGACCATCGAATGCCCGAGCGCACCGGCCTCGAGCTGATCCGCGAGCTGGTGGCGACCGTGCCCGAGGGCGAGCGGCCCCAGATCATCATGATGACCGCCCACGCCACCGTCGAGAACGCCATCGAGGCGATGAAGCTCGGGGCCTTCGACTACCTGCAGAAGCCCTTCGAGATCGAGGAGCTCCTGGTGGCGGTGCGCCGTGCCCTCGATCACCAGCGTCTCGCGAGGAGGAGTTCAACCACTACGGCATCGTGGGGAAGAGCAGGGCCATCCAGGACGTGATCCGAAAGCTCGAGCTGGTGGCGCAGTCGAAGAGCACGGTCCTCATCACCGGGGAGACGGGAACCGGGAAGGAGCTGGCGGCGCGGGCCATCCACGATCGCAGCGCGCAGCGGGAGATGCCGCTGATCAAGGTGAACTGCGCGGCGATCCCGGAGACCCTGCTCGAGTCCGAGCTGTTCGGCCATGTGCGGGGAGCCTTTACCGGCGCCACCTCGAACAAGAAGGGCAAGTTCGCGCTGGCGGACGGCGGCACCATCTTCCTCGACGAGATCGGCACCCTCACGAACGCGTTGCAGGCCAAGCTGCTGCGGGTCCTCCAGGAGCGCGAGTTCGAGCCCCTCGGCGCCGAGCGGACCCAGAAGGTCGACGTGCGCGTGATCGCTGCCACCAACCGGGACCTGCGGGCGATGGTGGCGGACGGCCGATTCCAGGAGGACCTCTACTACCGCTTGAGCGTGATCCCGGTGGAGCTTCCCCCCCTGCGGGAGCGGCGGGACGACATACCGCTGCTCGTCGACCACTTCGTCCGCAAGGCCGCACCGGCAAGCGCATCGAGCAGGTGGACAAGCCCGCCCTGGACGCGCTCTCCGCCTACGACTGGCCGGGCAACGTGCGCGAGCTCGAGAACACGATCGAACGTGCCGTGGTGCTGGCCACCGGGCCCTTGATCGACGCCGGCGCGATCTCGATGCTCGGAGCGAGCGCGGTGACGGCCCCCGGCCTCCCTTCCCTGCGGCTCCACCAGAACGTCGAGTGGACGGAGCGCGAGTCCATCCGCCGTGCCCTGCGCCAGGCGGGAGGGGTCAAGAAGGACGCGGCGGAGCTGCTCGGCATCAGCCAGCGCGCCCTCAGCTACTACCTCGGGAAGTACCGGATCGACTGAGCGCGCCGTCTTTGCCCTTCGTGGATCCCTTTCCCGCCGCGTAACGCCTTACGGCCGGCGTAAACCGGGGGGCGTCGCTTCCCTTCCAGGGCGCCAATTCCGTCACGTCCTTCGACGGCATGCCCCTTGCTCTGTCGATGGTGGCGACGCGCAGGGGCACGCGCGCCACAGGAGGCGGGCCTGCTTGAAGGCAATCGGCCGATGTATTCTTGCCGCCACCGCCTTGACCATCGGGGCGTCGGCAACGAGCGACGAGGCATCGCGCAGGGAGTTCGAGGTCACCGCAGCGCGGTTCCGCTTCGAGCCGGCGAGCCTCGAGGTCACGGAGGGCGACCGCATCGCCCTCACCTTGCGCTCGGCCGACGGGACGCACGGCTTTGCCATCCCCGATTTCCAGGTGAAGGCAACCATTCCGAAAGGAGGCTCGCCAGTGACCGTGGAATTCGTGGCGGCGAAGGCAGGCACGTTCAAGTTATGAAGGGCCGGCTCGTGGTCGCGGCGAGGGCGCGGTGACGGGCCCCCAGCCGTTGTCTCCCGTCGCGGCCCGAGCCGGCCTTGTGGTCCTTGCGTGGCTCGTCGCGGTGCCCCTCGCGCGCGCCGAGGATCCGCCCGGCGCGTCCTCCGCGCCGGCAGCGTCCTCGGCCACGCCCTCCCCGGCGGCGGAGCCCGACGACCTCGAGGTGGACGCCTCGGAGCCCGACTTCGGCGTCATCACCCTGCCCACCAACCTCCGGCTCCCCCGTCACCGGCTCGCCTTCCGCCTCACCCACCGCTTCTCGCGCCGGCTGGGACAAGGCGACTTCGGCGACCTCGTGCAGGACTTCTTCGGCTTCGACGGGGGCGCCCAGATCGGGCTGGGCCTCCGCTTCGGCCTCTTCTCGGGGACGCAGCTTGCGTTCTACCGGCTGAGCGACCGCACGATCCAGTTCAGCGTGCAGCAGGAGCTGCTGCGAGAGGAGGGCCACGCGGTGGGGCTTTCGGCGGTGGCCTCCTGCGAGGGGATGAACAACTTCCGCCACGACTACTCCCCCGCGCTCTCCCTCGTGGTGTCGCGAAAGCTCGGCGCGCACGGCGCCCTCTACGCCGTCCCCGCCTGGGTGGGCAACACGAACATCACCGCGCAGGACGTCACCACCGACGACTCGACGCTGATGCTCGGCCTCGGGGCGCGGGTCCTGGTCCGGCCATCGGTCGCCCTCGTCGCCGAGTACCATCCCCGGCTCGCCGGCTACAAGGGCAACCGGGGCTCGGGCGATCGGGCTTCGCTGGTCAGCTTCGGCGTCGAAAAGCGCGTGGGCGGGCACGCCTTCCAGCTCAACTTCTCGAATGACCTGGGGACCACTCCGGCCCAGACGGCCCGTGGCCAGCAGGGCAGTGACGATTGGTTCATCGGCTTCAATATCAGCCGGAAATTCTATTGACGAGGGATCTCATGCAGGAAGTCAAGACGCTCGACCGTCGCACGTTCAGCCTGGAGGCCGCGCTCGCCATCCTGAGCGGGGTCGTGATCACCATCTCCGCCGGCGCCTGCGGAGGCTCGAGCTACAGCAGCCCCACCCCGACACCGACGCCGACACCGACGCCGGCGCCCGCCGGAGACAAGAGCGCCACGATATCCAACAACCACGGCCACACGGCGACGATCACCGGCGCACAGGTCACGGCCGGCGCCGCAATCAGCGTGGAGCTCACGCTGGGCAGCGGCCACACTCACACGGTCGATATCAGCTCGGCAGACCTCACGGCCATCGCCGCCAACCAGCGGATCTCCCACGAGTCGACCAACAATAGCGGCCACAGCCACACCGTGACCTTCAACTGAGCCGCGGCCGGTGAGCCGGGCCGGGATCCTCCTCGCGCTCGCTCTCGTCGCGGCCGGCGCGGGGGCGGCCCTTCACCAGTGGCGCACGCACAACCTCGGACCCGTCCAGCGCGGTTCGTCGGTGGCCTCCGCCCACGGCTGCTTCGCCTGCCATGGTCCGGGTGGCGTGACCGGCCTCGCCGACGCGGGCCCCGGCATCGGCGGTGTCCCCGCCTTCTCGCGCGACGAGCTGCGCGCCTCCGCGCGCAACGAGGGCGAGATCCGCGAGTGGATCCTGGACGGGATGCCGCGGCGCGCGCGGGTCGAGGCGGGGATGGCCGACGAGAAGGCGCCGCTGCTCCGCATGCCGGCCTGGCGGGGCGTTCTCTCGGATCGCGAGACGCGCGACCTGGTTGCGTACGTCAAGGCGGTCTCGGATTTCGACCTTCCGCCGAGGGGGCCCGTCCTCGACGGCCACGAGGTTGCGGCGAAGCGCGGCTGCTTCGGCTGCCACGGTCCGCAGGGTCGAGGCAGCGCGCCGAACCCCGGCTCCCTCAAGGGCTACGTCCCCTCGTGGGACGGGGGCGACTTCCCCGAGCTGGCCCGCGACGAGGCCGAGGTCCGCGAGTGGATCCTGGACGGCAGCCCGCGGCGCCTTCGCG
>WNFM01124274.1_pt1 | contig 26059 bp, 22 predicted proteins | sample 5400271 | NCBI WGS metagenome assembly WNFM01 (sample SAMN13153352, study PRJNA577476) | soil metagenome | isolation source: 60 cm saprolite on Douglas fir-dominated hillslope | place: USA:California | collected 2013-09-17 | reverse complement strand
GCTCGTCACGCCCGACCAGCTCATCTCGCAGTTCCGGGCCATCACGGGCGGCATCACCGGGGCCATGGTCTTCGTGGCCCTCATCTCGCTCGTCATCGGCGGGGTCGGGGTCATGAACATCATGCTGGTCTCGGTCACGCAGAGGACGCGCGAGATCGGCGTGCGGCGCGCCTGCGGGGCGCGCCGGCGCGACGTGGTCGGCCAGTTCCTGGTGGAGGCGGCCACCCTCAGCAGCATCGGGGGCGTGGTCGGCGTGGTCCTGGGGCTCCTCATCTCGGCCGCGGTGAAGGCGGCCGTCCCCGCGCTGCCCACGGCCATCCCGCTCTGGTCGCCGATCGTCGGCCTGCTCGTCTCGATGGGGGTCGGGGTCTTCTTCGGCGCCTATCCGGCGGTCAAGGCCTCGCGCCTCGACCCCGTGGAGTCGCTGCGCTGGGAGTGACGGCGAGCGCTACTCGTAGCGCAGGGCGACCAGCGGATCCACGCGCGTCGCGCGCGCGGCGGGGACGTAGCCGGCCAGCGTCGCGGCCAAGAGGAGCACGGCCGTGGCCACGGCGAAGGTGACGGGGTCGCGGGCGGTGAGCCCGAAGAGCTGCGACTCGACCAGGCGGACGAGGCCGTAACCGCTGGGCAGGCCGATCAGGACCCCGAGCAGGGCCAGCACCGCGACTTCCTTCAGGACCATCAGAAGGACCGTTCGCCGCTCCGCGCCCAGAGCCACGCGGATGCCGATCTCGCGCGTGCGCAGCGAGACCGCGTAGCTCATCACGCCGTAGAGGCCGATGGCGGCGAGCAGGGTGGCCAGGAGACCGAAGGCCGCGGAGAGGACGGCCACCATGCGCTCGACGAACAGCGACTCGTGGATCTGGGCGCGCATGGTCTTCATTTCCGTGACGGGCAGGCCCGGATCGGCCTGCCGCACGAGCATCCGCACGCGGCTCGCGAGCCCCCCCGCCTCCAGCGGCGAGCGCACGTAGAACGTCATCTGCCCGATGTCCGTCTGCTGGGTGTAGGGCACGTAGACGAAACGGACCGGCTTCTCGCGCAAGGAGGCGGCCTTGCTGTCGCGGGCCAGGCCGACGATCGTGATCGCGTACGCCTCGTCCGGCGGCATCCCCTTCTTGAAGGTGCGGCCGAGGCCGATGCGGCGGCCGATCGGGCTCTCGTTCTTGTAGTAGTAGTGGGCGAAGGCCTCGTTGACGACCGCCACTTTCGGCGCGGCCTGGAGGTCGCCGTCGGTGAAGTCGCGGCCGGAGAGGAGCGGGATGCCCAGCGTGGTGAAGAACCCCGGGGCCACCGAATTGAAGTTGGGATTCATGTCCTCTTCTTCCCTGGCCTCGTACCCTTCGACCTTGATCGTCGAGCTGCTGTTGCTGTCGGTCATGAGCGGCTCTTCGGCCAGCGAGACCGCCTTCACCCCGGGCTCCGCCGCGAAGTCGTCCTGGAGCCGCTTGAACAGGGCCAGGCGGCGCGCCGGATCGTAGCCGTTGAGGGCGGGATCGACGGAGAAGGCGAGAAGGCGCTCGGGCTCGAAGCCGGGGTTGAGCGATCGCAGGTTGCCCAGGCTGCGCGTGAACAGGCCGGCTCCGATCAGGAGGAGGAGCGAGAGGGCCACTTGCGCGATCACCAGTCCCTTGCGGAAGCGGAACGGCGCCGTCCCGCCCATGACGGCCGCCGTCTCGCTCTTCAGGGTAGGCGCGAGCTGTGGCCGCGTCGACTGGAGGGCGGGGGCCAGGCCGAAGATCGTCCCCGTGACCATGGCCAGCGCGAGGGCGAAGACGGTGACGCGCAGGTCGGGGTCGGCGGTGAGCACGCGCGCCGCCTGCTCGGAGGGAAGGGCGCGCAGGAGCAGGGTGCCCGTCCAGGCCGCGAAGGCGATCCCCAGGCCGCCTCCGGCCAGCGAGAACACCACGCTCTCCACCAGCAGCTGGCGCACGAGGCGTCCGCGGCTGGCCCCGAGAGCGAGGCGCACCGCGATCTCCTTCTGCCGCGAGGAGGCGCGCGCCATGAGGAGGTTGGCGACGTTCGCGCAGGCGATGAGCAACACGAGGCCGACCATGCCCATGAGCACGAGCAGCGGCGTGCGCGCGTTGTCGCGCAGGCCAGAGGTGCCGCGCCCGCCAGGCTCCAGGATGAGGCGCTTTTGCAGGAAGGCGATGCGGAAGCGGTCCGAGGGCGTCTTGACCGTAGCGAGGTCCTCGCGAAGAAGCTGGCCGTAGAGGACGTTGACGGAGGCGGTGGCCTGCGCCACCGACACGCCGTCCTTGAGCCGGGCCATGACGGTCAGCCAACGGGTCCGCCAGTCGCCGAGCGCCCGCGGCCAGGTAGGGAGAACCTGCTGCTGCATGGCCAGGGGGACGTAGACGTCGACGGACTCGCCGACTTCGATGCCGTGGAACCCGGCCGGGGCCACGCCGATGACCGTCATCGCTGTGTCGTTCACGCGGAGGGAGCGCCCGAGGACGCCGCGGTCCGCCGCGAAGCGCCGCGTCCAGAAGCCGTGGCCCAGCACGACCACCGGATGGCCGCCAGGCACGCGGTCGTCGTCGGGAGTGAACAGGCGGCCCAGCGCCGGGCGCAGGCCGAGCGTCTCGAAGTAGGTGCCGGAGACGAGGTCGCCATGGACGTCGTCCGTCTGTCCGCCGTCTCCGAGATGGATGGAGGCGGTGTACTCCGCCAACACGCCCGAGAAGACGGTTCCGGCGTCGCGCAGGTGCTCGAACATGGGGTGCGACATGGTCTGGACGGTGTTGGAGTGGCTCGACGCCCGACCGGAGAAGGGACCGGGCCCTTGCACCAGGACGAGCCGCCCCGGGTCCTTGACGGGGAGGAGCCGCATCATGACCTGGTCCATCAGGGAGAAGATCGCGGTGTTGGCGCCGATGCCCAGGGCCAGGGTCAGGACGACCACGGCGGTGAACGCGGGGTTCTTGAGGAAGCTGCGCAGGGCCTGGCGGACGTCGAGCCTCAGGTCGTCCATGTCTCCTCCACCGCCGATCGGAGCGCGGGCCTGAGAGCGGGGTGCGAAGCGCGTGCCAGCGTCAGTGAGGGTTCAATTCCCACCCGGCCAGTCAGTTGCGCGTCCCGGCCCCCCGCCGGACGTCCGGATCCGGACGGCGCCATTCCCGGAACCGAACACGACTCGGTCCTTTGGAGGCGTCGATCAGCCGCGGTTCTCCGCGATCCGTGCCTTGACCAGCTTTCGCACCAGGGCGGCGGGCAGGGGACCGTCCGCTTGAAAGCGGATGGTGCCCTTGCTGGCGTCGCAGTCCGCGAGCTCCTCCTTGTGCGCGCCCACCGTGGTGGCGCTCATGAGGTAGAAGGCGCAATGGTTCGCGGTCGCGCCGAAGCCCACGAGCACTCCGTGCTGACGGAAAGCGGGGATACCGTAGCTGATGCACTCTTCCGCCTTCGGCGCCGCGGCGCGGATGGTCTTGCGCAGCTTCTCGAGCGCGGCCCGCTTGTCCTCGCTCAAGGCGGCGAGGTACTCGTCGATGGTCTTGGGTTTGCCGGCCATGGCTCATGCTCTCAGCGCAGCATCAAGCCCCGGAAGTCGGGAACGGCTGGAGTCGGCTCGTCGGAAAGCGCCTTCTCCACCGCGAACTCCGCCATCCTCTCCACCGCCCACGGGAAGTGGGCGTCCTTCAGGCTGCGGTAGTCGAGGTCGGGCGTGTAGTTGGTGAGGTCGATGCCGTAGTACTTGCCGTCCTTGAACGCGAACTCCAGCGCGTTCATGTCGTAGCCGAGCGCCTGGTTGAAGCGCAGGGACAGCTCTTCCGAGGTGTCGCGCACGTCGCGGGGCAGGATGTCGTAATCCTGGTTGTAGCCGCCCAGGCCGCCGGGGGCGGGGTCGTAACGGATGGCGCGGGCCCAGCGGCGCCCGATGGTGGGCACGCGGATGTACAGATCCCAGGTGATGAGCTCCTGCAGCATCATCGTCTTGCTCTTCGAGTTGTCGTAGCGTTGGTAGAGCTCTTCCAGGTTGTGGATCTTGTAGACGTCCTTCCAGCCGCCGCCGAAGGCCGGCTTCATGATGCAGGGCAGCCCGACGAATTCCGCGTAGTACGCGAAGTCCGTCGGCCACATGTTGCGCAGGCTCTCCGCGGTGACGTCGTCCACGTACTCGCGGTTGGGGAGGACGACGGTCTTCGGCTCCGCGATACCCAGCTTCTCCGCCGCGCAGTAGCCGAAGAACTTGTCGTCCGCCGAGCGCCAGAACGTGTTGTTGATGCAGTAGGTGCCCTGCAGGGCCGCCATCTTCAGGTACACCGAGTAGTACGGCACCTCGTGGCTCATGCGGTCGAGGATCACGCGGTAGGGCACGGGCTCGTTGAGCTTGGTCCCTCCGAGCTGGACGAACTCGGCCTGCACCCCCTTGCCCATCGAGTTGACCTTGGCCACGAAGGCCTCGGGGAAGGAGTTCTCGCGGCCGCGCAGGACGCCGATTCGCATGGAGCACCTCGCTGGTGGCGAGCGGGAACGCTCGGGGAGGCGCGAATCCTATCAAACGGGCGGCGGCGGGACCACCGCTGCGGCCACCAGCGCGATGGTTGGCTGCCTGCCCGCCGCCCTTCCCGCCCGCGTCTACGCGAATCGCTTCAGGACGACTTGCGGAGGTGGATCGACCCGTTCACCGTCTCCATCTCCAGCGAGCGTCCGCCCCCGCCGATGGTGCCGGAGAGGCGCCGCCGCGACACGCGGCCGGTGACGGTGAGCGCGAAGTCCGTCTCGATCTCGCCGTTGACCGTCTCCGCGCGCACGTCGGCGGCGGTGGAGGAGGGCAGCGTGACCGTGATGCTCCCGTTGACCGTCTTGAACTGCGCGTCGCCGCTCCAGTCCGCCCGGCCCGCGCTGGCCCGGATCGAGCCGTTCACCGTCTGCGCTTCCGCGCGCCCGGTGGTGGACACCTGGATGGAGCCGTTGACGGTGCGGACGCTGACGTCGCCCTCCAGCCCTTCCGCCTCCACGTCGCCGTTCACGGTCCTCGGCGCGAAGGCGACGCCGCGCGGGACGCGGACGGTGAAGTGCACGTCCACGTCGTTGTCCCTCGTGCTCATGTGGCCGCCGTCTCCCGGATGACACTCGTTGCGCCGCCCGTCCACGTCCGGGTAGACGGCGCAGATCGTGACGCCTTCGGCGTGCTCCACGACTTCGATCCGGACCGAGCCCGGATCGCTGCGCCGGCCCCTCTTGGTGGCCGTGACCTCGACCTCGTCGCCACTCGCGGCGGCCGCGTCGATGGCCCCGTTCACGCCCTTGATCTCGACCGTCTTGCCCGCCCCCACCCGTCCGTGCCACTGGAAGTCCTCGGCCGCCAGCGGCCCCCCGAGCAGCAACGCGGCCGCGGCCATGGCCGCGGCCCAAGTCATCCGTGTCCTCATGAGACCTCCCTGGTCCCTTGAGATGCCGGCCGGCGGCGGAGGGTTGGAACCGGGCGCGAATCGTCCTAGAGTTGTCGCGCCCATGCCTGCCCCGGTCGACGTCGAGCGCGCGATGGACACGGCGCGCCACGCCGTGCTCGCCGCCTCCGCGGCCAGCCTCCGCTACTGGCGCAAGGACGTCGTGGTGGACATGAAGCCGGACCGCACCCCGGTCACCGCCGCCGACCGCGACGCGGAGGCGGCCATCCTGGACGTCATCCGCCTCGCTTTCCCGGAGCACGCCATCCTGGCCGAGGAGAGTGGCGTCCACGACGGCACGGGCGGCCGCTGGATCGTCGATCCCCTGGACGGCACGCGTGGCTTCGCCCGCGGGGGATCGTTCTGGGGACCGCTCGTCGCGCTCGAGTTCGAAGGGGACATCGTGGCGGGCGCGGTCGGCCTGCCCGCCCTCGGAGAGACCTACTTCGCCGGGCGCGGCCTCGGGGCCTACCGGGACGGGGATCGCCTGTCCGTATCGAAGGTCGCGGAGTGGTCGGAGGCAACGCTCTCCGTGGGCGAGCTCAAAGCCCTTCACGTGGGCTCGCGCGCGGAAGGAGTGCGATCGCTGATCGCGAGCGCGGCCTCCGCCCGCTGCTACGGGGACGTGGCCGGATGCATCCAGCTCCTCAACGGCCGCGCCGAGGCCTGGTTGGAGGCGGGCGTGCGCCCGTGGGACATCGCGGCCCTCAAGGTCCTGGTCGAGGAAGCGGGGGGCCGCTTCACCGACTTCGACGGCGGCCCGCGTTTCCTGGACACGGGACACGCCGTGGCCACCAACTCGCTCCTGCACATGCACGTCCTGAGCGCGCTGTCCCCGGCGCCGAAGGAACCGCTCAGCCCACCCGGCGCAGGAAAGAGTCCAACGCGCGGTTGAACGCGTCCGGCGCTTCCAGGTTCGTGAGGTGGCCGGCCTTCGGGATCAGCTCCAGCGTGCTGCCCTCGATCCCCGCGTGCAGGGCGTCCGCCTCGGCGGGCGGGGTGATGGCGTCCTCCTCCCCGCAGATGATCAGCGTGGGCACGCGGATCTCGCGCAACGTGCGCGTCGAGTCCGCGCGCGCGGCCAGGCCGGCCAGGGCATCCGTGATGCCGCGCGGCGGATTGGCCAGGATGAGGTCGCGCACGCGCGCCACGACCGGGGCGCGCTGCTCGTGGCTCGTCTTGCCCAGTAGCTTGGGGAGGACGGCGTCCACGATGGCCGCCGTCCCCTCCTTGCGCACCTTGTCCGCCTGCTCCGCCCGCGCCCGCCGCGCCTGGTCCGTGTCCGCGGAGGCCTTGGTGTCGGCGAGGACGAGGCCGCGCAGCCGCGTGGGATGGTTGCGCGCGAAGGCGAAGGCGGCATAGCCGCCCATCGAGAGCCCGCACACGGTGGCGGCCGGGACCTGCAGGTGGTCGAGAAGTCCCGCCGCGTCATCGGCGATGCGCTCCATGGTGAGCAGGCCGTCGCCGGGCGGCGAGCCACCGAAGCCGCGGCAATCGAAGCGCAGCACCTGGAAGGATCCGGAGAGCGCGCGCGCCTGGTCGTCCCACATGGCGAGCCCGAGGGGGAACGCGTGCAGGAGCAGGAGGACGGGCCCGCTCCCGCGCACGTCGAAGGCGAGCTCCGCCCCGCGGATCCTGGCCTTCATGTCCCCTCCCTTCGCGCCGCGCGGGCCGCGCCCAGCCGCTCCTCGACGATGCGGTCCGCGATGCGATGGGGCGGTGCCCCTTCCGCCTGCGCGCGCCTCCAGACCTCGCCCAGCGTGTCCGCGATGCCCCGCACGCGCGCGGTCACCCCGTGCTCGTCCAGCGCGCCCGTCTCGAAGAGCACGCTGAGCAGGCCGCCGGCGTTCACGACGTAGTCGGGCGCGTACAGGATCCCGCGCGCGTGCAGCGCTTCGCCCGCGCCGTCGTCGGCGAACTGCTCGTTGGCGGCGCCGACCACCGCCCGGCAGCGCAGCCGGCGGATCGTCGCCTCACAGAGCACGCCCCCGGCGGCGTTCGGGGAGAAGACGTCCGCGTCGACGTCGTAGATGGCATCGGGGGTGACCGCGGCCGCGCCCCACACGCTCACCGCGTGACCGACGCGCGCGGCCGCGATGTCGGCCACGGTGAGCCGCGCGCCCGCCTCCGCGAGCTGGCGCGCCAGCCGTCTCCCCACCTCGCCGAGACCCTGGATGGCGACGCGCAGGCCGCGCAGCGGGCGATCGAGGACCTGCGCCGTTCTCTCGATCGAGGCGAACACGCCCAGCGCGGCCAGGTCCGCGGAATCGATGCTCGCCCCCGCCGCCGTGTGCGTGGCGTAGCGCGTCACGCGGGACATGACCTCGATGTCGCGCTCGTCCAGGCCCATGTCGGTGCCGGTGTGGAAACGTCCCCCAGGCGCTCGACGAGCCGCGCGTACGCGGTCAGGCGCGCTTCCGTCTTGTCGCGCGCGGGATCGCCCACGATGACGGCCTTGCCCCCGCCGTAGCGCATCTGTGCCATCGCGCACTTGTAGGTCATGGCCTTGGCCAGCCGCAGGGCGTCGAGGAGGGCGTCGTCCTCCGAGGGATAGACCCGCATGCGCGTGCCCCCGATGGCCGGGCCGAAGGTCGTGTCGTGCATCGCGATGATGGCGCGGAGTCCCGAGCGGGCGTCGCGCACCAGGACGATCTCCTCGTGTCCCCAGCGCTCGGCGTAGGCGAAGGCCTTCATGGAGTCGCGGGCTTCATCCAGCGGTCGAGCCAGCCGATCACCTCCCGGTACCAGCGCACGGAGTTGGCGGGCTGCAGCACCCAGTGGCCCTCGTCCGGGAACACGAGCAGCCGGGAGGGGACGCCGGCGCGTTGCAGCGCGGTGAACATGCCCAGACCCTGCTCGATCGGCACCCGATAGTCCAGCTCGCCGTGCACGACGAGCATGGGCGTCTTGAAGTCCTGGACGAAGTTGCTCGGGCTCCAGCGCTCGTACATCTCGCGGTGGGCCCAGTACGGTCCACGGAATTCCCATTCCGGGAACCACAGCTCCTCGGTCGCGCCGTACATCGAGCGCAGATCGAAGACCCCGTCGTGGGAGACGAGCACGCGGTAGCGACCTGTGTGGCCGGCGATCCAATCGACCATGTATCCGCCGTAGGAGGCCCCCGCGGCCGCGGTGCGTCCCTTCTCGACATAGGGCAGCGCCTCCGCGAAGTCGGTGCCCTTCAGGACGTCCTCGTAGGCGCGCCCGCCCCAGTCTCCGCTCACGTCCTCGACGAACTCCTGGCCCCAGCCGATGGAGCCGCGCGGGTTCGGCATGAAGACGACGTACCCCGCGGCGGCGAAGACCTGCGGGTTCCAGCGGTAGCTCCAGCTCTCGCCCCATTCGCCCTGCGGCCCGCCATGGATGAGGACGAGCAGGGGATAGCGGCGCGTGGGATCGAAGGCGGCCGGCTTCACGACCCAGGCCTGCACGGTCTTGCCCGCCGCTCCCGTGTAATGGACGCTCTCGCCGGGAAGCAGGCGCAAGGGCTCGAGGACCGAATCGTTGGCGTGCGTGACGGCGGCGGGCGCCCCTCCTTCCGTCGAGACGCGAACGATCTCGGCGGGATGGGTGAGGGCGGCCGCGGTCGCGAACAGCATGCGTCCGTCGGGCGCCGCACGCAGGTCGCCGAAGCTGACCCCTCCCACGATCGTGCGCACGGGCCCGCCCGCGGCCGGCACCGCGAAGATGGGGACGCGCGCGTCGTCCTCCGCCGTGAAGTACAGGGTGCGCGAATCGGGCGACCAGGCGATGTCGCCGACCTGGCGGTCGAAGGGCTCGGTCAGGTTGCGCACGGCGCGCGTGGCCCGGTCGTAGACCATCAGGCGCCAGCGATCCGCCTCGTAGTCCGCCCGCATCTGGGCCCGGAACGCGATCAGGGCGCCGCTTGGGCTGTAGCGCGGCTCGCCGTCGTAGCCGGGACTGCCCGAGATCTTCGTTGCCGGTCCGCCGGTGATGGGCACGACGTAGAGCTCGCCGTTGGTGGAGAGGGCCTCGACGGGCGCGTCCTTGCGCACGAACGCGACCTCCTTGCCGTCGGGCGCGACGTCGTAGTCGTCGGGGCCGCCGAGCGTGAAGGGCGGGACGTCGGTCGTGCCGGGGGTGAGGTCGCGGGACTGACCGCTGGCGAGGTCGACGACGTGCAGGTGGGTGCGGCGGCGATCCTCCCAGTGGTCCCAGTGGCGCATGAGGAGGCCGTCGTACACGCGCGCCTGGGCTCCGGGCCTCGTTTCCTCCTCGAGATGACCCCGGTTGCAGGCGGCATCGTAGGCCCCGCCCGCCGCCGCCGCACATTCGGGATAGACGTCGGATGTGACCAGCAACGTCCGGTCGTCGACCCAGAGCACGCCTCCCGCTTCCGTGGGCAGCGACGTCACCTTGTGGGGCGCGCCTCCCGCGACGTCCACTACCCACACCTGCGCGCCGCCGTCGCGCGTGGAGACGAAGGCCAGGCGTCGTCCGTCGGGACTCCAGCGCGGGCGCGCGTCCGACTTCGGGTCGTCGGTGATCCGTCGCGGGGTGCCGCCCGCGGCCGGGATGACCCAGATGTCGGTGTTGCGCGCCCAGGTGGCGGTATCCACCTGCGTGGCCTGGTAGGCGACGGACTTTCCATCCGGCGAGACCTGCGGGTCCGCGATCCGCTGCAAACGCATCATCTCGGCCGCCGTGAACGGAGGCGGGGAAGGGGCGGCGAGAAGGGAGAGGAAGAGGATGGACAGCGTCGACGTCAGCGTCAGCGTCATCAACGGACCTCCCGCCCCATCATAGGCGAGGCGCCGGGCCGGGCTTGAAAGCGACGGCGGGCCAGGCGCACCATAGCCCAAACACGGGAGGCGACCGGTGGCGCGCCTGACCAGCTTCGAAGAGTTCTGGCCGTTCTACGTCTCGCAACACAGCCGGGCCAGCACGCGCGCCTTGCATTTCGCGGGCACGACCATGGCGCTGGGCAGCCTGGCCGCGGGCGCGCTGGTGGCGCCGTGGTGCGCCCTGACCTTGCCCGTGGTGAGCTACGGCCCGGCCTGGATCGGCCATTTCTTCTTCGAGAAGAACAAGCCGGCGACGTTCACCTACCCCCTCTGGTCGCTGCGCGGGGATATCCGGATGTACTGGTTGATGTGGACCGGGCGCATGGGGCCCGAATTGGACCGCGCCCTCAAGGCCTATCCTCCGCACGCCTGAGTGGCCGGATACAATCGCCGCCCATGGGACGCGGCGCCGTCTCCCTGCGCGGGGTGTCCAAATCGTTCGGGACGGTGGCCGCCGTGCGCGACGTGTCCCTGGAGGTGGCGCCGGGCGAGTTCCTGACCCTGCTCGGGCCTTCCGGCTGCGGCAAGACGACGCTCCTGCGCATGATCGCGGGTCTCGAATCGCCGGAGAGCGGCCGCATCCTCTTGTCCGAGCGCGACGTCACCGACGACCCCCCGCACCGGCGGCCGGTCAACACCGTCTTCCAGCACTACGCGCTGTTCCCGCATCGCACGGTGGCGGGGAACGTCGCCTTCGGCCTGGAGATGGCGGGCCGCGCGCGGGCGGACATCGTCCCCCGGGTCGAGCGCGCGCTGGAGATGGTGCGTCTCTCGGGGATGGGCTCCCGCCGCGTGGACCAGCTCTCCGGCGGCCAGCGCCAGCGGGTGGCCCTGGCGCGTGCGGTCGTGCTCGAGCCGGAGGTGCTCCTCCTCGACGAGCCCATGTCCGCCCTCGACCGCAAGCTGCGCGAGGAGATGCGCGCGGAGGTGAAGTCGTTGCATCGCCGCCTCGGCACCACCTTCGTGTTCGTGACCCACGACCAGGAGGAGGCGCTCGCCCTCAGCGACCGCGTGGTCGTGATGAACGACGGCCTGATCGAGCAGATGGGCTCGCCCCCGGAGATCTACGACGTCCCGCGCACGCGCTTCGTGGCGGAGTTCCTGGCCGTGCGCAACATCCTGCCCGGGGACGTGCAGTCGGCGGATGGCGGCGCCGCCGTCGTCCGCACCGAGAACGGCCTGATGCTGAGGTCGAGGGCGGCGGGATTCGTGGCCGGAGAGCGCGTGTGGGTGGGCGTGCGGCCGGAGCGCATGGGCTTCGACGGCGCCGGCGAGAACCGGGTCGCGGGCGTGCTGGAGGATCGGCTCTTCCTGGGCGATCGCAGCGAGTGGCGCGTGCGCGCGGGCGCGGACCTCCTGACCGTCTCCGAGCCGGGAACGTCGACCGGCCGGCAGGCCGGCGACGCGGTGACCGTGACCTTCGAGGCCGCGGCCCTGCTGCGGCTGGTCGAGCCCGCCCTCCGTCCGCCGCGGCCATGAGCCCTCGCCACCGCCAGGCCGTGCTGCTCCTGGCCCCGGCCGCCCTCCTCCTGGTCGTGCTGGTGGGCGGCTCGCAGGCCCTCATGCTGGCGGCTTCACTCGGACGGCGCTCGGCGTACGGAGGAGTGACCCACGACTGGGGCCTGCAGAACTACCTGCGCGCGCTGGAGCCGCTGTACGTGCGCGTGCTCGCGCGCAGCGTCGGGCTGGCCGCGGCCACGACCATCGCCTGCCTCGTCGTGGGCTATCCGGTCGCATACTGGCTGGCGCGCCGGGCGCCGCCGACGATGCGCCGTGCGCTCCTCGTCCTCGTCATCCTGCCCTTCTGGACGAGCTTCCTCGTGCGCATGTACGCCTGGATGTTCCTGCTGCGGACGGAGGGGCTGGTCAACCTCGCCCTGGGCGCGATCGGATTGCCCGCCCTGAGCCTGCTCTACAACCCCACGGCCGTGCTCCTGGGCCAGGTCTACGGCGAGCTGCCCTTCATCATCCTTCCCCTGTACGCGTCGCTCGAGAAGCTCGACCCCGAGCTGCTCGACGCCGCCGCCGACCTGGGGGCGGCGCCCGGCCAGGTGCTCCGGCGAGTCGTGCTGCCTCTCACCTGGCCGGGCATCGTGGCCGGCTCGATCCTCGTCTTCATCCCCTCCCTGGGCGCGTACCTGGCACCCGACCTGCTCGGAGGCGCCCGCTACGTGTACGTGGGCAGCCTCATCCAGAGCCAGTTCGCGGTGGCACGGGACATCCCGTTCGGAGCGGCCCTCTCGTTCGCCTTGTCCGCGGGCGTGCTCCTGGCCCTGTGGCTCCTGCGGCGTCCCCTGCGCGCCGGCGCGGGGGAGTCGGCGTGACGGGCCGTTCCGGACGGCGGCCGAGCGCGGGCGCCCTGCTCGCCGTCGCCGTCTATGCCTTCCTCTATGCGCCGCTCATCGTCCTCGTGGCCTTCTCGTTCAACCGCGCGCGCCTGGCCGCGCGCTGGGAGGGCTTCACCTTCGAGTGGTACGCGGTGGCCCTGCGCGACCAGCACGTCCTGGCCGCCCTGCGCAACAGCGTGATCATCGCCCTGGCCACGACGGTCCTGGCCACGGCGGCGGGGACGGCCGCCGCCCTCGCCTTCCATCGCCTGCGCCTGCGCGCGCAGGGCACCTGGGACGCGCTGGTGGTGGTGCCTCTCGTCCTGCCCGAGATCGTGCTGGCGGCGTCGCTGGTCCTGCTGTTCGCGGCCATGGGGCTGCGCCTCGGCTTCCTCACCGTCGTGCTCGCCCACGTCGCCTTCAGCCTGTCCTACGCCATCGTCGTCGTGCGCGCGCGCCTGGCCGGCTTCGACCGCAGCCTGGAAGAGGCGGCCATGGACCTCGGCGCGAGCCCGCTGCGCACGCTGCGGCACGTCACCCTGCCCCTGATCGCGCCCGGCATCCTGGCCGCCGCCCTCCTCGTCTTCTCGGTGTCGATCGACGACTACGTGGTGACCTCTTTCGTGGCCGGCGTGGGGGCGACGACGCTGCCCCTGCACATCTACTCGATGGTGCGCAGCGGCCTGAGCCCCGAGATCAACGCTGTCTCCACCGTGCTCCTGACCGCCACCGTGCTCCTCCTCTTCGCCGCCTGGCGCCTGGAGCAGGGCCGCCGACCCCGCCAGGTCGTGGTGCCGATGGGTCTCGGCCTCTCCCTCTTGGGCGCGCCGTTCCTGCTCGCGCCCGTTTCCCTCGCCGGCGCCGACCGCCAGCTCAACGTCTACATCTGGTCGAACTACATCGCGCCGGAGACCGTGCGCCGCTTCGAGGAGCGCCATCACGTGCGCGTGAACGTCGACGTCTACGACAGCAACGAGGCCCTGATCGCCAAGATGCAGTCGGGGAACGTCGACTACGACGTCGTCTGTCCGTCCACCTACACCGTGCAGTCCCTGGTCGCCCAGGGCCTCCTGCGCGCGCTGGATTTCTCCGCCCTGCCCCACCTCTCGAACGTGGACCCGCGCTTCCTGGGCCGCGGCCACGATCCGGGCAACCGGTACTCCGTCCCCTACTTCTGGGGCACGACCGGCATCGCCTATCGCAAGAGCCGCGTGGGCACGGTGGACTCGTGGGGCGCGCTCTGGGACGAGCGGTTCCGGGGACGCATCCTCATGCTGGACGACGCGCGCGAGACGCTCGGGGCGGCGCTGAAGTGGAAGGGGCAGAGCGTCAACACCACCGACCCCGCGTCCCTCGCTCTCGCCCAGCGCGCCCTGGTCGCGCAGAGGCCGCTCGTGCGCGCCTACAACTCCTCGAACTTCGAGGACGTGCTGCTCTCGGGGGACGTGTGGCTGGCCCAGGGCTGGAACGGACAGTTCGCGCGGGCGATGGCGCAAGACGGTGACATCCAGTACGTCGTTCCCCGGGAAGGCTCGATGCTCTTCCTCGACAGCCTGGCCGTCCCCATTGGTGCGCCTCATCCCGAGCTGGCGCACGCCTTCCTCGACTACGTGATGGAGGCGGAGGTGGCGGCGGAGATCTGCCGGACCATGCAGTACTCGACGCCGAATCGGGCCGCGCTGGCCCTGCTGCCTCCCGCCATCCGCGACAACCCGGCGATCTTCCCCTCCGCGGACGTGGTGGCGCGCACCGAGATCATCGAGGACATCGGAGCCGCGACCGTCCTCTACGACCGGCTCTGGACGGAGGTCAAGACCAGCCGCTGAGCGGCCGCCGACTCCGCGGGGGGCGCCGCCTAGCTCTCGGAGTAGTAGCCCTTGCGCGCGTGAGCGGTGACAGCGGGGCGGTCCACGTCCACCTTGATCTTGCGCCAGCCGCGCTTGCCCGTGGCCGGGTCGTAGCCCACGAGGTAGCGATGCCGCAGGGTCATCGCGATCGACTCCACGGCGTCCTTCAGGCGATCGACGTTCCCGCGATCGCGATCGAGGCCCTTCAGGACCTCCGCCCGCGCCCCCGTCTCTTCGGCGAGATCGAGCAGGACGCTCGCGTCGAAGTCCGCTCCTCCCCCGGACTGGCCGGGGACCGGACCACGGGGCCATCCGCCGCCACCGCCGCCGCCGCCCGGCCAGCCGCCACCACCGCCGCCACCACCCGGCCAGCCACGTGGCCCACGCCCCGGCCCGCGTCCGGGGATACGGCCGCCGCCGATCGGTCCGGCCGGTCCGCTGAAGATGCTCCGGAAGGTGAAGTCGCTGCCGAGACCGATGGAGAAGACGGGGACCTCCGAGCGCTTGGCCAGCTCGCGGAGCTCGCCCCACGACGTCGCGCTCACCGTGTCCATGCCGTCCGTGACCAGGACCACCGCCTTGCTCTCCGCCGGCCCCGGCGCCACGCGCTCGATGGCCTCCCGGGTCGCGTCGAAGAGGGCGGTGGCGCCCGCGGGTTGGAGCATGTTCAGCACGCGGCCCAGGCGGCTGCGGTCGGAGGTGAAGTCCTGCACGACGTCGACGTGGTCGTTGAAGAGGAGGACCAGGATCTCGTCTTCGGGCTCGAGCAGGTCGATGAAGTGGCGGAGGGCGTCCTCCACCTCACGGATCTTGTTCTCCATGCTCGCGCTGACGTCGAGGGCGAGCGCGATGCGCAGCGGTCGCCGCTCACCGCTGAAGTAGGTCACCTCCTGCTTGCGGCCGTCCTCCGTGATCTGGAAGTCCTCGCCGCGGAGACCCATGACCGGGTTTCCGCGCTTGTCGATGACGGAGACGGGCACGCGCACGGTATGGGTGCTGGCGCTGAAGGTCGGCCCGTGGAGGCCGGTGGTGGAGGCGGGGAAGGCTCCGGCGTCGCCGCCGGAGCGGGATGAGCCCCTGGCCGCCGGCGCCGGCGGCGCCGCCGCCGCCGGAGACGACGCGGGCGCGACGCGGCGTACGGCCACGATCAGCGTCTCCGTGGCGCCCACGTCGCGCAGCTGGGTTTCGCGCGTGGAGTCCAGCGGCTCGCCGAAGCCGCGATCGCGGAGCTCGGCCAGGATGATGCGCTCGCTGATGCCGGCGCGCAGGAAACGGACGAGGTCGGCCGTGGACAGGGGATCGTCCCCGCGGGCGCCCGCGGCCAGGACGAGCAGGACGAGGACGGTCGCCAAGGCTCCACGCAGGCCTGGACGGGGTGGCGTGCCCTCGAGACGTCCTCTCTGGAGACATCCTCGGGAGTCGTGGAGGACAGCCGGAAGGCCGCCCCTACGCTTCCTCGTCACGCGTCCTCGTGCCATCAAATCCATGGATTCCATCAACATGCGCCATCGCGCTTTGTGTACTCCGCCCCACCCGTGCGGGGGACGCGACGCCGCGTCACGGGCAAAAGAGCAGGATCCATGCCGTCAGCTGCCGCTGACCGTCATCCGGCGGATGCGCAGCGTCGGCGACGCCGACGAGGAGCGCCACACGAGGTCGCTGCCCACCCTGTCCACGTCGAGCAGCATCTGCTGGAGGTTTCCGGCGATGGTCACCTCGTGCACGGGATGGACGAGGCGTCCCTTCTCGATCCAGTGCCCAACCGCTCCCTGCGAATAGTCGCCCGAGACGAGATCGACGCCGAAGCCGATCAAGTCCGTGACGTAGAGGCCCCGCTCCACCTCGCCGACGATCTGCTCGGGCGGCGTGGAGCCCGGCTCGAAGGAGAGGTTCCCCGCCCCCACGGACGGCCCGCCACCCACGCCGCGGCGCGCGCTGCCCGTCGGCCGCGCACCGATCTTGCGCGCCGAATACGAATCGCACAAGAAGTGGCGGACGACGCCGTTCTCGAGCGGCACGTTGCGGCGCGTGGGCAGGCCCTCGCCGTCGAAGGGACGCGATCCGAGGCCGCGCGGCCGCCGGCCGTCGTCGACGAGGCTCAGCAGCGGCGATGCGACCTGCTGCCCGACGCGGTCCTTGAGGAACGTCGCGTTGCGGAAGACGGAGTAGCCCGAGAGGCCGCGGAAGAGCGTGCCCAGGAGCTCGGCCGCGGTCTCCGGATCGAAGACGATCGGGACCTCGCAGGTCGGGACCTTCCGCGCGCCCAGGCGCGCCAGCGTCCGCTCCGCGGCGATGCGTCCCACCTCTTCGGGCTCGAGGAGGTCGGCCAGGCCGCGGCCATTCGTGAACCAGTAATCGCGCTCCATGTGGCCGTCTCGCTCCGCCACCGGCACCACGGACAGGGCGACGCCCGACGACCGGTACGAGCCCATGAACCCGTTCGTGTTCGCGAGCACGACGAACCCTTCGTCCGAGCCGTACGTCCCGCCCTGCGAGTTGGTGATCTCGGGCGACACCGCGAGCGCGGCCGCTTCCGCCCGGCGCGCGCGCTCGATGCGCTCCTTCGTGGGCAGGGCGGCCGGCGAAGGATCGAAAAGGCCGAGGTCGATCTCCTCCGCCGGCGGCGCCTCGTCCGGAAGCCCCGCCGCCGCGTCCTCGCCCGTCACACGCGCCATGTCCACGGTGTCCCCCACCAGCGTCTCCAGGGCCGGGGGCGAGAAGTCCGAGGTGTAGCTCGACGCGGTGCGGCGTCCCACGAAGACGCGGAGGCCGAGCGCCTTGCTGCCGGCGTCCTTGAGGGTCTCCACTTCACCCTTGCGGATGGTGACGGAGAAGTCCGTGCCTTCCGCCACGAGCACGTCGGCGGCGTCGGCGCCGAGGGCGCGGGCGCGGCGCAGCAGGTGATCGGCCAGATCGCGGTAGTCCACGGACCGATTCTCCCATGATGCGTTTCCATTCCCCTGCGCTTGGACTAGGCTCTTGCCATGGCGACCGCGAAGGACCCGGCCGAGGCCAGCGCCGCCACCGATCGCCCCGCCGCTCCCGATCTGCTCTCGCCCGAGGTCCCCGTCGACGCCTCCGGGCTGGCCGGGCATCCCCGCGGCCTGACCACGCTCTTCTTCACCGAGATGTGGGAGCGCTTCAGCTACTACGGGATGCGCGCGCTGCTCATCCTGTTCATGACCGCGTCCGTGGCCCAGGGCGGCCTCGGCTGGGATGCCAGGCGTGCCGCCACCATCTACGGCCTCTACACCGCGGGCGTGTACTTCACCGCCATTCCGGGGGGTTGGATCGCCGACCGCCTGCTCGGACAGCGCCGCGCCGTCCTCTGCGGGGGGGTGCTGATCGCGCTCGGGCACTACAGCCTGGCCCTGAACGTCCTGCCCCTGTTCTCCGCCGGCCTCGTTCTGATCGTCCTCGGAACCGGGCTGCTCAAGCCCAACATCAGCTCGATGGTCGGCCAGCTCTACGCGCCGGCCGACCAGCGCCGCGATGCCGGCTTCTCGATCTTCTACATGGGGATCAACACGGGCGCGCTGATCGCTCCGATCATCTGCAGCTACCTCGGCGAGAAGATCGCCTGGCATTGGGGATTCGGGGCGGCCGCGATCGGCATGACCTGCGGGCTCGTCCAGTACGTGTTGGGCGGGAAGCGACTGGGGCGAGCGGGGCTGATGGAGCGCCCGCCCGAGAACGCCGGCGCCACCTGGGCGCGCGTCGTCGGCGGGCTGCTGGCCGGCAGCGCCGTCCTCTGGGCGCTCTGGGACTACAAGGACTTCGCGATCCTCGGCGGCACCGCCGTGTTCTTCGTGTGGCTGGTGCGGCAGGGGGCCACGCCCGTCGAGCGCAAGCGGATCGGCGCCGTGATCGTGCTGTTCGTGTTCGCGACGCTGTTCTGGGGCGCGTTCGAGCAGGCCGGCTCCAGCCTCAACCTGTTCGCCCAGCGTTTCACGCGCCGCATGGTGCTGGGTTGGGAGTTTCCCGCCGGCTGGTTCCAGTCCATGAACTCGCTGTTCCTCGTCCTGCTCGCGCCCGTGTTCGCCTGGGCCTGGATCCGCCTCGGCCGGCGCGAGCCCTCGAGCCCCGCCAAGTTCGTCCTGGCCCTCGTCTTCGTCGGCCTCGGGTTCCTCGTGGTCGCGATCGCGTCCTGGCTCGGTCAGGGCCAGCCCGTCAGCCCCTGGTGGCTCATCGCGCTCTACTTCTGCCACACCATCGGCGAGCTGAGCCTCAGCCCCGTGGGCATGAGCGCGGTCACGAAGCTGGCGCCTCCACGGCTGGTGGGCCGCATGATGGGCGTCTGGTTCCTGTCCATCTCGCTCGGCAACTTCATCGGAGGGCGCGTGGCCGGCCTCTTCGAGACGTTTCCGCTTCCCCAGCTCTTCGGCGTCGTGTTCCTGACCACCATCGCCGCCGCGGTCCTCCTGGCCTTCCTCGTGCGCCCCATCCGCGGGCTCATGAGCGGCGTGCACTGACCGGCCACCGGTTGACCGCCGACCGCGTCCGCCGCGGGGCCGTCCTGTTGCTGCCCGTTCTCCTCGTGCTCGCGGGCCTCGAGGCCCGACGGGTGGCCGCGGGCGCCCTGCGTGGTTTCACTCACTACCAGACGCCGTTTGGCCTCCCCCCGGTGGACGCACTCACGGGCGATCCGTCATCCCGGCAAGTCGTCCTGGTGCTCGTGGATGGCCTCGCCCTCCGGGGTTCGCGCGGCCTTCCCTTCCTGGGCGAGCTGCGCGCGCGCGGCGCCGATTACGATTGCCGCGTCGGCGAGCCGTCGCTGTCGCTGCCCGGCCGGGCGGTGATGCTGAGCGGCGCCTGGCAGGAGGTCAACGGTCAGCCGACGAACTACGAACCCCGGCCGCTCGGCGTCGAGCACGCCTTTGCCGTCGCGCGGCGTCGGGGCCTGGTGACGGCGCTGGCCGCAGGCGCGGGCGGCCTCCGTCTGTTCGCGCCGGCGATCGCGCGTCCCGTCGTCTATGCGAACGAACCGGAAACCGGCCCCTTCGCGACCTACGAGGCGGCGCAGCGCCGGCAGGCGCAGCAGGGCGAGGCGCTGCTGAAGGAGCTGCACGGCCAGCCCGCCCTCGTGATGATCGAGCTCCACGCCGTGGACGAGAGCGGCCACGGTTGGGGCGCCGCCTCGGACGAGTACCGGCGCGCGGCCGCCCAGGCCGACGACGCCATTCGCGGGTTCGCCTCCGCCATCGATCTCGACCGGGACACGCTGGTGGTGACCGCGGATCACGGCCACGTCGGCATCGGTGGCCATGGCGGGCCCGAAGAGGAAGTCCTCCATGTCCCCCTCGTGCTCGCGGGTGCCGGCATCCGTGCCGGGGCTCGCGGCCTGGCCCGGCAGGTCGACGTCGCTCCGACGTTGAGCACGCTCCTCGGCCTGGCCATCCCCGCCTCCAACCAGGGCCGTCCCCTGCTGGACGCCCTGGCGCTCGCACCCGAGCGCAGGGCACAGGCACTGCGCGCGCTGCTTGCGCAGCGCGAGCGGTTCGTGGCCGCGTACGTCCACACGCTGGCCACCCTCGACGATCCCGGTGCCGCGTCCGGACGCCCTCCACGCGCGGAGGGCGCGCCCGTGCCGCCGGCGGCGGACGAGGCGACACTGTCCGCGCGTCTCGACGCGCTCGATGACCAGGAAGCGGGCGCCAAACAGGACCGCCGCATGCGCGAGAAACGCGCCCGTCTTCTCCCCGCGCTCCTCCTCGTGCTCGCTCCGGTCGCCCTCGCCGTGCTCCTCGTGCGCCTGCGGATCGTGACCGGCGGCGAGATGAGGCGAGCGATGGGGGCCGCCGCCGTCGCCCTCGTCCTGTATCACCTCGCCATGCCCGTGCTCGGCCTCCGCTACAGCTTTACGGCCGTGAACAAGGACGAGTGGCTGCCCTCGTTCTTCCGCAAGGACATGGCGCTCGGTCTGGCCGCCTGTGCGCTCGCGGTGGCGGCCGGGGCCTGGCGGGAGCGCCGCCGTCGTGGCGCGCCCCTCCTCGATCTCGCGCGCTACGCCTGGCTGGTGACGGGGGTCTTCTGCCTCGCTTTCGTGGTGAAGACCGCAGTCGAGTACTGGGCTCACGGAGTGACGACCACGCGGTGGACGATCGGCGACATGCGATGGGGGCTCGCCTTCTACCTCGACCTGCTGGTGGTGATGGCGGTCGGGATCCTGTCGCCGCTCATGGCCTTGCCCGCGTGGCTGGCCGCGCTTCGCGCGGCGTCGGATACGCCCCCGCCACTGGCCGCGCAGCCTGCGCGCGAAGTTGTGTGAGGCCCCGCCCCCCGGGTGGGAGCGGGATGCTATGGTTTGTCTTGCCATGGTGCCGGGCATGAGCCGTGTCTCGACCCGACCCGACGTGCCGATGATCCTCGTCGTCGACGACACCCTCGACGCGCGCGAGCTGTACGCGGAATACCTGAGGATCGCGGGCCTGCGCGCGGAGGTCGCGGAGGATGGGATCGAAGCGCTGGCCAAGGCGATGGAGCTGCGGCCCAGCGTCATCATCATGGACCTGGCCATGCCGCGCATGGACGGGTGGGAGGCGACGCGCCGGCTCAAGGCGGATCCCCTCACGCGCCACATCCCGGTGATCGCCCTCACCGGGCACGTGATCGAGCGCTCGCGGGAGCGCGCGATCGAGGCCGGCGCCGACGGCTACCTCACCAAGCCCTGCTTCCCGGACAGCCTCCTGGCCGAAGTCCACCGGGTGATGAAGGAGACGCGCCGGCACTGAGCCGACGGGGAGCGCGGCGCCGGAGAGCGGGCGCGAGCTACCTCCGCATCGCCTCCGCCGCCGCCGTCGCCGCATTGCGCACCAGGTCGTCCTGGTCCTTGGCCGCGGCATCGATGGCGGCCAGGGCGGCCTCGAGCTGGCCCGACCGCGCGAGGTACAGCTTGCGGCGCGGCTCGGAGAAGACGACCAGCACCGCGCGGCGCACGCGAGGGGAGGAGTCGGTCTTCAGGGCCTTGATGAGCGATACCCAGGTCGCATCGTCGCCGACCTCGCCCAGGGCCTCCGCCGCCGCCGCGCGCACCGCCGGATCCTTGTCCGTGAGCATCGTGCCGACCAGGGCCGGGGTGAAGCGCTCCCGCCAGCCGATCATGTTGCCGAGCGCTTCCGCGGCGGCAATGCGGGCGGCGGGGTCCGCGGACTTGAGGGCCTGGGTCAGGTGGGTCACGGCCTGCGGAGCCAGCGTCGGGCCTTCCACGCCGTTGATCGCGTTGGCCGCGGCCTTGGCCACGTTGCGGTCCGAATCGTCCAGCGCCTTCAACAAGGCCTGAGCCACGGTGGGAGTGGGCGGCCGCACGTCGTGCAGCATGAACACGGCACTGGTACGAAGCTTCGGATCCGCGTCGGACGTGGCCAGGGCCGCGACCCTCTGGATCAGGTCGTTCCTCCACGCCGCTTTCGTCCGGAGGACCTCCCGGCCGCGGAGCGCGTCGACGAGCCGCGTGCGCACGTCCGGCGCACCGTGGTCGAGCCCGTCGAAGACGGCGGCCCGCACGCCCGCGTCGTCGAGTCCCAGCTCCACGAGCATCTTCGCGACCTTGGCCGGCTGGTCGCGCTCGCCGTCCTTGAGCAGCGAGACGAGCGCGGGAGCGATCTCCCCCGGGGTTGCGGCATGGAGGTTGTGGAGGATGACCACCGCGTTGTAGCGGACAGTAGGGTCGCGGTCGGCGAGCACTTCCTTGACCGCGGGAACGGCGTCCTTGGCCGCGTCCTTGAGCTTGGCCAGCGCATAGCTGGCGCTGACCCGCACGTGCGCGTCGGGATCCTTGAGGGCGGCGGCCAGGGCGGGCACGGTGTCCCAGGCCCCCATGTCCCCCAGGGCCTCCGCCGCCGCCGCGCGCTCGTCCGGCTTCTTCGAGGTGCTCAGCTTCTTGACGAGCTTCGCCGCCTTCTCCTTGGGCGTCTCCGCGCGCGCGGGAACGGTCCCGAGCAGCAGCAGGGCGAGGACCATGGTCGTGGCCTTGATGACGCGTGACATGCGCACCTCCGGGAAGCGGCGGGTCACGGTTCATCTCGGCGTGGGCGCCGGCGGACTCCAGGAGCAGGGCCCGGTGCTTTCCGATCCGGGCTCCCGCCTGCAGCAGGACCTTGACCATCTCGACGTTGCCCATCGCCACCGCTCCCGTGATCACCGGGTACCCTTCCTTGTCGACGGCATTGACGTCGGCCCCCGCCTGGATGAGGAGGCGCGCCATGTCGGGCGTGTCCAGCGCCGCCGCCTGCGTGAGCGGCGTGCTGCCGGAGGAGTCGCGGGCGTTCAGGCGCGCCTTGCCCGCCAGCAGCACGCGCACCATCTCGGTATCGCCACGGTGGACGGCCTCCATGAGCGGGGAGCCGCTGGCGTCGATGTCGGTCCCGCCCAGGTTGCGCGTGGGCGCTCCCGAGTCCTCCGGATTGGCGCCGTTGTCGAGCAGCGCCTTGGCCACCTCCGCCTTGCCGCCGGACGCGGCTTCGTACAGCGCGGTCCGCCCCTGGTTGTTCCGCGACGCGGGCGCCACCCCGGCGCGCAGCAACAGGGCGATGGCGCGCGCGTCGCCGGCCTCCACGCGCTGGAAGAGGGTGTCCGCGTTGACGGCGAGACCCATGCGCGTCAGCTCGGCGTGGGCGGCGTCGGCTCCGCTGACCCCGCCGGCGGTGGTGGCGACGGAGGGAGGAGCGCTCACGACCACCCGTTTGGCGTCTTTGAGCGCCGCCTGGGCCTTCAGCGCGCCGACCTTCCGTGCGATCTCCATTGGCGTCGTGCGTCCGGCGTCGCGCGCCGCGGGATCCGCTCCCGCCGCGAGCAGGACCGCGATCAGCTCCGGCGAATCGTTGCGCGCGGCCTCGAAGAGCGCGGTCTCCCCGCGGCCGTTGCGGGCATCGACGGGCGCGCCCGCGGCCAGCAGTGCCTGCACATTGGCCACCGAGCGGTGGTTGTTGGCGCGGTGGAGCGGCGTCTCGCCGCCGTTCGAACGCGCCGCCACGTCGGCGTGCGCGGCGATCAGGGCCTGGACCAGCGCCTGCGGATCCTCGTCGGCGGCATAGTGCAGCGCCGTCTGGCCGCCGGCGTCGCGGGCGTCGACGGCCGCGCCCGCGGCGAGGAGGGCCTGCACGCTGGACAAGCTGCCGTGCCGCAACGCCTCCTGCAGGGGTGTGCGATGGCTGATCCCGCAGGCCGCGCTGGTGGAGGCCTTCGCCCGCAAGAGGGTGGCAACGTTCGCATCCTTGCCCGCCTCCGCGGCGGCGCAGAGCGGTGTCGTCCCCTCCGGGTCGGCGCGGCTCGCGTCCGCCCCCGCGGCCAGCAGCGCCGCCAGCAGCTTCGCGTCGTCGCGACTGGCCGCTTCCAGCAGGGCCGTGCGGCCGCGAGCGCCGGGCGCGTTGACGTCGATGCCGGCCTGGATGAAGAGGTCCACCGTCTTGCGGTCTCCGGAGGCCACTCGCGACACGAACTCCGCGGGCGTGAACTTGACGTAGCTGTCGTCGAGCTTCTTGCGCGCCTTCGGGTCGGCGGCGAAGGCCGCCTCGTGGACGAGGAGGACGGCGGACACGGCCAGCACCGTGCGCATGACCGGCACCTCCAGATTGGTCGAAGGCGGCGAGCATAACGCGGCTTCCACGGGGCGGCAACGCGTGACTACGAGTGGGAGACGCGCCCTGGGATCTCGGGGGATGGAATCATCCGCGGGTGGGCGCCCGGTACACCGCCGCCCCCTCCCCCTGGGCGGCCAGGGCGAGGCCGGACAGGCCGCCGACGACAGCGCCGATGAGGAACCCGTAGAAGGCGCCGAACAGGCCCGCGTCCTCGCAATACGTCTGGCACCCGGACCCACCGATGGCCGCGCCGAGGTAGATCCCGCCGAAGGCCCCCACCAGGGCGCCGATCAGGAAGCCCGCGATCTTGCGCCCGGCGGAGCGACGGGCCTTGCGGATCTCGCGCACGTCGTGGCGGGCGACGGTGAACGGTCCCGCCTTCGCGCGCAGCGTGACTCCGTCCTCGTCCGCCTGGACGAAGGCGCCTTTCCGCACGTCGCCACCGTGGAGGTGGATGGCCAGCTTCAGGCCCGGCTTGAGCGTGCGCACGTGCGCCCACTCCGAGGGGGTCGCCGCGGCCGCCTCCGGCGCGGGCATGAGGAGCGCTGCCAACAGCACCGTCGTGACCGACCGCTGCCACCGCCGCATCTCGTCCTCCCTCGCCGGCCCTGGCCGGCGTGGACGGAGCATGGACGAGGACAGGACGCCCTGTCCCAAGCGAGTTGCAAGCGTCCGGCAAGGAAGAACCAGCGGCTACTGGCGGGTGCCGCCGACCGTGATCTCGGAGACGAGGATCGTGGGCAGGCCCACTCCCACGGGTATGTTCTGCCCCGCCTTCGTGCACACCCCGACGCCTTCGTCGAGCTTGAGGTCGTGGCCGATGCGCGTGACGCGGGTGAGGATGTCGGGCCCGTTGCCGATCAGCGTCGCACCGACCACGGGCGCCCCGATCTTGCCGTCCTCGATGAGGTAGGCCTCGGTGGCGGAGAAGACGAACTTGCCGCTCGTGATGTCCACCTGTCCGCCGCCGAAATGCTTGGCGTACAGGCCGCGGGGCACGGACCGGATGATGTCCTCCGGGTCGTCCTGGCCCGCCAGCATGAAGGTGTTGGTCATGCGCGGGAGCGGGATCGAGCCGTAGCCTTGCCGGCGGCCGTTGCCCGTCGCCGTCATCTTCATGAGGCCGCTGTTCAGCCGGTCCTGCAGGTAGCCGCGCAGCATGCCGTCCTCGATGAGCACGGTGCGCCCGGGGATGTTGCCTTCGTCGTCGATGTTGAGGCTGCCGCGGCGATCGCGGATCGAACCGTCGTCCACAACGGTCACGCCCGGCGAGGCCACGCGCTCGCCGATGCGCCCGGAGAAGGCGGACGTCTTCTTACGGTTGAAGTCGCCCTCGAGACCGTGGCCCACCGCCTCGTGGAGGAGGATGCCGGGCCAGCCCGGAGCCAGCACCACGGGCATCGGGCCCGCCGGCGCCTCCTTCGCGCCCAGCAGCGTGATGGCCATGCGCGCGGCTTCCCGCGCGAAGTATTCCGGCGGCTTGGTATCGAAGAACTCGGGGCCCATGCGGCCCCCGCCGCCCGCCATGCCCTCGCGGCGCACCGCGCCGTCGCGCGCGATGACGGAGACGCGGATCGAGAAGAGGGGCTGGACGTCTTCGGCCAGCACGCCCACCGAGTTCGCGATGCGGACCTGCTTGGTCTCGTCGGTGAGGGTGGCGACGACCTTCTCGATGCGCGGGTCGTGGGCCTTCGCCGCGCGGTCCGCGCGCTCGAGGATGGCGATGCGCGCGGCCAGGTCCAGGACGGAAACGGTGTCCGGCCCGTACCGCCGCTCGACGGGGGCCGGGGAGACGGCCTGCGGGGGAACCGTGCGCGTATCGGCCGCGATGTGGGCGGCGGTGCTGGCCGCACGCGCCATGGCCTGCGGCGAGAGGTCGTCCGTGTACGCGTAGCCGGTGCGCTCGCCCGCGACCACCCGCACTCCGAGTCCGCAGGTCACGCCCGCGGAGGCGGTCCGGATGATTCCTTCCTCGAGCAGCAGCGATGAAGTGCGGTGGTGTTCGAAGTAGAGGTCGGCGAACTGCCCGCCGCGCTCGAGGGCGAGCCCGAGCAGCTTCTCCATCTCGGGCACGGAGATGTCCGCGGGGACACGCGCCCGGTCATC
>WNFM01225588.1_pt2 | contig 26064 bp, 24 predicted proteins | sample 5400271 | NCBI WGS metagenome assembly WNFM01 (sample SAMN13153352, study PRJNA577476) | soil metagenome | isolation source: 60 cm saprolite on Douglas fir-dominated hillslope | place: USA:California | collected 2013-09-17 | reverse complement strand
TAGAAGGAACGGTAATCCTGGCCACTGCGCAGAGAAAATCTTGATGATCATAACGGGAAACGGTTCCGAGACCCTTGGTCTGGACGAACTTGGCGGCGGCCGTCTCCAAGTGGCCAAGGACAACGATGGGAATGTTGGCGGATGTCATCAAGAAAATGATGCGAGAAGGTAAGCTCGTTCGGGCCAGCCAATCGTGGGAATCGGATCCGTCTAACGTTCCGGCCGGCACCAGTGCAAAATCGGCTGCGCGCAATGCAGCAATCAATTCAGTTTCCGGCACGATGCCGTGAAGCCTCAGACCTTCCAACGCGAGCTTCTTCCGATCGAGCTTGACGAACGGTTGGCCCGCATTTCCATACCAATCGATTGGAAGGCCAGACAATCGAATTGTCTCGCGGAACCGTCTAATTACAGACCCGCTCCAAAGATTTCCAATCAATACGCCTCTTGGCGGCTGATTAGCAGTGAAAGTCTGATCCGGGGGAACAAACCAACCGGGATCAACAACCGGGGGAACCAGCCAGAACGGTCGTTTGAATTTCTTTTGGTAGGCTTCACGGAGCGGCTCAGAAATTGCGAAACAGACCTGTGCCTGATTGACCAAATCCGTCATCAATGGATCACTGATTCCCTGAACATGGATGTTCTGATCATCCATAATGTACAACACCATTGGTGCGCCGGTCAGCTTGACCGCAGCCAAGGCGGATAGTGCTTCATCCTGATAGAAGGGAACGCAGAGAATTCGCCGGACCGTAATACCGCGCAGGATCTCCTTGATCCGTGCGACCGCCTTTCGCAACGATGCCGGTCCATGCCAAACCCGGTAAGTGCATGTACCAATTTCATTGGCGCCGAAGAAGCTGTGCGAATGCAAAACGACCAATTCCTTTTCTTCACCCAGAATATTTTTGAGGAATGCACCGGTGCCGTGGCGAACAGAGACTTCCGCGTGAGTGATCAGGAGGGTCGCGTCCTCAAGTTTCCTGATACTTTCGGTTGCGAGCTTTTGGGGCTTCTTTAGTTGCCGGGGAACGAAAGACATCAATTGGGCCATCTCAATACTAGCGATGTCAGAAAGAAAACTTCGTGACCAGTCTATTCCTTATTACTGCTTCACTACCGCGATGCGTTCCGGAATCATCCATTTTTGGGAAGATTTTTCCCGTCGTCCCTCCGCTGCGCCGTTATTTTATATTCAGTTAGCCGGCGGGCGCTCTACGCTTGCGCAGTTTCATTCTTATAGCCCAGAAAACTACTTCTCCAATCCATTGACCCAGCCGCTAGGCCCATTTATTGCATAAACCGCTTGGTCGAATGACGAAGCATGCGAATTTCCCCGATGAGAGAAAATCGACTGAGTGATCGATCCTGGTTCATGCAAGCTCTCTAATTTTCATGGCTGCGAAAGCTCCAATTCTATTCTTGGTTTTTAACCGGCCAGAGCCGACCCGCCAGGTGTTCCAAGCGATTCGCGTATATCGTCCGACACATCTTTATATCGCTGCGGATGGTCCCCGGCCGGAAAAACCGGGCGAATGGCGCCTTTGCGGTGATGTTCGATCTGTCGTCGAGGGAATTGACTGGGAGTGTCAGGTGCAAACCCTTTTCCGGGATCAAAATATCGGCTGCGGTGCAGCTGTAAGCGGAGCCATTACCTGGTTTCTGGAGCATGAGGAACAGGGGATTATTCTGGAGGATGATTGCCTGCCTGATCCGAGCTTCTTCCCATTTTGCGCGGAAATGTTGGAGCGCTTCCGGGATGACCCGACGGTAGGATCCATCTCCGGGGACAATTTTTTACCACCTTCGTTACGCTCGCAGCGGCCGTATGGCTTTTCGAAGTATGTCCAGATCTGGGGCTGGGCGACCTGGCGGCGTTTTTGGAAGCACTACGATTTCGAACTAAGCGGAGACGAGACGGAATGGGAGACCATTGTTCGCCGGATGAATCCGATCGAAAACCAGGCGAAGTACTGGCTGCAGATTCTTCAGGCACTGCGCTCTGGTTTGATTGATACCTGGGATTACCAGGTCATGTTCTCGGCCTGGAAAGCCGATCTCGTCCATATTTTCCCGAGCCGGAACCTGATTTGCAATCTCGGCTACGGAGCCGATGCCACCCACACGAACTTTCAGAGTCCCCTGGCGGGTCTGCGACAAGAATCGATTAGCAGCTATGAGATTACTTTGCCGGTGGTGGTGGATCCGCAGATCGATGAGGCCACGTTCTATTTCCGGTTCTTAGAGTCGCTGTCGAACGTATGGTGGCTGGAGCAGGCAATGGATGCGACCAAGCTGCTCGGCTGGTCGCGTTGGCACATATCGCAGGCGCAGACAGAGATTTCGCGTTTGCGATCGACCCAGCAGGGGCAGGAACGGTCGATGGCTCAGATGCTCGCGAGCCGTTCCAGGACGCTCTATAGAGTTCGCTGGACCCTGTTGTTGGGTCACTTCCTATATACTTGCCGTCACGCGCTGACTCTGCTGCGGACCAAAGGTAATCAGTTGCTGAAGAGAAATCTGTCCAGACGGGGTACGGCGAGGGCCAAGCTGCAATCGGAGCCGATCGTGTCCGATCACCCCGAGAAGGAGAGATCGCCGAAGGCCGGACTCGGCTCCCGGCCTGCCGAAGAAATCGAGCGCAGCACAAATTAAGAGCGCTTCGGATCGATCCGCATGAATTTTAAAGCGGCTGTATTCTCGTTGATCTCCGGCATATGCCGCCCATCAACCGACGAAGCGCGCGTCGATCCGCTTCCGGTCAATGATTCTTCGCTTGATAGTGCTCTGCGCCGACTATCGGCCCATCAAATTGCGTTTAATTCATTGATCGATGTGGGAGCATCCAATGGTTCGTGGTCACAGGCATTTGCCGCGCATTTTCCTGGAAGACACCATCTCCTGGTCGACGCCAACAAAGTCCATCTGCCTGCGCTGGAAGCGTTGTGCCAGCAGATGCCTAACTGGCAGTATCGGTTCACCGCCGCGGGTGAGAAAAAGGGAACCCTTTACTTCGATGACTCCGATCCACTTGGCGGACATCTCGCTGCCAGCCCGTACAATGAGAATTATAAGCCGTGTCCGGTTAGTTCTGTTGATGATTTGGTCCGGGAAACAAATCTCCCAGCGCCGTACTTTTTGAAGTTGGACACGCACGGCGTGGAAGTCCCCATCATCGGCGGCGCCTCGAAGACCTTGGAGAATACCAATATCCTGGTCATCGAAGCGTACAACTTTACGTTTGGCGCCCCGGCTGTTCCTTTTTGGGAACTCTGCCGAATCCTGGTCAAACTTGGTTTTCGTCCACTTGATGTTTTTGACATCCTTTATCGCGAGGTCGACAACGCTTTTTGGCAATTCGATCTTCTGTTTGGCAGAGCCGATCTCCCGCTGTTCGCTGATCCGCGGTTTTTTATCGACAAGCGTCATTAGCCGGCATGGCTTCACAAATCCTTAGGAATTTGCGAGCCATGTAGGCTGAAGGCTTTCGCGGCGCGCTCTTCGAGCAAATCGGAAGAAAGCTCGGCGCCGCCGGCGCAGGGCTGCGAACTATCCTTTAATTCTTGACCTTTCCGCATTAGCCGCGCGGACTTGACGAACGATCGTGCAGCTCCGGGCCAGCGCTCGGCGCGGAATGCTTCTCTAGCGTCAATGTATGCCGGTCCAAATCCCAACCAGCGCCTTTCTCGAAGTTTGGCATGTATAGCGAGAAGCTCTTGCCGAAAATGGCGATAGAGCAAGGAATCGCTCTTACTAGCTTCCAGGACCCGGCGGCCGACCTCATCTTCCAATGTCATCCAGGTCGGTATCCTTTTTTCAGGGCAGCTGTTTTGTCTGTCAACCGAGCTGAAATAGACTTTTATTCCGCGCTGGGCCAGCAGATCCGTGAGTACCTCCAGGCTCTTCTTCATCTCATCGACGATGCCCACAAAGTGGAACTCCTGCAGAATCGATCGCGCGATTTCATAAGAGTCCAGCCCGTAACAATTGCCATCGCAGAGCCCGAACTTGATCACCGCCCTCGGATTGCAGAAGAAACGAGTCTGGGGGCAGAAATCCTGGACTGCCGTCACGAGGTCCAGATACTGCCGAGCAAGCTCACGAAGCGGTAGTCGCAGAGTGTCCTTCGGCCAAAGGCGCTTCACCTCTGGCGGAAACGTGGAGAAATGGCGCTGGGCAAACTTCAGCTGTGAAATGAAAGCGTCCTCGGGTTTTCGCAAGAAAGTAATGAGAAAGGTCGGCCGATTGCCAATGCTCAGTGGGAAACTTCTCAAGTGATGAGAAGAGATAGACCTCAGGGCAGGATCAATCTCCAGTAGTTGTTCCAAGGTCTCCCGGGTAAGAATGTAAAAGGGATCGGGATGGAAATGATGGAAATGAAGAATCTCAAACGACTTTCTTAAACCTGCGCTCACGGTTGTGCCCGCCGTCTTCGGAATATGGCAGTGCAGGAGCAGAGGGTGCGAGATTTCGTTCATGCAGAATCAGACTAGTAAATGATTCGGCTCGGATCCTCATCTAGGCCATGGTAGACATATTTTTGCCATCGCAGGTCTATTCCAAACGAGTTACAGCTTCCTGGAAAATCTGTTTTGTAGATCGTGAAATTAGAAACTCCACGGGCGGCTAAGCCGTGTCCTAGATTAGCATGCACCGACCGAAGGAGTTCTCGGTGGTGTCCGGCGTGCGTAATATACGCCTTATTGAATCCACACAAGAACATCTTGAATTTGGAACTCTCCGTTAAAAGAAATTCGTTTACCACAAAAGTGAGCTGCGGGTAACGCGGATTAAAATAATCATCGACGCAGAGAATCCCGTTTTCAGCCAGTAGCTGACTTGCCAGACGGAGGTCATTTTCAACGGTTTTGGCTTTATGATCGCCGTCAATGTGGATCCAGCGAAAAGCGCGTTGGTGGTCTCGAGTCAAGGCCCAGCAGGCGTTGGATGAAGAATCTTCTTTGAGGATCCGGACGTTCTCATTCTTAAACTTGTGCACAACAACTGCGGCGTGATCCACGAAGTCTGACCAGTCAACCAAAATGAGTTCTTCCTCTGGACGGGCCTGCATGGCTAACATGATTGCCGACTTGCCGCAATAGACTCCAATCTCCAATAAAGCGCCGGTAATTTGTTCGCGTTGTTGTTCAGCGAGAAGAAAGTCCCAGATGCCAATGCTCTGAGGTATTACAAATCCAGCTACCACCGCCGATTCCTTTTGGAAACGTTCAAAATACATCCGTTGCTAATAGCTGAGTTTGGACAATGACCTACGTACAAAAACCGCATCTTGCTGCACGAGTTGACCCGTTGGAGGGTTGCGCCACCAGCCCGCGACATCGAAATATTCAAAGCCGAGGTTCCGAAGATAATTAAGCATTTCCGCAAACGTCCTTGCCTGCGGCCGGAGCCGGCCCAATGAGAGCTCAACAAAGATCACGTCGATTTGATCCAGGAATCCTTTGGCCCCCTCGAGAACAAGATGTTCGGCAAACTGTACATCGATTTTCATTAGCCCATGACCCTTAATATCCAGTTCCAGGCCTAACGCCGCCAGAGTTTTGGCAGGAACACCCAGCTGCTTCCAAGCTCCTTCTTTCGAGGAGCCACTATCGGCTATGAGGCTGCTCCCATAAAGATCTGGCGCAACGTTAAAGTTGATGGTGTCAGCATGGTCGCTCACCGCAACTTCGACCGCGGTGAACTCCGGATGAAGACTGTAGATGGTGCCTTGGGTTCGCTGGTACTCCGAAAGCAGCGGTGGCAGAGGTGCGACCAGTAGCCGGTTGAGGCGCCGACATCGACGATAAAGTCTGGGACATAACCGAGATTCTTCAGACGTCGCAGCGCCAGAAAGTGCGGGCGCATCTCCCAATGGATTTCCTCTGGTGCGGGCGGATCAACATAGGGAGCTGCACAAGAATCCGGAACGCCCAGTAGGCCGGGTACCTCCCCAGACAGGTGCCCGTGGGCCAGGGCATCCCAGATCCACTCAAGAGAACGCAAGACATCGTTCGCCGGTTGCTGCCCACCAGAGGTATTCGCGTCAGAAGCGAATCTCGGCAGCCACCAGATCTTTTCGCCGAACTGTAGCTGAAGCTTGGCGCAGGTCTGTTCGTCTACTGTCACCGTGAAATGTGCTTTGGTGAGTACTTCCGATGTCAAATGCGTTGCCCTTTCTAGGTCGCCTAGTAACTCATCAGCGATCAGCAGCAGCGCCATCGGCGCTCCGGTAATGTCAGCGGCAGCGATCCCGGTGGCGATGTCCAAAAGACAGGAAGGGATTACCAGGATTCTCTCGACCTCTCTGCTCCAGAGACTATTTACGGTAGATCGGTAAATGGAGCGCCTGATATGGCCTCGAAAATCACTGCCCATTTCCGTGGCCTCAGCAAAAGGCCGCGACTCAAGACAGAAAAAGGAGGTCTGCTCTTGGCCTCTTAGGACGCTTCTGGTCAAGGCAAGGAAGGGAGGCTCGGACGCCGATACCGGCGTTTGAATCACCAAACGACGATAGTCTTGCCTTAGCGTGGAGTTGGACCCGATGACTTTTGATGCCTGTCGAAGGATCCTTTTAGTCGTTGAAAAAAGCATTTCTCCTGGCGATCGCATAGGTAACAGTAGTCAATGAGAGAATCCAAATGACAGACAACAAACGGCAAATGCTCCTCTCTTCCTTGTCTTTTGTCATTTGCAATCGCAATATTGTTCCCAAGCGAATTGCGTAAGTAGAAGCTATGCCAGATTTAGCCTTGTGCCTTGCGCGCGATGAGATTGCAATATTGGGTCTCTCGCTCCCAATGGAGTACTTCCTGAGGCATTGAGACTGGCCTACCGCCTTGGCCTAAAGTGGAGATCGAGAAGCCAGCCTCTCTCAGGAGATCCAGCAATTCGATTGGCCGGTGACCAGCTTGGCGAAGGCCGTAAGGCCAAAATTCAAACACGATTGTGATGGCAGGATTAGCTTTGAGCGTTTTTTGTGCGCCCAACAACACTTCAATCTCGAAACCTTGCACATCGACCTTAATTAGATCCAAACGCTGGTGTGAAATAATCTCATCAAGTATAACCGCCTGCACCCGCTTCGTACCCGTACCTTGGAACGCTTTCGCGTCTATCCGATTGTCTCCGCGGTTTAACCCGTTTGTTGTGAACGGAAGAGTTCCCGAACGATTGCTCGCGGCCGCTTGGATCGTGAAGACGTTCTGTAGGTGATTGGTTCGAACATTGTTCTCGAGGCACTGAAACAGGTCCGGGTCCGGCTCGAAGGCGTAAACCGTACCGCTGGTTGCGACGCGGGCCAGCCACAAAGTATAAAGACCCTGGTTCGCTCCGATATCTGCCACGATGGAATCATCGCGTACAACCGAACGGAGGAAGCGCTTTTCGGCGTAGCCCATCCAGCCGAACCGATGCGCGTGCAATGAGATTAAGCGGTCGAGTGTAGGAGCGGTATAGACGGAATCCCAAAGTCTGACCTTCCGTCGCCACAACGACGATTGGTTCAACTCGGAGAGAAAAGATCTCATTTAGTTATGGGAGTAGGGGTTCTCACTCTAAACTGTAAAAATTGGCGATCACATCCTCTTGCGGCGACTGGCAAGAAAAGGTGATTCTGAAATAGTCCCGGCTGTTCAGGTCTGAAAAAGCCCGAAATCGCCTCTGGGGACCGATTGCCCCTTCCGTTAGTTTAGCCATAAACTTTTCGCGTTCATTCGTGAATTGGTCGGCGGAATAGTTGAGTTTCGCGTACATCGGATTGCGTACGCCAGAAGTTTCCAGATAGATCTTCACTGACGCCAACGGTTCAACATCTCCTACACTGTAGCTTTCAAAGAGAATTGGCTTGCCGGGATCGGAGGATACGACGGCAATAACTTTCCTCAAACTCCGGTCAAACTTTCGGGTTTCAGATCGGTAATGTTTCGACCAGTCGTAGTTTACGGATCTTCCGGGCCAAACAAGTGAAATGCAGCACATCCAAACGAACACGTGAATGAATGATTTGCTATAATCTCCCCAAGGGTCGCGAGTGATGGTCAACAGCGGAATAACCGCAAAAGCCGGAACGATGCTGGTAGGGAATGCGTAACGTCCTTCCAGCTTGAAGCCAGTGTAGAAGCCACTGTTCAAAAGAACGATTCCAATCAGAATCAGCTCGAAAAATGCGATGTAAAGCATGTTGCGATCGCGTGAGCGCAGAAACCAAATCAAATGAAAGATCAGGAGGGCGACTGGAAGCCATCCAAGAAATCCCTGGGAGTTGAGCCCGGCGAACGCCGCTTTGCGGATTGCCGGAAAATTGAACGTCTGACCATAGAGGGCGTGCCCGTGGTTTTTGATCATTCCATAGATGACTAGACAACTAAAAATGAGGGCGACCAAAAACGGCACGAGCTGGGCGAGAGCCAGCTCACGCCGTCGGATAGCCAAACTTGCGAACAGGAAAACGCACGCTGAAATCGCTAAAATAGAAAAGCAGAAGTTTTCCTTTGAAATTACCGCGATTACTCCACCAAGCCCGGCGAGGAATTGACCAGAAAGTATCTGCTTGGGGTGGTGACCCTCTGGGAGCGATGAAAATGTGCTTCGTAAAAGCAGAGAATTTCCAATTCCGTAAAGGGCCAACCCAAACAAGGCAAATAGCTCGGAGTTTGCGCGTGGAACGATGTCCCACCAGGTTGGCTGGAGACTTATAAACAACCAAAGCGCAGTCGCCGAAAACACGTCGACCCAAATACGCAACAAAAGAAAAAATAAGAAAACAACCGCGAAATACGTCAATACCTTTGCGCTCTGCCACAAAAGAAGGTTGTCTCCGATAAGCAACATCCAGCAATCGTGAACCAGGTAATAGCACGGCCGGTTCACCGTACCCCCCAAAGGAACATCCGGCGGGAACAATTGCTCAACAAAATCCAGAAAACTGATCCGCCCATTTGAACCCATCAACTTCACGAATCTGTAGTCGTCGCGGATTGACCATTTAGCGTGAAGCAGCGGCAGCCATTGCAGTGAGGCCAGGAAGGCGAGTATCAGGCCAAGGCATACTGCTTTTCTTGAGATCATTCGAAAACACGTCAGCGTTGAATACTCAAAGGTTCCCTAGCCAACTTCCCAATCCAGCATCGAGAAAATAGAGGCTGACCCAAGTCCGTTCTCCTGCATCGGGGGGCCTGGTGCAGTTGCAACCAGATTCAAGAGCATCTCCGCGATTCGAAGTCAAGCTAGCCCGCAAGACTCACGAGCCATTCCGAAAAGACGCGGTCATTTGCAGGCTAGGTACGTCTCGACTGGTGGAATCGATGTGCTCTTCCCCTCGGCAAATTTGCGAAGCCGGAACTTCCAGTTTTTAGGCCTTGCAATGTTGTGACGGCAACCCTTACGGAAAACCAACATTTAATCGAGATTCGGCGAAACCAGGAGGCTTGGCAAAAGAAGACCGTCCTTCATCAGGCGTATGCTGTCCTTTATCGCCTGATTTGTGCTCAACTGAGCCCGGTCGAAGGCTCCACCGTCGAACTCGGGTCAGGAATTGGTGCTCTAAAAGAATTCTTACCGAACTGTGTCACGACCGATATTTTTCCGAATCCCTGGCTTGATCGGGTGGAGAACGCTTACGGGCTTTCGTTTCCGAATACCTCACTCTCGAACCTGATCCTTTTCGACGTGTTTCATCATCTACAATGGCCAGGGAGCGCGCTTAAGGAATTTGCACGCGCAGTACGACAGCAAGGTCGAGTGATCATGATGGAACCCGGGTTCGGTCTCCTGGGCAAATTTGTTTATAGCCACTTTCATCATGAGCCGTCGGGTTTTGGTCAACCAATTAGCTGGGATCGATCGGCCGCTGATAGAGATTCGGCCGGGTCCTACTATGCTGCCCAGGCCAATGCATGGCGGGTGTTTAGGTTGGGTGAGAGTGCGTGCAGCCTGCCGGAGTGGCAGACGATCTTGGTTAAGCCGCTAGCGGCTCTTAGCTACGTTGCTTCGGGCGGGTTTAGCCGGCCTTCGCTCTATCCTTCGTTTCTTTTTCCCTTCGTTCGGGGCCTCGATCGGATTGCGGATTTTCTACCGTCGCTATTTGCGACGCGTCTTTTGGTGGTTCTGGAGAGGCTTTAAATCGTGAACCCAGCTAAGCTATCTACGGTTGCTGAACAGCATTTGGAAAAGGTTCGCGAGCATTTTGACCGGCGGCCAAAACTGACGAATGCGGCAAAGAGCTATCGCCGCATCCTTGCCCACTATTATAACCTGATGATACCTTCATTCGCGTCGGTTCTGGAAGTTGGCTGTGGTAGTGGAGAACTCCTGCAATCGATCCGGGCGGACAAGAAGGTTGGGATCGATGTTTGCGCGGAACAAGTTGCGCTCGCTCGCGAGCAAATCCCCACCGGCGAATTTTATGTAGAGGCAGGAGAAACGGTGGATTTACCCGGCAAATCCTTCGATTATATCGTCATTTCCGAGACGACGAATCTAGCTGCGGACGTGCAACAAATGTTCCAAAATCTTCGATCGGTGGCCCACGCTGATACTCGGTTGGTTATCAACTGCTATAGTTCGCTCTGGCGCCCTCTGATCTGGCTCGCCACTCGGCTCGGGTTGAGGAGCAAGCAACCAGAAAGCAGCTGGCTCGCTCCAGACGACGTGTTTGCACTTCTGCACTTGAGCGACTGGGAACTTATTCGGACAGAGAGACGAATTATTTGTCCTATCGCCTTGTTTGGTCTGGAAAATCTATTGAACCGGCTAGTGGCTCCCTTAGTGGCGCCTCTTTGTTTCTGTTTTTTCTCAATCGCCCGCCCGAGAGGGAAGCCATATTCTGCGCGAAAGACCGTTTCGGTTGTGGTGCCCGCGCGGAATGAGTCAGGCAATATCGAGGCAGCTGTGAAACGAACCCCGGAAATGGGCCAATGGACCGAGCTGATCTTTGCCGAAGGCAACTCGAAAGACGACACCTGGGAAGAAATTCAACGAGTGAAAGTGGCCTATCCGAATCAGAGGATAAAAATATTACAGCAATCCGGGAAAGGGAAGGGGAACGCTGTGCGTGAAGGATTTGCCGTCGCTGAAGGAGAGATCCTCATGATTTTGGACGCTGACCTGACGATGCCACCGGAAGAATTGCCCAAGTTCTACGAAGCGATCGCCGGGAACCGGTGCGAATTCGCCAATGGGTCCCGGCTAGTTTATCCCATGGACAAGCAAGCAATGCGCTTCCTTAATCTTTGCGCGAACAAGACGTTTAGTATTTTTTTTACCTGGTTGCTCGGCCAGCCGGTGAAGGACACGCTTTGCGGCACGAAGGTCCTGACCAAAGAAAACTATCAACGAATCGTCGCCAATCGATCCTACTTCGGTGATTTCGATCCATTTGGCGACTTCGATCTCTTGTTTGGAGCGAGCAAGCTCAATCTCAAGATTCTAGATGTGCCGATCAGGTATAAAGAGCGAGTCTATGGTCAGACTAACATCCAACGATGGAAGCATGGTTGGTTATTGTTTGAGATGATGGTTTTTGCCGCGCTTAAGCTCAAATTTGTGTAAATGGGCTTAGCCAGAGAGCACCGAATTGGATTGCGCTTGCCGGGCAATGCAGCGGATGCTAGTTGCTCGACCGTTCGCTGGGCCACTGCAAACGGAGCGCCTAAGAAACCTGGTGGAGCAAAAAATGGAGCAGGCAACGGGTACTATTCATACAGCGCAATTTCAGTTGCATGCAGTGCGGTTTCGGTGGCGGCCGCGTATCGCTAAGAAGCTTCCTGGCGCCATTCTCCTGATGGTGCTTCCGGCGATTTTTGTTATTGTCGCGGTGCAGCTGACAAAGGTGAGTGGACCCCAGTGGCTAGGAAGCAACTTCGAGAATAGTTATCCCTACCTTTTCAATTCTCTATTGCTGGTTAAAAAGCAGACTCCGTTCATGATCGAGCATCCCGGGACAGTTACCCAACTGTTCGGCGAAGCAGTCCTGAAGATGTCGGGAAACGGGTCGAACGGGAAACTGGTCGAAGCGGTGCTCGAGAATCCGGAAAAGTTCATCAAGCAAATCCAGCGAGCGATGCTGATCTTCACCGCGCTATTACTATGGTTCTTTCCGTTAGTCACTGCGAACGTATTCCAAAACTGGGCAAGCGGTTTGCTGCTGCAAGTGCCAAGTCTTTTGTTCGTCTCGTTACTTCGCTACAGTATCTGGTTTGGCTCTGACCTGATGTTAGTGAGTTTCTGCGTCGCGACGCTATCGCTGTGCGCAATTTTAATTCGGCAAAGTTGGACGCAGGAACAAAGTCGACCGCTGATCGCGGTAGCAGGGGCGTTATGTGCGCTTGGAATAGCGACGAAACTCACGTTTTTTCCGCTTATCTTTATTACCTTCGTGTGCGTTCGCGGCTTAAGCAATCGTGTCTACTTCAGTGCTTCTTTTGTGTTCGGGACCGCAATCACTCTCATTCCAATTTATCCGGAACTTTCGCGAGTCGGCAATTGGATCTTAGGAATTGCCACCCACACCGGGCAGTACGGCAGCGGGGATTTGGGATTTCCTCGAACCGAGACTTATTTTCACTCGATCCTGGTTCAATTGGCGGTGGAGCCCGCCCTTTGGTGGATACCCTTATTTGCTACAGTCGGCGTCGTTATCCTTTCCGCGGTCTTTCGCTCCTCGCATTCAAGCCAAATTATTCGGCGGCGGTTGTGGGCTGCTGTCGCCTTGTTCGTTGCGCAGGCGATTTCGTTCCTTTTGGTAGTTAAACATCCCGGCCCTCATTATTTCATCCCGTTGTACCTGAGCACGGGACTAAATCTGGTGCTGTTGTGGGATTTAGCCCGGGACCAAACCAGACCATTTATCATTCGAGCGCTCGGCCTCGGTATCGTACTTGTCTTAATTCTCTGCGGGCTGAACCTCTCTTTTGCAGCGACAAAAAGCACTTATAGGGTCCTTGGCTTGTGGCGAAAACAGCAAGTTGATCTCTATTCCCGGGTCTTAGCGAAGACGGGAAACGACTTGCGGGTGGATTACTACCGATCAGGCTCTCCTGAATTCGCCGCCAGTTTCGGGGATGGCTACGCTCGGCGATATTTCGCCACTCAGTTGGCAAATAAATTTCCCCGGGCGCTGTTTTTTAATGTGTTCAATTCAAAATTCGAAAACTTTCGGACGTTTATGGAGCCCGCAGTGATAATGCAGAAGTACGATCATTTCTATCTTTTCGGAAACCGTGTTGATGGCCGCGGTCTTCCGTTTTTCAATCGTGAAGATATTCGAGTCATCGACAATGAAGGCGGTTTCTTCCTGGAGGAATGGAGGCGAAGGTAGCTCCTCTTGCTTTCTGCGGATTTCCTCTACCAACTACTGAAGGCAACCCTAGGAAGGTCTGAGGCGATAACAGCCCGCAACAAGTGCTTCGCCTTGCTTTCCCACAAACAACTCGAAGCTGCTTGTTCTATCGATTGCGATTGAGGGAATAGCCGCCTATCTCTAGTTTGCTTGTCATCAGCTTTTATCTGACTGACGGTCCTGGATGGTTGCGCTCTTTTTTTCGGCCGGTCGGAGAAGTGGCTTGCGACAAGCCTTACTCATAGTAATTGGTCCAGGTCATGCTGCTTTCCGTTGTCGTTCCAGTTTATAGAGAAGAGGGCAACATTGCTGAATTCCTAGGCCGGATTTGCCCGGTCTTGGGGAGTATCACCGAGGGGTTTGAGATCATTTTTGCTTTGGACCCGTCCCCTGATCGCACCGAGGAAAAGATTTTAGCGGCGCGTAAGGCTGATTCTAGAATCAAACTAATGAAGTTTTCCCGGAGATTTGGGCAGCCTTTTGCGACCTTGGCAGGCCTGCAGTACTCGTCTGGGGAAGCTGTGGTAGTGATCGATGTCGATCTACAGGACCCGCCCGAGTTGATTATCCAAATGGTAGAAAAATGGAGAGAGGGCTACGATGTGGTGTATGCGCAGCGTCGGACTCGGGAAGGAGAGACCTGGCTCAAGAAGTTGGTCTCCGAAATTGGTTACAAGGTGATCAATCGAATCGCTGAGGTTGAGATTCCGAAGAATACGGGAGATTTCAGGCTAATGAGCCGCCGGGCTATTAATGAAATTAATCGACTCAAAGAATGTCACGGGTTTTTGCGCGGAATGGTCGCATTGGTCGGCTTTCGCCAGACCTCGATCGTGTTTGATCGGCCTCCGCGATTTTCCGGGAAAGGTAACTACAATCGGTTTCTTGGATCGCTCCGGATCGGTTTCAACGGCATTTTCTGCTTTTCCAATTATGCGCTGACACTCAGCACGCTAGCCGGATTTGTCATCGCGCTCGCGGCATTCAGCGTCGGCATTTTGTACGCCGTTCTCAAAATTTTCGGCTTTCCGTTCCCGTTGGGAAATCCCACGATTGTTATACTCGTGCTATTTCTCGGCGGTATTCAGCTAATCTGCATTGGCATTTTGGGAGAGTACATCGGGCGAATATACGAGGAGGTAAGGCAGCGACCGAGGTTCATCATCGAGCGCTCCGAAGGAGTTGAAATAGATCCCCGAAAGGTCTAGGAAGAGCGAGCCCATGCCAGACCAAGCATCGAACAAATGGCCGAAAGTGCTTCCCTGTCTGTCGGAAGAGCAGCAACGAATTAGCGACGACTTCATGCAGCATTGGCACGAGGTGTTGCCCCGGCGATACAAGGTCGTCGACGATTTCAATCATCGCTACGCCGTTCAGCACGCTCCGAAAAACTTCGCTCGCACCTTAGAGATCGGCGCCGGTCTGGGTGAGCATCTTGAATATGAGCAGCTCTCGTCCGAGCAAACGAAACAATATGTGGCCCTTGAGCTCCGCCCGAACATGGCGGAATCGATTCAACGACGGTTTCCGAATATTCAAGTGGCTGTTGGCGACTGCCAGGCGCGACTTCCGTTTCCGGACGACTACTTCGACCGGATTATTGCGGTACACGTATTGGAACACTTGCCGATGCTTCCCTCCGCGGTATCAGAGATGTTCCGGGTTTGCGATAAGCAAAAAGGGATGCTTTCAGTGGTGATACCATGCGAAGGAAGCCTGGCCTACAATCTGGCTCGCCGAATCTCCGCTCAGCGCCATTTCGAAAAGCGCTACAAACAGTCGTATCGCTGGTTTATCGAAAGGGAACATCTGAATAAACCGGCAGAGATTATCTACGAATTGGAGCAGCATTTTACCGCTACACACCGCGGATTCTTTCCTATTCCTATCCCGGCCACGTTTTGCAACCTGTGTATCGGGCTGACGCTCAGGCCGAAACCGTCGCGCTGATAGCCGTCAAAGAAAGAAAACATCTCGCGCAAAAGAACGGACGAGAAAGCGGCGAATATTTGACCGTGTCACCACTGGTGCTATGGTGCTCAGATGCGACTCTCCGTGCGCTTAGACGACGATGTTTATACGGTCGCACTGGCTCTAGCCCATAGCGAACGCATTTCCATTGCCGAGGCGATCAATCGCTTGGTGCGTCGAGGAGTGCAAGGTCGATCGTTGAACGCTCATGACACCCACCGGAAGAGAACCTCTTCGAGATTTCCCGCTTCGGCCGGCAAACGGTTGATCACGTCGCGCGATGTTGCACAGACAGATGCAGCGGAAGATGAGCAAGTAGACGGACCTGATCAATGACTTGGCTATTTGATGGCAATCTCCTGGTCGCTCTGCGCATCGATACACACGTCCACCACGAGGCGGCCCAACGCTGGTTTAGCAGACATCGTAATGATCGGTTTGCAACCTGTCCACTGACGCAAGGTACATTGCTGCGCGTACATATGCGGTCAGCTTTAGACGATTCGGTAGGCGCTGCTTGGCAAGCGCTCCTGGAAGTCAGTGAACATCCCAGGCACGAGTTCTGGGCAGATAATTTTTCTTATCTGGACGTTCCTCATGAACTGTTGCAAGGGCCTTCTCAGGTAACCGCCGCCTGGCTAGCGGAATTGGCCCGCCGGCGGAAGGGTAAGCTCGCAACATTCGACCAAGCCCTGGTTGCACTGCACCGAGATGTTGCTGTGCTGGTTAAATCGTCACAAGGAGCACCGCTACCAGTCAGCTAAGTCCGTCCGTCCCCTCCCTGATGCTCGAATCCATAATCTCCTGCTCAAATCCTCTTGGCGTCTTGGCGTCTTGGCGTGAGGTACTCTGATGCCAAGAGCTTTCGTGTCCGGAGCCGCAGGATTCATCGGCAGTAGCCTCAGCGATCGTTTATTGCAAGATGATTGGGAAGTCGTTGGTTGGGACAATTTTTCCACTGGGCAGGCAGAATTTATCGAAGCCGCGAAGCCGAACCCTCGATTTCGCTTGGTTACCGGAGACAATCTCGACCTGAAGTATTTAACCGAGACAATGGCCGGATGCGATACCGTGTTCCATCTTGCCGCCAACGCGGATGTGCGGTTCGGGCTCGAACATCCGCGGAAGGATCTCGAGCAAAATACGGTTGCCACGTTCAACGTCTTGGAAGCGATGCGGAGTAATGGAATTAAAAAGATCGCGTTTTCGTCCACCGGTTCGGTTTATGGCGAGTCGGCGTTGATTCCAACTCCGGAGGAACTCCGGAGGATGCGCCGTTTCCAATCCAAACCTCTCTTTATGCGGCATCGAAGGTCGCTGGTGAAACGATGATCCAAGCGTACTGCGAGGGATTCGGCTTGGAGGGTTATATCTTTCGGTTCGTTTCGATTCTCGGAGAGCGCTACACGCACGGACACGTGTTCGATTTCTACCGGCAGCTATTGCAGGATCCGACGCGCCTTCGTGTGCTCGGGGATGGGAACCAACGGAAATCTTACCTTTATGTGCAGGATTGTCTGAGCGCGATCCTCCAAGTCATGAACAAAGAGACAGCGCAGTCCGCCAATCATCGCTGCGAGATCTATAATCTCGGCGCCGAAGAGTACTGTACGGTGAGGAACTCAATCTCTTGGATCTGTCAGCGACTTAAAGTGAATCCCACTCTGGAATTCACCGGTGGAGAACGGGGCTGGGTTGGTGATAATCCGTTCATCTTTCTGGATACAACCAAGGTGCGAAAGACCGGCTGGAGATCCGAGCTGAGTATTCGCCAGGCCGTGGAGCGGACGGTTGACTGGCTTCGGGACAACCAGTGGGTGTTTGAGAAGCGCCACTAAAATCTCACACCAAGGCCACAAAGGCGGACTTTGAACAAAGAGATCGCGGAGAACATAGCGCAGCGGAGCCACAACCAAATTGGACCACTGTATCGGCGTGCCGGCGTAGGGGCGTATCGGCGAAAAAACTTCCTCGCAAAAAAACAAGATTCTCTCTGGCAGTAGTACAAAGATACAGAAACAAGCAGAAAACGGATTTGAACAGAAGGTAACGAAGGGAGCAAAGGGAGAAGCGGATTTATACAGAGGAAAACCGCAGCGCGCCATACCATCATCGTTCGGCAGACAGCATTTAAGAATTTGAACAGGAGGAAACGGAGCAAACAGAGACTCCTTGTTCCCTGCCGTTTCTCAAACAACGGAAGGCCACCAAGATTCAACAGGAGGAAACCGCGACAACGAGGGAAAGATTCTCTGTTGCCTCCGTTATCTCCTGTTCAAGTCTTTTTTCTGAGCTCTCCAGGGGTTAACCCCAGGCTGATCCAGGGCCAGAACTTGGACTTACAGACCCCCTCTTCCAATCCGTATTCCCATTCTCGGGACCTTTGTGAACTCTGCGACCTCTGTTCAAATGTTCTTCTTTGTGGCCTCTCTGTTCAAATCGTGTTCTGCGGCGGGCCTTGACGCCGGTCGCCAGGCAGCTTAATTCGGCCGCCATTCATGGTAACGAAAGCAAGCGTCAAATCCTCTCTGATTCCATGGGCTGCTATGGGAGTGATACTGTTCCTCAGTCATTTCCTTCTCGTAGCCGAGTTTGGACTGTACGAGGATGATTACTTTTACATACTCCCGCGGCTCACGGAGAGTTTTCCTCAATTCAAGATAATCTTTCTCACTGCCTTAACGCATTCGTCTCAAAGCCGCCCGCTGCTTGGCTCACTCCAAGGAGCATTGGCGCGTTACGGCTATCATGCCGGTGGGTTGGTGTTTTGCCATCTGATCAGCTTCGTCGCTTTGTGGTTTTCCGCAGGCCTGCTTTACCAGCTCTTGGTACGGAAATTATCTCCGCGAGCAGCTTTCTTTGCCGCCTTGGTCTTGGTGCTTTTTCCGCTCGACACGTCGCGACAGATTCTGATGCACCAGATGGCGACGATCATCCCTACTACCGTTCTCCTCTGCGCATTTCATCTGTACGTTTCCCGACGATTTATTCTTAGCTACCTGGTGGCAGCTCCTCTGCTGATCACCTACGAAAGCAGTTTTCTACCGTTTATCGTGGCTCCCTTCTTTCTGGAAGAGCAGCCGAAGAAGTTGATTAAGAGCTTTGTGATTCACACGCTCATCTTCACCTTGCTAATCGGTATCGTATTCGGCACGCGAGCTTTCTTTGGCGAATCGAGAGCCGTAGAAGCAAGTTCGCATCTATCCGAGGAGATACCGAAGATTCTCTGGTCCTGTGTCGCTAACCCAATTCTTGGTGTTTGGGCCATAGTTGCTCGTCCGATCGATGCGCTGATGCATTCCCGCGCGGAAGGTGTCATTGTCGTTGTGCTAGCTGCTCTGACCGCTTTCTTTGTTCTGCGTGCTTTTCGAAACAACGGAAGAAGCTCGGATTCAGCTCCCGGCGCTTCGGGCGTTCTTCCTCGAGACTCCGGCCGGAGAAGAACCGCTTGGCTGATCCTCTGCGCCGGGCTGATTGCCTGGGTCATTGTCTACGTCCTCGATTTTCGGCCGGACTACTATCCTCCGGGCATTACGATTGGGCGTTTGTCCGCGATGCACGGGATTGCCGGTTTTGGAGCCGCGTTGGTGGTGGGCGCGATTGTGTCGCTTCTGTTCGATCGCCTGCCTCAACAGTTACATGCCGGAATTGACATTTGCGGCGCTCTTTTTATCGCGGGCATGGCCGCTTTCGGATTTCACATTCAGGAAGCAGAGTATGTTACCAACTGGCAGCAACAACGCGATTTCTGGCTGCAGCTAGCTCCGCTCATCCAGGACGCGCGACCGGGGGATAATATCGTTCTCCAAGTTGAATATCGCCGCCATGGATTCATCCCCAATACTCAGGGTTTCACCGCTGATGAACTGCCAGTTTATCCTAGTCTGGCATTTCCGTACTTTTTCGATTTTCCGGCTAACCCGGCGCATCCACCGACGTTCCATGGGTACGCCGATTATGTCAAAATGTTCGAAGCTAATGGCGAAGTTGTGATCCAATCGCCTTTTTTTGACCCCGAGAGGTTCGCGCATGTTCGGGGCGACAATCTGCTCTTGTTGCGAGCTCAAAATGGAATGGTCCAAAGAGTTGAGGGCGAAGTGACCCTCGGTGGACATACCGTGTTTGCTCGTCCAATGGCTCCCGTTTCCGGTAATCCCGTGAAGCTATCCCGCCTCTTTTGGGACCTGTTTGAACCGAGCGGTTCGACGTCTTGGTTTACCCTTCGATCGGCCAGAAGCATGCCGCCGTGGTGAAGCGGTTCGGGAACCAAAGTGAGAGGTGATTAGTAAGACACGTCTTGTCCTAGACTGCGCTGGCCCAGAAGCTTCTCCTTCAGAGAATAGCCACTTTCATTGTATCCTGGTCTGAAGAACCCATACCGACAGAAGGAAGCAAAGATTTTGAACAGAAGGAAGCGAAGTTAGCAAAGGCTCAGATTCTTAAGAAGACCACCTTGGGCCAGATCATCTGGTGATGTTCGTCAGCGAGATCGACGATCCCGACGCCCTCGGCGTGGTTCTTTGTGTTGCTTGCGTTCTTTTGCGGCTATTCTTACTCCCATTTCATGAGGATCGTTGTGCTCGGTCTCTGGCATCTCGGCTGCGTTACGGCGGCTTGTGCGGCGAAGTTTGAATCGGTCGTTGGCCTTGATTTCGATCCTGCGGTGGTGGGTCAGCTGCAGAACGGAATTCCGCCATTGTTTGAGCCTGGTCTGGCGGAATTGATCAACGAAGGGCTTCAGAGCAAACGTCTAGGCTTCTCCGACGATCCAGCGCGTGCGTGCCGAGATGCCGACCTGCTTTGGGTTTGCTACGACACTCCGGTGGACGAGAACGACGTGGCGGACTTAGCTCTAGTGATCGATGGAATCGGGCGCTGTGTTTCTCATCTTCGGCCCGGGATGTTGATTTTGATTTCTTCCCAGGTTCCGGCAGGAACCTGTCGCGAACTCGAGACCCGCTTCCCTAGTTACCGATTCGCCTACTCCCCAGAAAACCTGCGGTTGGGCAAAGCTCTCTCTATCTTTACGAACGCGGAGCGAATCATACTTGGTGTGCGGACAGAGACGGACGCCGAAGAACTCAAACCGGTTCTAACGAATTTTACGCAGCATTTGATTGTCGTCCGGACTGAATCCGCGGAGATGATCAAGCATGCGATCAACTCGTTCCTCGCGAATTCGATCGCGTTCATGAATGAAATTTCACGAATCTGCGAGCAGGTCGGCGCGGATGCCAAGGAAGTAGAACGCGGTCTTAAATCGGAGCCACGCATTGGGCCTGGAGCATACCTTTCACCGGGCGGGCCATTTGCCGGAGGAACATTGGCGCGAGATGTGGTCGCACTAACGAAGATCGCGCAAGAGAAAGGAGAGCGAATCATTCTAGTGCCGGCAATCAAACTGAGCAATGATCAGCACAAGCTCTGGGCGATTCAGAAACTGCAGGAAGAATTAGGAGAGCTGGGCGGCAAGAGTGTGGCAGTTTTAGGACTTACCTATAAGCCCTGGACGGACACACTCCGGCGCAGCTTGGCGATTGAGTTGTGCAGGGAGCTCGTCAAGAAAGGCGCAAACGTGCGAGCTTATGACCCCATTGTTCAGAAGCTTCCCGATGAACTGGCCGGTATCACGCTCTCGCGCAACCTGGAAGAGGTTGTTATCGGCGCTGATGCGGCCGTTGTCTGTACCGAGTGGCCGCAAATTCGGGAAACTGACTGGGACAAGGTCCTCGCTAAGACTAAAGAGACTGTGGTGATCGATGCGAATGGTTTTCTCGCCAAGATGGTGAGAAACCGCGAGGGGGTAACTTATCGGCAGGTCGGGAAACCGAAGCAGACCTCACGCCAAGACATAGAATCTCACGCCAAGACCCGCCCGCAACGCTTCGCGTAGCCCCCCACATCGTTACACGAAGTGTTTCGGGTGGGGATGCGGGCGGGCGCAAAGACGCAAAGGAAACACAGGATACGGAGAATCGTCCTGGAACTGCGGCATAGAGAAAGTTACTAAGAGTTCACTCGCCTCTCTGCCCCAGCGGTGTGGATTTTGTTGTTGATGGCGAATTTTGATGCTCTATCATCAGATGCATGAGAACCACGCTTGACATCGATGATGATGTTTTGCAGGCCGCCAAGGAGCTGGCACGACGGGAACGTAAGACCGCCGGCCGGGTGCTGTCTGAACTTGCTCGACGCGGTATGGTGAAAGATACTTTGTTAGCAAAGCCTGCTGCTAAGGAGGTCTTTCTGGGATTTCGTCCTTTCACTCACCGAGGTACGATCGTTACCAATGAGATGATCGACCGGCTCCGGGAGGAGGACAGCAATTGAAGCGGGCGCTTCTCGATATCAATGTTTTGATTGCGTTGCTTGATCTTGACCATGCCCATCATCGCAGTGCCAGAAGATGGTTACAGCGGGAAGTTGCCTCAGGATGGGCATCGTGCCCACTGACAGAGAATGGGTGCGTTCGAATCATGTCGCAGCCCAGGTATCCAAACCCGGTACCGACGGGGGAAGTCATCAAGCGGCTGCAAGATGCGGCGGCTACTTCGTACCACGAATTTTGGCCCGACGATCTAACCATCCTGGACCAGACACTCGTCGATAGCGCGCGCATCCATGGTCCCAAACAGGTAACAGACGTTTACTTGCTCGCTCTAGCAGTAGAGCACTCAGGGCGATTTGTTACTTTTGATGGAGCAGTTCCGCTATCGGCGGTCCGTGGTGCCGGAAAGGACCATCTCTCGGTGATCTGAGATCTCCCACTTTTGCCTGCCGTGAAATGAAGTTACAGAATCTTGTCACGATCGTTACCGGCGCGAGCCAGGGGCTTGGGCGCGCGATTGCCGAGGAATTTGTCAAGGAAGGTGCCCACGTCGTAATTTGTGCGCGCAATGGCGCGCTGCTGGAAACGGTGGGTCGCCGATTGGAAGAGCTGGCGAATTCCGGTCAACGCGTCTTGGCATATGCCGGAGATGTTTCTTCGCGAGAGCAGATGCAGGAACTGTTTCGTCGGACCGAACAAGAAATTGGTCTGGTCGATGTGCTGGTTAACAACGCGGGTGTCTACGGGCCAAAAGGCCCTAGTGAGGCAGTTGATCTGGAAGAATGGAGCCGAGCGCTGGAAATCAATTTGCTCGGAACCTTTATTCCAACCCGTTTCGCCATTGCTCAGATGAAGAAGAAGGGTGCCGGCAAGATCGTTAATCTATCGGGAGGCGGCGCGACCAATCCACTCCCTCGACTGAGTGCTTATGCAGCGTCGAAGGCAGCAGTCGTCCGTTTGACCGAGACGCTGGCGGAAGAGTTACGAGAATTTTCGATCGCAATCAATGCGATTGCGCCAGGGGCGCTTAACACTAGGTTTCTGGATGAAGTGTTGAAGGCGGGACCGGAATTGGTCGGATCTAGCTTCTATGAGAAAGCGCTTAAACAGCGGGATACCGGAGGTGCCCCGATAGAGAAAGGGGTCGCTCTCTGCGTATATCTTGCGTCAGCTGCCAGTGATGGAATAACCGGTAAGCTGATTAGCGCGCTTTGGGATCCTTGGGAGAAGCTGCACGACTTTCGAGCTGAGCTAGAAGGGAGCGATATTTACACGTTGCGCCGCATTGTTCCCGAAGATCGAGGAAAGAAGTTTTAGGAGTGCCGGTTCTAGGGGCGCCGAGAACGCCGTCATCGCCGATAACGGGAGCGGAATCCGAGAACCTAATAGCCGCGAAAGACCCGCCCGCACTCGCTACGCGAAAGCGTTGCGGGCGGGACGCATAGATCGCAAAAGCTCAAATATGAACCGTGACCGGGAACACGCCTTCCAACCTGCAACCAGAAACGGACACGCGGGAGCGTAGTCCCTCCCTACCTTTAGCCTCCAGCTTCTAACTCTTCTGCGTCGGAATGATGCGATCTCCTAAACACAAACATCTGCATGAGAAGAAAACCGCTCAAGGTTGCGCAGGGGATTGCGCAGAGCTTGGCAATCAAGACGTTTGAGGTAAACGTCGAGAGACAAACGTGCACCACGCCGAGTGTAATCAACCAACTGCTTCCCACGACTATCGAATATTGCAGAACTTGGCGTAGATAATCGCTGCGCCGACAGCGGAACACCCAAAACTTATTGAGCAGAAAATGGCAAGTGACCCCGATAAAATAGGCGATTGTTACGGCGACGAGAGGTGGCAGAAATCGGCTGAAGATGAACAGCATCGAAAAATCGATCAACGCCACCGTGCCGCCGACGGTGCAGAAACGAACAAACTTGAAAATTCTCTCTGAGGTAATCACAAGTAAAAACCGCGAATGCTGTACCAGCAAGAACCCGGCTTTGCAATCGTTGGTTGCGGATTAATTGGACGCCGCCGAGCGAGCTCTTTGCCAGCCGGCTCGCTTAAGCAGGTGTTCGATGTGGAAAGAGATCGCGCACTGGAGGTGGCTCGGATTTACCCCGACTGCATTGCCGCAAATAACCTGGAGGAGTTGCTGCACAGCGAATCAGTGCGAGCGGTCATTGTCTCTACGGCTAATAATGCCTTGGCGCCGATCACTCTTGCCGCGGTGCGAGCGGGCAAACATGTGCTGGTGGAAAAGCCGGGTGCGATTGCCTCAAAGGAACTCGCGGGAATCGGATCCGCCGCTGCGGTCACCGGCTCACTTGTGCGAATCGGATACAATCATCGATTTCATCCCGCGTTTTTGAAGACGCGAGAGCTGATGCAAAAAGAATCGTTGGGCGAAATCATGTTTGTGCGGGCCCGTTACGGCCATGGTGGTCGAATCGGTTACGAGCGTGAATGGCGGGCCGATCCGAAGCTTAGCGGAGGAGGAGAGCTGATCGATCAAGGGGTTCACTTGATTGATTTAGCTGGGATGTTTCTTGGCGAATTCACCCAGATCGATGGCCACACCGTTACCACATTCTGGAATATGCCGGTTGATGACAACGCGTTCTTGAGCCTGCGAACTCCTGAGGGAAAAACGGCTTGGCTGCATGTAAGTTGTACCGAATGGAAAAATCTCTTCTCGTTCGAGATTTACTTTCGGCACGCCAAACTACACGTAGAAGGCCTCGGCGGAAGCTATGGCCTGGAGCGATTGACCTACTATAAGATGCTGCCGGGGATGGGTCCTCCGGAAACCACTATTTACGAGTTTCCACGCGGAGATGATTCCTGGGTGATTGAACTGAATGAATTCAGCGAAGATATCCGGCTTGGACGCACTCCATCTCCAGGTCTGGCCGAAGGAAAACGGACATTGGAAATTGTCGAACAGATTTACCAGAAGAGCGGGCAGCGGTAGCGTTTGGCGTTTAGCGCGAAGGAGAAGACAAACTCACGCAAAGACGCAAAGGCGCAAAGGAGCGAAATACAGAATACAGAATATAGAATTTGGAATTCAGGAGTCAGGAGAAGGCAGCCGGGAGATTCTACCTCATTCTCTTTTGCGCCTTTGCGTCTTTGCGTGAGTTTGTCCTCTCCTTCGCGCTAGAAGCCAAACGCTCATGATCATCACCCGCTCCCCGTTGCGTATCTCTCTTGGAGGAGGTGGAACTGATCTTCCATCCTATTATCAAGAGCACTCTGGATTCCTGATTGCGGCGGCGATCGATAAGTATGTCTACATTACTCTGCATCGCACTTTCGTGGATGAGCTGATCGTCAAATATTCGAAGCTTGAACGGGTTAAGCGAGTGGACGAAATCGAGCATCCAATTATCCGTGAAGCTCTGCAGCTCGTGGGGGTAGATGCTCCCTATCTGGAAATCACTTCCATGGCGGATATTCCGGCGGGGACGGGTCTGGGATCGTCGGGAAGTTTTACTACCGCGCTGCTCAAGGCGTTGCATGCCTGGAAGATGAACCTGGTGCATCCGGCCCAATTGGCCGAACAAGCCTGCGAGATCGAGATCGATCGCCTGGGAGAACCGATCGGCAAACAGGATCAATACATTGCTGCCTATGGCGGTATCACCTGTTTCAAATTTATGCCAGATGGACGGGTCGATGCCTGGCCCCTGAAGGTTTCGGAGGAAACTCGGTATAATCTGGAAGATAACTTGCTCCTTTTCTTCACTGGCTACTCCCGCTCTGCTTCCTCGATTCTAAAGGAACAGAAAACGAAGACGCTCGCCGCCGACAAGGCCATGGTCGAAAACCTGCACCTCGTGAAAGATCTTGGTAAACAAAGCCAACGGGCATTGGAGGACGGTAACCTGAAGGAGTTCGCTCGCTTGATGGATGTTCACTGGCAACGTAAAAAGGAGCGGGCTGGCAATATGTCGAACTCACAGATCAACGAGTGGTACGATCACGCGATGGCGAATGGCGCTCTTGGCGGAAAACTGATTGGGGCTGGGGGCGGCGGATTTCTGATGTTCTACGGAGAAGATAAGTCTCGACTACGGCACGCGATGCGCGAGAAAGGATTGACCGAGGTCCGTTTCCGTTTTGATTTCGAAGGTACCAAGATTGTCGCGCAATCATGAGCGAAAGCAGTGATCGGTAATCGGTGATCAGTAATCGGTAATCAGTGAGATTCGTATGGCCGAATTCATATATGCCTGCAATTTTAAGGAATTGGTCGCCTATCAAGTAGCTTTCGATCTGTCTCGCAGAGTTTTCGAACTTTCGAAGGCTTTCCCTGAGGAGGAAAAATTCTCCTTAACGAGTCAGATTCGAAGATCATCTCGGTCAATTGGCGCACAAATTGCCGAAGCCTGGGCAAAGCGAAAATATGAGCGGCATTTT
>WNFM01046757.1_pt1 | contig 26094 bp, 22 predicted proteins | sample 5400271 | NCBI WGS metagenome assembly WNFM01 (sample SAMN13153352, study PRJNA577476) | soil metagenome | isolation source: 60 cm saprolite on Douglas fir-dominated hillslope | place: USA:California | collected 2013-09-17 | reverse complement strand
ACGGTCATGGCCGCCGACACCACAAGAGTCACGTTCCGTGAAAAGGGCATTGCTCTCCCCAATCGCCGATTGTAGCTGCATTATCCACAATCCGTAGCCTAGAAAGGTGATGGGGGACACGACGAAGTCGTCCTCAGGAGGCTTGCGATTGCCTGCGCTGCGCCGCACGAAAATGGAAATAGAGCGGCAGTCCAATCAGGATGAGCACCAGGCCGGTCACCGACTCCACACGCTTTTCAATGAAGGTGTTGACGACCAGCCAAAGCGATACCAGCACGAACACGAGCGGCATCAGCGGATACCCCAGGGTGCGGTAGGGGCGCGCCGCCTCCGGCATCTTGCGCCGCAGGACGAAGACCGACGACGTGACCAGGCCGTAGAAGATCCACGACGCGAAGAGCAGGCAATCCGTCAGTTGATCGTACGTCCCGGAAACGGCCAGCACGCTCGACCAGATCGTCTGGATCATCAACGACCAGACCGGCACGCGCGTCCCCGCGCTCAGGGTGCCCATCCTCGCAAAGAACAAGCCGTCGCGCGCCATCGCGTAGGGCACGCGCGCATTCGACAGGATCGAGCCGTTCAGGGCTCCGAACGCCGAGACCACGAAGGCCAATGCGACCAGCTTGCCGGCGTACTCGCCGAGGAAGGTCTGAGCCGCCTTCGCCGCCACGGGCAATGCCGCTCGGTACTGGGTCGAATTGCTGGTCACGACTTCTTCGATCGGCAGGGCGTAGAAATACGCCAGATTGGCCAGACAGTAGATCCCCATCACGGCGATCATCCCGCCGACAAGGGCGCGGGGGATGTTGCGTCCGGGATTCTGCACTTCGCCGGCCGCCATGGGCATGTTGTTCCACCCGTCATAGGCCCAGAGCGCCGCCAGCATCGCCGTGCCGAAGGCGGCGAACCCGCTCCAGGCCGGCGTGCCCGCGGGCGTCGCCAGATGCGACCAGTCCGCCGACCGGGAGAAGAAGAAGATGCCGAGCACGACGACGGCGATCCCGGCGATCTTCAAGACCGTCAAGACCGACTGGACCTTGCCCCCAAAGGCAACCGTGAGACAGTTCAGCGCGGAAAGAAAGAAGATCACGCCCACCGCGACGACCTGCCTTGGCCCGAACTGCCAATCGAGGGCCTGGCCCAGAAACGAAAACTTATGCTCGACCCACACGGCGTTGAGCGGCAGGAACGCCGCCAGGAAGATGGCAAGCCCCGAGGCCAGGCTCGCGATGGAAGCGCTGCCGGCGACGATGAAGCGCTGCCAACCGAAGAGGAAGGCCGCCGCTTCGCCGTAGGACTTGCGCAGGTAGACGTATTCGCCTCCCGCCTGGGGCAGCATCGCGCCAAGCTCGGCGTAGGTGAGGGCGCCCGCGAGCGACAGCGCTCCGGCGGCGACCCACGCGGCCATGACCAGGGTCGGAGTACCGACCTGCTGCGTCATCACCGAGGTCTTCAGGAACACGCCGGTGCCGATGACGGTGCCGATCACCAGCGCGGTGGTGTCGGTGAGAGTCAAACCGCGAATCAACTGGTGCTTGTCTTCAGCCATTTTCTTGATTCAAGCTCCGTGGTCTGATTTGTCCGTTGCGCGAGAGTGTGCCCGAAATGGAAGGCGCTTCACAACCGAAATCCTGTTGTGCGAGACTTGCCCCTCGCTACGCCGTTCCCTCTCACCGGAGGTTGCTGATGATCGGTCCCTGCCGCCGCCCCTTTCTCCTGGCCCTGGGCACGTGCGCGCTGTCTGCCCTGACCTCTTGGGCCCAGGCCCCTGCCCCCGTGGCCAGGAAAGAGCCCCGGACGTTCCAGGTCCACGGCGACACGATGACGGACGACTACTACTGGTTGCGGAACAAGGGCACGCCCGCGGTGGAGGCGTACCTGAACGCCGAGCTCGCCTACGCGGAAGCCTTCATGAAGCCGACGGCGCCCCTCCAGCAGAAGCTGTACAACGAGATGCTCTCGCGGATTCAGCAGACCGACACCAACGTGCCCTACCGCGACCACGGCTACTTCTATTACTCGCGGACGGAGGAGGGCAAGCAGTACCCGATCTTCTGCCGCAAGAAGGGGTCCCTGGACGCCCCTGAGGACGTCATCCTGGACGTCAACGCGCTCGCGGAGGGCAAGGCGTTCATGGCCGTGGAGGAGATGGCGGTGAGCCCGGACGGGACCCGCCTGGCCTACACCACCGACGAGACGGGCTTCCGGCAGTACACGCTGCACGTGAAGGACCTGCATACGGGCCGGAACGGCCCCGAAGCGATCGAGCGCGTGACTTCAGCAGCGTGGGCCCAGGACGGCAAGACCGTCTTCTATTCCGTCGAGCACCCCGTGACGAAGCGGTCGTACCAGGTCCTGCGGCACACCCTCGGCGCCGCCAAGGACGACCTCGTCTACGAGGAGAAGGACGAGCGCTTCAGCGTCGACGTGTCGAAGTCGCGCGACGACAAGTACCTCTTCATCGACGCGAGCAGCCTCACCTCCAGCGAGATCCGGTACCTGCCCGCAAACGACCCGGCGGCGGAGCTGAAGATGGTCGCTCCCCGCGTCGCCGAGCAGAAGTACGACATCGACCACCGCGAAGGCTTCTTCTCCATCCGCACCAACGACCGGGGCCGCAACTTCCGCCTCGTGATCGCCCCCGTCAGCGACCCCTCCCGGGCCAACTGGAAGGAGATCGTCCCTCACCGCGACGACGTCATGCTGGCCGGGCAGGCCATGTTCAGGAACTTCTACGTCCTCGTCGAGCGGGAAGGCGGCTTGCCGCATTTGCGAATCACCGACTTCGGCGACGGCAAGTCGCACCGGATCGAGTTCCCGGAGGCCGCCTACCTGGCCACCCCCAGCAACAACCGCGAGTTCGACGCCCAGAGGTTCCGCTTCGCCTACCAGTCGCCCATCACGTCGCCGTCCATCTACGACTACGACCCGGTCACGAAGGAGCGCACGCTCCTGAAGCAGGTGGCGGTGCTCGGCGGCTACGACAAGTCGCGCTACAAGGTGGAGGTCACGAGCGCCACCGCGTCCGACGGGGTGAAGGTCCCGATGTGGCTGGTGCATCGCAAGGACCTCGTCCGCGACGGGACGAACCCGGCCCTGCTCTACGGCTACGGGTCCTACGGCTCCTCGAACGCGGCCGTCTTCAGCTCGAACGTCTTCAGCCTGGTGGACCGTGGCGTGGTGTTCGCCGTGGCCTACATCCGGGGCGGGGGCGAGCTGGGCAAGAAGTGGCACGACGAAGGCCGCATGCTCAAGAAGAAGAACACCTTCACGGATTTCATCGCCGCCGCCGAGGAGCTGGTGAGCGCGAAGTACACGAGCAAGGAGCGGCTGGCCATCAACGGAGGCAGCGCGGGCGGCCTCCTGATGGGAGCCGTGACGAACATGCGCCCCGACCTGTTCAAGGTCGTGGTCTCCCGGGTGCCCTTCGTGGACGTGATCAACACCATGCTCGACGAGTCGCTGCCCCTGACCGTGGCCGAGTTCGAGGAGTGGGGGAATCCGAAGAAGGAGGCGGAATACCGCTACATGCGCAGCTACAGCCCCTACGACAACATCGAGGCCAAGGCCTATCCCACGATGCTGGTCAAGACGAGCTACAACGACTCGCAGGTGATGTACTGGGAGCCCGCGAAGTACGTGGCCCGGCTGCGCGCCAACAAGACGGACAAGAACCCCCTCGTCTTCCACGTCAACATGGACCCCGCGGGGCACGGAGGCAAGAGCGGCCGCTACAACCGGCTGCGCGAGACCGCCTTCGACTACGCGTTCCTGCTCTGGCAGCTCGGGGTTGAGAAGGTCGGCCCCTAGAACGGCTCGGCTCCAGAGCGCGAGGGGTGCCTAGTGCCGGGTCACCCTTGCGCAGTGTGTTGGCGATCGACGGGCGGTTCTCCTGCCCGTTCTCCGCGCGAACGACCCCAAGCTGTCTCAGATCAGCGCTTTGGGTGACGGCTCGCCTCAGCAGGCGTTGCCCGGCACGACAGTTGCTCAGGGTGACGGGCATGAAGAGTTGGAGCAAGACCCAGCACGAGCCCGGCGGGCAACGATGTGCCTTATCATCTGCCCCATCGGAATCGACAGCATCGCAACGGCCCGATCCCCCTCCTCGGGAGCAGCATGACTCGCGAGCAGCTCTTCCTCTCGGAACTCGCGCTGATCGAGAGGGTCATCGCCTGGGTCTGCGCGCGCCGCTGCCTGCGGGGAGCCGACGCGGAGGACTTCGGGTCGGCGGTCAAGCTCCGGCTCATCGAGGGCGACTACGAGATCCTGGGCCGTTTCGAGGGACGCAGCTCCCTCAAGACCTACTTGGCGGCGGTGATCCAGCGCCTCTACCTGGACTACCAGACGCAGCGCTTCGGGAAGTGGCGTCCTTCGGCGGAGGCGCGGAGGCGGGGGCCGGTGGCGCTGCGCCTCGAGTCGCTGCTCTACCGGGACGGGCTGACCTTCGAGGAAGCGAGCGGCGTGCTGCAGACCAACTTTCGAGTGAGGGAGAGCCGCGAAGCCCTCTACGAGCTGAGCCAGAAGCTGCCTCGCCGGAGCAGCCGCAGGGATGTCTCAGGCCCCAACCACGAGCCTGCGGAGCCCGGGGGCGGATCCTCCACGATCGAGCAGGCCGAGCGACAGGACCTGGCCCGAAGGACCTTCCTGGTTCTGCGGCGAGCCCTGGCGCGCCTAGCCACGCGGGATCGCATCCTCCTGCGCCTGCACTTCGAGGACGGGATGTCGCTGGCGGATGTCGCCAAGGCTCTCGGCGAGGAGCAGAAGGCCCTGTACCGAAAGAGGGATGCGCTCCTGAAGCAACTGCGAGCGGACCTCGAGCTCGAAGGAATCCGGAGTGGCGACGTGCACGAGCTCCTGTCGACGCTGGACTGGGAGTCGGCCCTCGCGGCCGACGGGAAGGTGAGCCGTGACGGAGAATCCAGTGACCGCGCCTAGGCCGGCCGCCCATCCCGATCCGGAGCTCATCGCGGCCCACGCGGACCGCCGCCTCTCCGGCGCCGAGGCAGCCCGGATGGACGAGCACATCGCCGGCTGCTCCGACTGTTACGAGGTGTTCGCCGCGACCATCCAGTTCGGTCTGAGCGAGGGAGAGGACGCCGGGCTCAAGCGCCCAGCCGCTCCGGCCGCGGCACCCCTCCCGTTCGTGCGCCGGCCCAGTTTCAAGATGGCGGCAGGCCTTGCGACCGCGGCAGCCCTTCTCCTCGCTCTCTCACTTCGACTGTATCGCGCGCCTTCCCATGGCGCAGCGCCTCTCGTGGCGGAGCTGGTCGAGGCGATGGGCACTCGGCGGCTCATCGAGCCGCGGCTGACCGGGGGCTTCCACCACGGCCGCCTCATCACCCTGCGCTCGGGCGAGACCCCGCAGGGCCTCGACGCCCAACCTCCGGCCGTCCTCGCCGCCGTCGCCCGCATCCGCCAGCGCGCAGAGAGCGATACCTCGCCGGAGGCCCTGGGAGCCCTGGGCGTCACGTACCTGGTTTCGGGAGACGTGAGCGGCGCGGTCAAGGCCCTCGAGTCGGCTTCGGCCCAGGCCCCCGAGAACGCGCGCCTGCTGAGCGACCTCGCCGCGGCCTACCTCGCAAGGGCGAGGCAAGCCGACGAGCCGGCAGACATTCCGAAGGCACTCGAGGCGGCGGAAAAGGCCATCGTCGTCAAGGACGCGCCCGAGGAGGCCTGGTTCAACCGCGCCCTCGCCCTCGAGCGGCTGCACCTCGTAGACGCAGCCCGCAAGGCCTGGGACGACTACCTCCAGCGCGACCCAGCCTCGCCCTGGGCCGACGAGGCCCGTCAGCATCTCGAAGCGCTGCCCAAGGCACGTCAGTCATCGGCCGAAGAGGACAAGACCCGCGTGAAGGCGGCACTCGAGGCAGGCCAGGCCGATGTCGATCGCCTGGCCGAAGAGTCGCCCTCGCTGCTGCGCGACTACCTGGAAGACGATCTGCTGCCTGCGTGGGCCGACGCTCACCTCGTGGGTCACCCGGACGCCAGGCTCCACCGCGATCGAGCCCGTCTCCTGGGCGAAGCGCTCCTACGCACGACCGGCGACGCCATGCCACAGGACGCAGCTCGCGCGCTCGGGGAGCCGGTGGCCAGCGCGGCGTCACGAGATCCCCTCCGCGCGCAGGCCTCGGGCTACCAAACCTTGGGCGAGGCCAAGCGCCTCTACGACCTCCATCAGTCTTCCTGCGCGCCCTTCCGCACGGCGGTTCGTGACCTGGAGGCGGGGGGCAGCCCGTACGCGGCCTGGGCGCAACTGCAGGTGGTAAGCGCCTGTCTGTATCCGTCCAAGCAGGAAGCGGCGCTGGCTGAGCTCGCGCGTCTCGAGACCATCGCTGAGCCGAGGGCTTACGTTCATGTTCTCGGCCGCGTTCGATGGATGCAAGGGCTCATTCACGTAATCCGCGGCGACCTGACGGCCTCGCTAGAACGATATCGGTCGGCACGTGCCCTCTTCCACACCATGCGCGATGTGCAGAGCGAGGCCTGGATCCTTGCGTCGCTCGCGGAGAACCTCGACGCCCTCGGCGAGAGCCGGAGCGCCTGGCAGGACCGCCAGCGAGGCCTCACGCTGCTCAGTGATCTACGCAATCCCCGTAACCGTCACGGGACGCTCAGCGAGGCCGTCCTCGCGTGCCTGCACGAACGAATGCCCAGGAGCGCACTCCATTTCGAGATCGCACTCGTCGAAGCGGCCTTCCGCTGGTCGCGTCCCGCTGCCGTCGGAGAGGCGCTGGTGCGCCGGGCGGCCATCCACCACGCGCTCGGTACCGACGATCTCGCCGTCTCGGACTTGCACGAATCTCGGCAATGGATCCCTCGAGTCCTCGAAAAGTCGTGGGCCGAACGGCTACAGGCCGAAGCCGATGCTACGGAGGGCGCGATCCTGGTGAGCCAGCAGCCGGAGGAGGCTGCCCGTTCTCTCGGCAAATCGCTCGCCTACTTCCGGGCCACGGCTCCGGCTCGCGTGCCGGCGCTCCACCTTCTGCTCGCTCGCGCTCAGCTCGCCCGTGGCTTCGACGACGCGGCCGAGGACGAGCTGTTGACCGGCATCCAGGCCATGGAACGCGGGCGGGTCTCACTCCGGGACGCCGCCCTCCAGGCCTCTTTCTTTGATCTCGCCCTTCCGCTCTTCGACGATATGGTGCGCCTCCAGGTCACGAGGCGTCACGATCCGGAGAGAGCCCTGGCCTTCGTCGAGCGTGGCCATGCGCGACAGCTCGTCGATTCACTGGCAGGCGCCGCCGTCATCCCCCTCGACCCCGAGGGCCTGCGTCTCGAGCTCCCTGATGGGCTGGCCCTCGTCTATTACGTTCCCCTCGACGACAGCCTCTTCACGTGGGTGGTGACTCGAGGCGGATCCCACTTCATCGAGCGCTCGCTGTCGGCGGCCGAGCTGTCGCGGCTGGTGGCGGCGCACCGGGCAGCGATAGAGGGACGGGCACCCCTGGAGGTCGTGCGCCGGACGTCGGCGCGCCTGCACGACGAGCTCGTGCGTCCCCTCATTCCATTATTCGCGTCGCAGCGGGCGCTCATTTTCATTCCCGACGGCATTCTCCAGTCCGTGGCCTTCGCCGGCCTCTGGAATCGGCAGAGCGGTCAGTACCTTGTCGAGGACTACATACTGGGCGTCGCCCCCAGCGGCACAGTCTTCGCGCGTGCCTCGTCCAGCGCGAGGGCTCCGCACGATGCCGCGCCGCGGGCGCTGATCGTCGGGAACCCTCAATTCGATCGGCATCTTTGGACTGGCCTGTCGAGCCTGCCCGGAGCCGAAGCGGAGGCGGGCGACATCGCGGGCCTATACGCCCGCTCCGAGCTGCTCACGGGAAGTGGGGCCACGAAGGCCGCCTTCTTGAAGAGTGCTGGCAGCAGCCAGGTAGTGCACTTCGCCGGCCATGCCGCAGCCAGCGCCAACGCCCCGTCATCGGCACGTCTTCTCTTTGCCCCCGACATGCGGCGAGGGGACTCGGGGGCTCTCTACCTTCGCGAGCTACCGCGCGAGGGCTTCCGCGGCACGCGTCTGGTCGTCCTCGCCGCCTGCCGTACGGCCGCCGGAGCCGTATCGCGTGTCGAAGGCGCCTTGAGCCTGACCCGGCCCTTCCTCGCGGCGGGGGTTCCCGACGTCGTCGCCAGCCTGTGGGACATCGACGACGCCGTCAGCCGTCGCTTCTTCGTTGCCTTCCATCGCGCCCTGTTGGTCGAGGGCGATCCTGTTGTGGCGTTGCGGAAAGCCCAGATGACGCTTCTGCGCGGCGACGATGCGTCGCTTGCTCATCCGGCGAGCTGGGCCGCTTTCATCTGTATGGGCGGACTCGATCCGCATTCATTGTTGAAGGGAGAGGTGTCATGAGCATTGCTTTGTCGGTAGCTTTCACGGGACTCTGTGCACTCATCGGTGATGGGGACGGCAAGCCGGGCGAGATTCTGCTCCTGGATGCCAAGGGGGTCGGCGAGGTTCGCGGGGTCACGCTTCCCGCGCACGCACCGACGCTCGTGGTGAGACTGAATGATCTCGCCAATCCGGAAAGCAGCCGCCCCACGCGGGTGGTCGCAGGCACGCCGAGCCGGACGGGCCGCGTGGACCAGCTCGGTCTCTGGGACCTGACCGGATCCGAGGTGCGGATACGAGCGCAGGGAGGGGCCGAAACAGGCCTGCAGTACTTCAGGCCTTCCAAGGACGAGACATCGTGGCCGGAGCCGCCTCGCGACGTCCGCGACCCCGCCTCCTGGCGCGACCTGCGGTTCGTGGCGAATATGAAAGCCCTCGTCGGCGATGGACGCATCGATCCCGCGTTCACGGGCAACGACAACGACGCGCATAACGGCCTGCCCCGCTCCGTGGCCGCCCGGATCCATCTCGATGCCGGGCTCCTCGAGGGAGCCGTCCCGAGCCAGGAGACCTACCGCGAGGACCTTTTCGAATTCAGGAGTGACGGATCGGAGCGCACGCTTCGTCAGGCGCTGACGGACACAGTCCAGTGGACGCTGCAGACGGAGGCCGCCGCCGTCGTCATCGACATCACTCCGGTGGGAGGCGGACCGGCCAAACGCCTGCTTCTCGCCCCCAGTGTCATCCCGCACCGTCTCTACGTCAGCAACCTGCCGGCGGAGAACGCGTCCCACTCGGACGCTCACCAGGCGATGAGCGATGAGAGGATGAGTGCCCTCCACTTTGCCGTCTATTACAACCTGCTTTTGAACGAACCGACGGACAAACCCTTGCCGGAGCTCTGGCGATCGCCGCTTGACCGAAAGGGCACGGGCATGATGGGGCCCCTGTTCTGCCCGCCCGCACAGTTCACGCGACAGTAGCGCACGACACTCGACGTCATCACGGTTTCTAAGGAGGAGGCTCAGATGCTCTCTTGGGGTAGGTGTGTGCTGATCGGCCTGGCGGTTCTGGCTCCCGCCTCTGCTCCCGGCCAGGAAGCTTGCCAGGAGCGCATCTTGAGCCTCCGTTTCTCGCCTCCCGCGGGTCACGCGAACAACTGGTGCTGGGCGGCTAGCGGGCAAATGATCATGGAGCTTCTCGGCGAGGCGCCGAACAAGGCCTGCCAGTGCCGTCAGGCGGAGCAGGTGCTGGGGGTGAAGGGGTGCTGCGTCACTCCCAGCTCCTGCCTTCCCGCCGACGAGCTCCCGGGCCGCTGCGACAAGCCACGCTGGCCCGCCTTCGTGGAGAAGGCCGAGCTCTACAACTTCGGGTACACCACGACCTGCGACTCGCTGAAGGACCGTCAGGACGACGAGGCTTGCACGGCCATGCCGCTTGGCTGGAGGGAGCTGACGGTCGAGATCTGCGCGGGCCGGCCGGTGATTGCCTCCATACGCTCCCGCGGTTCCGCGACCGGCCACACGGTCGTGGCCAAGGGTTTCTCTACTCGTCCAAATCGGAGGGTCCTGGTGGTGGATCCGATGCGGCTCTGCCCGGCGGACCGGGACTGCGAGGGGGAGCTGGACGAGGGCTTCTGGCTGTCCTACGAAGAGTACGCCGCGGGCTGGGACGGAATGGTCCACTGGGTGGACTTCTACGGGATCCGGAGGAAGTAGGCGGGAAAAGTCACTTCTGCGTCCGTCCAATGGCCAGGAGTGAAGGAGCGAGCATGATGCCAGCGACCGGACGTGCGGAAGGTATGGCCCAACCGGCATTAGTCCCGGAGCTGCGGTTCGGCTCCCCCCCACTCAGGGTGCTCCCGCTCCGGCCGGCCGGGCTTGCCGAAGCCCACGTCGGCAGCCTTCATGGGCCTGGCGCGCGGCCTGCGAAACATCAGGGCTCGCTCGTCTTCCCCGAGGGCTACATCCCTGAGCTTTCCGTACCCATCCTCAAGCTCCATGAGCAGATGCGGTCGCTGCTCCGGGGAGGGGCGCCGGTGCTCCTCCTGGGTGAGACCGGGGTGGGCAAGGAGCTGGTGGCCCAGGTGCTGCACGCGTCGTCGCCGCGGGCCGGCGGCCCCTTCGTGGCCGTCAATTGCGCGGCCATTCCCTCGGAGCTGATGGAAGCCGAGATGTTCGGCATCGCCAAAGGGGTCGCCACCGGCGTCGGGGAGCGCCCGGGCCTGTTCCAGCTCGCGAAAGGGGGGACCCTCTTCCTGGACGAGATCGGCGAGATGCCGCTCGCCCTCCAGGCCAAGCTGCTGCGGGCTCTCCAGGGCAAGGAGATCCAGCCCGTGGGCGGCCCGCCCGTGCGCGTCGATACCCGCGTGGTCGCGGCCACGAACTCGGACCTCGACCGGAAGATGGAGCAGGGCCTGTTCCGCCGCGACCTCTACTACCGCGTCGCCGCTTTCGTCCTGCGCGTGCCGCCCCTGCGCGAGCGACGGGAGGACATCCCTGGCCTCGTCCAGGCCTTCCTGCACGGCTTCGCCCAGGAGGTCGGCAAGCCGACTCCGGCGATCACCCCGGCCGCCATGCGAGCCCTCACGGCGCACTGCTGGCCCGGCAACATCCGGGAGCTGGAGCACGAGGTACGCCGGCTCGTCTACCTTTGTCCCGACGGACAGGCCATCGACCGGGGCATGCTGTACGAGCACATCCTCGACCGGCCGGGGGCGGAGGCCAGCGCTCCGCCGTCGTCGCTGACCCTGGAAGCCCACGTCGACCATCTCGAGCGGCGCCTCATCCGGACCGCCCTCGCTCGCACGGGGGGCCGGCGCGCGGCCGCGGCCCGGCTGCTCGAGATCTCGCGCAACGGCTTGAGCAAGAAGATGGAGCGCCTGGGGCTCGTCGAGTCATGACCCGCTCCCTCCGCTTGCGACTTCTCCTCGCACTCGGCGCTGTGGCGATGATGCTCCCCGCATGCGGAGTCAATCCCTTCGTGCCGGGGGACACTCTCGTCTCCGAAGGGTCCAAATCGGGCATCCCTCCGTACCAGACCTCAGGCGGGGCCGCCTACATCGTCGTCGTCAAGACGACGATCAGCGGCAAGCTCGAGGGGACGGTCGACTGGACCCTCGCCTCGAACCCAATGCGCATCGCCTGGCACCGCGGAGACTGCACCCAGAACCCCAACTGCGAGATGCTTTCGGAGAACACGACCACGTCCAAGCCCAAGTCGGTGACGGCGGTGAACACTTCGGCCGGGACCTACTCGCTCGTCGTGGTGAACCTCGGCACCACCGACGAGTCCATCTCGTACCGGGTCGTCCTGACCCCATGAGCCGCGCGCAGCGCCGAATTTCCTCCGCCTTCAGCCTGGTGTGGCTCTCCCCGTGGGCGGGGCTCGCCACCGCCCAGGAGGCGGCGAAGGCCTTCGTCCTCGACTCTCAGCGCCTCCGGGCCGCGAAGGCCACGGCGATGCCGCCGAGCACGGCGGCGCCGCTCACGATCAGGCGCGCGCCGAGCGCCTCCCCGAGCAGCGCCACCGCGCCGAGCGCCGCGAGAGGCGGAACGCTGAGCTGCACGATCGCCGCCTGGGCCGCGGTCAGGCCCCGCAGGGCGGCGTACCAGACCGCGTAGCCGAGGCCCGACGTGACGGCGCCGGAAGTGACGGCGAGCGCGATGCCGGTCCCCGTCACCCTTGGAGGCATCGTCCAGAGACCGACACCTTGCGCGGCGAGCGCCAGCGGGACGCTGCACGCGAAGCTCGCGGCGTTCGCGACGAGGGGCTCGCCGCTCGACCGCGCCCCGAGCGAATAGACGCCCCACGCGACACCCGCGGCGAGCATGAAGGCCGCGCCGGCCGGATCTGGCGCGGCGAGGCCCGGGAACGTCAGGCCGACGAGGCCGGCCAGGGCGAGAGAGAGGCCCAGCCACTCGCGGGCGCGCGGCCGTTCTCCGGCGACGAGCCCGCCGCCGATCATCGTGACCTGGACGGCGCCGAAGAGCAGCAGCGCGCCCACCGCGGCGGTGATGCGCGTGTAGGCCAGGGAAAACCCGATGGCATAGGCGAAGAGCGCGGCGCCCAGGCGCCACGCCGTGAAGCCGCCGCGCGTCCCCGAGCGACCTCGCACCACCAGGGCGAGCACCAGAGCGCCCGAGACAAGGCGGACGCTCGTGAACGTCAAGGCGTCGATCGCGCGCGCGCCCAGGGCGGCTCGGCACAGCAGCGAGTTCGCGGCGAAGGCCACCATCGCCGCCGCCGCCAGTCCGGCCGTGCGAAGCGACGCTCGGACCAGAACGTCAGGGCCGCCGATTGATCGCGTTCATCTGGCCGATAGTCCACGCGGTCATTCGAGTGGCGTGATTCTGAAGCATGATGCTCATGTCGGCCCGACGTCCCAGCTCGTTGATCGCCGCGATGCTGTCAGCGTCGCTTGCGGGCACGGGTGAGGGAGCAGGAGGTGCGGCTGCTGGAGCGGACTGTGACGCAGGAGGGGACTGCGACGCCTGGAGGATCTGTTGGCGCATCTCGGCGAGCTTGTTCAGGATGTCAGCCCGGGTCTGCTCGTCGTGCGCCTGCTGCGCCTGCGCCTGCGCCAGCACCGGCTCGAGCATCCCCAGCATATATGGTAACTGCGCGGCCCATTGCTGCAGCAGCATCGCGCGCTGGGGAGGAGGCATCAACGGATATTGCGTCCTGAGCCATACCAAGCGGCCAGGCGCTCCGACATACCACTCGCGCGTGGGCGGCGGCAGCTGCGGATACCAAAGCTTGAGGTGATCGCGCCACAGGCGCTTGACGATGCCGGTGGCATCGATGGTGTCCACGCCTCGAACGGCAGCCGCGATGAAGTCGATCTCGTCCAGCGCGGCATCAGCCGCTTCCACGCTCAGCGGCGGCGGCCCTTCGGCAAGCGGGTGTTTCGCCACGTCGCGATTCTAACTTACGGCGTTGCGGGCGGGGGGACGCGCCGCTTCGTGGCTTGCTCGAAGGCGTAGGCCAGCTCGAGCAGACGGGGCTCGCTGCAGGCCATCCCCGTGAAGCTGACGCCGTATGGTGACGGCTTGGGATCGAAGCCGGCAGGGAAGGCCGGCGCGGGGGTGCTGCCGACCGCGGCAGGAGCGTTGGGGACGAAGCCGAACGGCACGATCACCGTCGGATAGCCGGGCTTGGCGGCGATGGCGGCGCCGCTCCCGGCGGGAAAGAGGAGGGCGTCGAGACGGTTCTCCTTCATGACCGCGTCGATCCCTTGCGTGGCCGACAAGCGCAGGTCCTTCTCTCGATCCGACTCGTACCGCACCCGGTCTGTGCGGACGTCCATCTCGTCGGAGATGTCGAGCAGCGCCTGACCGTACTTGATGGCGCCCGCCTTCTGGTGCGCGACGTTCCACTGCCGCAGCTCCGTGAGCGTCTTCACCGGCGCTTTCGGCCCGAGGGTGGCGAGCCAGGCGCCGAAGTCCCGCTTCATGCCGTACTTGAACACCACCGAGCAGTCGGCATCCTTCCCCTTCGCGTTGTCGAGCCCGCTGCACACGCTCCAGCTCATGAAGTTGTCGCCGGGCTCCTTGGCAAGGACGCTTGGAATGTCGGCGGGGTCCACCACGACGGCGCCCTGCTGCTTCAGCACCGCGATCGCCTCGGCCATGACACGGGCCTGGTCCTCGTTCAGCCCGCCGCGCGGCTCCGTCGCTCCCGGGGGCGTCACCTTGTCGTAGAAGTTGGCGCGGGGAATGCCGATGCGCGCGCCCTGCAGACCTTCGGGATTGAGGAAGCGCGTGTAGTCGCGCCCGGGCGGCGGCGGGCAACGACGCGTCGCCGCGTCGTTGGGGTCGGGCGCGCCGCCTTCGAGCGCGCCGAGGAGGATGGCGGCATCCGCGACCGTCCGCGCCATCGGACCCGCGGTGTCCTGGTCCGCGGTGATGGGAATGACGCCGTAGCGGCTGATGCGACCCACCGTCGGCTTGACCGCGGCCAGCATGTTCTGGTTGGCGGGGCTCAGGATCGAGCCCGAGGTTTCCGTGCCGACGTTCGCGGCCCAGAAGCTCGCCGCGGTCCCGATGCCCGAGCTGGATCCGCCCGTGGCCAGGGCCGGGCGGCCGTCGAAAGTAGCTTCGCGGGGGTCGCGCCGGGGATCGTAGGGGTTCATGCCGTAGCCCTTGAGGGCGCTGTAGTTCGCGGGCATGCCGGAGGCCACCCAGTTGGCAAGCTCGGTCATGACCGTCTTGGCAAGGATGACGGCGCCGGCCTCCCGCAGGTTCCGGGTCAGGGTCGCTTCGTAGGGCGGAACGAAGCCGTCGAACGCGAGGGCGCCGCCCGTCGTGGGCATGCTCGTCGTGTGGATGTTGTCCTTGAGGGCGATGGGAATCCCGTGGAGTGGCCCCCTCACCTTGCCCTGCGCCCGCTCCCGGTCGCGCTCCTCGGCCTCCCGGAGAGCGCCGGGGTTCACGGTGATGATCGCGTTGAGATGGTCCTCGTAGAGCGCGATGCGCGTGAGGTACTGCTCGACGATCGCCCGCGAGGTCACCCGGCGCTGCTCCATGGCGGTTTGCAGCTCGGGTATCGTGGCTTCGACCACGGTGAACGGCCTTTTCCCTCCGTCTGGCTCGCCCCTGGGCTTGCCTTGGCCGGCAACGGTTGGGGCGACTGCGAGGAGGGCGACGGGGACGAGGAGGACGGCCGGACGCACCATGGTGCCCCCGATTCTAAGGCTTCCCGTTCCCGCCGCCCAGCGATCCGGGCATGTGACAATGGCGGCCATGAGCGATGCGCCCGCACCGGCTTGAAGCGCTGACGGACGGCATCTTCGCGGTCGCCATGACGTTGCTGGTGATCGAGCTGAAGCTGCCCGAGCACGCGACCGTGCATGATCCGTCGGACCTCGCCATCGGCGTGTTGGGGCTGATCCCCATCTTCGTCGGCTGGATCATCAGCTTCTTCGTTCTCGCCATCTTCTGGTTCAGCCACCACCGGCTGTTCCACCACCTTCGCATCGTGGACGGCCGGCTGCTGTGGCTGAACATCCTCTATCTGAGCTTCGTCAGCCTCATGCCCTTCTCGTCGGCCCTCGCCGGCGAGTACTCGCGGATGCTCTTCTCGCAGTGGTTCTATTCCTCCAACATGATCCTGCTTGCGCTCCTCGGGCTGCTGAAATACCGCTACGTCTTCCGCCATCCGGAGCTCTGGGCGACGGCGGTGACGGTCGGGTTCTACCGCGGGGCGCGCTTCCGGTCGTTGGGCCTGATGGTCGTCGCGCTCGTGGCCGTCGGCATCACGATGTTCGTCCCCGGCGCCGGCAACATGGCGTTCATGCTGATGGTCCCCATCTCGATCCTCAGCCGGCGCGTCGAGCAGCGGTCGTAGAGTGATTGGGTCGGGAGCCCGGATGCTAAGCTAGCGGCATGCCCATCGCGGCCGACACGAGCCCGGACGCGGACGCGGTCCAGCTCCTGGCGTACCGGCGCATGGGCGGCGCCGGGCGCGCGCAGGTGATGTTCCGCCTGAGCGCGATGACCCGTGAAACGGCGGAGGCCGGCATTCGAGGCCGTCACCCCGAGTACGACGACGGTCAGGTGATGCGGGCGCTTGCGCGGCTGCTTCACGGCGACGAGCTCGTGCGGCGCGCCTGGCCGGGCCTCGAGCTCCTGGAGCCGTGACCCCCGAGCAAGCGGCTCTCTTCGAGGTGGTCCGCGCCCTCGACCGCATCGGCGTCCCGCACATGGTGACCGGCTCCGTGGCGAGCAGCTACCACGGGCGCCCCCGCTCCACACACGACGCCGACATCGTCATCGACCCGAGTCCGGATCAGCTGGACGCGCTCGTGCGGAGCTTGCTCGACGCCGGCTTCTACGTCGACGACGAACGCGCCCGCGATGCGCTCCGCCGACGTCTCCAGTTCAACGTGATCGAGACACGGAGCGCCTTCAAGATCGACCTCATCGTCAGGAAGGACCGGCCGTTCAGCCGCGAGGAGCTCGGGCGGCGCCAGGCCGTCGAGCTGTCGCCGGGCGTGCCGGTGGCCCTCGCCTCCCCCGAGGACACGATCCTCTCCAAGCTCGAGTGGGCGAAGAAGGCGGGCCGCTCCGAGAAGCAGATCGAGGACGCGGCGGGCGTCCTGGCCGTCAACCCAGGTGTTGACCGGGCCTACGTCGAGCGATGGGCGCGCGAGCTCGGCGTCGTCGCTCTTTGGCGTGAGATCGCGGGCGGCTGAGAACGCTCTCATGGCGTGGCGGCATCACGGCCGCCGGGTCCCCGTCTCACCACTCCCCGCGACTGGTCGATGACCAGCTCCGTGTCGACGGCGGGGACCTCGTAGGACACCGTGGGCCCGTTGGCCCAGCGCACCTCCAGGCGATCGACCCGGGTGGCCGAGCCCAGCCCGAAGTGCACACGGAGGTCGGACTGGGACATCTGGCCCCGGCCGCTCGCCACCTCGCCCCGTTGCCGAAACCCGTTGGCGGTGCAGAACACCGTCGAGCCGATGGCGTCGCGCGGACAGCGCAGGGCCGGGTCGCCCACGAGGCGCAGGCTCAGCCAGTGCCCCGCGCGGTTGCCTCCCTCGTTCCGCAGAAGCACAGGGGCGTCGTCGATGGCGCTCGCCAGGAGATCGATGTCCCCGTCGTTGTCGAAGTCCCCCGCCGCCGAGCCCCGCAGGCAGCGCGCCGTGGTCAGGCCCTCGCCTCCCGAACTCCCGATCTCCACGAACTTTCCCTTGAGGTTCCGGAACAGCAGCGCCCGCTGGCGGTAGGACGTGTTCCAGTCGAAGCCGTCCACGATCGGGTAGACGTGGCCGTTGGCCACGAAGAGGTCCAGCCAGCCGTCGTTGTCGTAGTCGAGGAAGTGCGTCCCCCAGCCCAGGAAGGGGATGCTGAGATGGCCCACCCCCGCGGAGAAGCTCACGTCGGTGAACAGGCCGGCCCCGTCGTTGTGGTAGAGAACGTTGGAGTCGTCGGCGAAGTTGGTGATGTGCAGGTCGTCGCGGCCGTCGTGGTCGTAGTCTCCCACCGCCACCCCCATGTGGGCCTGCTCGAGGCCCAGCTCGTTGAGGGCCGCGCCCGAGGGGTAGCTCACGTCCTGGAACGTGCCGTCGCCCCGGTTGCGATAGAGGTAGTTGGGGCCGGAGTCGTTGGCCACGAACAGGTCGAGCCGGCCGTCGTCGTCGAAGTCGAGGAAGGCCACCCCGAAGCCGTAGAAGCCGCCGGCGTCCGCCACCCCGGCCTGCCCGCTCACGTCGGTGAAGGTCCCGTCGCCGTTGTTGTGGAAGAGATGGTCGGGGGCGCCCGTGAGGCCCCGGGGGCCGCACATGACGGGCTGGCCCCGATATTCGCAGTAGGCAGCGCCCGGTCGGTACGCGGCGCCCATCGTGGCGCGGGCGGCCGGCGGTTCGGTGGAGGATGGCTTCTGACCCGCTTGGCGAGCGGCGGCCGGAGAAGGCGGCAAGTGCTCGAGGTCGAGCGCGATGTAGCCGGCGACGAACAGGTCCAGCCGGCCGTCGCCGTCGTAGTCCCCGAAGGCGCAGCCGGTGGACCAGCCTCCCACGGCAACGCCCGCCGTCTCGGCCACGTCGGTGAATGTCCCCTGTCCCGTGTTGCGGTAGAGGCGGTACGGCCCGAAGTTCGTGACGTAGAGGTCCGGCCAACCGTCGTTGTCGAAGTCGCCCACGCACACGCCCTGGCCCCACCGGCGGTTGGCCACGCCGGCCCGGGACGTCACGTCGGTGAAGGTCCCGTCACGGTTGTTGTGGAAGAGGGCAGCGGAAGGCGCCTCCTCCTGGCCCCGCAACGCCGCGAAGGTGGAGCCGTTGACGAGGTAGGCGTCCAGCCAACCGTCGTTGTCGTAGTCCACGAGGGCGACGCCGGAGCCGGTGGCCTCCAGGATGTAGTCCTTGGCCGCGCTGCCCGACACCTGCCGGAACGCCGCCAGGCCGGCGACACGCGTGACATCCGCGTAGGCGACCCCAGGCGTAGCCGCGCTCGAGGGCCCGCTGACCGCGAGGGTTGGCGGGACCGGTCGCTCGAGCGCCAGGAGGCCCAACAGGGGCCAGGCGAGCGCTACTAAAGGTCGGGCTCCGCTCATGGAAAGGGCAGGGACCCGCCCGACCTAGTGAGGATCGGGCCGCGCCGTGGGCGTTGAGCGCTCTTCGAGGTTGGCCTGGGCGGCCACGCCCTCCTGGCGGACCAGCTCCTGGACCCTGGCAAACGCCGCCTCCGCTTCCGGTGACCGGCCCAGCGCTCGATAAGCCCGTCCCAGCAGGTAATAGGCCTGGCGCATTCGCGGCTCCAGGGCCACGGCCGCCAGAAGCTCGGTCACTGCCGCCGACGTTTGACCAGTCTGCAGCAGCGAGCTCCCGATCGCCAGGTGCGCCGGGGCCGACTTCGGCTCCAGGCCCAGCGCCTGGCGGTATTGCTCGATGGCCTTGGCATGTTCCTGCCGGAAGGAGTAGCAGACGCCGAGGCCGTAGAGCACGTCGTAGTTCCTGGGCGAGACCTCGGCGGCTCGCGAATAATAGGCGAGTGCATCGTCGTAGGCTGCGTTCAGCCGCGTGAGGTCGCCCAGCGCCACCAGCACGTCCACCGACCTCGGGCTGGCCGCGAGCGCCGCCTTGTACTCCGCCTCCGCCTCCCGGGTGCGGCCCTCTGCCTGATACGACTCACCCCGGAGCTGGTGGGCGCGGGCCGATTCCGGGGTCAGCTCGAAGACGCGCTCGTACTCGGCTTGGGCCAGCACGCCGGCGGTGATGCCCAGGTAGTAGAGAGCGTCGGCGCTGCGGGGGTCGATGCGAAGGGCCTTTCCGAACCCTTCGAAGGCGGCCTCGAAGCGCCCGAGCGCCGCCTCGGCGCGCCCAAGGACGATCCGGGCCTGGACGTCCCCGGGCTGGGCCCGGAGCCGCTCCTTGCTGAGGGCGATGGCCTGCGGGTAGTCGCCTCGGTAGAAGGCCCGGGTCCATTCCCCGGAGGCCGCCGGCGGCGGTGCGCGGAGCAGCGGACCGGCGCCGAGTGCCGACGCCAACAGGCCCGCCATGGCCCATCTCATGCCGTCATACCTCGCCCATGCCAGCGGAGGCGCTCTGATCTTCCGGGATCGGTGGCTCTCCGGCCGACGCGAGCTCCTTCACCCGGCCGGGCCTGATCCTCTCCAGGAAAAGGCTCAGGTTCCTCTTCAGGACGATGTGGGGGGACAGCCTGATGAAAGGCGGCGGGGCGAGCCCTTCGATGAGGAACCCGCAGAGCGTCTGGAGGGCGATCCGGCCCTGGGTCCAGGGACGCTGGTGGATGGTGGCGGTGACCCTTCCGGATTCGATGAGCGGTGAGAGGGCCGGGAACAGGTCGGTGGTGATCACCGTGACGTCTCCGGTGAGCCCCTCGTCCTCGATCGCTCGCAGCACCGGGAGGGAGTTGGCCGTGCTGACGTAGACACCCGCGACGTGCGGACGAGCCACCAGCACGGCGCGGCACTTGTGGTAGGCCTCCGCCTCGTCGTCGTGGGCCTCCACGACCCCCGCGATCTCCAGGCCGGGCCACAGCTCGCCGACCGTCCTTCGAAACCCCTCGATCTTCTTGGCGTGATCGATCGTGGTGAAGAGCCCGGTCACGAGGACCACTCGAGCGCTTCCATCTCGCCCTCGCCGAGGCGAGAGTAGGAGTGATGGAAGACTCTGACCCCGGTGCGCTCGAGGGGTCGCGCGGCGTCCTCCAGGCCGTTACGGACGAGGTCCCAGAAAGACGCGATCTCACGGGGAAGGGCCACCGCGACTCGGAGCTCCTTCCGGGAAGAGAGATAACGGGCGGCCAGGTTGGGCCGGTACCCCAGGGTCTTTGCGATGCTCAAGACCTTGGCGCGGGTCGCTGGACTGATGCCCGCCCGATCGTGCAGGGCCCGGTCCACCGTGCCGATGGACACTCCCAGCGCGTCCGCGATCTCGCGGATGCCCGGTGCCTTGGGCCGTTTTCGGCGCCTGGATCGCTCGGGTTGAGTCAAAGGGTCCCTCGAAACAGGGCTAGGCCCCCTGGGAGTCGAACCCGCACCGGACACGTGATAACCGATAACGCATCGCCCGACAAGGGCGTGGGACGACGAATCATGATACCCCTCATAAACGATCTTGACACCTCCGCGGCCAGCGTGGTATCCATCCCGTTAACCTACACGGTCCTGGCGCTCAGTCGTGAGCACCGTCCGATCTGAGCAAGCGTCCGACTCGAACCGAAAGGAGTCGCCGATGCAGAGACCTCGCATAGTCCCTCTCAGTGTTCTCGCCGCGGTGGTCGCCCTCCTGCCGCTACCGGCCCTCGCCCAGAGCTTCAACGGCTCCATCAGCGGCACGGTAAGGGATCCGAGCGGCGCCATCGTCAAGGGCGCCGAGCTGGTCCTCAAGAACCAAGCCGCGGGCGTCGAGCTGCGCCGCACCTCCACCGACAAGGGCGAGTACGCCTTCCGCAACCTGGTTCCCGGCAGCTACGAGCTGCGCGTGGCCGCGGCGGGGTTCAAGCCGCACGTCCAGAAGAACGTCGAAGTGAACCTGAACGCCGACGTCCGGGTCGATCTGAGTCTGGGTCTCGGCGGGCAGACCGATCAGGTCGAAGTCGTGGCGGAAACCTCGACCCTGAACTACGACAGCGGCGCCCACGAGGACGGCATCGCTCCCGACACGCTCCAGCAGCTGCCCATCCAGTTCGGGACCGGACCGCGCGCGGCGGCCAGCTTCGTCCTCCTCATGCCCGGTGTCTCCAGTGGAGGTGGGGCCAATCCGTTTGACGCCCGCATCAACGGCGGCATGCAGTCCGGCGACGAGGCCGTGGTCGACGGCGCGAGCATGCAGCAGGGCTTCATGAGCCAGAGCGGAATGATCTCCATCCAGCAGGACTTTCCGTTCTCGCCGGACATGGTCAGCGAAATCAAGGTCGTCACATCGAGCTACGAGCCGCAGTACGGCTCCAGCACATCGGGACAGATCGTGGCCACCACCAAGTCCGGAACCGACCGCTTCCACGGCTCGGCGTTCGACTACCACCAGCGGGATGGCTTGAACGCCCGGCAGTGGGGCGCCAGTGACAAGGGCGAGCTCAAGAAGAACAACTTCGGCGCCAACGTGGGCGGCCCGGCCAAGATCCCCGGGCTGTGGTCCGACAGCGTCAAGACCTATTTCTACGTGAACTTCGAGGGCTTCCGGCAGACCGGCGGCGTCAACCGGCCGACCATCTCCATTCCCTCGGCAAAGGAGAGGAACGGGGACTTCAGCGACTGGCGAGACTCGAGCGGGAACTTGATACCGATCTACGACCCTGCCACCACGCGCGTCGTGAACGGGGTCGTCGTCCGGGATCCCTTCCCTGGCAACATTGTCCCGGCCAATCGCATCAGTCCCATCGCCAGGCAGTTCCTGCAGTACCTGCCGACGCCCACAAGCGACGGCCCCCTCAACAACTACCTGGTGCCGACCGCGATCCCCGACACCATCCTGGGCGACAGCAACTACTACTTCGGCCGCTTCGACATGTACGTGGGCCAGAAGGATCACTTCGCGGTCTCTTTGTGGCACCAGCGAGCCCCCGCGAAATTCTTCGCGCAACTGCCCCACGAGATCGCCACCGAGACCTTGTCCGACCCCCAGAACTCCTGGGTGAACCGCGCGAACTGGGACCATACCTTCAATCCGAATCTGCTGAACCACTTCGCTTTCGGCTACCTGAACCGCAACGAAGGGTACGGCTGCGTCAACGCTGACGCGGTAGACAAGCTGCCGAAGATCGCGGGCGTGGCCAGTCACAACATCGGCCCTCAGGTCAGCTTCAGCGACGGCTTCAGCGCCTTCGGCTGCAACGCCGGAATCCCCGTGGGTAACGTCACGACCCGGCCGACCTACATCGCCAACGATTTACTCACTTGGATCAGGGAAAGCCACACCTTCAAGTTCGGCTTCGAATACCGCAACATCGGCGGCAACGTCCACCAGAACGGCAACGAAGCGGGCAGCTTCAACTTCGGCCGCGGCGCGACCGGCCTGCTCGGTCAGGACAGCGGGAGTCCCATTGCGAGCTTCCTGCTCGGCGCGGTGGACAACTCCACCGTGACCTTCCGGTCGGTGAGCAATGCCTATCCGCGCCAGGCCGCCTACATTCTCCACGCCGGCGACACCTGGAAGGTGAGCAGAAAGCTGACCCTGAACTACGGCTTGCGCTGGGACTACTACACGCCGTCCAAGGAGAAGTACAACGTCTTCTCGTTCTTCGATCCCACCGGCGCCAACCCCGGGGCCGGAGGGCGGCCCGGGCGGCTCGCCTTCGCGGGCAGCGACTACGGGGCGGCAAGCTACGGTGCGCCCTACCCGGAGAAGCCCTACAAGAAGGCCTTTGCTCCTCGTCTAGGCGTGACGTACGCGCTCAACGACAAGACCCTTCTTCGCGCGGGCTGGGGGATCTTCTATGACCGCGCCTTCTACCCGGGCTGGGGCGGCGGAATCAGTCAGGACGGTTTCAGCAAGAACGCCACGGTCAGCAGCAGCCTCGGCGGCCTCGATCCGGCCTTCCTCCTGGAAGAGGGCTTTCCGAGGAGCACCTTCGCGCCGCCCCCGTTCATCCAGTCCGACTACCAGAACGGCCAGGGAATCTACTACCGCCCGCTTGACGCCAACGAACGGCCCCGCTCGCAGCAGTGGAACCTCACCGTGGACCGGGAGATCGCCAAAGGCTTCATGGTGGGCATGGCGTACGTCGCCAACCGGAGCACGCACCTGCCGTCCAACAACGATCCCCTGAACGCGCTGGACCCCAAGCTGCTCTCCCTGGGCAACAAGCTCAACGACGAGTTCGAACCTGGCCAGACTTCGCTGGATGGCGTGCCCGCGCCGTACCCGGGCTGGCAAGAGCAGATGACGGGCTGCGCGCCCTCCCTCGCCCAGGCGCTGCTGCCCTATCCGCAGTACTGCGGCAACCTGCAGGGGGCCAACGAGAACCACGGCAAGTCCATCTACCATTCCCTGCAGACCAAGGTGGAAAAGCGGTTGTCAGGGGGCTCCTTCCTGCTCGTCTCCTACACCTTCTCCAAGCTCATCACCAGCGGAACCGACAACATCCAGCGAGAGGCGGTCACGTGGAGCGGCTCGAGCGGCGTCATCTCGCCCTTCGAGCAAGAGCGTAACCGCTCGCTGGCTGCGGATGACGTCACGCACATCTTGTCGGCCGCACTCGTCTACGACCTACCCTTCGGGAAGGGGCGAAAGTACCTCGACAAGGGCGGCGTCGCCAACGCCGTGCTGGGCGGCTGGCAGCTCAGCTCGATCCTCCGGTACTCGTCCGGAATCCCGTTCTTCTTCCGCTTGAGCGGCAACTCTTGCAACGTGCCTGGGCAGTTCCGGGCGGCCTGCATCCCGGGAATCAAGGCCGGGGCCAATCCGTTCGCCCAGGACTTGAGCAGCTTCGACCCCGCCAAGGGTCCGCTCTTCAACAAGGACGCGTTCGAGGCCGTGAATGCATTCAACTTCTACTACGGCACCGGAGCACGGGTGACCAGCTACCGCGGCCCCGGCTACCACAACCAGGACCTGTCCCTGATCAAGAACACCAACCTGGGTGGCCGGGTCAATCTCCAGCTGCGGATCGAAGCCTTCAACCTCTGGAACTCGCATATCTTCGCCGGGTGCGGAGGTGCTAACTGCTTCGCGGGCGACGGCTCTGCCTTCACCACCGATCTGTCGAGCCCCGACTTCGGCAAGTGGAACGGACGGGTGAGCAACCCGCGGAACATCCAGGTGGCGGCAAGGCTCGAATTCTAGCGAGCCGCCTCTCCAGTCGTTCCTGGCCAGGCCGGTCCGGACCTAACGGGGTCCGGAACCGGCCTGGCCTTTTTCCTTCTTGAGCTTTTGGAACTGCTCCAAGGCGCGGTCCGCCTTCAAGACCCGTACACCCCACCGCAGTTCGCTCGTGTCAGCGCTCGAATGAGTGGGTGCTCTAGCGCCCGCCAGCTTCTTCCGGTCGGTCGTAATGACCGCCTTCAGTTCCTCTTCTGCCTTTCGGGAAAGCTGCCCTTCCCAAACTCTAACAACCCGGCCACCTTCGTCAACTAGCATCAGAGTGGGAAAGGCGGCGATCTTGAGTTTGCCTGGAGACACGCCGCCTATTACCTCCATCTGAACATCTTCCGCCTTAAGGAGACAATTGTCGTGGTTGACTTACTTGAATAGGACTTAGGTCCAGCCAGGGCAGCGACAGAACTACCGAGACCCGATGACCTGGCTTTTCTCTTCCTTCAGGATCACGAACCTCTTCAGGGCGCGGTCGGCTTTCTCCACGTCGCCCGCCCGCCGGTAGAGGCGCGCGAGCGCGTAGTGCGGCTCCGGGTAGGAGACGTCGAGCCGGGCCGCTTCCTCCAGCTCGTGGACGGCTTCCGCCGCTCGGCCCTTCTTCTCGAGGGCCGCGCCGAGCTGGTAGTGGCCCTGGGGGAACTTTGGATCAGCGCGCAGCGACTCGCGGAAGAGCGGCTCGGCCTCGTCGAGCCGGTCGAGCCGGGTCAATAGGACGCCCAGGTTCAACGGCGGCCAGGGGGACGGCGCGGTCCCCTCACGGTTCAAGCGGATGGCCTCCTGGTAGCTGCGGATGGCCTCCTCGTACCGGCCAAGCGCCTCGTAGGACAGGCCGAGGTTGTCGTGGGCCTTCGCGAAGCGGCCATCGAGCGCGATCGCCTGGAGCAGGCCTTTGGCGGCGGCCGCGTACTGCCCGTCGTCGTAATCGAAGCGCGCGGTCCAGTAGGGGTAGAGCGGGTTGCGAGGGGCGGTCTCAGACAGCTTCGAGATCTCGGGGCGGGCCCAGTCGCGGTGGCCGAGGACGACGTAGGACATGGCGAGCGTGAACCGGCTGCGCTCGTCGAGGGGCGCCAGGACCTCGGCCTTCTTGAAGGCCACGGCGGCGCCCAGGTAGTTGCCCCGGACGAAGCGCACGCCGCCCAGCAGGCGCAGCAGCTCCGCGGACGGCGGCTCCTTCTCGACCGCCTCCACGAGCAGCGCCTCCGCTTGCTCGTGGGCGCCCTTTCTAAGCGCCTCTTCGATGCGGGCGCGGCGTTCGCCGTCGATCCCCTTTCCGAGGGGAGCGCTCAGGTCCGGCAGCGACGGGTCCGGCCGGGAGGGCGGCTCTTGCGCGTGGGCCACGGTGGCGGCGGCGAGGACGGCTCCGGCCAGGACGATGCGTCCTATCCTCACGGCGACTTCGCCTCCTCCGCCTGAAGCTGCCGCAGGATGGCACGGGCGCCCGCGCTCTCCGGCACGATGGCCAGCTCCCGGTCGATCTCCTTCCGCGCGTCCTCCCAGTTCCTCAGCTCCAGGTGGATCTGCGCCAGGGCCAGGTGGACCTCGGGCAGGGTTGGATCCGCCAGGGCCGCGCGTTCGAAGGCGCGCAGGGCCTGGTCGGTGCGGCCCTGCACCCTGTAGTTGTGGCCGAGAGCCTGTTCCAGGCGAGCCGAGCGGGGGTCGATCTCCCGTAGCTGCCGCAGGCTCCATTCCGAGAGACGCAGGTACGCCTTGCCGAGCTGGTAGGCGTACTCCGCATCCTTCGGCGCGAGCTCCTTGAGGGCGCGGTACTGCTCGACGGCGACCGCCCACTTGCCGGCGCGCTCGTACGCCCGGGCGAGCTGCAGCCGGGCCAGCGGCTCGCGGGGCAGCAGCTTCGCCGCCTGCTCGAGCTGAACGGTGGCCTCTCCCACCTGGTCGAGGGCCAGCAGGCTCGCCCCCAGCGCCAGACGCGGGGCGCCGTAGGCGGGATCGAGGCGGATGGCCTCCCGGAACTGGGCCACAG
>WNFM01094884.1_pt3 | contig 26109 bp, 26 predicted proteins | sample 5400271 | NCBI WGS metagenome assembly WNFM01 (sample SAMN13153352, study PRJNA577476) | soil metagenome | isolation source: 60 cm saprolite on Douglas fir-dominated hillslope | place: USA:California | collected 2013-09-17 | reverse complement strand
GGGGGCAGGGCGGGGTCTTGGGAGGGCGTCCAAAGGGGCCGGTGGGGCCTAAATGCGCCCTGGGGCGTTCCTGGGGGGTCTATGGTGGGTGCCCGGCCGTTTGCGGCGCAACGCGCCTGAAACTGGGCCTGCCCGGCCCTCCGGCGGCGACTACAATAGGCCCTACGCAAACCTTAAAGATCGCAAGAGGGTCCAGCCATGGCGCGCGGAGTCAACAAAGTCATTCTCATCGGCAACCTGGGCGCTGATCCCGAAACACGTTCCATGCCCTCGGGCACGACGGTGGCGAACATCCGCATCGCGACCAGCGAGAGCTGGAAAGACAAGCAGTCCGGGGAGCAGAAGGAGCGTACCGAGTGGCATAACGTCGCTCTTTTCGGGCGACTTGGCGAGATCGCCGGGGAGTATCTGCGCAAGGGTTCCCAGGTGTACGTCGAAGGCTCGCTCCGCACCCGCAAGTGGCAGGACAAGGAGGGCCGCGATCGCTACACGACCGAGGTCATCGCCAGCGACATGCAGATGATCGGTGGATGCGCTGGGGCCGGCGGTGGCGGGGGCGGGGGCGGCAGCGCTGGTGCGGGCGGCGGCACCGGCAATTACGAATCGCGTGAGCGCGCGCCGGTGAGCGAGCCGGCAGGTGCTGCTGCGGTCGCCGAAGAGTTCGACGACGACATTCCTTTCTGATCCATGGCAGGCCGCTACTACATCCGGACTTTTGGTTGCCAGATGAATGAGTACGATTCCGCCCGCATGGCGGACGTACTGCGCGAGGGCGCCGGGTACGAACCCACGGCCGATCCCGAGCTTGCCGACCTGCTGCTGATGAACACCTGCTCGGTGCGCGAAAAGGCGCAGGACAAGGTGTACTCGCTCCTCGGGGAATAGCGGGCGCACAAGCAGCGGCGTCCGGCCGTGATCATTGGCGTCGGAGGTTGCGTCGCCAGCCAGGAGGGCGAGGCGATCACCGCGCGCGCGCCCTTCGTCGATTTGGTGTTCGGGCCGCAGACCATCCATCGCCTGCCCGAGATGCTGCGGGAGCTGCGGCGGCGGGGCCGGGCGGTCGTCGATATCAGCTTTCCCGAGATCGAGAAGTTCGATCGCCTGCCCTCGCCACGCGCGGCCGGTGCGCGCGCCTACGTGTCGGTGATGGAAGGATGCAGCAGATACTGCAGCTTCTGCGTCGTGCCCTATACGCGTGGCGATGAAGTGAGCCGTCCCCTCTCCGGGGTGCTTGCGGAGCTGCGGGCGCTGGCCGCGCAGGGAGTGAGCGAGGTGACGCTCCTGGGCCAGAACGTCAACGCCTATGCCGGCGCGGACCGCCATGGCCGCGTGGCCGATCTGGCGACGCTCATCCATCACACGGCACGCATTCCTGGCATTGAGCGCATCCGCTTCACCACCTCGCACCCGCTCGAGTTCAGCGACAGCCTGATCGAGGCCTACGCGAACGTGCCGCAGCTGGCCAACCACCTGCACCTGCCGGTGCAAAGCGGGTCCGATCGCATACTGGCCCTGATGAAGCGGGGCTATACCGCGCTTGAATACAAGGACCGGCTGCGGCGGCTCCGTGCGGTACGACCCGGCATTGCCGTGTCCACCGACATCATCGTCGGCTTTCCGGGCGAGACCGAGCGCGACTTCGAGGCGACTTTGCAGCTGGTCGCCTCCGCCGGGTTCGATCAATCCTTCTGCTTCCTGTACAGCGCGCGGCCGGGAACGCCCGCGGCAGCGCTCCCTGATGGCGTAACGCTCGAAGTCAAACAGCAGCGGCTGGCACGCCTGCAGGCGCAGCTCGATGCGCAGAGCCTCGCAATCAGCCGCGCGCTGGTCGGTACCGTGCAGCGGGTGCTGGTCGAGCGCCACGCCAAGAAGGATTCCCGTGAGCTGGCCGGGCGCACGGAGTGCAATCGCTGGGTCAACTTCAGCGGCCCCGCCTCGCTCCTGCAGCGTTTCGTCGACGTTGTAATCACGGAAGCGCGGCCGCACTCGCTGCGCGGACGGCTGCAGGCGCAGGCGGCCGTCGTGGGCAATCCGGGCGCGTATGCGCTGGCGAGGGCCTGAGTCTGCCGAACCATACCGTCGCCATCGCCCGGGAGTTCCAGCTGGAGCCGGCTGACAATACCCGGCTCGCAAGCCTGTGCGGTCCACTCGACGCCAACCTGCGGCTGCTCGAATCGCGGCTCGACGTGCAGATCCGGCGCCGCGGCCACGGCTTTCGCGTGCAGGGCCTGCGGGCCGAGGCGGCCGAACGGGCGCTGCGCGAATTGCACCACCAGGCCTCGGGCGGCGCGCTCAGCCCGGAGCAGGTGCACCTGTGCATCGTGGAGCTCGCCTCACCGGCTGCCGCTGAGTCCGGCGGAGGTCCCGCCGGCGCTCGCGATCCACAGCTGGTGCGCACGCCGCGCCTCGTGATCCGCGCCCGCGGCGTGCACCAGCACGCCTACCTGGCGAGCATCCGCGAGAGCGATCTGACCTTTGGCATCGGTCCGGCGGGCACCGGCAAGACCTACCTGGCCGTGGCCTGTGCCGTCGAGGCGCTCACCTCCGAGCGCGTGCGCCGCCTGGTGCTCGTCCGTCCCGCCGTGGAAGCCGGTGAGCGCCTGGGGTTTCTCCCGGGCGATCTGGCGCAGAAGGTCGATCCCTACCTGCGGCCCATCTACGACGCACTCTACGAAATGCTCGGTTTCGATCGTGTGGCGCGCCTGATCGAGCGTGCCGTCATCGAAGTGGCGCCGCTGGCCTTCATGCGCGGCCGCTCCCTCAACGATTCCTTCATCATTCTCGACGAGGCGCAGAACACCACGGTCGAGCAGATGAAGATGTTCCTCACGCGCATCGGTTTTGGCTCGCGCACGGTCGTCACCGGCGATATCACGCAGACCGATCTGCCGGCGGGCCGGCTCTCCGGGCTACGCCATTCGCTGCGCATCCTGCGCGGCGTGGAAGGCGTGGCCTGCCAGCACTTCGATGCGGCCGATGTCGTGCGCCATCCGCTCGTGCAGCGCATCGTGCAGGCCTATGAGGCTCAGGGGCCGGAGGGCAGGGGCGAGGGCGGTGAGCCGCATGCCTAGACAGCGTCCGCCCTCGATCGCCGGTGGTGTGACGGTTCATCTGCAGCGCGCCACCCAGCGCGGCTGGATGCCCGGCGTCGCGGCGCTGGAGCGCTGGACCACGCTGGCGCTGGGCCGGCGCGGACGCGGCGGCGAGCTTTCGGTCCTGCTCGTGGGCCCGGCACGCAGCCGGAGCCTGAATCGCCGCTACCGGGGCCGCGATCATTCCACCAACGTACTGTCCTTTCCGGCCGCGGGGCGCAGCCCCAAGCTGGGGCGCGCCCTGGGCGATCTGGTGATCTGCCCGCAGCTGCTGCGGCGCGAGGCCCGCGCCCAGGGCAAGAGCATGCGGGCCCATTGGATGCACCTGATCATCCATGGCACCCTGCATCTGGTCGGCTACGATCACCAGCAGCCGGCAGAGGCGCGGCGCATGGAGCGGCGCGAGGCCCGGCTGCTGCGCTCACTCGGCGTCGCCGATCCCTACCGGAGGGTCTGAAGGTGGCGAAAGCGAAGGCGAAGGGCAAGGACGGCGGCGGCTGGCGCGGCCGGCTGACGCGCACGCTCGCCGGCGGGCTCACGGAGCGCGCCCAGCTGCTCGAGCTGCTGCGCGAAGCCACCAAGCGCGGGCTGCTCGATACCGACGCCATGGCGATGGTCGAGGGCGCGCTGACCATGGCGGAGCTGCAGGCGCGCGATCTGATGGTGCCGCGGCCCGAGATGGTCTGCATCCGCCGCGAAGATCCGCTGGCGCGCATCCTTCCGGCGGTCATCGAGTCGGGGCATTCGCGCTTTCCAGTGGTCGACGGCGATCGCGACGACGTGGTGGGGATCCTGCTCGCCAAGGATCTGCTGCGCGCCGCCGGGGCGAAGGCCGCCTCGAAGTTCGACATGCGCGAGTTCCTGCGGCCGGCGGTGTTCGTGCCGGAGGCCAAGCGCCTCGATGTCCTGCTCAAGATGGCGGGGTCGCCGGGCTGATCACCATCGAAGACGTGATCGAGCAGATCATCGGCGAGATCGATGACGAGTTCGACGTCGAGGATGACCAGAACATCCGCGCCGACGGCGAACGAGCGTTCGTGGTGCGCGGGGCCACGCGCATCGCGGAATTCAACGAGCATTTTGCCACCAGCTTCAGCGACGTGGAGTTCGACACCGTGGCCGGCCTCGTCATGCAGCAGCTCGGCCGCGTACCGCGGCGCGGCGAGGCCGTCACGATCGGCGCCTTCGAATTTCGCGTGCTGCGGACCGATCGGCGGCGCATCGACAGCCTGCACGTCGCACCGGTCCGTAGCGCGACCGCGGCCTCGTGACAGCCGCGCGCTTCGCAGGTCTCGCGTCCTGGGGGCCGTGGGCGGCGGCGCTGGCCGCAGGCGCCTTGCTGCCCCTGGCCTTTGCACCCTTCAATTTCTGGCCCCTGGCGATTGCCTGCCCCGCCGCGCTGATGCTGCTGTGGCAGCAGCGCACGCCACGGCGCGCGGCGGCCCTGGGCATGTGCTTTGGGGCGGGCTACTTCGGTGCCGGCACCTGGTGGCTGTACATCTCGATCCACGACCACGGGCCCGCGCCCGTGTGGCTGAGCCTGACGCTGGTGCTACTGGTCGTCGCCTACATGGCCTGCTACTACGGCCTGCTGGGCTGGTTTACGGCGCGCTTCCTGCCGGCCGCCGGCCCCTGGCGGCTATACGCCGGGCTGCCCGCGGCGTGGCTGTTCACCGAGTGGCTGCGCGGCTGGGTCCTGTCGGGCTTTCCCTGGCTGTCCCTCGGCTACTCACAGACCGACACCTGGCTTGCGGCCTACGCGCCCGTGCTCGGCGTCTACGGCGTATCTGCGCTCCTGCTGTTGCAGGGGGGAGCCCTGCTGGCGCTGTGGCAGGGGGGCAGCCGCGCGCGCCTCGCCGCGCTGGCCCTGGTCGGGCTGCTCTGGAGCGGGGGCTGGCTGCTGGGGCGCGAGGCGTGGACGGAGCCCCGCGGTGCGCCGGTGGCGGTGGCCATCGTCCAGGGTGCGATACCGCAGGATGAGAAATGGCAGCTGAGCAATCGCGTGCCGACGATGACGCTCTACCGCACCCTGAACGACCAGGCGCTGGGTGCACGCCTGATCGTCTGGCCAGAAGCGGCGATTCCGGAGCTGGCCAACGAGATTCCCCGCTACCTGGCCGATATCCAGGCCAGTGCGCGCTCGCACGGGAGCGATGTGGTCATGGGCGCCTTGCGTCTGGCGGACAACGGCGAGGACTACTACAACTCGATCCTCGCGCTCACGGAAAACGCGGCGTTTTATGACAAACGCCATCTGGTGCCGTTCGCGGAGTACTTTCCCGTGCCGGCCTTCATCCGCAGCTGGCTGCGGTTCATGAGCCTGCCGTATTCCGATTTCACCAGCGGCTCGGCGTTGCAGGGACCGCTCGTGGCGGGCGGCCTCCGCATCGCCCCCTCGATCTGTTATGAGGACGCCTTCGGCAGCGCGCAGCGGCTGCTGGATGCCCGCTCGGACCTGCTGGTCAATGTCACCAACGATGCCTGGTTTGGGCGTTCGCCGGCCCGGTACCAGCACCTGCAGATTGCCCGCATGCGGGCGATCGAAGCCGGGCGCTACCTGGTGCGGGCCGGGAACGATGGGGTATCGGCGCTCATCGGCCCGAAGGGGCAGCTGCTCGCCCTCGCCCCCGAATATCAAGCCGCGGTGCTGCGCGGAACCGTAGTGGCACGCCGCGGTCTATCCCCGTACCTGAGGTTTGGTGACTGGCCGGTACTGCTTCTGGGCCTGCTCGCGCTGGCGATCGCGGCCTGGAAGCAGCGGCGCTGAGTGCGCTGCGATCCCCGGTGAACCGGGCCGGTCGGGGTATCATCCCCGCCATTGGCAATCCTTGAGGGCCCCTTGGTAGCCCTCTGCAGAGCTGGAGCAATTCATCGATGTCCACATATGTCGCCTCCCACCGCCTGGTGGGTATAGTCCTGATGACCACCCTGATGAGCGCCTGCGCGCCGCAATCGTCCACCGCGGCACCCGCCGCCGCGCCAGCGGCCGATTCCCCGCAGCCCGGGGGGTCGCCGGCCACGCCGCTCGTGCGCGGCCTGCCGGACTTTGCCGGCCTCGTCGAGCAGGTCGGCCCGGCGGTGGTCAATGTCACGGTCATCGAGAAGCGCCAGCGCACGCCGCAGCGCGGCTTCGGCAATCCGTTCTCGGACGACAACAGCGATCCCTTCGGCGATTTCTTCCGCCGCTTCCAGGACCAGCCCCGCGACAACACGCCGGAGGAAGGCGTGGGTTCGGGCTTCATCGTTAGCTCGGATGGTTACATCCTCACCAACACGCACGTGGTCGACAATGCCACGCGCGTGACCGTCCGGCTCACCGACCGGCGTGAATTCCAGGCCAAGGTGATCGGGAGCGACGACAAATCGGATGTCGCGCTGCTGAAGATCGAGGCCAAGAATCTGCCCACCGTGAAGATCGGCGATCCCAGCCGGCTGCGGCCAGGCGAGTGGGTGGTCGCCATCGGCTCGCCCTTCAATTTCCAGAACAGCGTCACCGCCGGCATCGTCAGCGCGATCGGTCGCGAAGTGCGCGGCGGTTCGGCCTACAATTACGTGAATTTCATCCAGACCGACGTGGCCGTGAATCCCGGCAATTCCGGCGGGCCGCTGTTCAACATGAGCGGCGAAGTGGTCGGCATCAATTCGCAGATCTACAGCAACACGGGCAGCTATGCCGGCCTGTCCTTTGCGATCCCGATCGACATCGCCAACAACGTGCGGGTGCAGCTGGCGGCGACCGGGCATGTGACCCGCGGCCGCATCGGCGTGAGCATCCAGCAGGTGACGGCCGCACTGGCCGAGAGCTTCGGGCTCGATCGGCCGCGCGGCGCGGCCGTGAGCTCGGTCGATGGCGGCGGACCGGCGGACAAGGCGGGCGTCAAGCCTGAGGACATCATCCTCAGTGTCAACGGCCGCAAGATCGAACAATCCTCGGAGCTTCCGGCGCTGATCGCCGGCATCCGCCCCGGCGCCAGCGCCGACCTGGAGATCTGGCGCGGCAAGGGCACGAAGCACCTCAACGTGGTGATCGAGGAGCTCAAGGACAAGGCGAGCGTGGCGCGTACCGGCGGGAACAGCGGGAGCAGCGACAAGCTCGACGCGCTGGGCCTGAGCGTGCGCGAGCTGAGCGCCGCCGAAAAGGGCCAGCTGCATACCGGCGGGAGCGTGGTGATCACGGACGCGGACGGGCCCTCGGCGGAAGCCGGGCTGCGCGCGGGCGAAGTCATCCTCGGTGCCAACCGCAAGAGTATCGGCTCGGTGGCGGAGCTGCGAGAGGCGGTCCGCGATGCCGGCCGGTCGGTCGTGCTGCTCGTCCAGACCTACGATCCTGCGCAGGGCGGCAGCCAGCAGCGCATCGTCACCGTCCAGACGCAGTAGCGCGCAGAGGCGCTGGAGCGCGCCTGGTCCGCGGTGGGCCGGGCCCTGGTGTATTCTTAGGGGTTCAACCCCAAGACCTGGTCGCGCCCGCCCCGCCCATGCAAGAACGCTATGATCCGGCCGCCGTCGAGCGCGCCGCGCAGCAGTATTGGTCCACAAATGCCAGCTTTGCCGCGCGCGAGAACGCCGGCTGCGGCAAGTACTACTGCCTCTCGATGTTCCCCTACCCCTCGGGCCGCCTGCACATGGGGCATGTGCGCAACTACGCCATCGGCGATGTGCTGGCCCGCTTCATGCGCATGCAGGGCCTGAATGTGCTGCAGCCCATGGGCTGGGATGCCTTCGGGCTGCCGGCGGAAAATGCCGCCATCGCCAACGGCGTGCCGCCGGCGCGCTGGACGCGCGAGAACATCGCCTACATGAAGCAGCAGCTCCAGTCGCTGGGATTCGCGCTCGACTGGAGCCGCGAGTTTGCGACCTGCGATCCGGAGTATTACCGCTGGAATCAATGGCTGTTCCTGCGCATGCGCGAGCGTGGGATCGCCTACCGCAAGACCGGCATCGTCAACTGGGATCCGCTCGACCAGACGGTGCTCGCCAACGAACAGGTGATCGACGGGCGCGGCTGGCGCACCGGCGCGCTCATCGAGAAGCGCGAGATTCCGATGTATTACCTGCGCATCACGGCGTATGCCGAGGAGCTCCTGGCGGCCCTCGAGGGCCTGACGGACTGGCCCGAACGCGTGCGCACCATGCAGGCGAATTGGATCGGCCGCAGCGAAGGGTGCGACGTGGTGTTTCCCTATGCCGACGACACGGCCGCGGTTGCGGGCGCCGGCAACCTCACGGTGTTTACGACGCGCGCCGATACGCTCTTTGGCGTGACCTTTGCCGCCATCTCTGCCGAGCATCCCCTGGCGGTGGCGGCCGCGTCCCGCGACCCGAAGCTCGGTGCCTTTGTCGAGGAGTGCCGGCGTGGCAGCACCATGGAGGCCGCGGTCGCGACCATGGAAAAGCGCGGCATGGCGACCGGCCTGCACGTACGGCATCCGCTGACCGGCGAGCCGATCGAAGTCTGGGTCGCCAACTATGTCCTGATGAGCTACGGTTCGGGCGCGGTCATGGGTGTGCCGGCGCACGACGCCCGCGATTTTGAGTTCGCGCGGCGCCACGGCATCGCGCTGCGTACCGTGATCAGGCCGGCCGGCGCGCTCTGGGATGAGGTCGGACCTGTATGGCAGGACCTCTACGCCGAGGCCGGCGTGACGGTCAATTCAGGCGAGTACTCCGGGCTCAGCTCCGCCGCCGCCGTGACCGCGATCGGCGGTGCGCTCGAGCAGCATGGGCTCGCCACACCGCGGGTGCAGTGGCGCCTGCGCGACTGGGGCATCTCGCGGCAGCGCTACTGGGGCTGCCCGATTCCACTCATCCATTGCGCCTCCTGCGGTGAGGTGCCCGTGCCCGACGCGGACCTGCCGGTGCGCTTGCCCGAAGACCTGGTGCCTGACGGCTCCGGCAATCCGCTGGCGAAATCCGAGGCATTCCTGCGCTGCACCTGCCCGCGCTGCGGCCAGAACGCGCGCCGTGAAACCGACACGATGGACACCTTCGTCGATTCCTCGTGGTACTTCCTGCGCTTCGCCTGTGCCGACCAGGACGCGATGCCGGTGGATGCTCGCGCACAGTACTGGCTGCCGGTCGATCAATACATCGGTGGCATCGAACACGCGATCCTGCACCTGCTGTACTCGCGCTTCTGGACGCGGGTGATGCGCGATATGCAGTTGATCAGTCTCGATGAACCCTTCCGCCGGCTCCTCACCCAGGGCATGGTGCTCAACCAGATCTACTTCCGGCAGGGGGCCGCGGGCCGCCCGGTCTATTTCAATCCGGCGGAGGTCGAGACGCGCTTCGACGCCGCGGGCAAGCGCGTCGGGGCGGTGCTGACGGGCGATGGCCTGCCCGTTGAGCACGGCGGGCTCGGCACCATGTCGAAGTCCAAGAACAATGGCGTCGATCCGCACGGCCTGGTGCAGAAGTTCGGGGCCGATACCGCGCGATTGTTCGTGATGTTCGCGGCGCCGCCGGAGCAGACCCTGGAGTGGTCCGACGAGGGCGTGCAGGGCCAGTTCCGGTTCCTGCGCCGCCTCTGGAAAGCGGTGTACGACCACGCCAGTACCGGTCCCGTGCCGCCACCCGGTGTGCCGGCGGCGAGCGCAGGAGCGGACGCGGCGGGCGCGGACCTGCGGCGCCAGGCCCACCAGACCGTCGTTAGGGTCACGGACGACATCGCGCGCCGGCGTGTCTTCAATACGGCGATCGCGGCCGTGATGGAGCTGCTCAACGCCGTGGCCCGCTACGACCACCAAAGCGCTCAAGCGCGCGCCGTGCGGCACGAGGCGCTCGAGCTGGCGGTGCTGTGCCTCTCACCGATGGTGCCGCACATCTGCCACGAACTGTGGTTTGCGCTGGGTCACGAGCGCGCGCTGATCGACGAGCCGTGGCCGGCACCCGATCCTGCCGCCCTGGTGCAGGCGACCGTGGAACTGGTCGTGCAGGTCAACGGCAAGCTCCGTGGCCGTGTGCAGGTGAGCGCGCTGGCCGACGAGGCCGCGGCGCGCGCCGCGGCACTGGCCGACGCCGACGTACGCCGCTTCGTCGGCACCTCCGAGCCGCGCCGCGTGATCTACGTGCCCGGCAAGCTCGTCAATATCGTGCTCTGATGCACAGCCCACGCAAGGCGCGATGGCAGGTGCTGGCATTGCTGATGCCGGCCTGGCTGCTGGCCGGCTGCGGCTTCCACCTGCAGGGCCGCCACGAACTTCCGCGCAATCTCGCCTCGGCGCGCATCCTGACGTCCGACACGCAGTCTGATTTCTGCAACGCGCTGCGCTCCGCGCTGCTCGTAGCCGGCGCGCGCCTGGACGGTGCGCCGGACGGCGCCGCCACCATCCACATTCTCGATGACAGCACCGCCGAGCGCGTGCTCACGGTCTCGGCGCACAATATTCCCACCGCCTTCGAGCTGAGCTACCGCGTGCGGCTGTCGGTGGATTACCAGGGACACGAGCTCATGGCCCCGGAGGAACATGTCCTGACCCGCGAATACAGTTTCGACGAGCGCGCGCTGCTGGCCAAGCAGCGCGAGCGCGACACGCTGAGGCAGGCGCTGGCCGATGACATGGCGGCGTTGATCATGCGCCGCCTGGATTCGCTCTAGGGAATCCCTCAAATGCTGCGTCTCGCTGCGACGGACCGGTCGGCAGTGGTGCAGCTGCTGATGCGCTACGGGCTCGAATTGCGGATGGTCGAGCCCGGCGCACAGATTCCCGGTTCCTACTGGGGCGAGAGCGAGGCGGGATTGCGGGGCGGTACGCTGCTCGCCCGGCCGGACACACCGCTGCACTCCATCCTGCACGAAGCCGCCCATTTCATCTGCATGAGTCCGGAGCGTCGGGTGGGCCTGGATCGTGACGCCGGTGGCGATGACGCGGAAGAGAATGCGGTGTGCTATCTGCAGGTCCTGCTGGCGGACTCGATCCGCGGCTGCGGACGCGAGCGCGCCTGGCGCGACATGGATGAATGGGGCTACAGCTTCAGGCTGGGCAGCGCGCGCGCCTGGTTCGAGCAGGATGCCGGGGATGCCCGCGCCTGGTTGCAGGCGCAAGGCATCATCGACGAGCGCGGGGCTTTGAGCGGGCGGTTGCGCGCGGATTAGCTCGGGCGTAAGCGTCGGTGGCGGCCACCAGCGCCCGCGCGTTGCCGGGCTCGAAGGCCGAATGGCCCGCGTCCGGGATCACCTGCAGCTGCGCCTCGGGCCACGCACGATGCAGGGCCCAGGCGCTGCGCATCGGGCAGACCACGTCGTAGCGGCCCTGGACGATGACCGCGGGAATATGCCGGATCTTGTCCACTCCACGCAGCAGCTGGTCTTCGCCCTTGAGAAAGCCGCGATTGACGAAGTAGTGGCACTCGATACGGGCGAAGGCTGCGGCGAATTCCGGATCGGTGAACCGGGAGATGTCGCTCTCCTTCGCGCGCAGATAGCTCGTGGCCGCTTCCCAGACCGACCAGGCGCGCGCTGCGCGCGCGCGCACCGTGGCGCTGCGCGAGGTCAGGCGGCGATAGTAGGCGCCCATCATGTCACGGCGCTCGCGCTCGGGGATGGGCGCCACGAAATCCTCCCAGCGATCGGGAAACAGCGCGCCCGCGCCCAGCGGATCCTGATAGAACCACTCGAGCTCGGAGCGCCGCACCAGGAAGATCCCGCGCAGCACGAGTTCACTCACGCGCCGCGGATGACGCTGCGCATAGGCGAGCGCCAGTGTCGAACCCCAGGAGCCGCCGAACACCTGCCACTGGCTGATCCCGAGGTGCCGGCGCAGCCGCTCGATGTCCGCCACCAGATCCCAGGTCGTGTTCTCGATGAGCGAGGCGTGCGGGCGGCTCTTGCCGCAGCCGCGCTGATCGAAGAGCACGATGCGGTAGCGGCGCGGATTGAAGAAGCGGCGCATCGCGGGGGTGGTGCCGCCGCCCGGACCGCCGTGCAGGAATACCGCGGGCTTGCCCTTAGGGTTGCCACACTCCTCGAAGTACACTTCGTGGCGTCGCGACACCCGCAACCAGCCCCGGCGATAGGGGCGGACCGGCGGGTACAGCGCGCTGGCGCGGCTCACGCGGACACCATGGGCCCGAGCGGCCGGCCGCCGAGCAGGTGCACGTGGAGGTGGTAGACCTCCTGGCCGCCGTGCGCATTGCAGTTGATGATCAACCGATAGCCATCCTCGGCAATGCCTTCACGGCGCGCCAGGTCGCGGGCCACCGTGTACAGGTGGCCGATCAGCGCCTCGTCGGCATCCGCGATGTCGTTGGCGGTGGGAATGGGCTTGTTGGGTACGATCAGGATGTGCACCGGCGCGCGCGGATGCAGGTCGCGAAAGGCCGTGACCCGCTCGTCCTTATGCACGATCTGGGCCGGCAGTTCCCCGGCGACGATGCGTTCGAATACGGTGGCCATGACGCCAGCGTAGTCTGTCCGGCGCGCCGCCGGCAAGTCACACCGGCCGCGGCGATTGCGCTAGTCTTCCCATCCTTAAGAGGATCGGACAGGGCCAGGACCTCAGGGCGTTCACATTTGAGACTCACCGCCGACACACTTTCCAGGCAGCTCGCCGAGCGGTTGCTGCCCGTCTATCTGCTCAGTGGCGATGAGCCGCTGCTGGCTTCCGAGGCACTGGACGCCATCCGCGCCCGTGCCCGCGCGCTCGGCTTCGAGGAGCGCGAACAGGTCTACATCGAGCGGTCGGCGGCGGTCTGGGATCAGGCCTTGAGCATCGCCCGCAACCAGTCGCTGTTCGCGAGCCGCCGGATCCTCGAGCTGCGCATGGCCACGGGCAAGCCCGGGCATGGCCTCACGGCGCTGCTCAGGCTCATCGCCGCGGCGGGCGAGGAGCTGTTGCTGCTCATCGTCACCGGCAAACTCGATCGCGACAGTGCGGGCTCCGAATGGGTGCGCGAGGTGCAGGAGCGGGGCGCTTGGCTGGCGCTCTGGCCGCCCCAGGCGGCGCGCTATCCCGAGTGGCTGCAGCAACGGCTCAAGGCGGCGGGACTGGAACTGTCGGCCGAAGCCCTGGGGTTGCTCGCGGCCAGTACGGAGGGCAACCTGCTGGCCGCGCAACAGGAAATCGACAAGCTGCTGCTGCGCTTTGGCAGCGGGGCGAAGCTGTCATTGGAGCAGCTGGCCGAGGCCACGGGCGAGAATGCCCGCTTCGAAGTCGCCGCGCTGGTGCAGGCGATCGCCGAGGGCGACGCGGTGCGGGCCCTGCGGGTGCTGGCCGCGCTGCGGGCCGAAGGCGATGAGCCCGTGCGAATCCTGTGGTGGCTGGTGCGCGCGCTGCACGGCGAAGGGAAGGTGGCGCGCACCGTGTCCATGTCCCGCCTGGTGGCGCGCGCGGCGCTGGCCGACCGGGTGGCCAAGGGACAGGCGCACGGCGAGGCCTGGGACGTGATGGCGCTGCTGGTGGCCGAGATGTGCGGCCTGCGCACGCTCCCCCTGCCGCGCGCGGCGAGCCTGCCGGAGCTGCGGCGCGCATGAGCGAACCGATCGGCCTGTTCGGCGGTACTTTCGATCCGGTTCACTATGGCCACCTGCGCACGGCCTTCGAGCTGTGGCAATCCCTCCGTCTGGCGCAGGTGCGATTCCTGCCGACCGCCAATCCTCCGCACCGCGAGCCCACGCTGGCTCCGGCCGAGTTGCGCCTGCAAATGGTGCGTGCTGCCGTCGCCGGACAGAACGGCTTCGTGGTCGACGAGCGTGAAATGCGCCGCCCCGGCATTTCCTATTCGGTGGACACGCTGCTGGACCTGCGTGCCGAGTATCCCGATCGCTCCCTGTGCCTGCTGCTGGGCATGGACGCTTTCCTCGGGTTGCCCAACTGGCACCGCTGGCAACAGATCTTCGAGCTGGCCCATGTCGTGGTGGCGCACCGCCCCGGCTGGAAGGCGCCCATCACCGGTCCGCTCGGCGAGGTGATGGTCGATCGCGGCACCGGGAGCGTGCGGGACCTGCATCTGTCCCGGGCCGGGCGCGTCTACGTGCAGGCGGTGACGCAGCTGGAGATCTCCTCCACCGACCTGCGCCAGCTCATCTACTCCGGACGGGATCTGCGCTATCTGGTACCCGAGGCGGTGCGCGAACTGATTGTCTCCACCCAGTGCTATGCTCAGCGCCAGCCATGAGCGCAGAGGTAATCCCCCAGGCATGACCACTACCGCCCGCAAGTCCCGGGGCAAAGCCAGACCTAAGCCGGTTGCGGCGATGGCAGGGCGAAGCGCCAGGGTCCCGCGCAGCGCGGCGCTGGTGGCGCTGGAAAAATTGGCTCTCAAGGCCCTCGAGGACATGAAGGCGGTCAATATCCGGGTACTGGATGTGCGCGGCCTCACCGACGTCGCCGACACGATGATCGTGGCTTCAGGCACCTCGGACCGGCACGTGCGATCGATCGCCGAGAACGTGATCGTGACGGCCAAGGCCGCCGGCCGACGTCCGCTGGGGACGGAGGGCAAGCAGGACGGGGAATGGGTCCTGGTCGATCTGCAGGACCTGCTGGTGCACGTGATGCTGCCACGGGTGCGGGAGTTCTATGCGCTCGAACAACTGTGGGAAGTTCCGCAGGCCCAGCGCCGCCGCAGCGCGGCCGGCGCGCGCGCGCGCCGCTGAGCGCAACGCGCTTCGGCGCCGCCGCTGACCCATGCGCATCCGCCTGATCGCAGTGGGCACGCGCATGAGCGCCTGGGTCGACGCCGCCGTGGCGGATTATTCGCGGCGCCTGCGGGGCGCCGCGGCGCTCGAGCTGGTCGAGGTGCCCATGGCCCGGCGCACCGGCGGGACGGATGCGCCCCGGGCCGTTGCGACGGAAGGGGAGCGCATCCTGGCGCTGCTGGCGGCGCGTGAGCATGTGGTGGCGCTGGATGAACGCGGCCGCTCATTCACGACGGTGCAGCTCAGCGAATGGCTGGGCCTGCGGCGCCAGGCGGGCGAGCCGCTGAGTTTCATCATCGGCGGTCCCGATGGCCTGGATGCGGCGGTGCTGGCGCGCGCGCAGCTGCGCTGGTCGCTCTCGGCGCTCACCTTTCCGCACGCGCTGGTGCGTATCCTGCTCGCCGAGCAGCTGTATCGTGCCGCGACAGTGCTGGCCGGCCATCCGTATCATCGAGCCTCGTGAGCGCCAGCGACCACCCGACCGTGCACCCCGGGAAGATGCCCCCGGCGCTGGTGCTCGCCTCCGCCTCGCCACGGCGGCGCGAGCTGCTGTGGCAGCTCGGCGTGCCGCACCGGGTCGCCGTGGCGCAGGTCAGCGAGGCCGCGCTCGCCGGCGAGTCGGCCGCGGACTGCGTGCAGCGCCTGGCACTCGCCAAGGCGATGCACGTCTGGCGGGCGGCCGCGCTTCCAGGCGCGGGCACGGGGAGATGCTGGGCAAGCCCGCCGATCGCAGCGCCGCGCTGCGCATGCTGGCGCGGCTGTCCGGACGCACGCATGAGGTCCTGACGGCCGTCGCCCTGGTCGGACCGCAAGGCAGCGCGCAGCGGCTGAGCCGGAGCGAGGTGAGTTTTCGCGAGCTGGCGCAGGCCGAGTGCGCCGCCTACTGGGAGAGCGGCGAGCCGCGCGACAAGGCGGGCGGCTACGCCATCCAGGGTCTGGGCGCGGCCTTTGTGAGCGAGCTGCGCGGCAGCTACTCCGGCGTCGTGGGCCTGCCGCTGTTCGAGACCGCCGCACTCCTGGACGCGGCGGACGTGCCGCGTTGGCAGCTCAAGGCTCCGGCGCCCGAGGCGGGCCCCGATGCGTGAAATCCTGGTCAACGTGACGCCGCGCGAGACGCGCGCCGCGCTCATCGAGAACGGCGCCACGCAGGACGTGTACGTCGAGCGCGCCAGCCGGCGCGGCATCGTGGGCAATCTGTACAAGGGCCGCGTGTCGCGGGTGCTGCCCGGCATGCAGGCGGCGTTCATCGACATCGGCCTGGAGCGCACGGCGTTCCTGCACGCCGGCGATATCGCCCGTGCGCTGCCGCCGGAGGCGGAGGAAGGCCCGCCACCGGTGGAGGATATTGCGGGCCTCCTCATGCCCGGCCAGGACATCCTGGTGCAGGTGCTCAAGGAGCCCCTGGGCACGAAGGGCGCGCGCCTCACCACCCTGGTGTCGCTCCCGTCGCGATTCCTGGTGTTCATGCCTTTCGGCCGCGGCGTGGGCGTTTCGGCGCGCATCGAGGATGAGGGGACGCGCGAGCACTTCCGCGCCCTGGTGCGCGAACTGGCGGCCACCAGTGGCGGGGAGGGGGGGTATATCGTGCGCACCGCCGCCCACCGCGCACCCCTGGAGGCGCTGCGCGCCGACATGCTGTACCTGGCGCGCCTGTGGGAACACGTGCGCCAGGAAAGCCTGCGGGCGGCGACGGCTACCCGGGTGCACTCGGATCTGCCGCTCGGTGCGCGCATGCTGCGCGACGAGCTGGGGCCGGACGTACGCCGCGTGCTGGTCGACAGCGCCGAGGAAGGTGAGCGCATGCGCCAGTTCGCCGCCGCCTTCATGCCCGAGGCCGTCGAGCGCATCGAGTACTACACCGGCCCCCGGCCGCTGTTCGAACTGCACGGCGTGGAGGAGGAGATCGCGCGCGCCCTGGATCGCAAGGTGCAGCTGAAATCCGGCGGCTACATCGTGATCGATCAGACCGAATCGATGACCACGATCGATGTGAATACCGGTGGCTACGTCGGCACGCGCAGCGCCGAAGACACGGTTTACCGCACCAATCTCGAAGCCGTGCTGACCATCGCCCGCCAGCTGCGCCTGCGCAACCTCGGCGGGATCATCATCATCGACTTCATCGACATGCAGGACGCGGCGCATCGCGAGCAGCTGCTGGCGGCGCTGCAGGAGGCCCTCGCCGCCGATCGGGCGCAGACCCAGATCGCCCCGGGCGCGCCCCTCGGGCTGATGGCCCTGACGCGCAAGCGCACCCGCGAGAGCCTCGGGCATCTGCTGTGCGAGCCCTGCCCGACCTGCCAGGGCCGGGGGTTCGTGCGCAGCCTCGAGACGATCTGCCACGAAATCTACCGTGAGGCGCTGCGCCAGGGTATGCAGCCCCAGGTCAGGGAGCTGCTGATCCTGGCGCACGCGGAAGTCGTCGAACGGCTCCTCGACGAGGAGGCCCCGGTGTTCGCAGACCTGGAGCAGCGGGTGCGCAAGCCGATACGCCTGCAGTCGGAGGCGCTCTACAGCATCGAACAGTTCGATGTCGTGCTAGCCTGAGTGCATGGACGCAGAGCCGACCCGACCCGAGCGCGTGGCTGCGGTGCAGATGTGCTCCGGGGCTGACCCGGGGGAAAACCTCGCCAGCGCGGCGCGCCTGTTGCGCCTCGCGGCGGCGCGCGGCGCCAGCGTGGCGCTCCTGCCCGAGAACTTCTCGCTCATGGCGCGGCGGGACGCCGACCGTCGGGCGCACGCCGAAGCCGACGGCAGCGGGCCGGTGCAGGAATTCCTGGCTCGTACGGCGCGAGAGCTTAAGCTGTGGATCGTCGCCGGTTCGGTGCCGATCGCCGGCGGGGCCGATGGGCGGCTGGCGCAGTCCTGCCTGGTCTACGGCGCCGACGGCGCGCGCAAGGCGCGCTATGACAAGATCCACCTCTTCGACGTGGACCTGCCCGACCGCCAGGAGAGCTATCGCGAGTCGGCCCATATGGCGCCCGGCGATGCGACCCGCGTCATCGATACTCCCGCCGGCCGGCTCGGGCTCTCGATCTGCTATGACGTGCGTTTTCCGGAACTCTATCGGCGGCTCGTCGCCGCGGGCGCGCAGTGGCTGGTGGTGCCCGCCGCCTTTACGGCGCCCACGGGCGAGGCGCACTGGGAGCCGCTCCTGCGCGCGCGGGCGATCGAGAATCTCTGCTATGTTGTCGCTGGCGCGCAGACGGGCCTGCATGCCAATGGCCGGCGCACCTGGGGGCACAGCCTGATCATTGATTTCTGGGGCCGCATCCTGGCGCAGTTGCCGGAAGGCGAAGGCGTGATCAGCGGCGATATCGACCTGCCGGCGCAGGCTGAGGCGCGCCGCAGTTTCCCCGCGCTCGCGCACCGCCGCGAGGGGCTGTTCCAGCATGAGTGAAGCGGCCATGCAGCTTGCGCAGGCGGGATTGCTCGCGCCGGCGGGGCTGGATCCGGGGCGCCTCGGGAAGGCGCTCGATCTGGTGCTCGGCGCCCAGGTGGACGCCGCCGATCTGTATTTTCAGGTCTCGCACGAAGAATCGTGGGCGCTCGAGGACGGCATCGTCAAGGAAGGCAGCGCGAGCATCGGGCAGGGCGTGGGGGTGCGCGCGCTGGCCGGCGAGCGCACCGGCTTTGCCTACTCTGATGAGATCCAGCCCCTGGCGCTCGAGGAAGCCGCGCGCGCCGCGCGCGCGATCGCCGTTCGCGGCGGGTCCGGGGCGGTGCAGGCGTGGCGGCGCGTCAACGGGCACCAGCTCTACCAGCCGGTGGACCCGCTGCTGAGCCTCGCCGACGATCAGAAAGTAGCCTGGCTCGAACGTGTCGATCGCGAAACCCGCCGCATGGATCCGCGCATCGTGCGGGTAATGGCCAGCGTGCATGCCGTGCACGAGGTCATCCTCGTCGCCACGAGCGACGGCACGCTGGCGGCCGATGTGCGGCCACTGGTGCGCATGAACGTGTCGGTGATCGCCGAGCACAATGGCCGCCGCGAGCAGGGTTATGCGGGCGCCGGCGGCCGCTTCACGCTCGCCGAACTGGTGAGCCAGGACCGGCCGCTGGAGCTGGCCCGCGAGGCGGTGCGCCAGGCACTGGTGAATCTGGAGGCGGTGAATGCGCCGGCAGGCACGATGACGGTCGTGCTCGGACCGGGCTGGCCCGGCATCCTGCTGCACGAGGCGATCGGACATGGACTCGAGGGCGACTTCAATCGCAAGGGCACCTCCGCCTTCAGCGGCCGGATCGGCCAGCGCGTCGCCAGCCCCGGCTGCACCGTGGTCGATGACGGGACGCTCGCGGGCCGTCGCGGCTCGCTCAACATCGACGATGAAGGCACCCCGACGCAGTGCACGACGCTGATCGAGGATGGGATCCTGCGCGGCTACCTGCAGGATCGGCTCAACGCCCGGCTCATGGGCGTGGCCCCGACGGGCAACGGCCGTCGCGAATCCTTCGCACACGTGACCATGCCGCGCATGACCAACACCTACATGCTGGCCGGACCCTACGTACCCGAGGAAATCATCCGCTCCGTCGATCGCGGTATCTATGCCGTGAATTTCGGGGGTGGGCAGGTCGATATCACCTCCGGCAAATTCGTGTTCTCGGTGAGCGAGGGCTACCTGATCGAGAACGGCAGGGTCGGCGCGCCCATCAAGGGCGCCACGCTCATCGGCAACGGTCCTGATGTGCTGACCCGCGTCGCGATGGTCGGGAACGACCTGAAGCTCGATGCCGGCGTCGGCACCTGCGGCAAGGAAGGCCAGAGCGTGCCGGTGGGCGTCGGGCAGCCTACGCTGCGCGTCGATGCGCTGACGGTAGGCGGGACCGCGTAGGGAACGTAAGGTACAGCGGGCCGCCCGGCTCCGCGGCGTTCGACCTCGTTACGGCCGCGCGCTAGCATGTACGGGTGACGCGCCTCCATAGACCCATTTATGAAAGCCTGCCGGCCCTGTACGTGCTGGCAGGCGCCCTGCTGCTATGGCTGAGTTATCGGGACCGTGACCGCTGGTGGAGCACGCTGTGCGCGGTGGGAGGACTGGTGGCGATGGTCGCGGGGCTCATGGTCGGGATGCGCCGGCGGGATTACCGTGCCACCAGCGCCGATTACGTGCGCCGCGGCCGGCCGCCTGGAGAAAGCAGCGACGAAGCGGGCTGAGCGCGACTCCTGCGGGCCTTAACCGCGGGACTTCAGGGCGCGCGATCGAGTGAGACCGCCAGCTGCCGGAGCAGGTCCCGCGTGCGCCGGTCGCGCTCGCGCGCCGTGGGCGCCACCAGCGTGCAGTGACCGAGCTTGCGCCCCGCCCGCGCCTGCTTCCCGTAGTCGTGCAGATGCGTGCCCGGCAGGGCGAGCACCGCGGCGCGCGCGGGCAGGCGGCCGATGAGATTCACCATGGCGGCGTGGCCGATGGGAGCGGTGCTGCCGAGCGGCAGCCCGCAGATCGCCCGCAGGTGATTTTCAAACTGGCTGGTGATCGCCCCTTCGATCGTCCAATGACCGGAGTTGTGCACGCGCGGCGCGATTTCGTTGGCGATCAGCCGGCCGTCGCGGACAAAGAACTCGATCGCCAGTACGCCCACGTAGTTGAACGCACGCAACACCGAGCGCAGGTGCGCGCGCGCCTGGCGCTCGATGGCGGGCGCCTTCCAGGGCGCCACGCTCAGGCGCAGGATCCCCTGCGCGTGCCAGTTGCGCGTCAGGGGGTACAGCGCTTCGCTCCCGTCCCGCGCGCGCGCGCCGAGCGCCGAGACCTCAGCCTCGAACGGTACGAACTCCTCGTAGATCAGCGCCACGCTGCCGAGCGCACGCCAGGCGGCCGCCAGCGCGGCGCGATCGTGAACGACGCGCTGCCCCTTGCCGTCGTAACCCAGGCGCCGGGTCTTGACCACGCCGGGCAATCCAATGAGTGCGGCGGCGCGTTCGAGTCCGGCCTGCGAATGGACGGCCGCAAAACGCGTGGTCGGCACGCCCAGCCGCTGGAACAGCCGTTTCTCCGCCACGCGGTCCTGGCCGGTGGCGAGCGCCCGCAATGGGGGCGCAATACGCGTGGACAGACCGCGCGTCGCGGTCCGCAGGGCCTCGACCGAGACATTCTCCCAATCGAAACTGATGACCTGGCTGCGCCTCGCGAGCTTGCGCAGCTGCCTGGCGTCGGTGAAATCGCCGACCAGGATCGGCGCCAGCGCCGCCGCCGGCGCATCCGCGCTGCGATCGAAGAACAGGAAGTCGAGGCCCAATGGGTAACCCGCGAGCGCGAGCATGCGGCCGAGCTGGCCGGCGCCCACGACCCCGACGGTCATGCCGCCGGATTCCGCGGATCCGGATGGGCCAGGACCGCTTCGGTCTGCGCGCGCCGGTAGCGGGCGAGCGCATCGGCGATCTCGCCGTGGCGACCCGCGAGGATGGCGGCGGCGAACAGGGCCGCATTGGTGGCGCCCGCCGCACCGATGGCAAAGGTGGCGACCGGCACGCCGGCGGGCATCTGCACGATCGAGAGGAGCGAGTCCACGCCGTTGAGCGCACGGGATTGCACCGGCACACCCAGCACCGGCAGCGCGGTCTTCGCCGCCGCCATGCCAGGCAGGTGCGCGGCGCCCCCGGCACCGGCGATCAGCACCTCGATCCCGCGACCCGCCGCCGTGGCGGCGTATTCGAACAGCAGATCCGGCGTGCGGTGCGCCGAGACCACGCGCACTTCATGGGCAATGCCCAGTTTATCGAGTGTCTCGCCGGCGGAGCGCAGGCATTCCCAGTCGGAAGCCGAGCCCATGATGATGCCGACGAGCGGTTTCATCGGCGGATTTTAGCACGCGGCCCGCCCGGGCCCGCAGCGAGGGCCAGCGCCTGCTCGATCGGCTCCGGATCGAGCTCGCGCATCAGCCGGCCGATGTACTGGTACTGGCGCGCGAGCGCCGATTGGCCCCGCAGGCGGCGCGCTTCGCGCAGGGCCTCGCGCAGCTCCTCCGGCAGGACGAGATCCGCCAGCTGCGCCTCCCGCAGCCCCACCAGCCGTACGCCGAGCTTTTGCATGTATTCGGCGGCGCGCTTGCGCGCCGAGCGGCTCGGGCGTTCCTTGTAGCCCTCGTCGTCGACATCGTCTGCTGGGTTCATTTGAGCGATCCGGCCGGACGCAGTGCTGCGCGCTGCTACAATTCTGCCATGCACAGGCAAGCCGACGCGACGCGGATTCCGGAACTGCAGCAGGTGGTGAGCAACGCCCTGGCGCAGGCCCGCGCGGCGGGCGCCAGTGCAGCGGACGCGGACGCCAGCGTGCAGCAGGGCCTGACGGTCACCGTGCGCATGGGTGAGGTCGACACCATCGAGCACCACCGCGATCGGGGCATGGCCGTCACGGTCTACTTCGGCTACCGCAAGGGCTCGGCCAGCACGGCCGATCTGCGGCCCGAGGCAGTGAGCCAGACGGTCGCCAAGGCCTGCACGATTGCGCGCTACACGGCCAGCGACGATTGCGCCGGGCTCGCCGATGCCGAAGGGATGGCGCAGGTCTTTCCGGATCTGGACCTCGATCATCCCTGGGAGATCGATGCGGAGCAGGCCGTTGAGCTGGCGCGCGAATGCGAGGCGGCAGGGCTCGCCGTCGACGAGCGGCTGACGAACTCCGAAGGCGCGTCGCTCGCGACGCATCGCGGCGTGCGCGTCTACGGCAACACCCACGGCTTTCTGGCCGGGTGCCCCAGCACCAGCCACTCGCTGAGCTGTGCGCTCCTGGCGCAATCCGGCACCGACATGCAGCGCGACTACTGGTACTCGGTGGCGCGCCATCAGGGGGAACTGCAGCCCGGTCCCGAGCTCGGCCGCCGTGCCGCCGAGCGGGCGCTCGCGCGCCTGGGCGCGCAGCGGCTGGGCACGCGCCGCGCCGCCGTGCTGTTCTCGCCGCAGATGGCGCGCGGTCTGTACGGCCATTTCATCAGCGCGATACGCGGCGCCAGCCAGTATCGGCGCGCCTCCTTCCTGCTCGATGCCGCCGGTGAGCAGGTGTTCCCGTCGTTTCTGCAGATGCAGGAGCGGCCTTACCTGCCGCGCGCCCTGGCCAGCGGGGCGTACGACGCTGAGGGCGTGGCGACGCGCGATCGCGAGCTGGTGCACGATGGCGTGGTCGATGGCTACGTGCTCGGCAGCTATTCGGCCCGCAAGCTCGGGCTCAAGACCACCGGCAATGCCGGCGGCGTGCACAATCTGCTGGTCGGCGCGCCCGCCGCCAGCACTGATTTCGCTGGCCTGCTCAGGCAGATGGGCAGCGGCCTGTACGTGACCGAAATGATGGGGCAGGGTGTCAACGGGGTGACCGGCGACTATTCACGCGGCGCCAGCGGCTTCTGGGTCGAGAACGGCGCGATCACCTATCCGGTGCACGAGATCACGATCGCCGGGAACCTGCGCGAGATGTACCGCGGCATCGTGGCGCTCGGCACCGATGTCGACACGCAGGGGGCGACCCGCTGCGGCTCGGTGCTGGTCGAGGGGATGACGATCGCCGGGGAGTAGGCGGTGCGCCTAGCCCATCACCAGCGATTCCAGGTCGCGATCGCCCAGGCGCTCGCGCCACGCGCCTTCGAGATCCGCACACACGCCGGCCACGGCCGGTGGGCCGGCAGGGCGGGCCTCGCCATGCACGCTGTTGGCCGCCCGGGCGACGGCGATAATCTCCCGCAGCCGGATCTGGCCGGAATCGCGCCCGGGCAGCAGGGTTTCCTCGGCGGTGCTGACCAGGAGTCCAGCCGCCTCCAGGGCGTCGGTGATGCGCGTAAGCGCGATACCGGGGATGGCGAGCTGGGCGGCCAGTGAATTGATGCTCCAGCGTTCACTGCCGTGCAGATGAGCATGGGCAACCAGGTACATGATGCCCAGGGCCAACTGCTCGGTCTCGGAATTGGACAATCGCGGCTCGCGCATGCCGATGCGCAGGTAGCTGGGATTTTGCACGTAAAACGACAGCTGCGAGCCCAGCAGCAGAATCAGCCAGGCAAAGTAGATCCAGATGAGCGCGGCAACGAAGATGGCGAAGCCGGCGTAGACAATCGACAGACGGGTGATCGAGACGATGAATGAGGTGAACACGCCGCCGACCGCGGCCCACAGCACACCGCCGGTCAGCCCACCGACCAGCGCCGGCACCGCACGCACGCGCGTGTTCGGCACCAGCGCATACAGCACCGCAAAAGCGGCGCTGACGATCACATAGGGCGAGAGCGCGAGGGCGGTGCTGCGCAGCTGGCTGATGAGCGGCAGGTGCGTGAGCAGTACGACCGACCGGTTGGCCGAGGTGATGTGCGCCATGCCGACCAGGGCGCCGATCAGGAGCGGCGCAACCACAAGCAGCGCGAGATACTCGACGAAGCGGCGCACGAAGCTGCGCGGCACCTCCACGTGCCAGACGAAATTGAGGCTGTCCTCGACTTTCTTGAGCGTGGCGATCAGCGTCCAGACCAGCAGGGCCAGACCCACAGAGCCGACGATGCCGCCTCTCACGTGATCGGCGAAGTCCATGACCTTCCCGGTCAGCGGTCCGGCCGCATCGCCCATCGGGCGGAAGAATTCGTAGATCAGCGGTTCAAGCTCGCGGTGCGCCCCAAACACCTTGAGGAGCGCAAAGCTGAAGGCCACCAGCGGTACCAGCGCCAGGAGCGTGGCATAGACCAGCCCCATGGCGTGAATACTGAGCTGGCCGCCCAGCAGATCGCGCAGCAGCGCATAAGGATATTGCGCGAAGCGGCGCGCCCGCTCACCAAGGCGCGTCCCGGACGCCGCGCCGAACAGCCATCCCTCAAAAGAGTTGCGCGCCCGCTGCCACATGTGCGAATTCCTCAGGCCTGGCCGGTGGGTGGGCCGGTCAGGCGGGCGAGCGCTTCCGCGTACTGCTGCGCCGTGCGCGCGATGATTGCGGCGGGCAGATTCGGGCCCGGGGCGCGCTTGTCCCACTGCAGGGTCTCCAGGTAATCGCGCACGAACTGCTTGTCGAAGGAAGGCGGGCTCGCGCCGGGACGCCAGGTACTGGCGGGCCAGAAACGGCTGGAGTCGGGCGTCAGGACCTCGTCGATCAGGGTCAGCGTGCCGTGCGCGTCGATGCCGAATTCGAACTTGGTGTCCGCGATGATGATGCCGCGCGCGCGCGCGTGGCGGGCCGCATGCCGGTATAGCGCAATGGCAGCATCACGCACCGCGGCGGCGCGCGCGGCGCCGAGCTGCGCTTCGACAGTGGCGAAATCGATGTTCTGGTCGTGCTCCCCGACGGCGGCTTTGGTCGCGGGTGTGAAGATCGGTTCGGGCAGTTCATCGGCGAGGCGCAGCCGGCGCGGCAGGGGGATGCCGCAGATCGCGCCACTGTGCTGGTAGTCCTTCCAGCCCGAACCCGAAAGATAGCCGCGCACCACGGCTTCAATTGGCAGGGCCTCGAGCCGCCTGACGATCGCGGCGCGGCCGCGGAGCGCGGCGCGCTCGGCAGGATCCTGGATGAGATCGGTCAGAGTTCTGGTGCTGCGATGATTGGGTACGAGCTGCTGCGTCTGATCGAACCAGAATTCGGAGATCTGATGCAGGACCCGGCCCTTGCCCGGAATCGGGTCGGGCAGCACGACATCGAAGGCACTGAGCCGGTCGGTGGTGACAATCAGCAGATGCCGTGCGTCGACCTCGTAGACGTCGCGCACCTTGCCGCGATGAAGCAGCCGGAGCCCACGCAGCGAAGTTTCGTAGATGGTTGCGGGAGCGTCGTCCAAGCTCGGTTACCATAGCACTGTCAGGCGCGAGGGCGCGCATCTTGCCGCCCGCCCGGCGGCGGGGTCAAGCAGAGCAAATCATGGGCTGGAACGGCAAGATCATCGGTGGGGCGATCGGATTGTGGCTCGGCGGCCCGCTCGGGGCCCTGCTCGGGCTGTTCGTGGGCCATCAGTTGGACCGCGGCAGTGCGATACCTGAGCAACCCGGCCCCGGCGCGGCGGCGCGGGTGCAGGAACTGTTCTTCCCCGCGACTTTCCGCGTCATGGGCCACATCGCCAAGGCGGACGGGCGCGTGTCGGAACAGGAGATCAGCGCGGCCCGCGCCGTGATGGCGGCGTTACACCTGAATTCCGCGCAGGTACGCCAGGCGATCGCCTATTACTCGGAGGGCGAGCAGCCGGACTTCTCTCTCGAGGCCACGCTGCAGGAGCTGCAGCCGCTGCTGCGTGCCTTTCCGCAGCTGGCCCAGTTCTTCATGGAGATCCAGTTGCAGGCCTCGCTGGCGGGCAACGGCCTCGGGGCCGCGCCGCGTGCGCGCCTCCTGCAGGCGGGGCAACTGCTGGGCTTGACGAGCGGCGATTTCGCGCGCCTCGAGGCGCTGATGCGCTGGCGCATGAATGGCGCGCAGTCGGCGAGCGGCG